>Ga0265293_10000359_pt1 | contig 110453 bp, 96 predicted proteins | sample Munlanlewell138R_FD_192505 | JGI IMG/M metagenome (GOLD analysis project Ga0265293, IMG submission 192505) | Leachate microbial communities from a municipal landfill in Southern Ontario, Canada - Leachate well 138R | ecosystem: Engineered > Solid waste > Landfill > Unclassified | place... | reverse complement strand
GGATGGCAAAGGAAGGGCATTAGACAATATTTATATAGAAAGATTCTGGAAAACGCTCAAATGGGAATATGTATACCTAAACCCGGCTGAAGATGGAAAGGAATTGCAGGAAGGGATAAAAGAGTATTATAATACTACCGCATATTCAGACCACTGGGTAAATTTAACAAATATATTTAAGGGTTGGACATTGTTCTACTAATCCCCTCCACCTCCAAATCCAGCTCATTAACCAGCAAAGCCAGTTCCTCCATATAGCCAACATCTGCCGGCCCCTTAATATTGTCCACATCCGCCAGCTCCTCCATATTACACCCACCCACCAGCCCCTTCAACTTCAAAAAAGTGGGATGTAACTTCGGATCCTCATACCTCTCCACCGGGGTAATTTCAATATGTTCTTTCCTGTGCTGCCGTATCAGCAGATCCGCAATATCCACATGCTGGGCCCTGTCCTCAAAAGAGGCCTCTTTCTCCAGAACATCCGACACAACAATGTCAACACCCCGCAACTGGGACAGCTTCTCTTTCCATTCTTGGTACCCGTCCACGTCCGGGAAGGCCACCACCTTACGGCCTCTCAAAACCTGTAACCGGTCGTTGAGCTGTGACTTTCCCCCAGTAGCCAGCCAAATGTATTCCGGCCAGAATGAACTGCAAATCACCGCGGTTTTCTCACTTTCCACCAAGGCAACATTCTTGAGCGGATACTGCCTCAACAGATGCTCCCCGAACAGGCACTGGGTCAACTCCCAACCTGCCGGCAACCGCAACTTGGGATCACTGGACTGTTTCAAAACGGAGTGAACCCAGGTAATCCGTCCTCCCACTTTTTCATCCTTGACACGCTTCCCCGTCTTCCGGTCGTACTTCATGATCTTCCCAGTCCTGCAGCGACCCTCCGTATCTATCTGGTAAAAAATCACGTCCCTGCTTTTGGTGACGCCTATAAGGTACTCTTTTACGATGTTGACGGTGTTTTCCCTCCCGATCAAACCGGTCAGAAACAGGGTGAAATCGCTGTCTATTTCCGGATTTACCGTGCTTTTTACGATATCTGTCTTTATGGTCCATAATTGTTTTTTTACTGTGTTTTTTACTACTGGTTGAGGTACGCGGAAAAAGTTCTCCTTCCAGTCGTGCCGGGCCGAGGGATTATCCGCAAAAAATTGCTTCGGCGTGTAATGATACCCGCAACTGCTTTCGTGGTTGCACCTTCCCACCACCTCGTTCAAAAAATCCCCGTTTTCATCCACATAGAACGTGAAACAGAGTTTGTCCCCGCAAGCGGGACAAGCATGCCGGCTCCCCGGGCCCTTGTAAGTCTGCAGGCTGTATGTGTGGGCATCCGTCATAAGAAATCCAGATTTTCAGAGATATCAAACACGAAAGGATCCCTTTGTTCCGCTGCCGCAGACACTGTCTCACAATGTTCCACTACCGCCGGTCGTGTCCCGTACTGTCCCGCCACCCCCGGAACTGTCCCACACTGTCCCGTTTGTCCCGCCTGTCCCACATCCCCGCCCGGGACACCTCCCCCGCAAAGAACACCATCTCCACGCTGGACAGCATCACCCATCAGAAAACCACCCCCGCCCGTTCCAGCCACCCCATCCGGAATATCATCCAAATCCAAAACAGCATCCTCCAGCGAAACCGCCTCTTTCTTCTTCTCCTGTGCAATGATCCGGTGCACTGTGGTTTTGCTCAGATTCACCAGGTCGGCAATTTCCCGTATCGATTTCCCGTCCCTGTGCAGCGACCGGATATTGGAACGTGTCAGCGCTTCATCCTCCTCCGACTTATCCTTCAGATGTTCCGATTCCTTCCCATAGCCCTTGTGCAGGAAATGCACATACCCGCCATCATTGGTAATTTCATAAATGATCACATTGTCCGAGTCGTAAATGTATTCGCTGGCCCTGACCTTCACCTGCTTGACAAACTTGATCCGCTTGTCCTTTGCCGATTGCCCGATGGCAAACACATTGTCAAAGAAATTGTAGAGCTTCTTCGAGCCGGCCAGGTCGTTTTGTGAAATGGGATTGCTCAGATTCCGCTTGGGCGTGTGCGAGATGATCAATAGGGTGAGGGAGTGCTTCTTCTTCAGGGCAATCAGCTTCATCATGAACAACCCGGCCACATCCCCCTTTTCCGAACTGTTGCACAGGTAGGTCAGATTGTCGATGATCACGATCCTGGAATCCGTCTGGATGGCCGCCTCCTCAATGTCCTTAATGATGGCCTCTTCATAATTCTGCACCCCGATATGCTCCGGATCGATTTCCGCCCGGAAGAAATTGTCCGAGAAAACATACCGGAATCCCAGCTCCTTGCTTGTGTACCTCAACTGGAACTGCTTCTCCGACAACTCACAATCCACATAAAGCACTTTCCGGTACCTGGAAATATGATCCCCCATCTGGACCGCGAAAATGGACTTGCCTGCATTGGAATCCGCAAACAGAATATTCAAAAAATCCTCACAGACAACTACACTATGTTTAAAATCAGGAATTATGGCGACGATAAGTAAAGAATCCATTTTAGACAAAACCCACTACGGGACAAATATCTATTCGCACATTTTGCGATTATATTATCCCGATGAGGTTGTAATGACGATTAAAGGAAGAGATTGCAGCTTTGTCCGCAATCTCTTTAATTCCAACAAACCTACTTTGCACGTTTGGATTGAGAAAGACGATGTTTTGCATACCGTTTTTGACAAAGAACACGCCCGCCACGAGGATAGCGAAAACGCTATCCTATCAGGCGATGCGTTCGAATTTGCTGAACTTCATTACAAACAGTCGGGCGATGAACTCTTGGCTATTTTGAACAAAGAAATGTTTTTGCACATTGGCGAAAAACGAAATTTTTACGCTAACGCTCAAAAATCCGTTTATAAATCCGGAATATAGCCAGAGGAAGAAACACCGCAAGCGATGTTTTCTTTCTTCAAATCGCCAATCAGCAACACCAAACCGCACGACTTACATTCAAACCGCCCAACGTTTAGGTATTTCCGAAAGCACCGCCGATAAACAAATTGCACGCTGCATAAGTGGCGGAGTGCTTACAAGACAAAAGCATGGGGAATATTACAAAACACAAACCAGCACTGATACAAAAGCCTCCGTTTGAGGACTTTTGCACCTAGTATAACTGCTTGACTTTTAATTTTTTGCTCAATACGCGTGTATGTTATATATTATTTATAAATTTGCAAAAGTTATTCAAGAATGGTTGAATCAAATTTTAAAAATATGTCATTGTCTGAAAAATTGAAAGAATTGCGGTTGAAAGCCAATTTACCACAACGTAAGGTTGCGGCAGCTATTGACGTGGACACCGCCACTTACTGCAAATTTGAAAAAGGTGTTTTGAGAATTAGCCGTGAGCAACTTTTAAAATATGCTGATTTTCTTAAAACAGATACTGATAATTTGCTCTCCATTTGGCTTGCCGACCAAATGAAGAAAACTGTTTCGGAAGAATCAAAAGCGGTTGTAAACGAGGCAATAAAAATGGTTAGTAATCAGTATAAAATTTAGTCTATGATAAAATACCAATTTTTTTCCTCGTTCTCACGGCGTTACGCTTGAAATAAAGTCTATTATCAACTGCTTCAAACAAATTGAGCCGGAATTGGAGCAAGACCACGCACACTTTGTTTCAAACGATGTGCTTGCACTGGTTCGTCCTCATTTAGAAAAACTCGGTTTCGCAGTTGAAACAGGAAAAGGTAAAGATGAAAAAATTGATGTTCCCGTTTTGTTTGGCGAAAATAATGAAGTGGATAAATCATTTTTTGCCGATGCGTTGAGTGCCGATGGCAAAATCGTGATTGAAGTTGAAGCAGGTCGTGCTGTCCGCAATAATCAATTTCTGAAAGATATTTTTCAAGCTTGTATGATGTTCGAGGTGGAATATTTGGTTATTGCCGTGATGAACGAATACAAATTCAACTCCGGTGGCAGATAAGTTATTGGCAAAGATTATCTGGAGATTAAAACTTTTTTGGAAACGCTTTATATTTCCAATCGGTTGCGGTTGCCTTTGAAAGGGATATTGTTGATTGGGTATTAATGTGATTGAATATGGATAAAATAAAATCAAATATTGGAATAATAGACCTATTCTGTGGAATAGGAGGGCTTACGCATGGATTAAAAGAATCCGGTTTACAGGTCAAAGCAGGTGTTGACTCAGATAATAATTGCAAATATGCTTATGAAGTCAATAATGAAGCAAAATTTATCGGTGAAGATATTTCAAAAATCATAGGACAAGAGTTAAATAAACTATGGGGAAAAAGCAAAATTAAGATTTTGGTTGGTTGTGGATATATCGAGAAGTTGAATTCAATTAAATTCTAGTTCCAGCCAATATATTATAACTACTTCAATTAATATATCTTACAGAGTTGATATTGTTACAAATGAACCCCATGATACAAGAGCTAATCTATAATTTTTACGTATATAGTATATCATTGACAAATCTTTCTATAGATTAACATAGGAGTAATTTTTTTAAGGGGCTCAATTATCAATGTATTCTTAAGTTTACTTTTTTCACAGGATTATTGAAGTTAAAATGCCCACCCAAGGCCAACGCTCAGGCTGTTTGCCAGGGGAGAATCTTTCTGTGCCAGGAGATAAGCGGCGTTCAGAGTTAACCCCTTGAAGTTGAAACCCAAACCGGCGCTAAGATGTGACGGTATACCTTTTTCAGGGTTTCCGTAGTGGCCTCCGATCCGCACGGATAACAGGTTGCTATATGAATATTCCAATCCAATTCCGGCCGTAATGCCCGAATTCACAATAAGGCAACCGGCCTGAACAGCTGCGGTCAACAGGTTTTTATCCTGAAGACCTATCCGGTACGCTGCACCCAGTTTGATTTGTGCAGGCAGGGAGTATGGTTCGTAACCGTAATCGATCTTAGAGCCAAGGTTTGTAGCAGTAAGGCCCAGGGAAAGGTTCCCGGGTTGATACATCAGGCCCAGATCGGCGGCGAAAGCACTGCCCGCTGCCTCGGGACCCATTCTGGATGAAATATAATGCACAGTGGCAGCTGCAGACAATGGTCCTGAAATATTGTATGCATAGCCCAGGTCTACCGAAAGTTCCCGGGGTTTGAACGTTCCGGTGACGCTTCCCTGGGGATTGGAAAGATCGTACGCAGGATATAAAAACAGGCGTGAACCCAGGGAAATAGCACTTCTTTTACCCATCTTAATGAAGCCCGATAGACTCATGAGCTGGTTATCTGTTGTGGCCGGCTGCCACATGGTGTACGAAGCGGCAAACGCACCCCTGAGAGATGAAAGTGCAGTGGCTGCATTGTTATTATATATGGCAAAGGCATTGGCTGGGGCGACAGCTCCGGTACTTCCCATTGACATTGTTCTGGCATCGATTGGCAGTGTCAGGAATTGGGCGGTTTGTCCGTATAAAGATCCGAAGGCCGCCAGCATTGATACAATAAGACAGATATATGAGTGTTTCATGATACTTTACAATTTCACAATGTTCCTGGTGATCGTTTGTCCTTTGAGGTTTATGGTGACTGCATACACTCCTCCGCTATAGGAAGTCATGTCTATTTGGGCCGGATTGAACGGCGATATGCTTACAGTCCCTTGATAAACACGGGTTCCGGAAGAAGAGATTATGGCAATATCTGCCTGTGTTTCCTGGCCGGTCCTTATATTGAGTATGTCTGTCACGGGATTTGGGTAAAGGTCAATCTGCTGGCTTCCGTCCCGGGTAAGTACCAGTATATCAAAACTGCAATTGGCTCCTAATGCATCGGATGCAGTTACAGTCATGGTCGTCATCCCGATTTTTTTCCCGTTGACACTCAGCAAACCGTCACTGATATTTGCCGATGCAAATCCTTCAGGAGCGAATGTATAACTATAATTCAGGGGTTCTTCATCATCATCTGTGAAATAATTTGTCAGTTTAAATGTTTTTCCTGCACCAATTCTGTTTAAATAAACGTTATCGGGAGTTGTCAATATCCTTGGGGGGGTGTTGGGAAGGATCTTGTAGGAAAAAGATTGTTGCGTTGTTCCGCCGTGAGGGTCGCTAACATAGAGAATTCCCGAATAATCACCTGCCTGGGCCAGTTTACCGTTAATGGAAATAGTAACCAGATCATTTTGAAGGCTGAAAGATACGGCTTCAGATCCGGCATTCAGATCAACCGAGAGGGTATGGCCATCGGGATCTGAAATTTTAAAGACAAGCGCCTTAGTCTCATGGGCTTTTAAAGTGACAGAAGTGCCGTTCACCGGTTCAATCACAGGATCGTTGTTCTTTTCGGTTAAGACCATAATGGCATCGGAAGGCTGGGCGTAATTTCTTGCAAAATCATATGCCTGGACAGTAAAAAAATAAGCGGTGTTGAAGTCAAAACCGGTAAGTTGCAACGAGACGATCTCCCCGGGTTCCTTATTACCGGTAAGCACATTTGATGTGTAGAGACTGTCACCAGCAGCAGAAGCAGTTAGGACCCTGTATCCGTAAGCTTTTGTGTCGTCCTCGTCTTTCGGGACTATCCAGCTTAGGGTGATGTTGTTGGATTGGACAGAAGCATATATTTCGGTAACATGTTCAGGAGCTATCCTGCTCAGGGATGCAATGGATGCGAATGCATCTACGACACCGCACCCCATGGAACCTGCATATTGTGGAAAATAGCTGAACAGGGCAGGTGATGCGTTTTCCGTCAGGATTCTTTTTAGTTCATCACATGTGAAGCCCGGTTTTCCTGCCTGTGATACGATCAGGGCTGCTACGCCTGATACCTGTGGGCAAGCCATGGATGTCCCCTGCAAAAAACCATATTGATTATTAATCAGTGTACTGTAGATTTGCCCCATTGAATAGTTGGCATCCCCGCCTGGAGCGCTTATGCTTACCCAGTCACCGTAATTGGAATAATAAGCCTTTTTAAAATCCGGTGCAATAGAGGCAACGGAAAGGACTTTTTCGTACATGGCAGGGTAGGCTGTGGTGGAATTTTCGTTTCCGGCAGCAAAGACTACAAGCCCACCGGCCAGGGGACCTGTCTGGTTGCCGTTTTCGTCATAGCCCGCATATGTAATAAAGTAATCGATGGCTTCTTTGGTGATCTGGGGCAAATAGTCAATATCATCGTAACCCCAGCTATTCTGGCATATGACAGCCCCGTTGTCTGCAGCATACTTGATCGCACCGGCTTCATCTCCTACGCTGTTGTACTCATCCATAATCTGACATATCATAAGTCGTATCCCCGTCCCGTTCCCGTTCCCTCCGGCAATTCCGCAAACTCCCAGAGTATTGTTATTTGTAGCTGCAACAATACCAGCTACATGTGTTCCGTGGTTTTCCGCCCTGATGATTCCTGTGTGGGTGATGAAATTAGCTCCATAGATATCGTCAACAATGCCATTGTTGTCATCGTCTACGCCTTCTACTCCATTCAGCTCTGCCTGGTTAACCCATAAGTTATTCACCAGGTCCGGGTGGGTGATGTCCACACCTGTGTCTACTATGGCTACAATAACCTGGCTGTTGCCGGTTGTATAATATTTCCATACGTCCATAACGTTGATATCTGCTCCGGATACAAAATCGGTGCTTATTGATCCATCGTTATACAGGTGCCATTGCTTTGGTAAATAGGGATCATTGAATGGGAACTTATAGGAAGAGGCTTCCTGAGTTCTCTTCCTGGGAATATACTCCACCCATTGCACTCCTTCAAGCTCTGACAAACCGATAGCTGTTTTGGTCAGGGGCATATCTTCATAAAAGGTGACCGTATACCATAAATGCAAGCCTGCTGTGCGGGTTCGGGCTTCAAACTTTTCTTCAGGAGGAAAAACACGGCGGACAGAACGGATATTAAGGCCGGCAAAAACCTGATCTGCAGATGATGATGACTCATTTAGCAGTTCTGCCATTTGTTCTGTTACTTTTATACGGGCAATGCCAGAGTAGACATTAACAGTATCCTTTAGATGTTTAAGGTTCTGATTGAGTGCTTGAGGGAAGTTTGTCTTTTTCTCACAGCCTGAAAAGAGAACCCCGAACACCAGAAGCCAATAAATTTTTTTCATAGGAAGTTGCTTTTCAATACAAAGATAAGAAAAAGCCCCTTTTTCAAGAGGCTTTTTCAAAATAGAGGGCTATGTAAGGCTAAAGTATGTCGTTCAAATTTGGTCCGCCGGGCAACGAAATATAGGAGAAGTTATCACTATTTTGCCATCCACCTAATCCGTCGATATAAATAGCGGGACGTAAACGCACTACTTTATCCTGGATAAACAAGCTTTTTGCATCATGTCCTGCCAGAGATGCCCCTAATGCAGAAGGATAATAGTGTTTGATCGGATTTTCTGCATTACCTTGATAGAGGAGGCCTGCATACCAGTTTGTATCCCATTTCACATGTTTCTCATCATCAATTACCCAAAATTCAATATATGCACTTTGAGGTCCTCCCAGCCATCCTTCCCACTCAGCTTCAAGAAGCAATTCCTTTGTATAGGGTTGCATTACCCTGTAGCGTTCAAATCCTTCTGCTTTACGGATTTCAACAGTGTTGATGCTATACAAAGCCCAGCTATCAAAAAACTGTCCATTTCCTAGTGAAATCCAATTGTAGGCCAGGTTCACCTTTAAATCTATGGTACCAACCCCTCCTACGGAAACATCTTCTTCGCCAATGGTGAGTTTCAGGGTATAGACCAGACCAATTGCGGCTTCATTTGTCAGGGATATTTGCAGGTCTGCAGCTCCTTCCCCGTCTTCAAATGTTAAGGCAGAAGGTACTGTAAAAACGTTTGCCGAAGGTGTTGCAGCAATGTTGACAGTAGCTGAACCTTCTCTGGTGTTCCTGAAAATCTTTACAGAAAACTCGGGATTGGTAGCAGGAAGTGTAAAGCTTCCAGCTTTGTTAATAAAGCTGTAGGCCGGACCATCAGGTTCATAAACTTTTGTGATTTGCTCTGTGTTGCACGATGCCAGAAGCACGGCAGACAGAGTAACTACAGCAAATATATTCAGTAATTTTTTCATAGTAATAATTTTATGCTTTCAATTAAACACCGTCATCCATAGGATTCTGATCAACAGACTGATCCAGGTTTTTGTTGCCGTCAAACTCAGCCTGGGGTATGGTCAGTACCCATGCGTAGGATTCCGGATTCTGGGTATTCCTACCGGTAATTAAAGCAGCTGTGGGCCATCCCATGCCGTCGGTTCCGGTTCTTGTGAAACCTTGTTTCAGTCTCCTGATGTCATAGATACGTCCGTACTCGCCCCAAAGCTCTATACGGCGCTGGATCAGGATCTCTTCAAGCAGGGAGCCGGTCTCGTCCGAGGTGAGGGCGCCAAGTGCGGTGCCGGATTTGTTGACGGTGTAGTCAGGGTCACGTTTTGCCATCAACTGCATCAGCAGGTCGCGTGCAGCCTGATCGTTTCCAAGGCGGCATTCAGCTTCTGCCTGAGTAAGGAGCATTTCTTCATTACGCATCCAGATATAATCGCCGGTGTAAAGGCTTTTGTCTAACCATCTGAACTTCAATTGCTGGTAACCAAGTTCTACTCCTTTGTCAGTTATATTGTTTGGATGGGTGGGATCCCACCAATCGGTGCGAACGTCATTGGGACCCATTTTGGCATACAGCTGCTTGTTGATTTGTTTAAAAGCCGTGTTGCCGTAACCAGGCGACTTGCAATCCATGTGCATCAGGAAGGAGGCGTAAATACCGGACTGATCAGCAATGATCTCGGCACCCCACATCACGTTCTTGGGAGTTCTTGAGTTCATGCCGGCAGTAAGGTCAGCTTTGTCACCTATGCTTGAGTTCTTGCGTGCTTCAGCAGCAGCATCCCTGGCCTTGCTCCAGTTTTCCATGGTAAGGTAAATTCTGGCGGCAATACCCTGGGCAACGTAGTAGTCAATGTGTGACTTGTGCATCTGCGGTTTGGCATCTTTAAGCAGGGCAACACCCTTTTCAATGTCAGCCACAATCTGGTCGTATACCTGCTGCACCGTGGAACGCGGCTGGCCTTCGGTTCCGGCGGCACTGGGTTCAGTGTACAGGGGAACACCCTTGTCGGATTCATGGCCTTTGTAGGTGCGGGCAAACGATTGTATCAGCATGAAGTAACTGTAGGCACGGATAACGTAACCTGCTCCTATGACGTAATTCACGTCACTGGGCAGACCTTCCATGGTTTCCTCTGCTGCAATGATGTAGTTGGCGTTGGCAACCCATTTGTAGTATGCACTCCATAAATCATAGGAACGCCATGCTCCCGACGTATAGCGTTGTTTGACGTTATACGTGCAATCGTACCAGAACCAGCCGCTACCCTGCCCGGACATGATGTGGTCTTCCCCCATCACGTCTGCCATCAGGTTGTAGGCAGTGATCCCGAAGCACTGGTGTGTGTTGCCGGTTGTAGACCAGCCGGCGGTATACATAGAGCGATAAATACCGTTCAGGGGCACCATGGCTGCTGTTGCATTGGTGAACAGTCCATCCCCTGATACAGCGGTAGTGGGGGAAGTTTCCAGTGCATCCTTGGAGCAGGAAACCGTGGTAACTGCCACCGCTAACGTTATGATAAGAATACTGTATATTTTTTTCATATTCGTTTTCCTCCGTTAATTAAAAGTTAAGATTAAGACCTATTGTGTATGTCTTGTTGGGAGAATATACATAGTCAGTAGAACCGGAGAAATTATACTGCGGGTCCATACCGTTAAGGTAATTGAACATGCTCATGTTGTCAAGGGTAACATAAATCCTGAGCAAGGATACGCCAAGTTTCCTGGCAGCGGAAGCGGGCAGGGTATAACCCAGGGTGATGTTCTTGATGGCGAAGTAAGAAGCATCAATCAGGTAAGCGTCCGATGGTTGGAACTTTGCGTTAATACCGGCACGGGGAACGTCTGTCCTGTCACCGGGCTTCTGCCAGCGGCGCAATGCGTTCTTGCTCCAGGTGTTTCCGGTATACATGGGGTTCATGGCACCGACGTAAAGGGCATCATACATCTGACCTCCTATGGAATAGGTGGTCATGACACTCAGGTCAATGCTGTTGAAGAATGTCAGTTCCATGCTGGCGCTACCATAGAGGTCCGGGATACGGCTTCCGAAATACCATTTGCTTACAGCAGCCTTTTCATAGGAGGAACTGATGTAAGGATCAATGGGATTTCCGTCTTCGTCTTTTTCATCATATACCCAATACAGCCTTGCACCATTTGCAGGGTCTACCCCGGCAGATTTTGCCATGTAGAATGTTCTGATGGGCAAGCCTTCCTTGTAAACATAGTTTCCGCTGACGATTTGAGGAGCGTCTTCTGTCAGAGATAAGACTTTATTGTTCACTCTGGATCCCATGAAAGTGACCCTCCATCCGAAATTGCGGGTGTCGACCAATTGGGCAGAAAGTGTCAATTCAAGCCCTTTGTTGACCATGGTGCCCACGTTGGCATCGTATCCGGTGAAACCGGTAGAGAGCGCCATGGGATATCTCAGTAACATGTCCGAGGTCAGGCGGTTGAAGTATTCAAAACTCAGGTCCAAACGGCCGCCAAACAACCTGGCATCCAGTCCGACGTTGAAGTTGGCGTTTTTCTCCCATTTGAGGTCTTTGTTTTCCAGTGAAGAAATCATGGCTCCTGTAAATCCTGCGTTGGGATAGCCGAGGTCGTAGAAACTTTGCCATGCATATAAAGTACCCAGGTCATCATTACCTTGCACTCCATAGCTGACCTTCAGAGCCAGGTTGTCTATCCAGGTTACGTTCTTCATGAAATTCTCCTGTGTTATGCGCCAGTTGGCGCCAACAGACCAGAAATTTCCCCAACGGCTGTCTTTATGGAAACGGGAAGTACCATCGGTACGGAAGGAAGCGGAGAAATAGTACTTGTCCTTGAAGTTGTAATTCAAACGCGAAAGGTAAGATTCGATCTTGTATGCATTGGAATAGGAGTCGGCATCGGCAATGGTGGTGCCGGGGCGAAGTTCCAGGATTCCGTCCACCAGGTTGGTCTTCTGGGCCATGAGGTAGCTGTAGGTATAGTTGTAGAACTCGTGGCCGGCCAGCAGGTCGATGGTATGGTTGCCAAAGCTGCGGTTCCAAGTTAACAGCTGGTTGAAGGTGAAGCTCAAGGTGCGGCCGTTGCTCTTGGTGAGACGTCCGTTGGAGCTTGCAGCGTTACCATGATACATGTTGTAGAATGTCGTGTTGTTGGAGCTAACGTAGTCAACCCCGAAGTTAGCCGTCAGCTTGAGGCCCTTGAGCCATCCTGCCTTGTCCTGATCTGACCCGATGGCCAAGAAGGTACGGGCACTCACGTTGTCACCTGTATTGATGAACTTATCATCGTATAATGTACCCACACTGCTGAAGTCGTGCAGGTTGGGACGGGTAACCCCATAGTCAAGTTGTTTGTTCCCCAGCTCATCCAGCAGGTTCTTACCGGTTTCATCCTTAAGCCATACGGGGTAAATGGGTGCCATGAACTGGGCACTGTACCATACGTTGGCATAGGCAGAACCCGTGTAACCCGATGAGTTGGATTTTGTCATGGATGCAGACAGGTTCAAACCGGCCTTCACCCAGTCGTTCACCTGGCTTTCCACATTGGCGCGTCCGGAAAAGCGCTGGAAGGAAGTGGTTTTCAGAACACCGTTTTCGTCCAGGAAACCGAGTGACATCAAGGCTTTGGTCCTGGCGCTGCCGCCGGCAACCGTTAACTGGTGCTCGTGGCGGAACGCATTCAGCTGTTCAATTTCGTCCATCCAGTTTTCATCATAAGCTGATACTGCATCGGCCCTTACAGCACCGGTAGCCGGATCTATGATGGTTGCCCAGGTATAATTTTTATAGGGATTGTAAAGTTCACCCCCCAGGGCTGTCGACAAGTCATTCATGGCATTCTGGGAAGCAACTTTCCACGGGTACCCGTTGTCAAAAGCATAGGTGTTGCGCAACGCTTCATAGGTCATGTTCACGAAGTCTCTCTGGTCTACCATATCATAACGTTTGAGTGCACGGTTGGATATACCGGCGCTGCCGTTATAGGTGATGCTTACTTTTTCAGAGGTGGCCCTTTTGGTGGTGATCATGATAACACCATTGGCGCCACGAGCTCCGTACAGGGCTCCTGAGGAAGCATCTTTCAAAACGGTCATGCTTTCAATGTCAGCAGGATTGATGGCATTAAGCGAGCCGTTGTAGGGGATCCCGTCCACAACGTACAACGGGGTCTGGCTGGCATTGATGGAGCCGTATCCGCGGATGATCACAGAAGAGCCCGAACCGGGCTGTCCTGAACCGGAGGTGGTAATAACACCGGTGGAAAGACCATCCAAAGCCTTGGTCACGTTGGATACAACGCGTCTTGCCAGCTTCTTGTTGTCGACAACTGTTGCAGAGCCGGTCAGCGATTCTTTCTTTGCTGTACCGTAAGCGATAACAACAACGTCTTCCAGTGCTATTGCATCGGGATACATGATAACATCAACTACCGCTCTGCCATTGATGTCTGCAACGACCGTCTGCATCCCCACGAAAGTAAAACGGAGGGTGTTGCTGCCAGCCGGCACATTAATTGAATAGACACCATCCAGATTGGTCTGCGAGGTAATAGTTGTTCCCGCTACAACCACTGTCACATAGGGTATTGGAGCACCATCTTCCGAGGAAGTCACCGTCCCGGTAACCCTCTGCTGAGCAAACAATGCTGTGAACCCCATTATGACTGACAAAGTCAATAAAAGGAATTTTTTCATCTGTCTTGTTTTTAGGTTAGTAAATAGTTTATAGGGTTTGTCTTTTATTTATATATGTAGTCTACAAAGATATATATTTTTTTGAATTACGAAACCTTTACTTGTTGTATCTGTTGGATTCAGGCCGGGAGTAACTTGCAAAATCTCTAATTATCTATATTCCTGAAAGATTCAATGAGGAATCCTTTGTTTTACTTACAAAATGTAATAAGAAACAGAGAAAAACTTTAAAACAATAAGAAAAGTCACCGAATATTGTTGTGTTTAAATTTCGAAGTCAGGATGTTTGATTTCATACGTAAATTCTTTAAGTTTGACTACATTTTTAACCTACATTTTCTAACCTAATTCATTCATGATGAAAAAAACCAAAACAATCCTGACTTTCCTGTTCATTGGATTCTGTTCCTTACTCATGGCACAGAATATCCAGGTAACAGGTAAGGTTTCGGATGCGGCTGATGCCATGCCGCTTCCGGGTGCAACTATCCTTGTCCAGGGAGAACGCACCGCTTTTGTTACCGATTATAACGGTAACTATTCTATCACGTGTCCTTCGGATGCAACACTCATATTCAGTTACGTAGGGTATTTAACTGTAGAAGTGGCCGTGAATAACCGTTCCATGATTAATGTCGAGATGCGTACTGCCAATGTGCTGGATGAAGTGATAGTTACGGCACTTGGTATCACCCGTGAGAGAAAATCGATAGGGGCGGCTATCCAGGATGTAAAAGCAGAAGAAATCACTCAGGCCGGACACCTGAATATTTCTTCAGCCCTTTCTGGACGTGTGGCAGGAATGCAGGTAACCCAGGCTGGCGGGGCCATTGGGGCATCTACCCGTATTGTGGTAAGGGGGAATTCCTCGTTAAGTGGAAATGAGCCCCTGATAGTTATTGACGGGGTTCCAATAGCTAATGATAACTATATGGCAAATGCCGTGAACTACGGTTCCGGGTTGTATGATATTAACCCCGAAGACATTGAAAACATTTCGGTATTGAAAGGCGGTTCCGCTGCTTTGTACGGTATGCGGGCCGGAAACGGAGTTATTCTAATCACAACCAAATCCGGAAGATCAGCCAAAGAAGGTGTGTCCATAACTTACAACGGCAGTTTTACTGCTGACAAGATATTCAATTTGCCTCCTTTGCAGAATCTTTACGGACAGGGTTATGAAGGTGCAGAGTATGAATATAAGAAAAGCGGTTATAACGGGAGTTACCAGGACTGGGTATATAATGAACTCGGTTACAATAGTCTTGCCAGTTATTTTGGGGCGGATGAAAGCTGGGGACCACGTCTTGATATCGGACTGATGATTCCCCAATGGGACAGTCCTTTTTCAAATGGCGTTCACCAGGCGACTCCCTGGGTGTCACACCCCGATAATATCTCAAGTTTCTTCCAAACCGGTTATTCCCAAAGTCACAACATCTCTGTACTTACCAAAGGCGACCGGGCGACTACCCGGGCATCCATTGGATTCAGGGATCAGAAGGGTACTCTTCCCAACACCGATCAAACCCGTGTTTCTGCCCAGGTAAACACAAATGTGAATATAAACAAATACATTTCGTTTGATCTGAGCATGAATTATACCCGAACCCAAAGCGACAACCTTCCCCAGGGTGCCTACAACGAGGGGAACCCTATGCAATCTATCCTGCAATGGTTCGGAAGACAAGTCAATATGAAATCCCTCAGGGACCTTTATGATAAAGGCAATGACCCCTATACGGGAAAACCTTACAGCTGGTGCCCGGATTACCATCAGAACCCGTATTATACGATGTACTATAATACGAACAGTTTTGAACGCAACCGTTTCTTCGGTAAGACATCCCTGTGGTTAAAGCCTACCAGCTGGTTGCAATTTGAAGGCCGTTTGGGTTACGATTATTATGACACGTATACTAAACAAGTGGTTCTTTATCATACAGACTCCCCCGACGGAGGTTTCTGGTCCTACAACAGGAAAAACGCAGAAATCAACGCCGATTTCCTGGCTTATTTTAACAAAACTTTCGGTGATAACATGCTGAATATAAATGCCGTGCTGGGTGCTAATTACAGGGATCTAAACTACATGACATCTTCCCTTACCGCAGCGGCTCTTATTGTTCCCGGACTCTATACCATTTCCAACGTTTCCGGGAGTCCCGGTACCAGTATGGGCGGGTCTCGCATACGTGAGAATTCGGTTTATGCCAACTTGTCTCTCGGGTTTAAAGGGATGTTCTATATAGACGCTTCTGCTCGTAACGATTGGAGCTCCACCATAGAAGATCCGTTCTTTTACCCTTCAGTTTCAGCCAGCTGGCTTCCTACCGAAACGTTCCCTGTGCTGAAAGGAACTGTACTTGAATTCCTGAAATTGCGTGGTGGCTGGGCCAAAATTGGTGCCGCCACTTCTGCGTATCAGACGGACCGTTATTATACTTCTGTGGGTTATAACATTCACGGTGCAGGTCAGTTTTACAATCCGACCACTTACCCGCCTGCCGGCCTGAGACCGGAATCTGTGGAAACATTTGAAGTAGGTCTGGAGAGCAGGTTCTTCGGTAACCGCCTGGGTCTCGATGTGGCTTTGTACAATAAGAACACCACCGATCAGATCCTTTCGGCCGAGGTCTCCCGTGCGACCGGGTACAGCTCTATGAAGATCAATGCCGGGAAGATCAACAATAAAGGTATTGAGATCCAATTGACCGCAACTCCGGTAAGAACAAGCGATTTCAATTGGGATATTACCCTGAACTGGGCCAAAGATCAAAGTATGGTATTAGAGCTTTATAAAGATGAAGCTACGCAACAGGATATTAGGATCTACACTATCGGTTCGTCCTGGTCGGTCTATACCCAGGCCCGGATAGATGAGCCCTGGGGCACCATTTACGGGACTGGTTCAGTAACAGATGACGACGGGAATATTATTGTTGGGGCCAACGGCAGGGCAAAACGCCAAAGCAGGGTGTTGGGAAATGTCAATCCCGACTGGACCGCCGGGTTGAATATGGATTTCAGTTATAAAAACCTTTCTTGCGGTTTCCTGGTGGACTTCCGGAAGGGGGGGGATGTGTTCTCCGTTTCCCAGATGTTCGGATCCTATACCGGAATCTATGAATATACGGCAGCTAAAGGAATCCGTGAGAATGGTGTAGTATTTGGGAAAGACATTCTTACAGACAGAACATTCTTAAAAGAAGACGGTTCGGTCAATGACATTGTAGTAGCACCATCCACTGCATTTTCTGATTTTTACAGCAACCGTTCTTATTCAATATTTGACGGCTCTTATGTGAAACTGAAAGACTTTTACATTACCTATAGCATTCCCGCATCCAGATTTTCCAAGAACAGCCTGGTTAAGGCTTTCAATGTGTCACTTGTGGGAAATAACGTTGCTATACTCTGGCTACATAAATCCAATATTGCCAAGGTGGATCCTGAATCAAGCATGAATTCCGGAAATAGCGGAGTAGGGCTGGAATCCAACTCTTACATGCCCACCCGTAGCATTGGTCTTAAAGTAGGCATTACTTTCTAATCCCAAATAATTGAAGACATGAAAACACAAATACTTAAATATTCTTTAATCGCCGTTTTCGGTGTGCTTTTGTTGGGGTGTACAAAAGACTTTAAAAAGATCAATACGAACCCCAATGCTTCTGCCGATGCTCCCATCACCAATGTATTGGCTTATTGTATCAGGTATACCTGCAGTACTTATTTTGATGCATGGGCAGACATGAACGAACCCAGTACCTACGGAGGTCATCTGGCTAAAAAACAATACATAGATGAGGCCCGCTATGTTTTCCGCCCCGGTGTGGTTCAAAACAATTGGCATTATCTATATATTACCCTCAATAACGTCAGGGATGTCATGAACCGGGCTAATGAAGAAGGGCTGACCAACATGGCAAATGTAGCCAAGGTATGGGAAGCTGTAATTGTGCAGCTGGGAACAGACAGATGGCGTGATATACCTTATTCAGAGGCTGTAAGTTTAGACAAAGGTATCATTACTCCAAAGTATGATACCCAGGAGGAAATCTATCCTGCCATCATGAACCTTCTAAAAGAAGCTGCCAACGGATTGAGTACCGGCGGTAATGACGAGCTTGGTGTAGGGGATATCCTTTTCTTTGGGAACACAGATGCGTGGCTCCGTCTGGCCAATTCGCTCCGATTGCGCATGGCTATGCGTCTTGCCAACGTAAATCCGACCCTGGCAAAACAAGTTGCCGAGGAAATTGCGGGTAATCCTTCCAAATATCCGCTTATCAAAGAGAACAGTCAAAACGCTTTCTTCTGGTGGCCTGGTGAATCGCCCTATTATGAACCTTGGGCAAACGATTTCCGTACACGAGATGACCATTGTATTTCCGATATTCTTGTGAACGTATTGAAAGATCTGGATGACCCGCGTCTTCCTGTCTATGCAAAACCTAACGGTTATGGTGAATATGTTGGATGCGAAATAGGGGGGACCGATGCCATAACTCCCGGTCACGCCATGAAGTATTCACTTATCGGAGCACGTTTCCGTGAAGATCTGGCAGGTTTTTCGCCTATCTATCGTGCAGCAGAAACGTATTTCCACCTTGCCGAAGCTGCTGCCCGCGGATGGAATGTAGGTATATCTGCAAAGGATGCCTATGAAGCCGGCGTTACAACATCTTTGGATGAGAATGGTGTTGCCTCTGAAGCTGCAGCTTACCTGGCTGGATCCGCTGCTTTTAACGGTAAGCTGGACCAGATTTTCTTGCAGGAATGGATCTGCCTTTTCAAACAGGGGATGGAGGCATGGTCGTTGTATAGAAAGACCGGTATTCCCACAACACACCATATTGCCCGTTCTCTTGCGGAAAGTGGCTATTCAGGACACGATACGCCTCCGCTGCGTTATCCTTACCCAATCAATGAAGGTTCTCTCAACAAAGCCAATTCGCAAGGTCCCATGTCTGATGTGACCGATGACTTCTGGGGAAAGAAGATGTGGTTTGATACCCGAACAGGAATAAAATAGAGCATATCTTTAATCTGAACGAAAGAGGGTGACTAAAGAGTCAAGTTGACTGATAGTCACCTTCTTTTTTCTGTTCAAGCTGGCCTTTTCGTCTATTTTTTTATGGTTCAACTACAAAAAGCCGTAAGCTTTTCCGTAGGAAAGATGCTGCTGCAGGAAATCCTGCGCATACTCCAGTTTCAGGTCCCTGAGATTTCCTTTTTTGTCGTACACGGGAATGATGTTGGGATTCAGAAATCCGCCATAAGGTTTCAGATTAAGGGCGGCATAACGTTCCAGGACCTCTTTGTGCAGTTGCTGATCGACCTTTATGGCGTATTGTTCTACAAGTGCCTTGCCGGCCTGGTAATCCCCCTCTGACTTGATACGTTGTATCTCGCCCAGCAACGAGGCAAATAGTTGACGAAGCTCCTTAAAATTATTGATCACAAAGAAAGTTTTTCCGTCTCTGATCTTTTTTTCTATGGCTTTGCCATTGTGCAGCGCCCATGAAGCTATGAGCTGGCGACACTGCATATGCGCCTGGGTGATGTTCCTGCCCGGCTCTATCCGGACGAGCTGGGTAAACAACCCGTTGCGGATGTAATTGATGTATTCGGCCTTATAGGCTGTTGTATCGGGTATGATGCCCAATTCCACCAGTTGGGGATCGGCTATGTAGTACAAGGCAAATAGATCTGCCCGGGCTTCTTCCAGGGGTGAACTGTAGTCACCCAGTGCATTGGATGACACGCCCGGCAACAACTGCCCGGAACCATGACCCAGGCACTCATGCAGGTCGGTATGCAGATCTCCGGTAAGGGTTCCGTATTTCTTCAAAAACGCGACTTCTTCCTGATTCCAGGAAAATTCATCCAGCATGTTTTTGGGGGACTCCTCTGCCGCTTTATCGTAAGCATTGGTTATATTGGCGATAGTCACGGATTTGGACCCATATTCCTTTCTGATCCAGTCTGAATTGGGCAGGTTTATTCCAATAGGCGTGGAAGGATATGCGTCTCCTCCGAGCATGGCTACGTTGATCACTTTTGCCGAGACTCCGGTGACCTTTTCTTTCCTGAAAAGCGGATCTATGGGGGAGTTGTCCTCAAACCATTGCGCATTTTCGCTTATGATAGCCGTTCTGCGGGAAGCTTCTCTGTCGATAAAGTTCACATTGCCTTCCCAGGATCCTTTTCTTCCCAGGGGATCTCCGTAAACTTCTATAAATCCATTTATAAAATCTACAAATGTGTCCGTATCCTGAACCCATGCCATATTGAAAGCGTCCCACAAAGCCAGGTCCCCTGTCTGATAATAATCTATCAGGGTTTTGATATAGGATGCCTGCCCGGGGCTTTCTGCCACCAGCGCAGCTTTTTCCAGCCAGTAACATATCTGACTGATCGCCGGGCCATAGAGCCCGTCAATTTTATAGGTTTCCTCATAGATCTTTCCATCCTTTTTTACCAGCCTGCTGTTAAGTCCGTATTCCACGGGGCGGGGATCGTTGGGGTTTTCTATTGCGGCGTAAAAGGTTTCGGCTTCTTTCCGGTTCACACTACTGTAAAAATTGGTAGCCGAACTGAGTAGCAGATCGTCTTTTTTTCCATCGCTTTTTCTCATTGAATAGAGATCCGGGTCACACATCAGATCAACCATAGAGTCAATAGTGGCAGATACTTGTGAATTTTCCAAAAGGTGTTTTATATAATCGGCTGAACATCCTGGCAGGATCTTCTCTTCTGCATAATGATGGTGGATGCCATTACTGAAGAACACACGTTTTGCATAGATGATAAACTCCTTGAATTCAGCTGTTTCCCTGTCACCTGTGTATGTTTCAAGGATATTTTCCAGGCATTTTCTTACCTCCAGATTGTGTTTGAAATTCTGATCCCAGAATATGTCCCGTCCGCATTTTGCAGCTTCTCCCATATAATAAATAAATGATTTCTGCTCCAGTGTGAGATCATCCCATCCCGGTACTTTGTACCGGATGATTTTTATATCTGCAAACTCATCTACAAGATATTTAAATTCAGTTTCCTGTGTTTTTATCTGTTTGTTGTTCTGGGTACAGGAAAACCCTGCGATGCCTGCAAGACAGGCAAAGGCAATTTTCATTATTTTCATTGTTATGCTAATGGTTACGGATTTTTTGCACACACCGGTTCAGATGACGTACCAAGGTAAAAGCAGTAATGGCTACGGGAATGACTACGGGAAGCCATGATAGGAAACCGCTTCCCTCCGAAGGGAAAAATTTCCCGTTGGCAAGTCCGGCAGGGATGCTGTCCCTTATGCGGTCTTCAAGTCCTTTGATATGCCATTCCAGAGAATTGCGCTCTGCCCTGAGCTGTTCTATAGTTGTTATCTGCGAATATATGGTCTTTCTGCTTCTCATAGGTTAATCCTCCCTGGCATTGGGGTCCTTTTCTTCAAAAAACATCTTGGCGAACAACCGGACAAAGTTGTTAACGAACAATCTCTTTCGCAAGAGAAAAAGGATAAGGAACAAAAGCAGGAAAAAACCGCCCGTGATGAAAGATGCCGCGACTGCGTTATCAAGTACCGTACCCAGCCATTTATTGGCTCCAGTTGCCAAAAAGATCAATGCCGTCAGGAGTATAAGTATAAGCAGAAAGGTCCCCAGAAACTGGTTTATCACCAGACTGAAGTTCTCGACCAATCCCAATTTGAACGCATCTGATTTCAGTCCAAGGTATTCCTTAACCGATTCTTTAATATTCATTGCGTCTTTCTTTATGCTTCCAGACCTTCTTCCTGATTTTTGGGAAAGTGTTTTTGGTATTCTTTTTTGATCTCTCCAACTCTCTTGTCAATGGTCTCTTTGATCTTTTCCCTTGTTTCACTCCCTTTGGCAGGAGCGAACAGCAGTGCCAGCGTGGCACCTATTACGGCACCACCCAGTAAAGCGAATACATGCGAACTTTTCATAACACTATTGTTTTAGGATGATTTTATCTCTATACAAAGATAGAAAAAAGGATTATCTTTACGCTATGAATAGGGTTAAATTGTTGTATCTGTATGTTTTTTGCCTATCTCTGACTGCTTGTCAAAAATGTATCATCCCCTGCGGCAGGTACGAACACAACCTGCTGGTGTACATGGCCGCTGACAACAGCTTGTCGGATCTGGCCACTGTGAACATGGATGAAATCATTACCAATGCCTCTATACCATCCGATCATGCCCTGTTCGTATTTATTGACAAGAGGAACGAAGGAGCTTATCTTATCAGGACAAGAAACAGGAACAGTACTGTCCTGCTGGATACTTTGTACCGGTATGGATCTGTGAACTCGGCCCAACCAGAGGTTTTAAAACAAGTGATAGGTCATGCCAGGGAAGAATGCCCGGCACGGACTTATGGTCTGATATTGTGGTCACACGGTACCGGATGGCTTCCCAGGGGGTTGTACGGTGAAACACCGCAATATCCTATAAAGCCGTTATCGGAGGTCTCTGCATTTCAGTATGATATATATGATCCTGCCTATCCGCGGACCAAAACTTTTGGACAGGACGGAACCCGGGAAATGGAAATTCCGGAACTTGTTTCTGCATTGCAGGATTATCATCACGAGTATATATGCTTTGATGCCTGCCTGATGGCTGACATACAAACTTATTTTCAGTTAAAAGATGTATGTAATTATATCATGGGGTCCCCGGCAGAGATCATAGATACGGGATACCCATATGATAAATTGTCCTCGGTTTTGTTTCCCTATAGGGGACAGGCCAGTCTGACAGCCCTGTGCGATGCTTATTTTAACAAATACGACTCAAAAACCGGCTATAACCGTTCAGGTACAATATCGCTGGTTAGGACAGAACATATTCAGGGACTGGCACAGGCTTTCAGGGCTCTGATCAGCAATGGCGGAACTGATCCTGAAGAAGTGGATCGGTCCAAATTACAGACATATGACCGGTTAACAGAGCACGTTTTCTGGGATATTGACCAGATGGCAAGCTTGTTAGGGCATACCGGAGATTATGAAAATTTTAAAATAGCCTTGAACAAGACGGTCGTCTATAAGAAAACAACAGAAAACTTTATTACCATTCCCATAAAGTATTATTCCGGGCTGGCTGCTTATCTTCCCACCCGGGTTCTTCCCGGGATACAGTCGGCTTTCCGGACCACAGCTTGGAACACATATCTTGAGTGGGTGCCTGTGTCTGAATGATTTTGCAAACTCCGGGATTTTAATTACTTTTGCGCGCCCTGAAAGGACCATTAGTAAGGTGCCATGGGATTCGGGAATAGCCCCGGATTGAGTAACACTAAAAACAAACATTAATGAAACAATTTGAAATCAACGCACGGGAACGCGGCAACTTCACCAAAGCTGCCGTGAAGCAATTACGCAAAGAAGGTCTGGTACCCTGTGTACTGTATGGTAATGGCAAAGAAAACATTCATTTCTCAGTTTGTGAGAAAGATCTGAGGGATTTGATCTATACCCCAAATTCTTATATTATTTCTCTCAGTGTGGAAAGCAAAAAGCATCTGTGCATTTTGCACGAAGTACAATTCCATCCGGTAACCGACAGGGTTCTCCACCTGGATTTCCTGGTCATAGATCCCGGTAAACCCGTTTCAATTCAGGTGCCGGTTGCCATCTCGGGTAATCCAGAAGGAGTCCGTCAGGGAGGTAAATTGCAGATCCTTAACAGGAAACTGCATGTTCGCGCCCTTTTGAAAGACCTGCCCGACAAACTCGATATTGATGTAACAAACCTTACCCTGGGCAAAACCGTTACAGCAGGAGACCTGAAGTATGAGAAGATCCAGATATTGGCCCCCCGGAGCACTATTATCTGTATGGTCAAAATGACCAGGGCTTCTACTTCAGCTGCTGCAGAAGCTGCAGAAATAGAAGCTGAAGAAACTGAAGAAACTGCAGAAACACCCACACACGCTTAGGCGATCTTCCTGTCATGTCTTATCTGGTTACAGGACTGGGAAACATTGGGACCGAATACGCCGGTACACGCCACAATATTGGCTTTACGGTTCTGGATGTCTGGGCCACATTGCATAAAACGGAGTTTACCACTTTGCGGTACGGATCACTGGCACAGATAAGATATGCCGGAAAGGAAATATGGTTGCTTAAGCCTTCCACTTATGTGAATCTAAGCGGAAAAGCTGTTCGTTACTGGATGACGGAGGAACGGATAGCAGTGGAGAACATAATGGTTGTTCTGGACGATGTGGCGCTTCCTTTTGGAAAACTCAGGTTAAAAGCGCGCGGTAGCGATGGCGGTCACAATGGATTGAAGCATATTACCATGACACTTGGCACAGAAGAGTATGCCCGGTTACGGATCGGAGTGGGAGATGATTTTCCCAGGGGATACCAGGCAGATTACGTTTTAAGCCACTGGACCGAAGAAGAAAAAAAAGAACTGCCTTTCATTTGTAATAATGCCATTGATGCCTTGGGGCTGTTCATAAGACAGGGAATTGAACGGGCCATGAACCAGGTCAATACAGCCAAATTGGAAACTTAATGCGAATAGATAAATACCTTTGGGCCATAAGGATCTTTAAAACACGGTCCGATGCTGCTGATGCCTGCCGTGCTTCACGTGTCAGGGTAAACGGTCAGGATGTAAAGGCTTCCAGGGAGATCCGCGAGGGTGATATCATAGTGGTCAGAAAAGGTCCCGTATTTTATTCCTATCGGGTCATTAAGCCCGTAGATAAACGGCAACCGGCAAAAGATGTGTCTTTGTATGCCAGCGATATCACACCTGACGAGGAATATGCCAAACTGGATCAACCCCGCGAAACCATAGTAATATACCGCCGGAAAGGAACAGGACGTCCCACAAAAAAGGAACGCCGACAATTAGATCAGATCATGGATATCAACGGGTGATCTCCAGAAGGGAGCATTTCCTTTCTGGTACGATTTTCCAGTAATCCAAAGAAGCCGGGATCAGAAGACAGCCGTTTCCGGAAGATCCGTATGCAATTCCTTCGGATTCAACGTGCAAAGAACCTTCCAGCTCCAGATAGATCACAAATTTATCCAAGGCAGATCCATCATATTCACCCGGCCGGTCCAACTCCCTTAATCTAACCGAAAAGTAAGGTGAATCTACCAGTACTCCGGAGGTTGTTGGGGATGGAATGTGTTTTCTGTAATCGATGCAATCTATGGCGAGTTCCAGGTGCATCTCCCTGGCCGTTTCCGGATTGTGCTCCCTTCCCCAATCGTAAACGCGGTAGGTGATATCGGATACTTGTTGTACCTCGGCAATAGTCAGTCCTCCTCCACAGGCATGGATCAGTCCGGCCGGAATGTAATAGCATTCGCCTTTCTTTGGTTTAATACAATGCATTACCTGGGGCAGGGTCTCATTTTCACAGTGAGCATAAAACTCCCGGGGTGTCATTTCCTTATTAAAACCAAGATAAAGCCTGGCCTCCGGTTTTGCGTCCATGATATACCACATTTCAGTTTTTCCGTAAGCGTGATGCATCTCGGCAGCCCTTTTATCATCGGGATGTACCTGTACAGAAAGAAATTCGTTGACTGTCAGGTATTTTATCAATAAAGGAAATTCGTCTCCACAGGCATCATAAACACTAGCCCCAACCAGGTCGGCCAGATATACTTCCAACGCTTCATTGATGGTGTTCCCTTTCAGAAAACCGTTGCCGATAATCGAAGCATCATCTTCCAGACCGCTCAGGACCCATGATTCGGAGCCCCATACGCGTTCTTTTACGACAGGCTTAAAGCTCAGGGGATACAGTTTCGTCTTGTTCATAAGTCATGTTTAATGAAGGTGCAGGAGCAAGTTTTTTGTTCAGATATAGCAGAGTCAGGACCATCACGATTACTGAAACCATCAGGGCAATGTAATAAGGCTTGTTACCTATGATTGATCTGATGGATGCGTCGGCATCTATTTCCGGGAACAATCCGGCCAGAAGGAATGAGAGACCGTTATTGATGGCATGTAACGCAACGCAGGTCCAGTAGGAACGTGTTCTGTAATAGATCCAGCCCAAGAGACAGCCAATCAGAAAAGCAGGGATGGCCTGCCAGGGATTGGCATGGATTACCCCAAACATCAGAGCCGACCAGACGATTGCCTTCCAGGGGGCCATATGTTGTAACATACCTTTCAGAGCTATTCCCCGGAGCAGCCATTCTTCCAGCAGTGGAGCGGCAATGACAACAGCAATAAAAGTCGGGATATTGCTCTGGGTCATGCTGGCGAAAATCTCCTTAAGAAATTCAGGCATTTCCAGCCATCCGGTCAGGGGGTCCATGATAAAGGTGGCAGATACGATAATGACCGGTAGTAAAAGAATGAATATGGGTAGCGGAACATTTCCCAGTCTGGCGGCGGGTTGGGGATAGGGGGGGCGGCCTGTCTTGACAGCCTGGTAATAATCGTTTTTTGCCCTCAAATACACATAAAGAAAAACAAAAAGGAATGGAATCACGTATAAAACGGGCGTACTCCATCCGCTTCCCGATGCAGGAACAACCGTGCCGGGACGGATCAGATTGATAATAAAAATCACTGCTGCAGTAAAGATCGTACCGCATAACAACAAGATTACGACCATAATGAGCCAGGATTCTCCCAGCTTGGGCCTGTAGTAGTCCAAATACTTTTTCATAGAAAAATTTTACGGAAATAACGGATCGGGATACTGACCTTCCTGGTGCAGCCTGCGCAGCCTGGAAACCACACCTTCCCGGTCTTCCCGGTAGGTTACTCCAAACCAATGGGAATGGGTCCGGAGGACCTTGCACGTCCCTTCTCCTGATTTTATGATATCATTGACCATAGTAGGCAAATGGTATTCCGAGGCAGGCTCATGTGCGTGCTGTTCCAGGAACTTTTTCACAAGATGCTCTGTCTTTGGATACACGTCTGGTAAAAATCCCCAGCAGTTCATGGAACAAAGATCGTCATCGCTCAGGTTCATATTGACCATTTTACCGTTTTCGGCAGGTACGGTACAAACGATTTGTCCGTCCTCCTGTTTCCTGATCCTGAAACGTTCCACTACATCTGTCAGCAGTCCGTTTTCGTCCATTTGGCAAATGCCGCGGGAAACCGGTCCTGACGGGGAAAGTGTATTCTCCAAGCGGTAGCCGACCATAGCGTAGGAACCCCGGATAAGATCCTTTCTTTTCAGGAATTCGGCCAGTACGGTGAAAGCATTGCGACTGTAAAAATCATCGGCATTGATGATGCCAAAAGGCGTATTGACACTCTTTGAGGTTGTCAGTAGTGCATGACCGGTCCCCCAGGGTTTTTCCCTTCCTGGAGGAGGGGTATACGGAGCGGGTATATTCTGCAATTCCTGGGTAACGAATTCGAATAGAAAATGAGATCCGTAACGAGACGCACATACACGGTTGAATTCTTCACGGAATGATTCCCGTATGACAAATACGATCTTACCGAATCCGGACTGGAGGGCATCATAAATAGAATAATCCATTATAGTTTCTCCGTTTGGGCCCAGTCTGTCAAGCTGTTTTAGCCCTCCATAGCGGCTGCCCATACCGGCAGCCATGATTACTAGAGTTGGTTGCATAATGAAAAACCTGTTATATTTGTGGAAAATCTAACCCTATGCACGCGCGTTTCAAGTTTGACCGTTTACTGGCCTTGATCAGGAACAGGTATTTTATTGTAACGCTTGTTTTCATTGTCTGGATCCTTTTTTTTGACGATAACAGTTTTACAGGCTGGGTTCGTGCTTTGGGTGAGTATTCCGAGAACAAATCACAACAAAGATACTATAAAGAAAAGATACATCAAACTGAAAGTAACCTCAGAGAATTGCAATCAAACAAGGATTCCCTTGAAAAATTTGCCCGGGAAAAGTATTACTTTCATAAAGAAAATGAAGACGTCTTCATTATTTCACCAGCTCCATCAGATCCCGCAGATCGTTTCCCATATAGGTAGGAGCTCCGTCGCACGGCATATCTGACGGATTATAATAAAACTGATCTATACCAAAGACCTGGGCCCCTTCAATATCGTTCTGGAAATTGTCTCCTACCATTAGCGTTTCTTTTTTCTTCCCGTGGATGGAAGTAATGGCCGCCGTGAACATTTTTGGATTGGGTTTGTGGTATCCCACTTCTTCCGAAATAAATATCCTATTACCGAAAAAATGATCCAACCCGCTATTGCGGACCTTGTTGTATTGAACCTGCTTGAACCCGTTTGTCACCAGAGCCATTTTACAGCCTTTACTTTTCAGATATTCCAGGACTTCGCGGGAATGAGGCATCAGTTTGGTTTTGGTTGGCATCATTTCCAGATACTGCTCCCCGAAATCCGGACCCAAAACAGAGGCATCGGGGACGCCAGCCTCTTCTAATGTGATCGCAAAACGCACATGCCGTAGTTTCTGCTGGGTAATTTGTCCTGCTTCGTACATAGCCCATAATTTTTCATTATTGGCCCGGTACATCTCATAAAACTGCCCCGGATCGCGCACATAATCCTGCAATCTGTGTCGTAGGATCAATTCCAGTATACAATCGTGCGCATTTCTGTCAAAATCCCATAATGTATTATCCAGATCGAATAGAAAAAAGCGGTATTTCATTTGGTATAATAATCTATGACCCTGTTAATGGCTCTTTGGCACACAGGACAGAATCCGGGAGCCCGGTTGGAATGCATCCGGCAATCTTTTGCCGGACGGTACATTCCTTTGGTCATATAAGCGGCCCCTTCAAATAGTCCGACACCTTCGGCGTCCATCATATCCTGCCATTTGGAGCCAAAGTCCACCTGGGTAGTGATATTGGGCTCCCAGGGTTCCACATCCAAAGGATACATGTCTATATAGGCAACTTCGGAATCATAATATTCATCTGCCAGGCCCGCAAAACTATGGCCAAACTCATGTACGAACACTTCTTTGCATGTCTGGTGGTCAGACATACTCAGTCCGTAATAATTGTAAATTCCTCCGCCCCCGTATTTTTTAGTATTGACTATGACGTAGATTGCATCGAAAGGAGATCCTGAAACGGCATTGGCCAGGAGTCTGTAATCGGGTGCCGTGAGGTAACGCTCAATGTAAAAAGTATGAAAAGCGCTCCCCAGGACCGTTTGGTTCCACAGGCCAATCCGGGGTATATCAGGTCCGGAATCTTCCGATACCAGGGGAAGCATCCAAACGTTAAAATCATCCCTGCGGGACCGGAAAGGTTCATGTTCAAAAAGATATTCGGTGAAACGGGCTGCATCCTTTCTGAATTTTTCCAATTCTTCCAACCGGTATCCTTCAGCAACAAAAAGCAGATCTACCTTGTTTTCCACAGGTCCGTTTTTCTGAAATACTTCCGGAGAGAAGGCGGGTTTTTCTTTTGAGATCAGGCAATCGTCTGGATCAATCCTGAATCTTTTCAGGGGGCGGTAGGTCCCTTCGCGCTGGATCCTTTCGTAAATTTCGAGCAATACCGTGTCTTTTGGATAAGGAATCCATACAGAGGTGTTGAAAGCCATATCACGTTCCAGTGCTTCCCGGGTAGTTCTCCATTCCATGAACAGTGAATTGAATCCTTTGGAAAACAGAAGCTCTCCCTCCTGTGAAAAAACTTTATATTGATACTCTCCATAGGTAAACGGTGCTATGAGTTGCGTTTTGGAACCGGCCCAGGGCGTTTCACTGTGCATCGACAACAGGAAAACATCCTGCATATGTGCATTTCCTGTAAATACAAGGTCTATGCGCAGGCGTTCTGCCGTGAAATGGTCATCGTAACAAACCGCCTGTGCCCGGGATACCAGGACAGGTCCCAGGCATAACATAAAAAGAAGAATGCATTTTTTCATGAACGATAGGATTTTTAGTGTCCCGTATATCCGGAAGGGGTTATCTGCAGCAGTTCGTCCTTTACTTCCTGGCTTATGTCCAGACTGCGTATAAAGGCGTGCAGGTACTCCTTATCTATGTGCAGGTTGGTCCGGGTAATTTCTTTGAGTGTTTCGTAAGGTCGGGGATAATTCTCCCTTCTAAGGATAGTCTGTATGGCTTCAGAAATTACTGCCCAGTTGTCTTCCATGTCTTTTTCTATGGCTGACCGGTTCAATAACACCTTGCCGAATCCCTTATGGAGCGATTTGAATGCCAAAAGTGTATGTGCCAATGGAACCCCCAGGTTGCGCAAAACGGTAGAATCGGTAAGGTCACGCTGAAGGCGTGATACAGGCAATTTGGCTGCCAGATGACCAAAAATGGCATTGGCTACTCCAAAATTTCCTTCTGCATTTTCGAAATCAATGGGGTTGATCTTATGAGGCATGGCAGAAGAGCCTATCTCCTGGTCCTTGATATGCTGTTTGAAATAATTCATCGAAATATAGGACCACATGTCCCGGCTAAGGTCGATGCAAATGGTGTTGATCCGGCTCAGATTATGACACAGTGCTGCTATGTAGTCGTAATGCTCTATCTGCGTAGTGGGGAAAGAACGTTGGATCCCCAGTGTTCCATTCAGAAATTTGTCGGCGAATTTATGCCAGTCGATCTGTGGATAAGCGGCGTTGTGGGCATTGAAATTCCCGGTAGAACCCCCGAATTTGCCAGTAAAAGGAATCTGTTCAAGGCTTTTGAGTTGCTCGTCCAGACGCACTTTAAAGACCATGATCTCCTTTCCCAGGCGTGTAGGCGAGGCGGGTTGGCCGTGAGTATGGGCCAGCATGGCAACGGGACCCCACTCATTGGCTCGTTCTTCCAGCATTTCTATTGTTTTCCGCAATAGAGGCAGGTATTCCTTTTGGATTCCGTGTTTCAGGCTAAGGGGGATAGCCGTATTGTTGATGTCCTGTGAGGTAAGACCAAAATGGATGAATTCACAATATTTGTTCAGGCCCAGAGCCTTCATCTTATTTTTAAGAAAATATTCAACAGATTTGACATCGTGGTTGGTAACCTTTTCCTGGGCTTTGATCACTTTGGCGTCTGTTATAGAAAAATTTTTGTACACATTGCGCAGGATGGGATACCATCTTGAGTCCACATCTCTGAGCTGGGGGAGGGGCAGTTTGCACAAGGCGATAAAATACTCCACTTCTACCTGAAGCCTGTAACGGATCAAGGCAAATTCAGAGAAATACTGATTCAGGGGAGCCGTTTGGGCATAATACCTTCCGTCAATTGGAGATATTGCCAGCAATGGGTTGAATTCCATAGAGAAAGTATTTGATTAGTTAATAAATATACTTATTTTTTTGAACAGGGTTATCATCTGGCGGGCTTCAGCAACATCATGAACCCTCAGGATGGATACTCCTTTCAACAGTAAGTGCAGATGCAGGGCCGATGTGCTTATTAATGCATCAGCGGGGGTTATGTTCAGAGGCATGTAGGTCATTCTTTTTCTTGATATCCCGGCAAGTAAAGGGGCAACCGGCTCTCCCTTATCGTCTCTGGGGACGATGGAAGGAAGTGATTCCATCACCTGAAAATTCTGGTCAACGTCTTTGTTAAAGCCAAATCCGGGGTCCAGGAAGAACTCTTTAATTCCGTGAAGGGCAGCGGTCTGGGTGATTGTCTGAAAAAAACGGGCAATGCCTTCCGGTCCTTCGTAAGGTTCCTGGTGCATGGCGATCCATGGCAGTTTGAGTGATGAGATCAAAGGCAACATGGCTTTATCATAACTCCCTGCAAGAATGTCGTTTACCCAGAATTTGCCCAAGATTGAATATGCTTTTTCTACGATGGAAGGCCTGAAAGTATCAATGGAAAAGATTGTTTTCGGAAACATCTCTTTGGCTTTTCTCAAGACAGGTTCCAGTCTGTTCCACTCTTCTTCGGGGGAAGGCCATGCTGCTCCGGGTCTTGTGGAGCATGCCCCTATGTCCACAATATCTGCCCCTTCCCGCAACATCAGTTCGATGCGACTGAGTGCATTGTCTGGTTCTATGGCACGTGATACGGCGTAAAATGAATCGGGTGTGCAGTTGATCACACCCATGACGGCAGGAAAATGTATCTTCATAATACAAATGTAATAAAAATAAAGAGAAGGGATTTTTATGTAATTTTGTACATTATGTTAATCGTACTGGAAGGTTTGGACGGAGCCGGAAAATCCACCCAGCTGAAAGCCATGGAAGTGTACTTGAAAGAACGCGGCCAATCTGTTCATTTCATGCATTTTCCACGTTATGACACTCCTGTGTATGGAACCCTGATCGCACGTTTTCTAAGGGGCGATAGTGGTGCCATTGATACGGTAGATCCTTACCTGGTTTCTTTGCTCTTTGCCGGTAACCGTTTAGAGATGGCCGGCCAGATAAAGGGATGGCTTGAAGACGGGGATATTGTGCTGCTGGATCGTTATGTATATTCAAACATTGCCTTCCAGTGCGCAAAGTTCACAAGCAGGGAGGAACGGGAGCGTTTGAGAAACTTTATTTTTCAGATGGAATACCAGCAATTTGGGATACCCAAACCCGATGTGAATCTGTTCCTGGATGTTCCTTTGCATTTTGTAGAAGAAAACCTGGGGTCCCCCAGGTCGGGAGATGACAGAACATACTTGGAGGGTAAGGATGATATACACGAAGCTTCTGTGGATTTTCAACAGCGTGTTCGTGAGGTGTACCTTGAACAGGCCAAATTTGATAGCTCTTTCAGGATCATCCCATGCAGTGACCTAAAGGGTGAAATAGCACACTGGACGGTAATATTCGAACGCATAAAACCATACCTCCCATGAGAAGAACAGCTCGTTTGGTCCTGGGATTGTTGTTCGTTTTTTCGGGCTTTGTAAAAGCTGTTGATCCTGTGGGATCTGCCCTTGTTTTCGCAGCATATTTCAATGCCTTTGGGGTTGGTTTTCTGCAACCATTTTCCCTCATCTGCGGGATAACGCTATCAACAGTCGAATGTGTACTGGGCGTGATGGTACTGCTGGATTTCAGGAAGCGTGCCGCTGCCTGGGGAATGTTCCTGTTCATGTCCTTTTTCACATTGCTTACCCTGTACCTGGCCATCTTCAATCCCGTTGAGGATTGCGGATGTTTTGGGGATGCTGTAAAACTAACCAACTGGCAGACATTTTTCAAAAATCTTATTTTTTGGCCTTTTGCCCTGATCCTGTTTTTTCAGAGGAACAGAACGGCCCCTATTGCCACCGGAATGGCAGAGTGGCCTGTATGCCTTTTTTTTGCCGTATTGATAACCGGCTTATCTGTTTATAGTTACAGGCATTTGCCGCCCGTTGATTTCAGGGGATTCAGGATCGGTAACGATATCGGAGCCTTACTGGAAGAGGCGCGAAACAATCCCGAACACATATACCGAACGGAACTGGTTTACAGCCGTCAGGGCAGGGAAGCGGTCTTTTCTCCTGATTCCCTGCCGGACAGCACCTGGATCTTTGTGGATTCACGTACCCGGGAGGTTGCAACCGGAGTTCGTCATAAGATATCAGATTTTTCAGTTCGTGACATATCAGGATATTCCATTACCGACTCCCTTCTGAAGGAAAAGGAAACAGCACTCGTACTGATTATAACAGATACCGCAAATATGGGCAGTGAGGTCTTGGAACGTCTGCTTCCTTTGGTCCGTGAAAGCAACAGACAGGGCAGGCCATATTATGCAATCAGCGCACTGGCGGCCGATTCGGTCCATAAAGTATTGCTCGGCAACGGGATCGATATGCCTGTATATCTGGCAGATAGGAAAACATTGCTGACCATGGTCCGCTCCTCGCCTGGGCTGGTTGTTCTGAAACAGGGAGTGGTTCTTGCCAAGTTTGCTTTCAGGGATATTCCTTCACCCGAAAAATGGGACAAAATTACCACCCAGGACCCGGAACTGCTCATTGCCGGGACCCGTATCAAGACCAGGCTGAGGGTGCAGTTTTTTATTGCAGCCTTACTTTTATTGATTTTCCTGCTCAAGAAGGGATTCTGGCTATCGAGATCCCGCCTTTGATCAGATGATCAGAGTTTTCTCTTGATCTCTACGATGGTATAGGATTCGATGATATCATCCACTTTGATATCATTATATCCGTCTATGTTCAGTCCGCAGTCATAACCGGATTGCACTTCCTTGACATCTTCCTTGAATCGCTTGAGGGATCCCAGTGTCCCGGTATAAATAACAATCCCGTCACGAATGATCCTGACCTTTGCATTGCGGGTAATTTTGCCTTCCTTGACCATACAACCGGCAACTGTCCCTATTTTGGATATCTTGAATACTTCCCGGACTTCAACGGTTGATGTAATTTCTTCTTTTTCAACAGGGGCAAGCATGCCTTCAATACCCTTGGTGACTTCTTCAATGGCATCGTAAATGACCGAATAGAGCCGGATCTCAATTTCTTCCTTTTCAGCCAGCTTTCTGGCAGATGAGGAAGGACGTACCTGGAACCCGATGATGATGGCGTTTGAAGCAGTAGCCAGCAATACATCAGATTCAGAGATGCCCCCCACGGCTTTATGGATCACATTTACCTGTACTTCCTCGGTTGAAAGTTTGATCAACGAATCGGAAAGTGCTTCTATGGAACCATCCACATCGGCCTTAACAATAAGGTTTAGTTCCTGGAAATTGCCAACGGCAATCCGTCGTCCGATTTCTTCGAGGGTAATGTGTTTTTGTGTTTTAAGTCCCTGTATGCGAATCAGTTGTTCTCTTTTGGCAGCTACTTCGCGGGCTTCTTTCTCATCTTCCATGGCCGTAAAGACTTCCCCGGCAGCCGGGGCTCCGTTCAGACCAAGTACAGAAGCCGGTGTCGATGGGCCTGCTTCTGTTATCTTATGACCTCTTTCGTTAAACATGGCTCTCACCTTTCCTGTGCAGCAACCACTCAGCAGAACGTCTCCCTGATGCAGGGTACCGTTCTGCACCAGTATGGTGGCCAGGTATCCACGGCCTTTGTCGAGAGAAGACTCGATGACCGTTCCCGAGGCGCGTTTTTTTGGATTGGCATTCAGTTCAAGCATATCTGCCTCGAGCAGAATCTTTTCCAGGAGTTTGTCCACATTAGTGCCCTTTTTTGCCGAGATTTCCTGACACTGATGTTTCCCGCCCCATTCTTCTACCAGTACGTTCATATTGGCAAGTTGTTCACGGATTTTATCGGGATTTGCTCCTTGTTTGTCAATCTTGTTTATTGCAAAGATCATGGGCACTCCGGCAGCTGAAGCATGGTTGATAGCTTCTACGGTCTGGGGCATGATGGCGTCGTCTGCGGCTATAATGATAATGGCCATATCGGTTACCTTTGCTCCGCGAGCCCTCATTGCCGTGAAGGCTTCGTGACCCGGCGTGTCTAAAAAAGTAATCAGACGGCCGTTTTCCAGGCGTACGCTGTATGCCCCTATATGTTGTGTTATTCCTCCCGCTTCTCCGGCTATTACGTTGGCATCGCGAATATAGTCAAGCAGCGAGGTTTTTCCGTGGTCAACGTGTCCCATGACGGTTACGATAGGGGGCCTTTCGCGCAGGTCACGCGGATCATCTTCTTCTTCCTGGATGGAATCATGAATTTCTGCAGTGACAAACTCAACCTGATATCCGAATTCTTCGGCTACCAAGACCATGGCTTCTGCATCCAGGCGCTGGTTTATGGAAACCATCAGCCCCAGATTCATACATGCATCAATAACCTTGACCACAGGAACGTCCATCAGGGTGGCCAGTTCGTTTACAGTAACGAACTCAGTTACTTTCAACAGCGTGCTTTCCATTTCCCTGCGTTCCTGTTCTTCGGCCATCCGCTGACTAACGATTTCACGTTTTTCACGACGGTGTCTCGACCCTTTGGTCTTACCCTTGCCTTCAGTCATGCGGGCATACGTTTCCTTGATCTGCTTCTGGATGGCGTCTTCGTCCACTTCTACATGGATGGGTTTGAAACGTTCTTTTCCGCGTCCCCTTGCACGGGTTCCATTATCACTCCGTTTTGGGGTGACTTTATTTACGTCAACGCGTTCCCTGTGCGGTTTCTGAATCCGTTCGCGTTTTCCCTTTTGCTTGTCGGCCTTTGATTTTTCTTTATCTTCTGCAGGCTTTTTTCTGTCAAACTGAGACAGATCAATCTGTCCCGTGATTTTGGGACCTGCCAACTTTTCAAATTCGGTTTCAATATGTACCGGTTCTTCCGGTTTTGGCTCAGGGACCGGAACCTGTTTCTTTTCTTCTTTGGGTTTTGAGTCAGGACGAGGTTCCGGGACAGGAGTAACCTGTCGCTGCTTTTTAATCCGGGTTTTTTCGGGAGGTACTGCAGCCGGTTTCTTTTCCTTCGGCTTTTCAAATTTAGCCAGGTCTATTTTGCCCAGTACAGTAGGGCCTTTACCGGGTGCTGTGTCTGTTTTTTCTTCTGTTTTTTGCCGGACAACAGGTTTTGGTCTGGGGGCAGGTTCCTGCCGGACAACAGGTTCTGGTGCAGGAGCCGGTTCGGGTTCCGGTCTGGCTTTGGGGGCAGAAGGGGCAGGAGATTCTTCCTGGGTAACATCTTTCACTTTCAAAATGATTTTTTTTGATTGTTCCTTGAGCTGCAATTCCTTGTCGAATTCCTTTTCCACAAGAGCATAAGCTTCCTCCGAGATCTTACTGTTGGGGGAAGGATCCACCTCGATCCCCTTTTTCTTCAGAAAATCAGTAAGGGTGCCAATCCCGATGTTAAACTCCTTGACTACTTTGCTGATTCGAATACCTTGTTTTTCCGACATATACTCTCCTTATTCTATTCTTTTATATCGTTTTCAAATTCTGCTCGGAGGATACGTATCACTTCTGTAACGGTTTCCTCTTCCAGATCGGCCCGTTTTACCAATTCAGGGATAGGAATGGCCAAAACACTTTTTGCTGTATCACATCCGATCTGTTTGAGCGAGTCTATGATCCACTGATCGATTTCATCGTTGAATTCATCCAGCATAACATCCTCTTCGTTCTCATCGACTTCGCGGAAGACGTCAATCTCATAACCGATGAGCATGCCAGCCAGTTTTATGTTGGAACCTCCTTTCCCTATGGCGAGAGAAACTTCGTTAGGCTTTAGATATACACCTACGCGTTTTTCTTCTTCATTGATTTTTATGGAAGATATCTTGGCCGGACTCAAGGCTCTTTGTATAAGAAGCTGCAGATTTGTAGTCCAGTTGATTATATCTATGTTCTCGTTTCTTAGTTCCCTTACAATACCGTGTATCCTGGACCCTTTAACACCAACGCAAGCCCCTACGGGATCTATCCGGTCATCATACGATTCTACGGCAACTTTTGCCCGCTCACCGGGGATTCGTACGATCTTTTTGATGGTGATCAATCCGTCGTAGATCTCGGGAACATCCTGTTCAAATAGCCTTTCCAGGAATTTCGGGGAAGTGCGGGAGAGGGTTATCACCGGGGTGTTGTTTCTCATTTCGACATTGGATACAACGGCGCGGACTGTATCGCCCTTGCGAAAATAATCACTGGGGATTTGTTCCGATTTAGGCAACAGCAGCTCGTTCCCTTCCTCGTCCAGCACAAGGACTTCCTTTTTCCATACCTGATAGACTTCTCCCATAAGGATATCGCCGGCCCGTTCCCTGTATTTTGCATATAGGTTGGCTTTTTCAATATCCATGATCCTTCCGGCCAGATTTTGTCTGAGGGTAAGAATACCTCTGCGTCCGAATTCAGAGAGTTTTACTTCTTCAGTATAAGACTCGCCAATTTCGTAGGAATCATCTATCCTGGATACTTCTTCCAGGGATATCTGCATGTTTGGATCTTCCACTTTTTCTACCACTTCGCGGTTCCGCCATATCTCAAAGTCGCCTTTATCAATGTTGATAATGATGTCAAAATTATCTGCACTTCCATACATTTTGGCAAGCTGGGAACGGAAAACATCTTCCAGAACGCTCATCATAGTAGGGCGGTCTATGTTTTTCAAATCCTTGAATTCGGCAAATGTACTGATCAGATTTAAACCTTCCATTTTGGATAATCTTTTTATTTGTAATAAAAAAGAGGACCAAGGTCCTCTTGCACATGTTCCTAATCGGCTACAAATTTAATTAATTTAGTGAATCCCAACAAATTTATTTAGTTATTTGCATTATTTCATAAATGGAACGAAATTTGTTGGAATTTAAACTTATCAGATAATATGGAACTGACAGCTGGAATTATTGCCGATCATCTGCATGGTGAAGTGATGGGTGATCCGGATACTGTAGTTACTGGTGTGGCACGTATCGAGCAGGGTAAGCCGGGAACGGCCTGCTTTCTTGCCAACCCCAAATACGAAAAATACTTGTATACAACCAAAGCATCTGTGGTGCTGATTAACAGGGATTTTGTCCCATCAGCTAAGATTCTCGCGACATTGGTAAAAGTTGATAATGCCTATACTGCAGTTGCCGTTTTACTGGGATTGTTTTCTTCTGAAAAAAAGAAAAAAGGCTGGGAATTTCCCCACAGCATTGCCCGTAAAGCATCGATCGGGAAGAAAGTCTACATCGGGGCTCACAGTTATATTGGGAAACGTGCGCGTATAGGGAACGGGGCTCAGATCTATCCCCAGGTATATATCGGGGAAAATGTCAAGATTGGGGCGGGTACCGTTTTGTATCCGGGAGTTAAAATTTATGATGATTGCATCATAGGAGAGAATTGCATCATTCATGCAAATGCGGTGATCGGTTCTGATGGATTCGGGTTTGCACCTGCTTCTGACGGTTCTTACCGGAAAATTCCGCAGACAGGGAACGTGGTTATAGAAGACAATGTAGAGATAGGTGCCAATACTGTTATTGACAGGGCAACAATGGGATCTACTATAATCCGGTGTGGTGTTAAGCTTGATAATCTGATACAGATTGCCCACAATGTGGAAGTTGGAGAAAATACGGTGATGGCAGCGCAGAGCGGCATAGCCGGTTCTACCCACGTGGGTGCAAATTGTATGGTAGGGGGGCAGGCTGGTATTGTGGGTCACCTGACTGTTGCTGCCCGTACACAGATCGGGGCTCAGGCAGGAGTCATAGGTTCTGTCAAAGAGGAAGGGAACATTTTACTGGGCATGCCAGCCATTGATCACTCCCAGTTTATGAGGGCATATGCCCTTTTCAGAAAATCCGGAAAGAAAGATAAATGAAACAGCAAACGATATCCAGCGAGATCTCATTTAGCGGAGTAGGTTTGCATACGGGCGCGGATGCTGAGATGACTCTGTGTCCTGCGCCAGAAGGATACGGGATACGTTTCCAGCGAATGGACATCCCGGGACAACCCCTTATGGAAGCAGTCTCCGATCATATAGCCAATACGGAAAGAAGTACCGTCTTGTTGCAGGAACAGGTAGGAATAAGCACTACAGAACATTTACTGGCAGCCTTTTTTGGGATGGGGATCGACAATGTGCTGGTGAAGCTGAATGGTCCGGAGGTTCCCATTCTGGACGGAAGTGCACTGCCCTTCGCCTCGGCTATTGACAAGAACGGGATCCGGCAACAGGATGCTATCAGGAAATACATGGATTTGAAGGCCCCGGTAAGGTTTTTCAATCCGGAAACCGGAACGGTGATAGAAGCAATTCCGGCAGACACGTTTACTGCCCGGGTAATCATCGATTTCAATTCAGAGGTACTCGGCCGGCAAGAGTTTACATATACCAGTAAATTGGATTTTCTGAAAGAAATTGCTTCTAGCCGGACTTTTGTTTTCCTGCATGAAGTATTATTCCTTTTTAAAAGCGGACTGGTAAGGGGAGGAGATCTTGATAATGCACTGGTCATAGCAGAAAAGGCTTTGAGCGAAGAAGATGTGGATTTATTGCGCTATATATTCAACAAACCAGACGTAAGCCTGCAGAAAGGGTATCTGAACGATGCCGGACCACGCTTTCCCGATGAATGTGCCAGACATAAGACTATGGATCTTTTAGGTGATCTTATGCTGGTGGGGAAACGTTTCAATGCCCGTGTAACAGCTTATAAACCGGGACATGCAGCTAACACAGCTGTAGCGCAGATGATCAGAAATCAAATAATAGAATAATATGTCACAAAAACTCAATGTCATTCACCCTAAAGCTATTCTTGGTCGTGGAGTAGAGATTGGTCCTTTTGCCACCATTGCTGAACATGTTGAAATTGGGGAAGGTACGATAATCGGATCTAACGTTACGATAATGGATTACGTTCGCATTGGTGCCCATTGCAGGATATTTCCCGGGGCGGTCATCGGAGCAATACCGCAGGACCTTAAATTTGCCGGTGAAGTTTCTTATGTAGAAATAGGCGATAACGTTACCATCCGGGAATATGCCACCATCAACCGCGGAACTGCTGCAAGTCATATAGGAGTAACCCGGGTAGAAGATAATTGTTTGATAATGAGCTATGTGCATATTGCGCACGATTGCCACATTAAAAAGAATGTCATATTAACTTCGTATGTGGGACTGGCTGGTGAAACACAAGTTGATGAATATGCCATCATTGGCGGGGCATCGGCTGCTCATCAGTTTACACGTATTGGGGCGCACGCTATGATCTCAGGAGGCTCCATGATAGGGAAAGACGTACCTCCCTATGTGCTGGCAGGAAGGCGGCCTCTCTGTTACGGGGGGATCAATATCATAGGTCTTCGCAGGCGTGGATTCACCTCGGAGCAGATTGAAAGGATACACGATGTATACCGTATTATTTACCAAGTTGGCTTAAACATAAGTGATGCCTGCCGCAAAGTGGAAGAAGTGCTGGATCCTTCGGAAGAACGCGAAGTAATCCTGTCCTTCATAAGGGCATCACACCGTGGTATTATCCCTTACAAAACCAAGTTTATGGAAGAAGAATGAGCGTGTGAGAGTGAAAGCAGTCTTTACAACAGCCTATTGGCCTCCGGTCGCATATTTTTCAATATTATACCCTTCAGGTGAATGGATATTGGAACAACATGAGACTTACCAGAAACAGACACTCCGCAACCGCTGTTCCATATGCGGGGCCAACGGACCTCAATGGCTGATCATACCTGTAGTGCGTAAACATGGTCTGAAGACTCCCATACGGGAAGTAATGCTGGATCTGTCAAAAGACTGGCAGCGTAATCACTGGCTTGCCATTGAATCGGCTTACGGATCATCTCCTTACTATGAATATTACAGGGAAGAGATCAGGCATTTCTATGAACTCAAAAAGACCGTTCCCCTTTTTGAGTTCAATACGGCCATACTCAAATGGTGCTTTGAAATTCTGGAAATCAGCACAATTATAAAATTCACAGAATCTTATCTGCAGGATTACGGAGATTGTGATTATCGCAGATGCCTGCCTGTGTACGACCCGCAACCATATTATCAGGTTTTTGCCCGGAAACATGGTTTTGTTCCCGGGCAAAGTATTCTGGATCTTATCATGAATGAAGGTTCCGAGGCCTGGAAGATTTTAAAAACGAACTCCAAAAGTAAGTACGATCCTCAGACGCGATAAAGTATTGAGCCCGGGTATTTGCTTATCCCCTGTATCATAGAGTGAAAATCCTTCCGTTTCACCTAAGCGATAGGAAAATCCAGCATCTGCAAAACACTTGTTTGCACGAAATCCCAATCCGCCAGATGCCATGTGCGTAGGTTCAAAACTACGTTCCGGAGATCCGTAAAAACTGTATCCGCCCCTGATGGCTATTATTTGAGCTATGCGGATCTCAGCCCCGGCCCTGAAATTATGAGCACACCGGAAACGGAATACATCCGATCCGTTGCGGATTGCTTCATTGTCCTTTTCAAATGCCCATCTGTCATAACGTTTTCCCATTTTCATGGTCCTGTAATCCACGCCTTCATAGTCGATGCTTATAAGACCAAATTTTCCAAATGTATAAGCCACTCCGGCATTAAAACGCCAGGGTGTGCGCACGTTATAAGAGTAAGAACCGACAGGGCTTCTTGTGCTTTCGCTCCCTTCTACGAAATTGGCTGTCATTTGTTCCTGCCATTCATCGGTCAGCGTAGTCCAGGTAGGAGAGGTAACACTGGCTCCCAGCCGAAAATTTTTAAATGGAATGGCTATAATTCCCAATTTCATGTTAAATCCTATACCTGTAGAGATTTGGTCGTATAAATGTGAAAAAGAAGAAAAACCAGTGTCAAAATCTTTGGGATTTTGTGATGTTTCTGTGAATTTCTCATAAGTCCGGTAATAGATATTCCGGAAAACGAGACTGTATCCTGCAAAGAAACGGTTATTAATATTGGCGCCCATATTCAGAAAATATTCCCCCATATTGCCTTTTGATTCCTTGATAAAACGCTGGTCTAAAAGACCGCCAACGCTAATTTCTTCACCGTTCAGGTTTTCTGTGGCAGCAATATACTGATTGTTTGTTCCCGGGAGAGGGTCAAGCAGGTAAGTGTTCCATGCAAGAATGGATCTCCAGGGCGCATTTGATTCGTAATAGGGATTATAGTCGTCTGTAGTCTCCAGGTCTGTATACTTAATGCCATCTGTCATGGTTGCAACGGGTGTTAGCCAGCTGGCCTTTGCATTGTCGAGGCGAACGGAGGTACGCAGTGTAAAATCTTGTACTTTATTGTATCCCGCAGCGAATGAAAGGGAAAAAGGTCCCGTGCCCAGGGTGCCCACATAGCCAATGTTGGAAATACCGCCACGGGTATAACGGTCATTGGTTGCCTGATGATTATAACTGACCTCGGAAAACTGTGTGGTAAGAGAGGGAGTTATGGTTATTTCCGAATAGGGATAAACGGCAGATGCGGCCGGGTTCAGCATAATGGAGCCAAAATCACCTCCCAGTGCAGTTACGGCATTACCCAATGCCATGGAACGTGCCGTGCCCTGGTAATTCAGGTGAGAAAACCGGAGAGCATCCCAGGCATTTTGTCCGGAAAGGGCAATAGGAACTACTAAAGCGATCAAAACCAGATACTTTTTCATTTTTTTAAGGGATCAAACATGTAAGTTATTAATACAGATCATCTGCGGTATGAACCGCCACTTGAACCGGAACGGGATACACTACCACTGCTGCTGCTTGTTCCTGAGCCCATGCTGCTACTGCTGCTTCTCATGGAACCGGTATTATTTGTGGAACGGCTCGTACCGCTGCTTCTTGAAACAGAAGATGAAGAGCTGCTCCTGTTGTATGAGCGGTTATCAAAACCGCTCGTTGAGCGGGTGTTGGTGTTATTTCTAACAGTTCTGGAACTTCCGGAATTTCCCGTATTGACAGTAGTGGAAGGCTCTTGATTTCTCCGGTAGAAACTGCGGCTGTTGCCTGGATTGGTGGTCCTGGTCGTTGACTCGGTACTGGAATTGTCCGGAGTCCTTTGAGACAGATTGGATGATCTTCTGTAGAAAGAATTCCCTGTATTTGTTTGTTCTGAGCGGGAACGGGTTTCTGAGGAATGATCCCTCCTGTAAACAGCTTCTGAGCCGGTGGTTTCGTTTATCCTTCTGTAGTAGCGGGTTCCGCTTTCAGTCGGGTTGTTATTTCTGCTCTCAACATCGGCTACGCGTTCATTCCTGTTCCCTGAGATCTGGTCTATCTGGGGGTTGGTCCTGCGGTATGATCCGCCGGAGCGGACACTTCTCGAGGCGATTACATCTTCCGGGGCAACCCGGCGTAAATTTTCCCTGGGGTTGATCCGGTTGTGAGAATCGTAATTCCCATGGTAATAATAGTATTCATACGGGTATATCCCCCATATTCCGGAATAAGACCACATATAGTAGTACGATGGATAGTACCAGGAGTTGTAACACCAATCATAATACCAGAAGTCACGATACCAGGAACGGGGATACCAATACCAGTAATTCCAGTAAGAATAAGGCATGTACCAGTATCTGTACCTGACCCAGGGACCATACCAGGGGTAGGAAAAGAAATCATTTGCCCACCAATAGTCATAGCCAAAGTCCATATTGATGGTCAATGAGAAACTATCAGATGGTTCATCACTGAACTTTTCAAGCCGGCTGGCATAGGAATCGTCCTGGGAATTCATGATCAGGTATGTAGTGCCGGGTTCCACATTTATGTTGGCAACACCTTCCGGATCTGTATACACAGTTTCCACTTTTGCACCTTCCTTCCGCGCCTGCGCAATAGTCTGATTTTTTAAATCTTCAGCTTCTTCTGCCGTAGCAAGCAGGTGTACCCGGGCAGTCACGTCCGGTCTGAAGTAGGTAGCATCGTCATATTCGGAGGATGCTACTTGATAGCCCGATCCGCATGAAACCGCAAATAGTCCTGCGAATAGCAACAATAAGATAAAATACCGTTTCATTTTGCACCTCCTGTTTTTTATTGTACCAAATTATGTACTTTTGCACCAAATATAGTAAAACCAAAGAAAAAAACAAAAATTTTTAGTAATTTTTTCAATAATTTGTTCAACAAAAATTGTACCAGTAAAAACAGAATTTATGGCAAAAGAGATCACGAACAGAGAGGAAAATTATTCGGAATGGTATAACAACCTGGTGATCAAAGCAGATCTGGCAGAAAATTCTGCGGTAAGAGGGTGTATGGTTATTAAACCTTATGGATATGCCATATGGGAAAAAATGCAGGCAGATCTTGACCGTCGTTTTAAAGAAACCGGCCATGTTAATGCATACTTTCCCCTGTTTATTCCCAAATCGTTTTTGAGCAGGGAAGCCGAGCATGTCGAGGGATTTGCCAAGGAATGCGCCGTAGTGACCCATCACCGGCTCATGGCCGATCCCGACGGAAATGGGTTGATAGCAGATCCCGCTGCACGCCTGGAAGAAGAACTTGTTGTTCGCCCCACAAGCGAGACGATTATTTGGAACACATACAGGAACTGGATCAAATCTTACAGAGATCTTCCTATTCTTTGCAACCAATGGGCAAACGTTGTCCGCTGGGAGATGCGTACGAGACTTTTCCTCAGGACCACGGAATTTCTCTGGCAGGAAGGCCATACGGCCCACGCAACGGCCCGGGAAGCTATGGAAGAAACCCGTAGAATGGTGGAAGTATACGCTTCCTTTGCCAGAGAAATTATGGCACTGCCTGTATGGATTGGCCCCAAAACAGCTTCTGAACGTTTTGCAGGTGCAGTTGAAACATTGTGCATCGAGGCACTCATGCAGGATGGAAAGGCTCTGCAGGCCGGGACGTCTCATTTCCTGGGGCAGAATTTTGCCAAAGCATTTGACGTACAATTTGCCAATAAGGAAGGGGCACTGGAATACGTATGGGCTACCAGCTGGGGCGTATCAACCCGTTTGATGGGAGCCCTGATCATGGCTCATTCAGACAACAACGGGCTGATTCTGCCGCCGAAACTAGCCCCGTTACAGGTTGTTCTGGTTCCGATATACAAGGGGGAAGATGAAAGGTCTGATATTTGCTCTCGCCTTGAAAGCCTTAAACTCCGTCTGGAGGCCAGGGGCCTGACCGTGAAACTGGACGACAGGGACAATGTCCGTTCCGGGTTTAAATTCTCGGAATGGGAAGTAAAAGGTGTCCCCGTCCGCATAGCTGTTGGTCCCAGGGACATGGCAAACAGCACGGTAGAAGTAGCTCGGAGGGATACCCTGGAAAAACAGACATTCCCATTGGAGGGAATAGAGGAAATGATCATTCAGCTGATGCAGGATATACAAGAGAACATTTACAGAAAAGCACTTGATTTCAGAGATAAAAACACCTTTGAAATAAACAGTTACGATGAATTTCGCGAGCGCATAGAGGATGGTGGATTTTTCCTTTGTCACTGGGACGGTACTCCCGGAACCGAGGCAAAGATCAAGGAAGAAACAAAAGCTACCATACGGCTCATCCCCGAGAGGGAAGATCCGAGACCGGGCAGATGTATGTACACCGGAAAACCTTCTCCGCAAAGGGTCGTTTTTGCCAGGGCTTATTAAATAATAAATTATGACAAATTCAGAAATGCGTCCAACCAGGCAGCAGATTATCCAGGGATTGAACATCAAATCCCAGTTGAAGAATAAGGTTTTTCAACAGACCCTTGAAGTGTTCAATCTGACAAAGGAAGTGCTGCATGAAATGAGCAATGATGTGAACGAACTTCTGGAAGACGGAGAGAACCGTCGCGTTCGTTTTGAATACAGAGACCGGGGCAAATTCGAGGCGGAACTGAAATTTGCAGATGATATTTTGTTGTTCAGCATGCACACCGATGTATTTCAATTTGACAGGGACCATCCCGTCTGGAAGAACGATTACGTTAAAAAGGAAACTTTTTCCACTTATTGCGGCATGATATCTGTATATAACTTTCTGACAGATTCATTCAAATACAACAGAAAGGAAGACCTGGGATATCTGGTGGCCAGGTTGTTTGTAAATAAGGATAAAAGTTATTTCACCGAAGGTAAACGGCAACAGACCAGGGATCTGGCTGATTTCGGGAAGCGGGTTATAGACAAAGCCGCCATTGTGAATATAGTGGAAACGGCCGTTTTGTATTGTCTTTCTTTCGATTTGCTGGCTCCGCCCTATGAAACGGTTGCTGTTGCCACAGTGGAACAGATGAACGCCAAGATTGACAGTGCCAAGATGCAGACAGGAAAACGTTTAGGCTTTGCCTTTTGTGCCGATGATGTTAAAGCAGACCAGAATTAAAACAATGTTTAAGAAAAAAATTTTACTGATTGGTACCGCCTTATTGCTGACAGTTGTTGTTTCCAGTGCCCAGGAAACTGTTAAGGCAGATTCTCTGGGCAAGGATGCGGTCCAGGTACCTAAGTATGAAGAATTGGTGCGCATGTATGCACGCCTGGCCGCCAAGGTTGATTCTGCAAGGCAACGGGCCATAGAGGATTCGATCCTCATAGCACGATTCATTGAAGAAAGCCGTCAGACCGCCCTTGCAGCCATGCCCGCACCTAAAAAACCGACATTCTGGACAAATACAATGCTTTCCCAGTTGAATTTTTCACAGACATCTCTGACTAACTGGGCGGCAGGAGGGAACAGTTCCATTGCACTGGGAGGTTATATTGATGCCAAGGCGAATTACGAAAAGAACAGTGTCATATTTCAGAACCGTTTTCAGATAGGATACGGATTTGTGAAAATGTTCGGGGATATTCTCAAGAAGACAGATGACAGGCTGGCATTTGATTCCAAATTCGGATACAAGGCAACAGAAAAGCTTTATTTTTCTGCTGCATTTGGTATTAAAACGCAAATGGCAAAAGGGTACAAGTACACGACTAAAGATACGACTCTTGTTTCGCAGTTTACTTCTCCTCTCAATTCCACGCTGGCGCTTGGTCTTGATTATAAACCGTTACCATGGTTATCTATGACCTTCGCTCCGCTTACGGGAGGGATCGTGGTGGTGAGTTTGCCGGAATTGAGAGAGAATTACGGAAACAAGCCGGATGAAAAGGTAAGGATGGAATTTGGAGCACAACTGAAAATAAAATTGGATAAGGAAGTTTTCGAGAATGTTAAGGTGGATACAGAGTTGGTCCTGTTTTCGGATTATCTGAACAAGCCACAGAACATCCATGTGTTATGGGACCTTTCCATATCTATGCAAGTCAATAAGTTCATGAGTGCCAATATACGTACGAACCTGATATACGATGACAACATCAAGATTGCCGATAAATACGGTAATAAAGCTTCCAGAGTACAATTCCGGGAAATTTTATCCATAGGACTTTCTTATACTATATCCAATAAATAGCCATATGGAAATGGTTGAAACTGCATTTCTCTTATCGGTAAGAAAATTGCTGAGAGACTCTTCCGGCGGCATACTTTTGGCCGTCAGCGGAGGAGTTGATTCCATGGTCATGGCACATTTGTTCGTGAAATGGCTGGAAACGAAGGAAGGTAGTCAAATGTGCCGGGAGGTTGTTATTGCGCACATGAATTTTTCATTACGCGGAGCCGAAAGTGACAGAGATCAGGGTTTTGTGATGGATTGGGCACATGAACACGGAATGGCTTTTTATACAAAAACAGTCTCTACCCTTGATTATGCAGCAGAACATCGTATTTCTGCCGAGATGGCGGCCAGGGACCTGCGCTATGACTGGTTCAGGTCACTGTGCAGGACTCATGGTTTGTTTCACATAGCCGTTGCCCACAATGCCAATGACAGGGCTGAAACCATGCTGCTTAATCTGGTCAGGGGAACAGGACTGCGGGGTCTTTGCAGCATGAGAGAGCAGAATGATATGGTGATCAGACCGCTGCTGGAGGTTCCGCGTTCCCGTATCCTTGAATATGCAAGGGAAAACAACATTACATACTGTGTGGATTCCACCAATCAGGAGACGGATTTTGCACGCAACAAAATCCGTCACCTTGTCATACCGATACTGGAACAGATCTCTCCGAATGTGGAACTGCGTATGGGGAAAAACGCCAGGAATCTGCAGCAGGCACAATTACTGCTGGATTCGGTCATAGAAAACAAGCGGATTGCCTGCGCCACCCCGCAAGGGTTCTCTATTCCGTGCCTGATACGTGAAGGTCATGTGGAATTCTGGTTGCATGCATTGTTGTCCCCCTATGGTTTTAAAGAAGCACAGATCCCGGGCATATCGGAATCCCTGCTGGGACAGAGCGGCAAAAGGCACCTCTCATGGTCACATGCCCTGTGGATAGACCGTCAGGAGATAGTAATACGCCCTCTGACTGAACCCAGGCCATCTGTGATGTTGGATTACAGGAGGATAGAACGTACTCCGGGTTTTATCATCCCAAAAGACAGTAAGATTGCGACACTTGATGCCGATAAACTGCAGTTTCCCCTGAAGATCCGGAACTGGGAACCGGGTGACAGGTTTATTCCACTTGGCATGACAGGATTCAAAAAGATCAGCGATTTCCTTGTAGATCAAAAGATTCCTGTCTATGAAAAAAAAGACATTTATGTGCTTTGTTCCGGAAACGATATCGCTTGGGTAATTGGTTGGCGTATAGATAACCGTTTCAGGGTAACAAGCGCTACTACCACGATATTGCTTGTTCATCAAAAGGAAGCCGTGCCCGGATCCCTCCCTCTCCCAGAAGATCCTGAATTTGTTCCTGAATGATAGTTTCCACACCTGTCATTGCCTTCCTTCCCGGTATCCTGATCATATCCAGGATCCTTAACGGTTTGGGATAGGTCACCAATCTGTAGTCTGTCAGGCCGGCCATACCGGCTGCCGCCCTGATGGCATCGGACAATCCGCCCTGATGGTCTGCCAGTCCGTTTCCGAGCGCATCTTTTCCTGACCAGATACGTCCATCGGCCAGATTTTCCACTGTCTGCCGTTCCATGTGCCTGTTTTGGGCAACCACGTCCACAAAACGGTTATAGGTAGATTCAACCTGCTGCCTGATGACCTGTAGTTCCTGTTCGCTCTTGCGATGGTACCACGATTCAAAATGACTGTAAGGATGGGTGTCAATCGTCTCGCTCCGTATTTTAAGAATATCAGACATGGTCCTTTCGCCGTTGAATAACAGGCTATAAACCCCTATTGACCCTGTCAGCGTACAAGGATAGGCATAGATACTGTGAGCTGTGCTGGCTATCCAGTACCCACCCGAAGCGGCAATATCTCCCAATGATACCGTTACAGGTTTGATGTCGGCGGTCAGTTGTAATTCGCGTGCTATGATCCCGGCTGCAAGCGGATCCCCTCCTGCGCTTTCCATGCGGACAACGACAGCCTTTACAGTGGAATCGTTACGATACTGTCTCAACTGAGCAGCAAAAGATTCTGCAAAAACCTGTCCCATACCTTTTCCCAGGGAAATTTCACCGGCAGCATATACCACAGCTATCTTGTCTCTGGAAATCCTGCGTTTGTGCAGTTCCCGGTAACTGTTATAATCCTGCAGGGAAATCAATGGGAGTCTGCTTTCAGGCAGCCCGTTGTAAACGGATGATAAATAGGCTATCATTTCATCTTTGTACCAGAGTTCATCAACAAGACCTGTTTCTTTTGCCTGCCGGGCTTCTGTCATGAATGTTCCTGAACAAAGATTGTTTATGGTCCCTTCTTTCAGATGGCGTATGTTGTCAATCTCCGAAGACCAGTGATCCCAGCAGGTAGCCAGGTAAGCTTTCAGTTGTATTCTTTCCGGATCTCCCATTCGCGAAGCTGTGAATGGTTCACCGCCACTTTTAAAGCTGCCGTGTTGGATAACCTGCGCTTCCAGACCCAACCGGTCCATCAGGCCTTTGTAATAATTCACATTAACACTGAATCCCTGCAGGGTGATGTTCCCGTCCGGGTTCAGGATCACCTTATCAGCCGCTGTGGCCAGGTAGTAGGCCTGTTGGGTATAGGACATGGCATAACAGATGACCGGTTTTCCGCTTTGCCGGAAGGAGATCAATGCGTTCCTGATCTCTTCTATGTGCGTCATTTGTGCATTTAAATACTGGGGGTCCACATAGATCATCCTGACAGAAGGATCTTCGGCGGCCTGTTCAATAGCCCGAATAATGGAAAGAAAGCCGGTCCCTCCTTTACCTATGCTCAGCTCCCGGGGCAGGAACCCCAGGGCTGGAAGGTCGGAATCTTGCGTAGCCACACCGTTCTCAAAAGATATGTACATGATGGCCTGGTTGGGAATGGACGGCGCTGAACTGCCCAGTCCCAGACGGATCATACTGGTTACCGACCCGATAATCATGAAAAAGCCTGTTGTCAGGACAAGGACAGTGCCCAGGACAACGGCTGCAAATGTTTTTAAAAAATCTTTCATCTGTGGCAATATTTGTTTTACAAAAGTAACCATTATATTTGCATACAGGAATGAGAAAATTTACTAAAACCGTATTCTGCCTGGTGCTTGCCGGCTTATATCTTATAGCCACGGCGGGTTTTCCTATCCACTACTGCCTGCAAGACGGATCACATTATGTATTGCTGTTTGCCAGAGATTTTTCCTGCCAGGCAATTCATGCTCAGGGAGATCAATGCCATTCCGGTTGCTGTCCTGCACATCACGATGATGATTGCTGCAGTACGCGGGTGTTTTTGGTGGATGATCCCTCAATGCCTGAAGACGAATCGGATGCTCCGGGCAGTGTCTTGGCATATAAGCTACTGGGGATGTTTTCTGCCCGTATGTCAGAGAACAGTTTTGACGTTCCCTGCGTGCAATTTGCAAGGCTTTTACATCCCAGACCTTTGGAACAATTACTTTTTCAGGAAAGCCATATGGTCCCGTTGCGTTTGTAATGGATTGTTTTACGCTATGTATGTAAGATATTTATCCATTATTAACAAAAGCAACGACCAATGAAAAGATCAATTATCAGCCTTTTTATCATATTCCCATTTTTATTACATGCACAAACTTACAGGGGAAAGGTACTTATTTCAGATAACCAAGGTAACGTTCAGCCTGCCGGTGCAGCTCTCGTTTACTGGGTTCCGGCAAATCACGGCGATCCGGTGGAACATCATGTATATACAAACGAAGACGGCACATTCCGTATTGAGGCCGCCTCTTCCCGGATGCTGGCCGCTTCTTATATGGGGTATGCAGAAGATACCGTTTTGGTGGGATTTGGACAGGACGGCATAGAATTCATTCTATATGAAGATGCAGGGACACTTCCAACGCTCGATATTACCGGTCACCGGCAGGGTAATTATATTTCCCGCATGGCTCCGGTAAAGACCGAAGTAATCACTGCAGCAGGCCTGTGCAAAATGGCCTGTTGCAACCTTGCCGAGAGTTTTGAGAATTCTGCCAGTGTCTCGGTCGGGTATTCCGATGCGGTCACAGGGGCTCGGCAGATCCGGCTTTTAGGGCTGAGCGGAAATTACACCCAGATGCTGGAAGAAAACCGTCCTGCCATGAGGGGGATCCAGGTGCCTTTCGGCCTTTCCTTTGTTCCCGGCCAATGGCTGGAAAGCATACAGATTGCCAAGGGAACAGGATCGGTAGTGAACGGTTATGAGGCGATCACCGGCCAGATCAACATGGAATACCGAAAACCCACCACACAAATGCCACTGTTCGTAAACCTGTTTCTGAACAATACGTTGAGAACCGAGGCGAACGTTGTCTCTTCGTTACAGCTCAATGACAACTGGAGTACCGTGATTCTGGCTCATGGTGCTGCGGATTTGATGCAGCACGATGCCGATGGCGACGGTTTTTTGGATGAACCGCTGACCAATCGATATTCACTTGCCAACCGGTGGTTGTACGCCGATGCTTTGGGGCTGCAGCTCCGTTTTGGATTCCGCGGGTTGTATGAAGACAGGAAGGGCGGACAAAAAGGAAATATTTGGGTAATGCCCGGACAGTCCAGGGATAACGTACTTTGGGGATCCCGTATCTTAAACAGGGGCGTCAATGCCTGGGCAAAACTGGGTATACCGCTCGTGACGCATGAGCATGAACATGAGCATGAACATGAGCATGAGCATGAGCATGAGACTGAAATTTCAGGGGAAGATGAAAATCACATAGACCCGAACATCGCCCTGGTGATGGACTACAACCTGCATAGTCAGGATGCCTACTTTGGCTTAAAGGATTTTAACGCCCTCCAACACGATGTTTTTGCCAATGCTGTTTTTATGTCGAGCATTGGCCGGCACCATAAAATTACCATGGGCGTAAGTGCCCTGTGGGAACGTCTTGACCAGGTTTTGACGGACAGGTGGCATGCGGGGGGAGAGGAGGTGTTTGACATGGGCCACCGGGAAGATATTTATGGTGCTTACGGGGAATATACGCTGCATTGGGACGATAAACTGGTTTTGATAGCCGGGGCCCGGGCTGATTTCAATACCCTCTACGGATGGTTATTTACTCCGGGTGTAAATATGCGGTATAATTTTACTGAGGACCTTGTCTTCAGGGCAACGGCCGGAAGGGGCTTCCGTTCTCCCAACAGCATTATCGACCACATAGGGGTACTATCTACCGGCCGCAGGATCCTTTTTGAAGGAACGCCCGGCCAGGAAGAGGCCTGGACCTATGGGTTGAATCTGACATTGGGTTTGCCATTCGGACACGGAGGCTCTTCTTCGCTGAGCCTGGAATATTTTCGCACCGATTTCATGAACCAGCTGATCGCCGATCAGGAATATATGTGGGATGCCCAGGTCCCTTCCATCCTTTTTTATAACCTGGAAGGCCGTTCGTTTACCAATACATGGCAGGCCGATTTTATTACCGAACCTTTTGACGGATTCTCGGTACTAGCCACTTTTCGCTACAACGATTCCAAAGTACATTTAAAAGGACAGGGGCTGACGGACCGGCCTTTGACAAGCAAATTCAAGGGAGTACTGAACCTTCAGTACACAACACCCACAGACATTTGGATCTTTGATGTTACGGCGCAATTGAACGGTCCGGCAAGGATTCCTGCATTTACCGCCGGTACCGATGAAAGGTATTCTCCGGTTTTCCCTATGTTCTATGCCCAGATTACCCGAAAATTCAATAAGGTCGAGGTTTATGCAGGAGGGGAAAACCTGTTGAATTACAGACAGCCCGATCCCATTATTTCTGCTGACGACCCCTTCTCTGACCGGTTCAATGCCAGTATTATCTGGGGCCCCCTAACGGGGATAAGGATTTATGCCGGTATGCGCCTGTTATTGTCTCGGTAAATTATAGATATATTTGCATAAGAGACCATCAAAAATATAGCATTATGTTGAGATCATTCCTTTGCACGCTGATCTGCACGATTACCCTGCAATCGCTGACGGCACAGGAAACGGGTGCTTGGATACGCATCAACCAGGCGGGTTACCTGCCGGGAGACATCAAGGTGGCTGTGTTCCTGTCAAAAGAAGAAACAGACCCACTCAGTTTCCGGATCCTGGACATGCGTGACGGAACGTGTGTTTTTTTAGGATCACAGGAAAACGGACTGATGGCAGAAGTCCCGGCAGCAAAATGGGGTATGGGAAAAGCCTACAGGCTGTATTTTTCCGGTTTGCAACAGGAAGGCGGATACCGCATAAGCATGGACCTGCCCGGAAAGGGTACGGTGGAATCGCCGGGTTTTCGCATTGGCGCAGAAGTATATGACGGGACAGCTGATTTTCTTTTGAATTACATGCGACAGCAGCGTTGCGGGGACAATCCCTTCCTGGATGCCCAATGTCATCAGCATGACGGCTACATAGTCCTGCATCCGGAACGCTCCGGGGAAAAGATAGATGTCAGGGGCGGCTGGCACGATGCCACAGATTACCTGCAATACCTCACGACCAGTGCCAATGCCACATTTCAGATGATGTTCGCTTACACGCAAACAGAAGATAAATCGGTATTCGGGGACCGCTTTGATGCCACGGGCCGTCCGGGTGCCAACGGGATCCCCGATATTCTGGACGAGATCCGCTGGGGACTGGAGTGGCTTTTGAAAATGAATCCGGAAGACAAGGTTATGTTCAACCAGATTGCCGATGACAGGGATCACGTGGGATTCAGGCTTCCGGTCAACGATCGGGCCGATTACGGATGGGGTCCCGGCAAAGGCCGTCCTGTCTATTTTATAACCGGGGAAAGACAGGGACTGGCAGAGCATATCAATCGGACTACCGGCGTTGCCTCCTCGGCAGGGAAATTTGCCTCGGCTTTTGCCATGGGAGCGGAATTGTTCAAAGAACTGGACCCTGAATTTGCTTCACAAATGAAGGCCAAAGCACTGCCAGCATATGTTTTTGCGGAAGAAAAACCCGGCAACACCCAGACATGCTGCGTGGTATCCCCCTATTTTTACGAAGAAGACAATTACGTAGATGACATCCAGTTGGCGGCAGCCGTTTTCCATCACCTGGGAGCAGGGGAGGAATGGCTGGAAAAGGCGGATTACTGGGGTCAGCTGGAAGAAGTGACTCCTTGGATGGAACTGGGAAGAGCCAGGCATTACCAGTTTTATCCTTTCGTGAATTTAGGGCATTATTACCTGGCATCATCGGATACGCCCATGGCAGAGAAATACACCGAATTCATGCGCAGGGGACTTGAGCATATCAGGCAGCGGAGTAAGGACTGTGCTTTTATGAACGGGGTCCCGTTTATGTGGTGTTCCAACAACATGGTCGTTGCGGCCGTAACCCAGGCCGATCTTTACAACAGGATCACAGGAGATGAGACTTATTGTGAAATGGAAGCCTCGCTGCGCGACTGGCTCTTCGGGTGCAATCCCTGGGGAACGTCCATGATTGTGGATTTTCCAAAAGGAGGTGATTATCCCGAGCGGCCCCATACTTCGTACCTGCCGACCTTGGGCAAAAGTACCCCGGGCGGCCTGATTGACGGTCCGCAGTTGAGGGAACGCCTGAAAGACCACAGTCAGTATATATCGATGGCAGACGGGGTCGAGTCTTATGCTCCCTTCAATCAGGGGGTGGCCCTGTATCAGGACGAGATCTGGGATTATGCCACCAACGAACCGACCATGGACGGAACTGCCTCGCTCAGTTATTATCTGGCACGGCGGGAGTCCGAAGGCAGAAAAGAAGCGCTGTGGCTCAGAGAAAACGACATCCGGCCGGTAACCGAAAGGGATATCAGGGGAGGAATTATACGGATAAATCCCGGATCACGTGAAATATACCTGACCTTCACGGCTGACGAACGTTTTGAAGGGGGCCGGACCGTTCTGGAAACATTGAAAAAGCACGGAATCAGGGCTTCTTTCTTCCTTACAGGCAATTGCCTTCGCAATCCCCAATGGCAGGAGCTGGTACAGGAAATCATTCGTCAGGGCCATTATGTGGGTCCTCACGGGGACAAACACCTGCTCTATGCACCCTGGGACGGAGATATTGAAAAATCTCTTGTTTCTCCCGACAGCCTGCGAAACGATATAGCCGCCAATATGGCTGAGCTGGCTCGTGCAGGAGTGGATCTTTCGCAGGTTCGCTGGTTTATGCCGTCCTACGAGCACTTCAATACCGAAACCGTACGGGTGGCTGCTTCCATGGGTTTGGAAGTGCTCCATCTGACCCCCGGCATTTTGACCAGGGCAGATTATACTACACCGGATATGTCTTCTTACAAGAGTTCCCGTGAACTGATAGAACAACTTATTGATTTAGAAAAAGAGCAGGGATTGAAGGGCGCCATTGTGCTGATTCATCCGGGAGTGGAAGCGTCCCGGACTGACAGGCTGTACAACTATCTCAACCTGATCATCAGGAAGCTAAAAAGCAGGGGATATATTTTTAACAGATTACCCTGATCCGGTGAGGGAGGCAATTTTTTTATATATTTGCCGCGTTTTAAGAAGATCCGGTTTATGTACAAAATTCTGAAAAAACGCATTCTGGCACCCAATATCTGTCTGATGGAAGTGTTGGCACCCCGTGTAGCCTCCAGTGCCCGGCCGGGGCAATTCATTATTGTTCGGGTTGGTGAAAAGGGGGAAAGGGTTCCTTTGACTATATGTGATCATGATCCGGCAGCCGGATCGGTGACCATTGTGACACAGCGGGTAGGAGCTTCTTCCCGGAAGATATTCACTCTTGAGGAAGGGGAGTCCTTTGTTGACTTTGTGGGACCTTTAGGAATGCCTTCGGAATTCATTCATGAAGATGATGAGAGCCTGCGCAAAAAAAAGTATTTATTTGTTGCCGGAGGTTTGGGAACGGCACCTGTTTATCCGCAAGTGAAGTATTTGCACCAAAAAGGAGTACATGTAGAAGTGATTATAGGGGCAAAGACTCGCGATCTGGTGATCATGGAAGATGAAATGCGGCAGGTAGCCGATCGGATTTATATCTGTACCGAAGACGGTTCTTATGGATTTAAAGGGCTGGTCACCGCAAAAATGAAAGGACTGCTTGACAACGGAACCCGTTACGACCAAGCAGTTGCTATAGGGCCTATGATCATGATGAAATTCGTAACCCTGATTGCCCGGGAATACAATCTTCCGCTAATAGTGAGTATGAATACCCTTATGGTAGACGGAACAGGAATGTGCGGTGCGTGTAGGGTGACCGTAGGTGGGCAGACACGTTTTGCCTGTGTGGATGGTCCCGAGTTTGATGCCTACCAGGTGGATTTTGATGAAGCTATGAGAAGGCAATCCATGTACAAAACACAGGAAACAGCAGCGGATCACAAATGTAAAATCGGTTTGGGGAATGACTAAGAATATAAGAGTTCCGGTACGGGAACAGGACCCGAAAGCCAGGACCGTGAATTTTGAGGAGGTCAGTTACGGTTATAATGCAGAGGAAGCATTCCTGGAAGCTTCCCGGTGCATACAATGCAAGAATCCTAAATGTGTGGCCGGATGTCCGGTAAATATTCAGATTCCCCGGTTCATCAAAGCTGTTTTAGATGGAGATATGCCCGGGGCAGCATCTATTATAGCACAGGATTCTTCGTTGCCGGCTGTATGTGGACGCGTCTGTCCCCAGGAATCGCAATGCGAAGGTGCTTGTATCATGGGAATTAAAAACGAACCTATTTCCATTGGCAAACTGGAACGGTATGTGGCTGACTGGGCACGTAAGAATAATTTTTCAACGGTAACAAAGGCTGTTCCCAATGGCAAAAAGGTTGCCGTCATAGGTTCCGGTCCCGCGGGTCTTGCCTGTGCCACAGACCTGGCCAAAGCCGGATGTGATGTGACTATATTTGAAGCCTTGCACAAACCAGGGGGTGTGCTGGTTTATGGGATTCCGGAATTTCGTCTGCCCAAGGAAGAGGTGGTGGAGTATGAGATAGGACAAGTTCAGAAACTGGGCGTGAAAATCGAATGTAATGTGGTTGTAGGCAGGACAGTAACGATAGATCAATTGTTTGATAAAGAGGGTTTTAATGCTATTTTTGTGGGATCAGGGGCTGGGTTGCCCAAGTTTATGGGTATCCCCGGGGAAAATTTCAACGGAGTAGTCTCGGCCAATGAGTTTTTAACCCGGAGCAACCTGATGGTAGCTTACAGGCCCGATTCCGATACGCCCATTTACGTAGGACAGAGGGTGGCAGTGGTGGGTGGAGGGAATGTTGCCATGGATGCAGCCAGAACTGCCTTGCGCCTGGGAGCCGGTGTAACCATTGTTTATCGGCGAACCGAGAAGGAAATGCCAGCCAGGGTGGAGGAAGTACATCACGCTAAAGAAGAAGGGGTGGCCTTCCGGATGCTGACAAACCCTGTAGCCGTTCTGGGAAACGAGAAAGGGTGGGTAACCGGTCTTAGGTGTATCCGGATGGAGTTAGGAGAACCCGATGAAAGTGGCAGGCGAAGACCTGTCGAGATCCCCGGTTCAGAATTCGATATTGTGTGCGATGTGGCTATCATTGCCCTGGGAACATCTTCCAATCCACTAATTGCCCGTACAACTCCGGGACTCACCATGAATCGCTATAACGGGATCGTTGCCGATGAAAAGGGAATCACATCGCGTTCCGGTGTTTTTGCCGGAGGGGATGTGGTTACCGGAGCTGCCACGGTGATTCTGGCTATGGGAGCCGGCCGTCAGGCGGCAAAATCAATCCTCGAATACCTGGGAGTCTGAGCGTCTGCCATGATATGGGCAGGGGCATATTTCCCGTTTTTTTCAAAGTATATAATTTTCACGTATTTTTGTACAGACCAATACAGATAATAATGGCTCATAAACCTTCTATTCCCAAAGGAACACGCGACTTTAACCCGGTAGAGGCTTCCCGCCGGAATTATATTTTTGACACAATCAGGACGGTTTTCAAGGAATTCGGTTATGCACCCATAGAAACACCTGCTATGGAAAACCTTTCCACCTTATTGGGAAAATACGGAGAAGAGGGGGACCGTCTGCTTTTCAAGATACTCAATTCCGGAGACAGTTTTGTCCCCCTGGCCGGACAAGTGGATCCCGATCCTGCTAATATCGATTCCAATGCCCTGTCTCTGAAGATTTGTGAAAAAGGACTGCGCTATGATCTGACGGTCCCTTTTGCCCGGTTCGTTGTGCAGCATCAGAATGAACTTACCTTCCCGTTCAAACGTTATCAGATCCAGCCCGTATGGAGAGCCGACAGACCACAGAAAGGCCGCTACAGGGAATTTTTCCAATGTGACGCCGATGTGATCGGTTCTGATTCACTGTACAACGAATTTGACATGGTACAGCTGGTCGAGGCTGTTTTTAACCGCTTTGACATTCGTGTTTTGCTGAAGATAAATAATCGCAAGGTACTGGCGGGTATTGCCCAGGTGATGGGATATCCCGACAGACTGACCGATATAACCGTAGCCATGGATAAATTCGATAAGACCGGGCTAGAAGGGGTGAAGCAGGAGCTTTTGGAAAAGGGTATTACACCCGAAGGGCTTTCGTGTCTGGAACCTCTATTGCTTTTCAAGGGCATAACCACGTCAAAAATTGCATTCCTGACCAGGCTCTTTGAAGATGGTGCGTCGGAGATCGGTATGAAAGGTGTGGAAGAGATCAAATGGCTGTTCTCCATGATCGAGTGCGTAGGCGTCGGTCAGTCGGTTGAACTTGATCTGAGCTTGGCACGGGGTCTGAATTACTATACAGGGGCCATCTTTGAGGTAAAGGCGCTGGATTTTTCAATTGGCAGCATATGCGGTGGGGGGAGATACGACGACCTGACAGGAATATTCGGACTGAAAAACATGTCTGGTGTGGGCATATCTTTTGGAGCTGACAGGATCTACGATGTGTTGCTGGGGCTGGACAAATTTCCGGAAAAGGTAATGAATGCACCTCGGATCGTGTTTTTCAATATGGGCAGGGAAGAAGCTGCATATGCGCTGGGATGTATGAAACTATTGCGTGCATCGGGCGTTTCCTGTGAATTGTATCCGGAAGAAGTAAAACTGAAAAAGCAGTTTGATTATGCAGCCCGCAGGGGAATCCAGAAAGCAGTCATAATTGGGAAACAGGAAATGAAAAACAATCAGGTCACATGGAAAAACCTTCTTACGGGTGATCAGCAAACTGTTGAACTTCAGGATTTTTTAAATATGTTTGGAGTTTCGGCGTAAAATTTGTATTTTTGCACTTCTATATCGCGGAGTGGAGCAGTTGGTAGCTCGTTGGGCTCATAACCCAAAGGTCGGAGGTTCGAGTCCTCCCTCCGCTACAAAGCAAAACAAGACATCAAATGATGCCTTGTTTTTTTATGCATCGCTGTAGAAATCTGCATATTCTCAAAAAGAACTGGGAGCATTGACAGAAATTGACGAATTGCACAAAGAAAGTGAAGCTTTTTACGTGCAATAGGACTTGCTCTTTTGCTTTCACCGGGAGGTAATCTTTGGCAATTACATCAAAATGTACGGCGAAGTCAGTCCGGAGAATCTGTTAAAGCCGGAAAATGTTTTTACCTGCAATACATGATAAAAGACGGCCGTTGATCAAATCACTGCGACTATCAATACAGGTAGTGCATTCACCGCAGATATCCACTCCCAGGACGGGGTGACGGTGCATGATCTCTCTGATAACAGCGTGAAGCTGCCTGTATGACATAGTACCCTGGTCCCAGTTGGTCGTTACGGTCCTGGGATCCAAAATGTCCTTGTCTATGGATAAGTAGGCAGGTAAATCGGCCCGGGGTCTGTCTGGATAAACAATGATCGTGTCATTATTACGAGGGATCGGATATTGATCAGATACACCTATAAACCATACCTGACGAACCCAGGGATTTGATTCCAGTACGGTCCGGACCCAGCCTCCGCAGGAAAGCATATCTTCAAATAAAGCCGGCTGCATGTCTGGATGATGATCTGCCACTACAAGAAGGAAATCCCTGCTTATCCTGTCTGTCCAAAATTTTGTCATATAGTGGTGGTTCCCTGAATCCAGAAAATGTACCGTCTTTACGGGATGATCTGCTATCCTTTCCTGAATGATACCTGCAGCTTCCGGATCACAATAGCAATCGGACCCTGTAATGTCCGTACAATCTATCAAAACGTGATCGTAATCAAGATAAAAAGACTGGTTTCTGTAAACCCGGGTGAAGTCCATGATGATTACCGGAGCATCCATTTTTTTCTGATAATATATCGAAATGTGCGAATATACCAAATAACGGAAAACAGAAGAAGGGTGGCGTTGTGATACCGTTACGTTTTCTGAACCCGGCTCAGAAAACGGTGGATTTCTTTTATGACGGTAGATATCTCTGACCCGGGTGCCCATTCTGTAATGCTTTTACATGCTACCATAGCATGAACCATCCGGGGATCAAACGGCAAATTTCCGATCACAGGGATATCTTCTTTTTCACACCAGCTGCGAATACAATCTGTCATATCCGGATTCAGATCTGATTTATTAATAACTACATATTTTTTAACCTGGAAACGGCCCGCAAGTTCCAGGATTCGTTTCATATCATGAAGTCCGGTTCCTGTAGGTTCGGTGACTACTACAACTTTGTCTGCTCCTGTAATGGATGCGATGGCAGCACATCCTGTGCCCGGAGGTCCGTCAATAATGATGTTTTGTGCCCCGGATTCTTTTGCAGTTATACGGGCCTGTTCTCTGACAACATTCACTAATTTGCCCGAGTTTTCTTCTCCCGGGGCAAGGCGTGCATGAATCATTTTGCCATATTGATAATTGCCTGTAGACCAATAGCTTTTATCGCATGGAGCCATGTCAATTGCGTTAACGGAACAAATCCGGGAACATAACCAGCAGCCGTCACAGGATGTTTCTACTATAGTGATCTTTCCTTTCGGATAATCCGGTTCAGTCATACGTTCAATGGCGTTGAATCTGCAATATTCCTTACATAAGCCGCATTGTATGCAAATATCATAATTGATTACCGCTTTATGTCCGGAGATATATTTTTCGGTTCTGTAATCTTCAGGTTCCAGGATCAGGTACAAATTAGCAGCGTCGACGTCACAATCTGCGACTACTGTATTCTTTTGTAAAGTAGCCAATGCGGCTGCCAGTGAAGTTTTTCCGGTACCGCCTTTACCGCTAAGAATGGAAATTTCATTTATTTTTTGCATAATCCTTCAATTGCTTTGAGTAAATTCAGGAAATGGATCGCATAAGAAGGATCTTCCCGGACCAGCAGACGGCTTTGCGAATATATCCGTGCAATATTTTTATCGAAAGGAATTTTCATCAACAACGGAATTTGTTTTTCTTCCAACCAGTCGTACACCCGGTCATCACCCAGACCGGTCCGATTAACCACAACCCCAAAAGTTTTTTTTAACTGTTCGAGTGTTTCTACGGATAATTTCAAATCGTTCAATCCAAAAGGAGTGGGCTCGGTGACCAAAACAATAAAATCAGCCGGGACAATAGTTGCAATGAAAGAACAGGAAATACCCGGAGGTGAATCTATTAGCATAATTTCTGTATCCTGAGCTTTATTGAGTGCGGCTTTGATCACCGAAATCGGAGAATAAACGCCAATATCTAAACGGGCTTCTATTGTCCGGGAATGATTTGAACACTGTTTTACAGAAACAGTACCTAATCTTTTTTCAATTTCAGTGATGGCATTGTACTGACAGGCAGCCAAACATGCTCCGCAATCATGACAAAGATCTTCTATCAGATAGATCTGTTTGTTATCGGGGAGGCAGATAATAGCGTTATAATTACACCAGTGACGGCATTTGCCACAGTAGACACAAGCCTCTTTGTCTATTACAGGAAGGTGCTGTTTGATTATCTCTGTACTGATGGTTTTTCCGTTAATGAATTCAGAAACATTCGGTTCTTCGGCATCACAGTCAACCAGCGTAACATTATGGAATTCTTTCTCTGCAACAGCAAAGAGATTGGTTGAAACGAAGGTCTTTCCGGTACCGCCTTTTCCACTGGCAATGGCAATTCTCATTATGTAAGCGAATTAATGGTCGCAAACATTTGAGCCGGTGGACAAAGATCCTTTTATCCAATCATTGACAAGTTCAACAGGGTTTTCGGACTCTGCTCCAACGCAGACCTGAATGTTTTGGTTTTTAAATAATGCAAGGGCTCTTTGACCCATACCACCGGCAATGATGTGGCTGACTCCTTTTTCGGCCAACCATGCCGGTAATAAGCCCGGTTCATGAGGCGGAGGAGTGACACGTGTTTCTGATATAATGGAATTATTGTCCACATCGATTATTGCAAATTGTTGGCAATGACCAAAATGAGCACACAAACGTCCGTTTTCCAATGGAATAGCGATTTTTTTCATAGTTGTAATGTTATTATTTTGAAACCATTTCAATAATATGGGCAATGGTCATAGTACGATCATTGACTATGACAAGCTGGATCTTCAGACTATCAAATATTGCTTTGACTTTGCCTCCGAATTCACCCGAAATCACTTTTTCAACTCCTTTGGAAGCTACCAGCTGTATAGATGCCGGGCCGGCTCCCTCCATAGCTTCTTTATTTGGATTGGGAATAAACTCTGTAGTCCCGGATTCCGTGTCGTAAATAACAAAATAGGAACAGCGTCCAAAACGGCTGTCTAAAGTTGATTCCGGGCTGTTCCCGGTGGAGGTAATTGCAATTTTCATTATTTTATGTATTATAATGTATCTGTTTCGCATTGATGGACGTCTGACGAACGGCAAAGAGGACAAATAACAGAAGGTTTGTCCTTGTCCGGGTTGTTGAAAAAACACCGGCAATTTTTGCAGGAGTACCATTCACTGGTAAAATAAACAGGACCGCCCTGAAATAAAATAGGGGCCCCTTCGGCAAATGACCTGGCTATTTTGCGCCGAGCATTTTTATATATCCGGGCAAAGGTCGGCCTTGAAATACCCATTTCCCTGGCAGCATCTGCTTGATTATTCTGAAGATAATCACTCAGACGAAGGGCTTCGAATTCGTCATAATCCAGAAGAATGGGAGCAGGTTCTACTTCACCGGCCGGTTTTATTGGACGGAATCCTTTGATTTTTGGCGGATTGGATAATTTGCGTAATTTTTTTGGTCGCGCCATATTATGAACATATGATCTTTACAAAGATAATGAACATATGTTAATAAACAAAAAATCACAGGAAACAAATCTGTTTCGGAATGTTATTTTGAAGTTTGGGCCTGACGTTGTGCTTCTTCAATCATTTTTTCATTAGGCAGGATAAAAATCTCGACACGGCGGTTTTGCAGCCTGCCTTCTATTGTATTGTTGTCAGCAATGGGCTCGTGAATTCCTTTGCCCAGAGTTGTCATCCGGGTGATGTCAACACCTTCCAATAAAAGGAAATCACGTACACTTCTGGCTCTTCTTTCTGATAATCCCTGGTTGTATTCCACTGTACCGGTGATGTCCGTATGGCCAATGATCTTGATGTTGGTATCGGGGTTCTGGTTCAGATTGGTCGAAAAATTCCGGAGGGCTGTTTTGGCGTTCTCACCTATTGCTGTCGAATTGGTGGCAAAAAGGATTCCCGATTCCAGGGTCACCTTAATGGCCTGACCTTCATTTACGATTTCGATGGAGGCATTTTCAGGCAGAATCTCTTCCAGTTCCTGTTTTTGTTTGTCCATATGATGTCCTATAAGGATTCCGGCCACACCACCCACAACGGCACCTATAGCGGTACCAACGGCCGTGTTTCCGGCAGCTGCACCTATGCCTGCTCCGGCAGCAGCTCCGGCAGCCACACCTATACCTGCTCCGACACCTGTCCTGCCAATGGTCCCGCAACTAGTCAATATCAGTGATGCAATAAGCAATCCTGTAATTAAAGTTCTTAGTGTTTTCATATTAAGTCAATAAATTTATCAAGTTTCCCGGTAAAGATACCATAATTTTAAAATCGATTTTTCTATTCGTTCTTCATTGCCTCTTGTGATTGCTCCGGAAAAGCATTCATCACTCCTTTGATACGCCACAACTGCAGGCTGTTCCATGTATTTTGCCATAGTACGTATGAGGCCGGTACAACTGAAGCTATGGGATAGGGATACATCTGTGTCATCCAGACGGCAAGCAATGCATTTTTTTGTCCCAGAGCCTGGCCACCTTCCAAAGGAGAATTGCAGGATACATTGTAGGAGGGAAATCAGCGACATGATCAGGATCAGGGGAATGCCCGAATGGTCCTGTAACGGACGATCCCTTTTTTCATACGAGGAAAGAAACGCTGACAGATCAATGCTGCAGCCAAAGGAAACACGATGATGGGGGCAACCCTGCGGATGATCATCCAGGCAGATGCCCAGAATGTAATGCCGGCCGGATGTCCCACGAACGAAAAGACAAGAGGTGCTGTCATAGCCAGAATTATGTTGTACAGGATGGTGTATGTGATCATGTTTTCCATGCGTGCTCCCAGCATCACAGCAATTACCGTGAAAGATGCCGATACAGGGGCAAGCATCCCCATCATGGCACCTTGTGCCAGCACCTTATTACCCCGTTGACAGAACTGCTATGCCTATTCGCGGTAGCGGCTTTCGATTACTTCCCAGTCAAGGATATCCCAGAATGCCTTAATATAATCCGGCCTTTTATTCTGGTAATCCAGATAATAGGCATGTTCCCATACATCACAGGTCATTATGGGTTTTTGCTTTTTTGCCAGCGGACAACCTGCATTGGATTCCTGGGTTATAGCCAGATTTCCGTCTTTTTCCCGGATTAGCCATGCCCATCCTGAACCGAACAGTGTGGCTGCCGCATTGGAGAAAGCTTCCACGAATTTATCGTAATTACCGAATTTCTTCTCAAGGGCTCTCAGGAGTTCGTTTTCCGGACGTTTTTTTGCGCTTCCTGTGGCTTTGAACTGGTTAAAATAAAATGTATGGTTGAATACTTGTGCTGCATTATTAAAAACAGGGCCTGCAGGAGCCTTGGCAATAATGGTCTCGAGAGGGGCATTTTCGTAAGGTGTACCCCCAATCAGATTGTTTAAATTATTCAGATAGGCCTGATGGTGCTTGCCATAATGATACCCTATGGTAAGGGGACTGATGGCAGGAGCCAGATCATTAGCCGAAAAAGGTAATGGAGGTAATTGATGTATCATAATAATAGTGTTTTATAGATAAGACAAATATACTCAAAATTGCTTACATTTGCTACATGGAAATATTGAGATTGGGCAAAAAGAATGAAGCGCAATATACCCGGTTGGTACAGGAGCAGCGCGACATTTTTCTGAAGAATGTTGCCAGGAACAGTTCGCCTGAAGATTTGGAGAGAATTAAGCAGGCATATGAATATGCTTACCAGGCTCACGTGAAACAAACCAGAAAAGCCGGTGAACCCTATATACTGCATCCTATAGCCGTTGCCCGTATAGTCAACGAAGAGATTGGACTGAGAACCAATCCCATTATTGCATCGCTTTTGCACGATGTTGTGGAAGACACGGCACATACGATAGAAGAGATCAGAGAGCTTTTTGGGGATGATGTAGCCTTTCTGGTAGAGGGGCTTACGAAAGAGAAAAAAGAACAGTATGAGCTTTCCATGCAAGTGGACAACATCCGCAAAATGTTGATGACCATACAGTACGATATCCGTGCCTTGCTCATAAAACTGGCTGACAGGCTGCACAATATGCGGACACTAGCTGATATGCCCCTGAATAAGCAGATGAAGATCACGGGTGAAACCGATTTTTTCTTTGCACCGCTGGCAAACCGGCTGGGGCTTTACAAGGTTAAAACAGAACTGGAAAATCTCAGTTTCAGGTTCCGTTCACCTGAAGAGTATTCAAGAATTCAGAAGGTCCTGGATGAGCATGCCATAGAAACCCAGGGCATCAGGAACAGATTTGTTGCCCCTATTGAACAGAAACTGCGTGATAATGGCATTGATGCCGTGATAACGCAGGATATCAGAAGCGTTTATTCCATATGGCGTCATATGAAACAAAAGCAGGTACCTTTCCGTAGACTGGAAAGTATATATGTATTCAATATCGTTTTCAAGCCTAAGGCGGGCGGGCCCCGCGAAATTTCTGAGAAAAACCAGTGTCTGCAGATTTATTCGTTGCTTACGGACCTTTATACGGAGAGGGTAGGCAGTTTTCATAATTATGTGGATAATCCGAAGGCCAACGGCTATGAAGCATTACACTGCATGTTCATGACAGAACACGGGACTTGGGCCGAAGTTCATATCAAAAGCGAAAGGATGGAGGGAGCTTCCATACATGGTTGTATAGTTAAGCGTAATAAAAATGTAGGCATAGGGGGCGTTGATGCCTGGGTGGAGGAATTCCGGGGAACGCTCAAAGATATGGTTTACCGTGACGGCTTTAACAACAAGGACGGTTTTTTCCTGGAAGGGGTGAAGGCAAATCTTTATAATGACGATATACGGGTTTTCACGCCAAAAGGAGAACAGATTCTGCTGCCCAGCAATGCCTCGGCACTCGATTTTGCCTATGTGATTCACTCCGAAATTGGAGATCACGCATTGTTTGCACGGGTGAACGGAATGCTATGCTCTATCAAAACGGTTCTGAAAAGAGGCGACAGGGTGGAGATTGGTACCTCGTCAAACATCATGCCGCAGAAAGACTGGCTGGACGCCGTTGTCACATATAAAGCCAAATCATGTATCAGAAGTGCCCTTCGCAAACAGAACATATCCATAAAGCCTTCAAGATACAAATTTGCCAAGTGTTGTTCTCCCCTCCCCGGGGATGAGCTGTTGGGTTTTGAAGCACAGGACGGGAGTGGAAAAGTATTTGTACATACCCGCAATTGCGAAAGGGCCATCAAATTATCTACAGAACACGGGGAAACGATAGTAAACGTAGATATCGAAGCCGATGAAACTACTTACTATCCGGCACATATCCATGCATTTGGGGTTGACCGAAAGGGCATTACCTTTGAAATATCCCAGATCATATCGGAAGAGTGGGGGCTGAACATTAACAACATGAGCGTAACCACAAAAGATGCGCTTTTTGAATGTGATATTCATCTTGAAGTAAGATCTGCCAAGGAGATCAACAATATTATCAAGAGGCTGGAATCAGTCCTGGGCGTGGAGGAAGTCAGACGGGTGAACATCAACAGGAGCTGATCATTTTTCTGGCCTCATCCAGATCTTCCGGAACATCTATGCCCTTGGAATATCCGGGTACCTCTATCATTTTAACTTTCATATTGTTTTCAAGGAACCTCAGGTTCTCCAGTTTTTCTGACAATTCCAGGGGGCCGGGTGCAATGGAGGCAAAATGCAGCAAGGCCTCCCTGCGGAAGGCATAAACCCCGATATGCCTGAACGCCCTGGCTTGGTATCCTTGGGGATCCCTGGTATAAGGTATGGGCGCCCTGGAGAAAAGGAGTGCGAATCCCTGACAGTCTGTCACCACCTTGACTACATTGGGATTACTGAATTCCTTAGGATCGCTTATGGGAGACATCAGGGAAGCCACATCAGGTGGCGGAGATTCTTTTCCTTCAAAAGCACCGAGAAGGGCTTTCAACGGGTTTGCCGAGGTAAAAGGCTCATCGCCCTGAACGTTGACGATCACATCGGCCTGCGGGTAATGTGTAGCGGCCTCGGCAATCCGGTCACTGCCGCAAAGATGTTCTCCCAAGCTCATGCGGGCTTTTCCTCCGTGGCGAACGATTTCCCCGAAGATCTCCTGACTGTCTGTCACAACGACCACTTCTTTAAAAAGTCCCGTATTCAAGGTCGCCTGATAAGTATGCAGGATAACAGTCTTATTTCCAAGCTTCTGCATGAGTTTTCCGGGAAAACGCGTGGAAGCATATCTTGCGGGGATCAATGCAATGGTATACATATCATTCAAACGTATAATTTTTAAAATAACTAAAGTCTTTCCATAAAATTGTTTCATGGTAAGTAAAATGAAGTGTATCGGCAACATTTAGTTTGTCCAAAGAAAAACCATGTAACGAAATTACATTTTTTTATTTGTATAGCGCAACATTTAATAGGTTTTACGCATCTTTGTATTATGAAAAAATTATTATACGCTCCGGTTGTTTTCTTTATACTGATACTTGCTGCAACATGTTGTAAAAAAGAGGATATGGTATATTATATCAATAGCGATCCTCAGACTTTGCATTTTGAAAAGGACGGGGGGCGTGATACGGTGGCCGTCTCATCCAACTCGGGATGGATGGTTATCATTCCCGAGAATTGGTGTAAGACAAATTTCTCATCTGTAGAAACTTCATACAAAACGGTCTTTCTAAGCTTTTCTGTTGAAAAAAACACAACGACAAAGGCACGCAGTCAAGATGTGGTCATAAGGTCCAAATCCAACAATACCGTACAGTCGGTGATCAGGATCACACAGGATGGAGGTGAGGATCCCGATGATCCTGAGGAACCTGATACTGCAGATACGTTGCTGGTTCTTCCGGCTGCTCTTGAAATATCGTGCAAGGGAGGCACTTACGGATTTTCCCTTGTTGCAGATACTACATGGACCTATCAGGGAAGCAGCGATTCCTGGTGTGATCTTGTACCGGCACAGACTGAAGGGGCACGCGGGCAATACCAGCTAACGTTCAAGGCCGATACCTCTAAGCGTTCCCAGATCAGAACCGCCACGCTCACGTTTAAAACCATTAATGATACCTTGGCTCTTTTAAAGGTGACTCAGCGTCCTTTGGGTATTTCTGTCCCGGAGGATCTGATAGACTTCCGGGACGATGTCAATGCCCTCAGGGACCTGAGTTCCTGGATGGACAGTGAAAGTACGGTTCATTTGCTGGCCGATCTGGATATGTCATCTGCAGGTAACTGGACCCCTATAGGCCTTCATACCAATGCCAGCAACTACAGCTATGACAACAGCAGCATGACAGGAGTTTTTAACGGTCACGATCACAAGATCAGTAACCTTACCATCACACAGACGTCCCTGCGGTCTGCAGGATTGTTTGGTTATGTCAGGATGGCGGAAATAAAAAACCTGGTATTGGATGAAACGTGCTCCATAATCCTGACTCCGGGTCAGTACCAAAGCCTGAATGCGGGTGGTATATGCGGAACATTGGTGGCCGGAACCATTTCCAATTGTCATTTCAATGGCATAATCAGAGTTTCCGGAAAAAGCACCACTACCGCAACGGGTGGTATAGCCGGAATGACCGATATCTTCCCTGCCAATAAACTGTCTGTCGTTTCCGGTTGTACCAACGGCGGTAGCGTTCAGGGACTGTTTTCAACGGGAGGTATTGTCGGAAGACAGAACGGAAGCATTGTTACCGGATGTAAAAACGAAGCTTATGCCAGGGTCAGGGGTACGGGAGCAGTAGGAGGCGTATGTGGATCATCTGTAACAAAAAGCAATATTAATGATTCACAGAATTTCGGTCATGTTGAAGGATCTGATGAAAAAACGGGCGGAATTAGTGGCGAACAATTCAATACGTCTGTGATTAGCGATTGCACGAATCACTCTGGCGCAGTTGTTAAGGGTACTTCACGGATTGGTGGGATTTGCGGTTATTCAGTCAATTCCTGCAATATCAAAGATTGTGATAATGCATCTGACATATCGGGCGTTTCTGAACTGGGAGGCATATGTGGAGTACAATACACGAATAGTTCCATTAGCGGGTGTTCCAATACGGGAACCATAATGGCCACAGGTGTTAGTATAGATAACAACAAAGGGACGGGGGGTGTCACCGGAAGCAATATTGGTTCAGAAGTGGTTAATTCCAGCAATACGGGACTGGTAAAGGGAATAGGTTCGGTGGGAGGCATTGCAGGATATAGTAATTATGTGATAAAGGGATGCAACAACCTGGCGGCCATCGAAGGGGTCAGATTTGTTGGAGGTGTTGCCGGAATGCTTGTAGGATCAGGATTCGTGATCTCATTTTGTGACAACAACGGCACGGTCACCGCATCTGCCGGAGCGGGGGGCATCATAGGGAATTTGACGGACAATGCTTCCATCAGTTTCTGTAATAATCTGGAAGGAGCCGATGTTTGTGCCACCGCAGGAAGTGCAGGCGGAATAACCGGTATTGCAGGCTCTGTAAAAATTACAGGATCGATTGTGTCTGATTGTGAAAATCATGCTTCTATTTCTTCCGGTAAACGGGCTGGTGGTATAGTGGCTGTGGGCTTCGGGAAAATTAAGGATTGCCTGAACACAGGTGTTGTTTCCGTACCCATGACCGATGACCCCATCGAGGAAACGGAAGGAGTTCAGGTGGACAACATTGCCCTGGCCGGAGGTATCGCTGGTATCTCTTCATCTTCTATTGAAAATGGTGTGAATAGGGGTGCTATTTCGGGCTATACGGCCGGGGGGATCGTTTCACATTTTATCAGTAAACTGAACATATATAAGATAACTAACTGTAAGAACAGCGGCCAGATCACCGGTGCAAAAAGTTCGGCTGGTATAGTGGCGACCATTACCCAGGGAGGATTCATTGAGGGTGTTGAAAATACGGGAAATGTGACCGGATCATACAATGTTGGGGGAGTGGTGGCAGAAAATATGAAAGGATCTTTGACAAATTGTGTAAATTCGGGGCAAATTACAGGAACAGAATCCGAAATGGACAATAATTATTTTACCATAGGAGGTATTTGTGGTTTCAATAGAGGCGGAAATCTGACGGATTGTGTCAATTCCGGTCCGGTCACACGAAACAGCCAGGAAGGTACCAATAAATTTGTCGGAGGCGTTATTGGTATTACTGATCAGGGAGGTGTTTATAATGGAGGCAGGCTGAAAGGTTGTTCTAATTCGGGTTCGGTAAGCGGTTATGTGGATACAACAGAAGGTAAAAATTGCTTTGTAGGAGGTTTTTGTGGCTTTTTTATGTTTGGACCATCACCTGAAGATTGCACCAATACAGGCACCGTCAACGGAGAACCTGCCAGTCCTGAGAATATGTACGGAGGAAATAACTAAAAGTTTGCAATATAACATGATAAAGCAATTCAATCCATGAAGAAAAAAGGAATCCGCATGATCACGGGACTGATGGCAATGTCCCTGCTTATTTTAATGACCGCATCCTGCCAAAAGGAATATAAAGTGTCTGACCTTTTGGGCACCTGGGCTTACCAAGACAACACAGAATACACCATCACATTCCGCGAAGACGGAACCATGGGTTATACAGCCCCCATATCGGCCCCCTCGTATACGCCTACCTACACGCTGGATGGGATCTACATTTATGTCCGGGTCATTGTAGGCAGTGCCACCATAAACGATGTGGTCGAGATCCGTTCCCTGACCCCGACCACACTGGTTGTTTATTACGACGGAGACCTTCTTTTTGACGGGCAATCCCTGAACGGGGAATATACCCTGCTCAAAAGATAGTTTCCCGCTTACAATTCCTTGATCCTGATATTGCGGAGCCACAGCTTGGACCCGTGTCCCAGGAATCCTATCTTTCCCCCTGTTCTTTCCAGCCCCGGATGCTCCCTGTCGTCAACCGGGCCTGCCGAGATATCTCCTTCCGTGATCACTTCACCGTTCAGCGTAACCCGGATGTACGTGCCTTTGACGTAGATCTCCTCCTGGTTCCATTCCCCGACGGGCCGCAGGGCATTGCGGTTGTGTGAGGGGATCACCCCATAGACCGATCCGTGGTACTGGTAATCCAGCAGCCAGGGCTGGTAAATGGAATCGAAGTGGTCCAGGATCTGTATCTCCATGCCTTCGTAGGCGGCATCCCCTGTGCCGGGTGTGCGGATGCCTACGCCGTTGTTGGCACCCGGGGTGAGTTTGAACTCGAACCGGAATATAAAATCGGAATACTCCTTAACCGTGTACAGGTCGCCAAATCCCTGCCCGGTGGGCCGGACTTCCAAGACCCCGTCCCGGGTCAGGTAATCGGTTTTGTTTCCTGTCCATTGATGCAATGTGGTGCCGTCAAAGAGTACGGTAAAGCCATCGGCTTCTTCTTCCGGGGACAGTTTGTAAGGCTCGGGACGCCGGAGTTCCCGCACGTAGATGTCGCGGTAGGCCACCTTGCTGCCGTGTGCCTGGAGCTCAATGGCCCCGTAGGGGAAGATGGGCTGTGAGCGGTCCCAGTAATTTTCCATGACCACATTGTCTACCACCAGTTCTCCGTTCAGGTACACGGTAACGCGTTCTCCCTGCATGCGAATGAAAAAGCTGTTCCATTCCCCCAGGCGGTTATCGGCCACCAACAGGGGAGCAGAAGGATTTTTCGCGTTGTTGTACAGGCCGCCCGATCCCGCCTGGGCGCCCACATGAACACGGGCAGTGTCCCAGATCTGCACCTGGGGTGAACCCCGCAGGTAAATGCCGGCATCGGCCTCGGGTCCTTCCGGGTAAAGGAGCCAGTCCACATACATTTCAAAATCCCCGTAATTCTTTGTGGTGCAAAGGTTATCGCCTTTGCCCAAAAACAGCAATTTGCCGTCTTCCACCACCCACTGGCTGAAAGCCACCTTGTCCGCTTCTTTTTGCGCCTTGGCCAGTTCCTGCGGTTTCATGTTGCTGCGTGAGATGGGATTGCCTACCAGACCCTGCCAGCCTTCCAGGTCTTTTTCATTGAAAATGCGTTCAAATCCCTTTTCTTCAGGTGTTTCGGCCAGGTATTTCTTCACGTTCTGTATGTCGTAGATGCTGTCCGGGTAACCGGCCTGTTCCATGATCCGCATCACCTTTTCCATCCACTCCGCCACCAGGGGGCCGTAGAAATCCGGATTGTTCACCGCCAGCCGGTATATGTTCATGGCCGCAGCCAGGGAGACTTCGGGATGGGCCGAGTCCAGGTAAGGAGCCGAGGCGACCATGGCCTGAAATGCACCGGTATTTTTCATCTGGGCCAGGAGTGCTGCCGTTTGTCCCGGTTCTGTGAAATGGTCCAGGCCTTTGCGCAGGTATATCACCTTTTGCGCACCGGCGGGATTCCAGCCATTGATCAGCGCAATGTAAGCATCTGCATTCCCTTCTTCCAGGTAACGTTCGCTCAGCAGGTCAACAGCCCTTTTTGTGCCGGTTGCGGCAAGGGGCGCGTAGTAAAGCGGTCTCAGCAGGGGACCGGCCTGTTGCATTCTTGCGGACAGCACGTTAAATTGTGCTTCCGGGTCAAGTCCGTACAAAGAGGCCAGGACAGCCTGCTGCAAAGGCTCTTTCAATGCAGGCTCAGCGGCCTCCAATAGCCGGAAGTATGTGTCCCGGTTATCGGGCCGGGCTACGCCGCTCAGGGCACGGGCAGCGGCCAGCCGGACTTCCGGTGAGGGATCCTGCAGGGCTTCCAGCACCAGCGGCTCATGCTCACGGGATTTCCGTACGCCCAGCAGCGCCAGGGAGGCTGATTTTCCCGGAACGGAGGTTTGCGGATAAATATCCATAACAGCCTGTATCACATTTCTTTCCGAGGCCAGCAGACACTTCAGGGCAAGGTCCGTTTTCAGGGGGTCGGTGCTGGTAAGCAAGCCGGCCAGCAGGGCGGTGCCCTGATCTGTTCCTGTCTTGAGGATGGCCCGGGCCGAGGCTTCTGCCACCTGCAGGTCCTGGTGGGTCAGCCAGGGATCGGCAATGTAAGGGATCAGCGCGGGATTGCGCTGTTCACCCAGCCAGTCCAGCACATCGGCCAGTGCCGGAGCGGAAAGGCGTTTCATCTTTTTCAACACGGCCGAGTTTACCACCGGCGAGATGAATGCGCGGGTACCTTCCAGGGCGGTCCTGCGGTAAGAACCATCAGGATCGTCCAGCGCCCGCAGCACCGTCCGCATGGCTTCCTCCTGGTGCAGGCCAAGGAGCAGCGAAAGGGCAAAGCAACGGGTTTGAGACTCGTTGCCCGGTTTGATCAGGGACTTGAGTGATTTGGTGGCTTTCCCCGGATCGGAGGGAGCAACCCGCTCCAGAAAGGTCAGAAAATCGAAATTCGGGGCATTTACCATCACGTCAAAGGCAGCCATGGTCCCGCAACGGGAAAGAGCCTGGAAGGCCAGGGGACGCTGTTGCTCATTGCCGGTTTGGGCCAGGCTCATCAGCATTTTTTCTGCCAGCGGAGATCCCAGTTTGCCCAGACCGGTGATGGTCTCGGCCCGTAAAGGAGCTCCCAGCAGCAATTGCACAGCCGTCTCGCCCCCAATGGCCGTTACGGCCCCGATGGCTGCTCCGCCCAGTTCGTCGGAGAACATATAGGGAACCAGGGCATTCAGGCTTTCGGGCGAACCCAGCATTTGCAGTTGCCTGATGAAAAAGGCCTTGATCAGGGGGTCCTCCGTTTTGTCCAGGGCTTTGGCGTAATGATGCGCCACTTCCGTGCGGACTTTTTCATCTACCCCGGGACGGGTTACATATTGTACCATGCCGTCCAGGGCATATTCTGCCTGGGGCAGGGAAGTTCCGTCGCTCCTGAGCTTTTGGGCAAGCATCAGGACTCCTTCCTCGCCCGTAGACAAAAGATCTTCCATCAACCGGCTGAAAAGGGCTTCATTGGCAGCCGGAAGCTGGTTCAGGGCATCGCCCACCTTGGTGGCGGCCGCTCTTTGGGCGTCCTGGGCGTTCAAAGAAGACAGCGTGCCCAGGAGAATTAACAGTATTACAGAGATTGTTCTTTTCATGATGTTCAGATTTTCCAGGGTCCGCGCATGGGTTGGTCCAGTAACCGGTTGGCTGCCGGATCGTTAATAAATTCAAGTGTATCGGAGTCAAAGTGCAGGGTGCGGTTCAGCCGTACGGCCACGGCGCCCATATTGACCAGCGTGCAACTGCGGAAGCCGTTGGTTTCGTTCAGGGCAAACGGTCTGCGGGTTTTGATGCATCCGTAGAAATCGGTTTCCTGGGCAGCCGGTTCCGGGAAATCGGCCAGTTTCAGCTGCCAGTCCGGGATATCGCACCGGAAGCCGCGGTAGACGTTGCCTTTCGGGCCGGCTATGTAAGGAGTCTCGGGATCCCCGAAATCATCGCCCCAGAGGACGATCTGGCATCCGTCGGCATAGGTGTAGGTTATGCTGCGCCAGGTACCCACGGCATCGTGGTGCTGTTGCGGGGCATCCACTTCTACCTTGACAGGGCTTTCATTGTCCTTGTCCAGGAAATACTGGACAGGGTCCATATAATGCTGTCCCATGTCGCAAAGTCCTCCGCCGTCGTAATCCCAATAACCGCGGAATGTCTGGTGCACCCGGTGCGGATTGTAGGGTTTGTAGGGGGCAGGGCCCAGCCACAGGTCGTAGTTCAGGTTGGAAGGAACAGTTTCGGGTACCAGGTTTTCTTTTCCGGTCCAGTAGAACTTCCAGTCGAAACCGGTGTGGCGCGATATGGTCACCTTCAGGGGCCAGCCCAGCATGCCGCTCTGTACCAGTTTTTTAAGCGGGTTCACGGTCGTGCCCAGGCCATAGAATGTGTCCTTGAAACGGAACCAGGTGTTCAATCTGAAGATGCGTCCGTTTCTCTTGACCGCTTCCATTACACGTTTGCCTTCCCCTATGGTGCGTGTCATGGGTTTTTCGCACCAGATATCCTTGCCGGCCTTGGCGGCTTCCACAGCCATGATGCCGTGCCAGTGCGGAGGGGTGGCAATGTGCACCACATCCACATTGGGATCGTTAATCAGATCCATGAAATGCTCATAGGTCCTGACCCGGTCCGGGGCCATTTTCACAGCCGCTTCCAGGTGTTTGGTATCCACATCGCAGACGGCAACCAGCCTTGCTCCTTCGTATTTGATATGTTCCCTGCCCATACCGCCGGTACCAATGATCCCTTTGGTCAGCTGGTCGCTGGGGGCAATGAAACCGTTGCCTCCCAGGACACGCCGCGGGAGGATGGTCAGGGCAGCCAGACCACCGGCTGCCCTAAGAAAATTTCTTCTGTCCAGGCTCATAAATTATCGTAGTTTATTGTTTGTATATTTTTCAAGAAGGGTATTCCGCAAGGTCCTGTATGTTTGCATGATGGTGTCGGCACACTCCTGCGCGTACCGATTCAGCAATTCGGCGGCTGCCCTGGGATTCTTCTGGTACAAGGCCAGGTATTGTTGTTCAATTTCCCGGTTCTTTTCAAAGAACTTTTCTTCCATGGGCTCCCGGAGCCGTACCAAGTCTTTTTTGGCTTCCTGGTAGCAGAGGTTCAGCAGGTTGTCCACCACATCCACGGCCCACCGCACAGAAGTATCGGAATAGTGGTTTGGATGGTATTCCATATAAACAGCCGGTGTTTTGGTCATGCCGGTGAAAAAGGGAATGTAGGGCGAGGTATAGGCATTGTCCACAAATACCCAGTAAATGCCTCCGATCCCGTCGGGCAGGTCACTGCGCAGCTGAGCGCAGAACCCGTATTCTCCGTCAACGCGCGAAACCAGGCGGCGTCTGTTGGTTTTCAGCAGTTTCTGCAACTCGGCATTGGGGAAAGGGGTGGCCAGCGGGCTTTTGACCATTTTGCCATCGGTGCCGGGAATATACCATACGGCATCATTTTCCTTGTCATAAATGGTCCCGGTGAACGTGCTCCGCTGGAAATCCATGATGTCTTTTATGGTGAAAAGCTTGTTGGGTTTGAAAGAGAAGGGATACATGCCAATGGGTTCAACCGTCTGACCGTACTGGTTCAGGTTCTGGAACGGATTGCTGGTCCAGCGCGGGGGCAGTTCCTCAAGGCCGGGATTGTACAGGGCATTGAAGAGCCATTGGCGGTGGGTGTGGGCTTCGCGCGGGGTTATCCCGGCATAGGCATTGCTCCAGATAAAGGGCATGGTGCCGTTGGGATCGTACCAGCCGTTCTCTATGGCCACACTCATATAGTTGGAAGAGGCACGGTACTGGTCGGGTTTGGAAAGGTCAATCTCTTTGATCACGCTCCAATTGGAAATGACGGCCACGTGGTCGTCCGGCAGGCGCTGTGCCGCCCAGATGCAACCCGGTTTTCCGCTGTCCTTTTTCCAGCCTTTGCCCACGGCAAAGAATTCCAGTATCCAGACCTCATCGGGATCGGCCAGGGTGACCAGTTCGGGATCTTTTCCGCAGGAAGGAAGAAAACCATAGGTTTCCATCAGGTGTGTCATCAGTTCCAGGGCTTCCCGGGCCGTTTTGCAGCGTTGCAGGGCAAAGACCTGGGCCTGTTCTATGGTCATGATCTGTTCGCCTTCTCCTTTTGTCAGTTGTAGTTCCGGCCGCTGGTTGGTGGTGCTTTCGCCAATGCACAACTGGTGTTCATTGATCTGGGAATAGGCCGAGTGAAAATAGGTGTAGGTTCGCTCCACCTGGGGAATGTAACCCAGGATCTCCCCAAGATCATCTATGGGGCGCGTATTGTCCAGTATACCCCAAAAAACAGGGGCCATGGTTCCCTTGTTAAAGCTTTGTCCCGGGATAATGCGAATGCGGTTATCGGGACCGCAATCTGTGTGTGAATTTAGCACGCTTCCGTCTACAGTGGCTTTTTTGCCTGCCACTATGACCGTGCAGGCAGATCCATCAACCCAAAATAAGGAAGCAAAAAGAAAAGAAAGAACGAATAGGATATTTTTCATAATAAATCAGGTAATGCACCGAACGTCGGTAAGTTAACAAAAGTAGACAATTTCGCTGATTTTATTAACTTAGCAAAACAATCATGAAAAATTCCCGGTTGATAGTTCTTGGTTTGTTGCTGCTGGTTTCCTGTAATACGACAATCAGGCAGCACGTAATGCAAGCTCGTCTGGCTAATCTGGACAGCCTGCTCAGCCACAGGCCCCGGGTTGTCCTGGACAGTTTGGAACAAATGGACGTATCTGAGCATCCCGGCGAAGTGCAGTCTTATTACAATTTGTTGCTAACCATAGCCAAGGATAAATCTTACGTTGATTTCACGGACGATTCCATTATATCATTAGCAGCGGAATGGTACAGGAACGGCCGTGATCCCGAAAAACTTGCCCGGTCCCTGATCTACCTGGGGATTGTCCGTTATGCGCTCAATCCCATGGACACACTGCCATACCTCCATTTGAAAGAGGCAGAAGATGTCATGAAAGTCCATGCCATAGAAGATCCGCAGCTTCAGGTGTTGCTATATGGGTATCTGGGGGATATCAACCTTAGGAACAGAAATTATCCTGAAGCTGAGGTTTGTTTTGAAAAGGGGCTGGAGGCTAGTAAAAAGGCCGGGAATCACAGAAACTATGTTTTAGCTTTTATTAACCTGTTTTACGCCAAGATGTTTTTAGGCAAAACAGGCGAAGCTGAAGATATTGTACTGCAAATTAATGCTATTGATTCAATTCTTAATGAATTAATACCATCTGTCAAAAAAGTAAATGCATTCTTTTATCAGACAGGATCGACCTTTAAAGAAGCCATCATACACTCTGTCAATGATTCTCTCAAAGGGATGTTTGAAACCGATAAACCAGGAGTATTATATAATATTTCCCAGTTTTATATGAAACTGAACCGTATTGACAGCGCCGTTGTTTACGGAGAAGCATGTCTGGACGCAATTGTAGATTCAATGAACCTGGACAATTACAGGTATTATAAACACCTGGCCTACCTGTATACGTTAACCGGAGAATACAAAGAATCTTCCGACAATTACAAAAAAGCCCTGGGGGCGTTTCAAACCTATCACACTGTAGTTAATGAAAAACGAATCCTGGAACTTGAAAAGAAATACAATATTGCTGAAGTGCAACAACAGTTGCTGAAAGAAAAATTAAAGAAAAGGGCATTTATCATAGGTTTCGTAGTCCTGTTTGCCATCGCACTGATTTTATCATTTGGAATCTTATATTGGAAGCACACAGCGGTTAGAAACAAACGGCTGGAAATCATACAGCAGCAAAAAACAGATCAATTGCGTTTTTTTGTGGCGGCAATCAATTGTACACTGGGAATCCTTCCAGACTTTGTTGCTAACGTTAACCGATTGGCTCACAAGAACCGTGAAACCTGTCCGGAATTGTATCACACCCTGCAGGAAAAGATTGTCAGTATAAACAAAGAATACCGTAAATCATGTTCTGCCATTATACAAGATCCTCTTTTCAACAAGATATTCAATGACGATAATAGCCTTCCCGCTCAGCTCAGCGACCGGGAAAAACTCATTCATAAATTATCCGAAAGCGGATTTTCGAATGAACTCATTGCCGGATTGTTAAATGTAACAACAGACAATATTCGTTCAAGCAAATCCAAAATTAAACGAAAACTGGAAGAAAACTAACTGCATTTCATTTCTTAGGGCGAAACTTTTCAAACATAACTTGTTGATTTAAATTTTATTAACCCTCATTTTACCGAAACTTTTTCTTGGGGTATTGATTTTTTACATTTGAATAGGTAATATTGCCAAAAGGATTGATATTCAGCGGGATAATTTGAATTCACAGATCCTTGTTTATGTAAAAAATCATTATAAAGTCATGATTTTCCGAAAAATTAACCCGACCGAAATTTATGAAAATTTACTAAATCTCAAGCAAATCACTTTTGAGGTTACGGACGCCTGTAATCTAAAATGTAACTATTGCGGTTATGGCGATATGTATTTCGGTTATGATAAGAGAGAATCGAAGTACATGCCTTTTCACCAGGTAAGGCTCTTGTTTGATTACCTTTTTGTTATCTGGGAAAAAGACCGCCCGGCTTCTGAAATCCCAATGACTTATATCAGTTTTTACGGCGGAGAACCGTTGTTAAATATGAATCTGATTATGGCTGTCGTTCAATATTTGGACCAAAGGCACATCAACAGGAATTTTGTTTTCTCTATGACTACCAATGCCGTTTTATTGGACAGATATATGGATTATCTGGTTGCTCATGATTTTCATCTTTTAATTAGCCTCGACGGAGACAAAGCGGCTCAGAGTTACAGATCAGACATATTCGGAAGGAATTCATTCGACAAGGTATATAAAAATGTGAAAATCCTGCAAAATTTATACCCTGCATTTTTTATGAACAACGTGAATTTCAATTCTGTATTGCATAATCGCAACAGCGTGGAAGGGATCATGACTTTCATGAAAAAAGAGTTTAATAAACGTCCCTCAATATCGGAACTCAACACCTCGGGGATTAAACCCGATAAATTAGAAGAATTTGAAAAAACCTTTAGAAATAAGATGGAAAGTCTTATGCTATCAGGTAATTGTGAAAAAATTTCCGAGGAGTTGTTTTTATCTGATCCAAGAACGCATGAGTTGCTACTCTTCTTATTTCAATACAGCGGCAATTATTTTAAAGACTATAACAGCCTGTTTATAGATGAAGAAAACTTTACAGTTACACCAACCGGAACGTGTACCCCGTTCGGTAAAAGAATGTTTGTTACAGTAAATGGTAAAATTTTGCAATGTGAAAAAATAGATCACGCTTTTGCCTTGGGCAAAATTTCTGAAGAAGGTGTATTATTGGATCTTAACTCCGTTACTGAAAAATACAACTATTATCTTGAAAAAATGGAGGTTCAATGTAAATCATGTAAAAGAAAGAAAAGTTGTATTCAGTGTCTTTATTTCATCCCCGGTATTGCTAAGAAAGAGAAACCGGTCTGTCCCGGGTATATGGGAGATGCCGCTTTTAAATACTATGCTGCGTCCTGCATGGATTACCTGAAAAATCATCCCCATTTGTATGCTAAGATCATGAACGAAGTAATAATGGAATAACTCATGAAACAGGTTTTAATATTATTTCCAGATACTTTTTTATGGCTGAAGGACAATACCGGGTTACTGTATAACGCAAAATCATTTAAAAAAGATGGCTTCAATTATACGACCGCACTAAGATCCCTGTGCTCTGCTTTACTATTTGTTGACAATCTGTATACTATTGAAATTGAACCAGAAAATTTAACCGCAGAGGAAGTGAAATTTGTTGACTTGGTAATCCGGAAAAAATACGGTTTCATTACAGAACATCCGGCAAAAGCTTATTCCCTGCCGCCCGTTCTTTCTATTCAGAATGATATAAAAAAAATGGAGCTCAATCTTTCCAGAAGCGTTAACGAAAACATCCTGAAATATTTAACGACTCTTACCATCTATACAGGCGGTCGTTTTCCGGGACCTTTGTATTACCGTCAAACCTACTATCCGTTCCATTCCGAAAGTCGTCTTGAGAATTCGGAAATATTAAACTTTCTTGATCATATACATTCCCGTTATATTAAAAAGATCAATATTGTTTTTTCACGTATTGAGGCAATAAATTTTTTAATATCCCTCTCAGGGAAACTTAAAGCCGCGGCTCCTAAGGTTGTTTATTATTGCCATGTCCGGGAACTGTCGGATAATATAACATCCATTCTCACACAGCTCGATATAACAACCATCCTCATATGTGAATACGAGCCGGCCTCACTAACTGCATTGAGAGATTTTCTTGAATACCACAGGGGCCTGCATCCCTTTGAATTTAATTTCCTTATTAGGAGCCAGACGGAGTACAATTACTGGGAACATCTGGTATCCCAATATGAAATAAAACTATATAAGTATATCCCTATTTATGATAACAACTACGCTTTCTTCAACCGATTCGTTTTTCTGAATAAAGAAGATATTAACAGTGTAGCCCTCTCCAAAAGAATTGTATTCGCCCACCAGTCGGTTAATATTAACTTTTTCGGAGAACTCATCCTGCTGCCGGACGGTTTGGTTTATTCCAATGTCAACAAGCCACCCATCGGATGTATGCAGGATTCTCCTTATGATTTAATTAAAAACGAATTACACAAGAATTACGCCTGGCGGGTAATCAGGGACCAGGAGCCCTGTTCCGAATGTGTTTACCAGTGGCTTTGTCCTTCTCCTGGTCAATATGAATTGATTCTTGGTAAAAATAATTTATGTACACTTAAATAATATATACGGTCTTGCCAGCCGGATAAACCCTATTCCATCAGATAAAAGGTTGTACATAACATATTAAAGTAAAATGACAACAGGCATAAAAACTACATCTTCTTTTCACAAGAACCGATAACAGGTAATCGTGATGCAGAGCCCGTTCTGTATAAATCACCCGGAGCGGATGCCGAAAAGCTGACGAGTAGGCTTCTTTAATCTTTTATTGCTATGAAATCATTAAAATTAAACAACCTTGAATACAGTAGCCTTAATGAAAAAGAGATGAAACATATCACCGGAGGCGCGTCTTGTTATTGTGCTTGCATGTATGCAAATTCGGGAGGTTCAAGCACGGACGACAATGGAATTGCTAATAATGTAAACGGGCTCCATTCAATTGGGGTACCATTAGATGAACAAGTAGTGTATATATCAGAGTGTATTGTGGAAGCACCTCGACCATGAATGCCGGCTGTGTAGTTAGCATTCATAAATAGTAGCATTGATCTCTCCAAGAATATAATGTAGATTATATTCTTGGAGAGATTGAAAAAAAAATATTGAAATAGTTTAAGATAGAGCTTCTTTGTGACTATAGCTAATAATAGAAAGAAATTCACTGCTATTTAAATCTATATATGTACAGACAGTATTCTCATAAGTGTCCGAGAAAATACTAGGGGCGAAAATATCGCTTAATCTATTTTTTTTATGGAAAGCGATGGGTATAAGACTCATAAGTAGTACAAAAACGGTTGCTCCGATGTTCATGGGATGGATTTTTTTAGGTGCCGAAGTTAAATGATCGAAAATATGAAAATAAGGTTAACTATATTGTTTTTAATTATTATAAATGGAGTTTACGCTCAGCACTCAAGCGGAGTCAACCGAGAACTTGACAGCATGACAGCCATTGATGACTGTCTGCTTACTGTAGATTTTTTATACACTTTCCATAAAGACACCTTGGGGAACCCTCCCTTTTCCGAAAAATACCGGCTGGATGTGGGACAAAAGTATAGCAGGTATTACAGTCTCTACGGGGAGAAAGCCGATTCTATACATGCTATGGCGACCAAAGCTTACAATCCATTTAAGGAAATGGGGCTGGGCAGTAATGAAGCCATCAGCTACGCCGATTGTCATTACAATTATCCGAAAAAGGGGATCCTAACCATATCTGTTGGTTATATAAGCCATTTTGTCTATGAAGAAGAAATGCCTGTTATGGAATGGAGAATTATCCAAGATGATACAACAACCATCTTAGGTTATCCTTGTAATAAAGCCACTGTTCGCTTCAGAGGCAGGGACTATATCGCCTGGTTTACTTCCGACATTCCTATACCTTACGGACCATGGAAATTCAATGGCTTACCGGGAACTATTTTGCAGATAACTGAAAGCTCGGGGCTTTTTGAATGGTGTGTAATGGGAATATACAGACCAAAAGAAAGAAGAATACTGATATTTGATATAGAGAAAAAGCGCAGCTATCCGCTCTCCAGAAAAGATTTTCAGAAAATTGAACGAAAATTCTGGGAAGACCCTGTTTCTGTCTATCTCACGTCGAACAGAAAAATCATGATTATTAAAAACGGAAAACCGGTGGAAGCCAAACCTGGAGATGTAAAGTATCCTTATATACCCCCTTTGGAACTGGAATAAATACATAAAACTCGGTCTTGCCAGCCGGATAAGCCTTATTCTATCAAATCTGTATATAAACATAATAAAAAAGAAGACAGGCATAATGATATTACTTCATTCTCACAGGACCCGATAAAGGATCATCGTGATGCAGAGTCAGGTCTGTATAAATCACCCGGAGCGGATGCCGAAAAGCTAACGAGTAGACTTCTTTAATTTCTTATTGCAATGAAATCATTTAAATTAAACAACCTTGAATACAGTAGCCTTAATGAAAAAGAGATGAAACATGTCATTGGCGGAACCGTTTGCGGTTGTGGGTGTTGTTATGCCGGACAAGGTGGATCTTCAACAGATGATAATGGGGCGGCAAATTATGCAGGTGGCTTACATTCACCTGGCTGCGAATATGAGCCTTATATAGTTTTGGAAGAGATTGTCATTAATTCCTAATCTAAACATAAACAGAAGATATTATATCTTCTGTTTATGTTTTTTGTTGTTATGAAAATTTATATTTCACTTTTGTTTATTGTATTATTTTGTCATCCCTGTTATTGTCAGAGTAGAACTGCTAGCACCCGAAAACCGCAGGATCAGATTTCCATTGATTCTTGTTTGTATAGCATAACCTATACGTACCATTATGCCAAAGACACAACCGGGAAAGTCCGACTGTTCGACAAACAGGTACTCGAAATAGGAACAACTACAATTCACTATTACAGCAAAAATGCAGCCCTTATTGATTCCATTATGTTTCAGGCCAAAGTTGCTATAAACCCGCGAAAATCTTTTGCTGCCAATGAGCGGGAATTATACGAAGACATCTACTGGAACTATCCGCACAAAGATTCCATTGGCGTTTATACCGGTCTTGTGAATGTAGATTACTTCTATGAAGAACCGGTCCCCTCCATGGACTGGAAACTGACAAAAGACACCTGTTCTATCCTGGGATATACGTGTTTTAGAGCTTCTACCCGTTTTAGGGGGCGCAGTTATACAGCCTGGTTTACCCCGGAAATTCCAATTTCCCATGGGCCCTGGAAATTCAACGGACTACCGGGGTTGATACTCAAAGCCCGGGATGAGGCAGATTTGTTCGTCTGGGAAGCCCAAAACATTTCCCGTGAGCAAAATAAAAAAGTCTATGTCATGAATCCTCGTTTCAATAAGATTATTGAAACAACACGTCCGAAACTGCTTAGATTACAGGAAAAAAGATGGAAGGATCCCGCTGGTCTTTACGTTCAGCACGGATCTGCAATGCACGTCCGAGATAATAAAACAGGTAAATTTATGAAAATGGCCCCCGGGCAATTGGTATTACCTTACATTCCTGTCCCGGAACTAGAGTAATTATCAAATATTAAGCAATTTGCGCCATGAACCCTTTCCCGTTTTATAAGCAACTGGATTCCCGCGACTGCGGTGCAACCTGTCTGCGCATGGTAGCGAAATATTACGGATGCGATTGTCCCGCCGCCCGGTTAAGGGATTGGTGCCACACTTCCAGGAGCGGGGTCTCCTTGCTGGGAATCAGCGATGCGGCGGAAAAATTAGGATTAAGAACCATTGGTGTTAAGATCACCCCTGTCCAGCTTTGTGAAGAAGTCCCCCTGCCCTGCATCATCCACTGGAATCAGAATCATTTTGTGGTTTTATATAAAATAGGGAAGCACAAAAAAGACAACCCGGTATTCTATGTGGCCGATCCAGCCGCGGGTTTGCTGAAATACGAGCGAACGGGTTTTATGAAAAGCTGGCTTGCCCGTTCCGACCAGCTGGACAGTGGCATAGGCATCGCATTATTGCTGGAACCCACACCTCATATGAAAACAGACGGGGACACCGGGTATGAAAGATCTTTCGGATTCGGGACTCTTTTCAGGTACTTGCGTCCTTACCGCAGCTATCTTGTACAATTAGGAATAGCCATACTCACCGGTAGTATTATTAGCCTGATATTTCCCTTTATTACACAATCTATAGTTGATACCGGTATAGGATCGGGGAATATTCATATTGTATTGATGTTTCTTATTGCCCAGGTGATGCTCGTTCTTGGACAGATGGCCAACAACCTGATCCGCAGCTGGCTTATGTTACACATGAGTACCAGAGTCAGTATTTCCTTGATTTCAGGATTTTTAGGAAAACTCATGAGATTGCCCATCTCATTTTTCGACTCTAAAAGAGTGGGTGATATTATGCAACGCATAGGAGATTACAACCGTATCCAGACGTTTCTGACCGGCACGGTACTCAGTATAACTATGGCTGCTGTATCGTTAATTGTATATAGTGTTGTAATGGCTGGTTATAGTCTTTATATATTGGGAGTTTTTGTTTTGGGAAGTCTGTTGTATATCACCTGGATTCTGTTGTTTATGAAACGACGGCGCAAACTGGATTATATGCGCTTTCAGGAAGCTTCTGCCAATCAAAGTAACCTTATTCAGCTAATTGGCGGTATGCAGGAAATCAAACTGAACAACTGTGAACAGCAGAAACGCTGGGATTGGGAGAGGATACAGGCCCGTTTGTATAAGGTAAGCATAGGCAGTTTGAAATTGGGTCAGACACAGGAAGTGGGTGGTGCGTTTATAGACCAGACAAAAAATATTGTAATCTCATTTCTGGCAGCCAGTGCTGTAATAGACGGAGGCATGACCCTTGGGATGATGATGGCCATGCAGTATATTATTGGCCAATTGAACGCGCCTTTGTCGCAGTTTATTTCTTTTGTACAGGCTACGCAGGATGCTAAAATAAGCCTTGAACGCCTGAATGAAATCCACGAACGGGAAGACGAAGAACCCGAGGGCTCCGGGAAAGACCCCGACATACCTGTAGAAGCCGATATTGTATTCAACAACGTTACCTTTCAATACGGCGGTCCCCGGTCCGAAAAAGTGCTGAATAATATCAACCTTAGTATTCCTGCACACAAGATTACTGCAATTGTAGGAACGAGCGGCAGCGGTAAAACTACGTTGCTGAAACTGATCCTTGGTTTTTACCCTCCTTCGGAAGGAGAGGTTTTACTCGGAGGCAGGCGCCTGGCTACGTATAGTGACAGCAGCTGGAGGAAGCATTGCGGAGTAGTGATGCAGGAGGGTTTTATTTTCTCAGACACCATTGCCAATAACATTGGTGTTTCTGATACCGAACCGGATAGAGATAAAATGTTACAGGCGGCTGAAATTGCCAATATTCAGGATTATATTGAATCGCTTCCTCTGGGATACCGGACACAGATTGGTGTAGAAGGTCAGGGACTGAGTACCGGACAAAAACAGCGGCTTCTGATTGCACGGGCAGCTTATAAAAATGCCCCTTACCTGATTTTCGACGAGGCTACCAACTCGCTCGACGCCAATAACGAGAAATGCATTATGGAAAACCTCCGGCGCTTTTTTGTGGGAAAAACGGTTGTCATTGTGGCACACCGGTTAAGCACCGTGAAAAATGCAGATAATATTGTCGTTCTTTCAAACGGGTCCATAGTGGAGGAAGGAGCCCACACGGATTTGGTAAAAATAAAAGGCCATTACTATAACCTGGTTAAAAACCAGCTTGAATTGGAGAAATAAACTATGCCCGATACAGAAAGTTATTTCAGTGAAGAAGCTTCCGAAATTATCGGGACTCAGCCCCGATGGATAATACGTTGGGGTATTACACTGGTATTCATTTTGTTTGCTGGAGTTTTGGCTGGATCTTATTTTATTAAATATCCCCAAATTATAAAAGCGCATATTGTTATTTCGTCTTTTAATCCGCCAGTAGATCTTATAGCACGACGGGACGGCCATATAGATTCTTTCTTTGTGGCCGACAACAGCCGCGTGCAGAAAGGAGATATCATATTGATGCTGTCCAGTACAGCCAATTATAAGGCCATCACCTGTGTTGAAAATAATCTGACCAATACTGCTCAAACCGATTACTTAGCACTAATCCGGGAACCGTGGGTTGAACAAAATTACACCCTTGGCGAAATTCAGTCTTTTTTTAATGAATTTCAAACCTATTGCCTGGATTACCGGCATTACCTGGAATCGGACATCACAGGCGGAAAAAAACGGCTGATTGAGCAACAACTGGATCATAATCGCGAATATTATCGCTGGCTAGGGTTACAAAAACAAATCAAAGATTCTGTATTTCTTTTCCAATACCGGAATTATCAACGTGACTCAATGCTTTTTATAAGAAAAATGATCACTCCGGTTGAATATGAAAATTCTTTGCGCGAACTGCTGGAAATGAAAAGTACCCTTATAGGCTATGAAACGGATATGGCCTCGGCCAGATTGTCCGGCATGCAAACACAACAACAGGCAGAAGAATTTTCGATTGAGCATGCAAATACCATTGCCGGTTTTGAACAGCATATCAGCCAAAGCAGGCAGGGTTTAATAAACAGCATTCAATCATGGAAAGAGCAATACCTGCTCATATCTCCTGCCTTCGGACGGGTTACTTATGTAAATTACTGGCACAATAACCAATGGGTCAAATTCGGTGAAAGACTGGTGAGTATAATCCCTGAAGACAGTGATATAATCACAGGGCGGCTCTATATTCCTATCAACGGTATTGGTAGTGTGGAAAAAGGACAGACCGTAATTATCCGGTTGGACAGCTATCTGTATATGGAATACGGCATGATCAATGGATATATCAACAACATTTCTGCTGTTCCGGACGATGAAAACAAATACGTTGCGGAAGTCATATTTCCGGAAGGCCTGACAACTACCCGAAACCTCCACCTTCCCCTTATTCAGCAAATGACGGGAGAAGGAAGGGTCGTGACTAAAGATATGCGGCTAATAGAATATTTATTTGATAAAAAATGAAAATTCAACTGAATTCCCCTTACTGTGGCGCAACCTAACTGCGCTGAGTAGCAAAATATTTCAGAGGTGATTTCTCCGCGGCCCGGGTGTCTAGCTTATCATAAAGAACTTTACTATTAAAGACACCAAAAAATTGGGAAAAATAGCAGGATTTGAACGCCAGGAGGCGAAACTTTTAAAATGTAACTATCTGATTTAGTTTACATTAACTCTGTTTTTGCCGAAACTTTTTTCTCTGATATTGACTCTTAGTGATTTAATTTATAAAATTGCTAAAAAGTTGATTATGAAAACATTTCTTTTTTGCTTTATTTTTTGTATCCAGTTATCTGGATCCGTATTTACACAAGATAGTACACAAATCGATATTATATTCTCTCCCTCAACTGTTAGACCCAAATCATTAATTATTGAAAAAGTAACCGCTGAATACGACAATAAGTACGTTTATGTAAACATCCTGAATTTCACTGGTACAGCTTTCATTGAAATCAAAAATGCTGCCGGAGTAACCGTAGCGGTGAATTATGCATCCATCGCTGGTGCTGCAACTGTTAAGATTCCTATAGATGACTTATCATCTGGTGAATATATTATTTATATCACAGCAGCCTATAGGTATTATGGGGTATTCTTGTTATGAAAATTCATTTACCATCTTTTTTTTATTTATGATTTTCCGAAAAATAAACTCAGCCGATATATATGAGAATTTGCTAAATATCAAGCAAATCACTCTTGAAGTTACAGATGCTTGTAATCTGAAATGCAAATATTGCGGTTATGGTGATATGTATTTTGGTTATGATAATAGAGAAGCAAAATACATGTCTTTTCACCAGGTTAGACTTTTGTTAGAGTATCTTTTTATTATTTGGGAAAAAGACCGTCCGGATTCTAAAATACCAAAGACTTATATCAGTTTTTACGGTGGAGAGCCGTTGTTAAATATGAATCTGATTATGGCTGTCGTTCAATATATCGAACACCAAACCATCAGCAGGGATTTTGTTTTTTCTATGACAACCAATGCCGTTTTATTGGACAGGTATATGGATTATCTGGTGGCCCATGATTTTCATCTTTTAATTAGCCTCGACGGAGACAAAGCGGCTCAGAGTCACAGATTGGACACATCCGGCAGGAATTCGTTTGATATAGTATATAAAAATATAGCTATATGAAACGGCTAAATGTTTTTTTTGGTTTTATTTTATTGGTAATTAAATGTTTTTCTCAAGATCCGGATTGCCGTGACGTCACACAGAAGACGATCATAGATTCAAGTTTCCTGTCCGTCACGTATGACTTTACATTTGCCATTGATACTCTTTTCGATATACGTTATACGGACCGGCAGCGATTGGATATTGGTTCGCATTTTATCCATTATTTCAGTCTTTTAGCCGACAAAACAGATTCCACCATGTATAGGGCCAGAATTAGTAAAACACAAGGCGGCTTAAACCCGCGCAACTGGATGGCAGCAAATGAAAAAGATCACTATGAAAATTACTATTTCCATTACCCCGGGAAAGGACAGCTTACCGTCTGGACAACCATTGTGAACACAGAATATATTTACAACGAACCTGTTCCTGATATTGACTGGCAATTGAATCTGAGTGAATCAGATACAATCCTTTCTCACCAATGCTATAAAGCAACCGCTTGTTTCAGGGGCCGTTCCTACGAAGTTTGGTTCACTCTTGAGATACCTGTTCAGGCAGGACCCTGGAAATTGCAGGGATTGCCGGGGCTTATTCTCAAGGCAAAAGATAACAAAGGTCTTTTCCTGTGGAGTGCCACCGGAATCAGTCAGACGAAAAACTATGTTTTTATGTATGATACAAACAGGAAAGCAATTATAAGCAGGGCACAGTTACAGAAATTACAACGAAAGATATGGGATGATCCTATAGGTTTGCTCGAACAGCACGGAAAAACAATAGCCCCTGTTGCACGCGATGGAAGAACCGGGAAAATGGTGCCTATTACAGAAGAAATGCGGCTTTCATTTCGTAAACCTTATATACCCCCTCTGGAGCTGGAATAAGCACATAAGAACACGGTCTTGCCAGCCGGATAAACCCTATTCCATCAGATCAAAGGTTGTAAACATATCAAAGTAAAAATGAAAACAGGCATAAAATTTATATCTTCTTTTCACAAGAACCGAGAGCAGGTAATCGTGATGCAGAAACCGGTCTGTATAAATCATCCGGAGCGGATGCCGAAAAGCTAACGAGTAGGTTTTTATAATTTCTTGTTGTCATGAAATCATTGAAATTAAATAACCTTGAAAAAAATAGCCTTAATGAGAAAGAGATGAGTCATATCACTGGAGGTGGCGCTTGTGGTTGTGGATGTGCCTACGCACATGATGGTGGATCTTCAACTCAAGATAATGGCTATGCAAATCAAGCAGACGGTCTTTGGTCTGATGTACCACTAGAGGATTTAACTATCTTTCTTGAAGAAGTGATAATAAACCCTTAAGATTTATAAAAAAATAGGGATTGAATTTTATCCCTGTTTTTTCTTAGAATATTATTTATTAAAACTTTCATGTTAATTAAAATGAGAAAAATCTTTTTATGCGTGTCTTTCAGTTTGTTCATAATTCAATGTTTTGGACAGGTATATGATCCTTATTTCAGGCAAAAAACCAGCAAAGTACCTGTTGATACTTGCCGGTATGCCGTAAATTATAGACATACTTTTTATAAGGACACAGTAACCCAAACCCGTTTTCACGACTTACACTGCCTTGAAATTGGATCTCAAATCTCAAAATATTACAGTTTGAACGGAGCAAAAGTGGATTCTACATGGGCAGTCGCGGAAAAACAAATGAATCCTTTTAAAGATTTGGCAAAAGACGTTCAGATCAATTACGAAGATTATTATTTCAACTATCCTTCTAAAGGAACCTTGATGGTTTCATCCGGGGTTATCAACAGGGAATACGTATATCTGGAACCTGTTCCCAGGATGGAATGGCATCTGTTGCAGGAGAAAACAGAAATTCTTGGCTACGAGTGTATTAAGGCCGTTACAGTTTTCAGGGGAAGGGAATACCACGTGTGGTTTACGCAGGAAATTCCAATTTCTTCAGGTCCCTGGAAATTTAACGGTCTCCCTGGACTGATCCTTAAGGCACAAGATTCTGAAGAGCTCTTCACATGGACTGCCACAGCTATCCTTCGTCCAAATAACAGAATCCTGTATAAGCTTGATGGATTACGTACCCAACAATGTTCAAGAACCGACTATCTGAAATTGCAAAAAATGTCCTGGCAGGATCCAATTCTCCTGTATCAGACACTCGGTCAGAGAGTCAATGTTACGTTGAAAAATCCCGACGGTACTAAAAGACCTGCAGGTCCGGGGGAATGGAAGAGACCTATTATTCCGGCCAGGGAATTGGAATAATTATCATATATTAAACAAGTTAGATTATGAAATCTTCACCGTTGTATAAGTACTATATCTTCTTATTTTTTTTCCTGTTACCTTTGGAATTATGTTGCCAGGTAGTCATTAGTGGCAAAGTTACTGACAATAAAGCCAGGAAAGCCGTTCCGGACGTTAATGTGCTGCTGCTAACGAAAGACGGCAAATCTTTTTATGCCTATACGATAACCGGTGAAGAAGGCCGTTACAAACTCTCCTGTAATGCAAAAGTTGATAGCATGATGCTTAAAGTGACCGGATTCAACATAAAGGAGCAAATGAGAATCATAGAGAATAAGACACAAACAGTGGATTTACAAGTGGAAGAGCAGGCGCTTACCATTCGTGAGGTTACTGTAAAGGCAGCACCTATTGTTCGTCGTAGTGATACCGTAAATTATTATGTTGCCAATTTTATTGATTCGCTTGATCGTTCCATCGGCGATGTATTGAAAAAAATGCCCGGTATTGAAGTTCGGGAAAGTGGGGAGATCAGGTATTTAGGCAAATCTATCAACAAGTTTTATGTAGAAGGTCTTGATTTGCTAAAAGGCAGGTATGGCATTGGGACCAGAAATATCCAGGCAAAAGATATCGCTACGGTACAGATATTAGAGAATCACCAACCTGTAAAAGCACTGAAAGATATCGATTTTTCAACAGATCCGGCAATTAATCTAAAGCTTAAGGAGAGTGCTAAAGGCACGTTCAATTCCGTAGTTCAACTAGGAGGTGGTTATAAACCAATTATGTGGAATGGGGAGTTAACAACCATTTTTTTTGGCCGGAAGTTTCAGACCTTAAACACTTATAAAACAAACAATACAGGTGAAGATGTGTCTGGTGAATTAAAATCGTTTTACGGTGGTCTTGAGGCAACTGTATCGCAGTTAGGCATACTGGCCCCGGGAGCTCCTGCCATTGACCGGCAACGCTACCTGAATAATAACGTACATGCCGTATCGGTCAACACGCTGAATGTTTTGAAAAATGATTACCGGCTGAACATCAATGGATCCTACCTGCATGACCGGCAACTTTCCGACGCATCCTCTGTTACCACCTATTATATTAAGGATTCTTCGCCTCTGGTCATCTGGGAACAGAGCAGCGCCTCCAGGAAAACCCGCCAGGTGGATCTTGGAATTGAATTGACGGCCAATACAGAAAAAATGTACCTGAAAAATAACCTTGTATTGGAAGGAAGCCGGAACATAGATCACGGACAGATTTTGCAGTCTGCCGATACAGTCCTGCAAGATTTTTCCGTTCCATCAGCCATCAGGCTCAGGAATACATTTAACCTGGTAAAACCCTTCTCCTCCTTGCGGTTTTCTTGTTCGTCCATCACCGATTTTTCCAATAGTCCTTCTTCTTTGAAAGTAACGCCGTTGCTTTATCCCGGCATTTTTGGAACAGATGTTCAAACGGCCCGAGGCTCTTTTCAGGAACTTGACAGCCGACGGTTCTCCACCAACAATTCAGCCAGTTTGCACAAAAAATTCCGTGACTGGACGTTTTCTCTTTGGGGCAATGCCAACTGGCAGCAGGAACGAATGACCACCATGTTAAGCCCGTTGGAAGAAAATTCCAAAAGCACCACTGTTCCGGATTCCCTGCAAAACCATCTTTCATGGAATAAACTGGATCTGCTCCTTTCACCCGGTGTAACATTTTGGTCTTCGGGAAAATTCCGGTGGGATGCGGGATTATATTGTTCTTTGAATTTCAGGGATATAACCCTTAAGGATTTCATGAAAAACGCCGTATTACAGCAAATAAGCCGGCTGTACCTGGATCCCAGATTGAACGTTAACGCCACACTTTCCAACAATCTGAAAATAAGCGCTAATGCCATGACTTCCCATATTACCGGAGGATTGTATGAAATGTACACAGGGTATATTATGACTAATTACCGTACCATCCAAAACCGTTCCGGGATCATAAGCGAATCGCGTTATAGCTCCTGTTCCGTAACACTTAACTACGGCAATGCTATTCTTTCTCTTTTTGGGGCGCTGGATGCTTTGTACTGGGTCAATCATTCCAATGTGTTATATGGAACCGAATATTCAGGGTCGCTCTCACAGCTTACTACTTACGCTTTTGACAATACTTCCCGGGGAGTCCGGACGAATGCCAGTTTTGGAAAGCGTTTTGATGCCATTGCTACAACTGTAACGCTGAAAGGCGGATACAATTATTCTTTAAGGGATATCCTCCGGCAGGGAACTCTTATGAACACTACATACAGGACATACAACGCAGGTTTGGAAATCTTGTCACGGATTGGCGAGTCTGTTGTTGCAGAGTATAGTGGAACCTGGTATAACAGCCGTAGCCGGATTGAAAACAGTTCGCAGCAACTGGATCCCATACAGATGATTACACAAAAAGCAACGGCAAAATTTATAATAACCAAAAAATGGTCCTGTAACCTGTCGGCCGAACACTCATATAACAGCTCCATAACCTCGGGTGACCGGAACATGTTCTTTCTGGATATTCAGACAAGGTATAAAACCAAGCGGTTCGATTACACACTTGAAGCACGCAATTTGTTAAACACAAAAAATTTCAATACGGCCAGCTATTCCGATGTCACTGCCTATATTTACTCTTATACGCTCCGTCCCTTTTCTGTTTTGCTTAAAGTCCGGTTCAGCATCAGATAGCCGTTTGTTAAGTTTTGCACATCTTGATGAATTGTTTTAGGTTATTGACTTTGTTACCTTTTACTTGTTAAAATCTTTGACAACGGGATAAAGTATAAGCCGTATGGTTTGAAATATATTCTATTGAAAAAGAATAATCTAACAACAATACTATGATGAAATTTTGTATGAAAAAAGGAATATTAGTGCTTTTCTACTTAGTCGACCCTTAAAAAGTATTTAAATCGTTGAAAATCAGCTAAAATAAGCCATAAAATATTTGGAATAAATGCAGGAAATCAGTATCTTAGATTAAAATTATTGCAAATAAATTCAAAAACATGGTTGGGACAATACCTAAAACACATCAGTTGGACTTCTTTCAGACTCCTCTAGTAAACTTCATAGACATGGATCATGAACTGGTGCATTTAGCTCATAAGATAAACTGGAATTTGGTGGAACACGATTTTGCCGGCTATTTTTCAGAGCATGGTCGTCCCGGTGTTCTGTACGCAAGATGGTGGGACTATTGCTTCTCAAGAGCCTGTATAATTTAAGTGATGAACGAGTTGTTGCCCAATGGAGAGAGAATCCGTATTTTCAATATTTTACCGGAGAGAAAGTATTTCAGAAGGGATATCCTTTTGATCCGTAGGATTTTGTACACTTTCGTAAACGTATAGGCAAAGAAGGAGCGGAGAAGCTATTGAGTTTAAGCATAAGACTGAACCTGGAGGAGGACGGTAAGATAAAGAAGTGCAAGGTAAAAGAAGTATTAGTAGATACTACGGTGCAAGAGAAAAACATCACGTATCCAACTGATGGTAAGCTATACAAGAAGGTAATCAAATAATGCAAGGAGATAGCCGATTGTGAAGGAGTGGTACTTCGTAGAAGTTATACCCGTGAGCTTAAATCTCTTAGTTTGAAGATGCGTCTTATGAATCATCCCAAACGCAAGAAGGAAGGTCGAAGGAAGCCTTATGAAGAACTTTTGCTACATGATTTTCGCTTTAGTGCAGGCTATACGCAAAAAAAGATTTTATAATATATACTGCAGAAAACGACGATGTTAATCCCGATGTAACAAAGTGGACCTATTTTAATATAAATAGAAGTCAAACAATATTTTTAGGCGTTGTTTATTACAAAGCATGGAAAAACTACACAATAAATGCAGAAGCATACGTGAACAAACCTTTTGTGGAAGTGCCCTATCTTAATTCAATAATTAAGAGAAATCAGCCTACTTACTTTTTTTCTCTCTCAAATCATTTCAATATAAAAAAGAACCTGACATTCAATTGTGATTTTAGTTATCAGAGTGAGGGGAATGATGGGATAACCTATTGGGATTCTTCCTGTAATTTATCTGCTGGTATTTTGTGGAAAGTGTATAAGAATAAATTGCATTTATCTCTGAATATAAATGACATACTGAAAACAGACAAATCCAACTGTTGGGAAGACAGATATGGAAATATCATAACGGGAATGAAATCAGACAGGGATACACGCTATGTTCGGTTGGGCATAAAATTTATTATTAATGACATGAAGAACAATATTAAAGGCAGGTTTAACAATAACGAGGAACTGAACAGGTTGTAAGATGAAGAAGATGCGTTTCATTAAACAACTTGATGCAACAGACTGTGGCCTGTTTGAATATGATTGCCAACTGGTATGGACGCAGCTTTTCATTAGAGTATTTGCGTAATGAAACATGTATTAGTAAAGAGGGCGTTTCATTATCAGGAATTAGTAAGGCTGCAGAAAAAATTAGGATTTACCCATACAGCGCTATCATCAAATTACAGTTAAATATACAGATTTCCTTTCAATAATCCAAGTCATTCTAGAACTATTTAGGCTATAATTGTCAATTATTGGAAGTGGTTTTTGCACAGACTCTCGGATGCTTACTCTTAAAGCATTTGCACATAAAGGGAGGTTATGGCAAAATATGTTCGTTATTTAAGCAAGCCGATTGTAATAACATTCTCGAATCCGATGCCGCATCATTGTTTGGTATCATCAGTTGGAGTGAAATTGGATTGGATTGAGTTATTTTATCTCAAATGTGATAATTATAGTAAGCTACTCCATGTAGTATTTAACAAGTTTGAGTTCCTTGTTTTTATTCATTTCCCAAGAAAAAATATATCTTTCATCATTTGCAATAGAAATATTTTTTATATAGTTCTCTGTATAATAGCTATTTATAATATTTCCGTTCCAGTCAAACTTAAAAATATAAGTGGGATATTGTGATAAATCAGAATTTTTTTTAATATCCAACCTGTTCCCACAGTAAGTTACATAAATATAGTTATTACTATAACAACTTGATATATACGATATTGGTATATTTCCAAGATAAAGAATTTCATCAGAATACCCATTATCGTATTTAAAATATTTTGGCTTAATATTATCTGGTCCAAAAACTTTCTTAATTAATTTTTTATCCAAATTAAATATCTCGAAATAATCTTCATTTCTGCTAAAATAAACAATGCGCCCTCTTTGAAAATTAATTATGAAGTGACCGTTTACAACGTTAAAAGTGTCATATTTATATTTATGCTTTTCATTATATTGAAAATCGTTGGTAGATAATATAAATCTCGGAGCACGATTATTATATTTAGTATTTATATCTTTAAAAGAATATGGATTCAAACATAATAACGCGTCTTTATATGGCAACATAAACTGTGTTAAGATATTGGACTTATGTCCTTTAGGTTGATAGTGTGCTTTTTTTATGGTTGAATCAATACAAATGCTATATACATAGCCCTTGATTACATCATAAACTATGAGGGAATCCCTATGAATTGAAATACTAGCAGAAAGAAGATTGTTATTGGAAGCTCCATAATCAAAATTGGAGTATACGGTATTTTTTCGTAACATATTATAAATTGATATGAGTTTTGTTAAACTATCAGCTTTGTGATGAATAATTAACATACTATCTTGATAGACATAAATATTTTCTTCGGAACAGCTCGTATTATAATCTGTTGCAATTGGTAATAAAATCACACTGCTATCCTTTATTTTAGAAGAAACAGTTGTAATAGCAACATGATTTGTGTTTTTACAATTGCTAATAAAACAAATGAATAAAAATATATAAGGTAAATTGTTACGTAAATTCATTCGTTGAACCTTCTATCTGGAAATTTATTTATAGCCAATAATAAAACTCTCAGGTATAAATCCCCAGTGCCTACTATCTATAGATTTTAAAATATTATCTCCACAAGCAAAATAATAATTATTTAAAAAAGTATAACAGCTATCTAAGTCATCGTAACTCCCCTCAGAATCTATTATTTTCTTATATAAATAATATAATTCTTCTGTTAATAATATTGTTTCCCCTTTACGAGGGATGTAAATCTGCTTCATGTTAAATATGTTATCACATTTATAATTATGATTATTAGTAATAACATCATATGACCTGGGAGATAATGAGTTGATATCAACCAAAGAGTAATCAATTTCTTGGGTAAAAATATTAATTGTATCACTCCGCTTACTATTACTAATATATCCATTACTAATGGAAATAGTATCTCCAGGGTCTCCAACACATCTCTTTATGTAGATATTACTAACATTTAACTCCATAATAGATTTATTTCGACCATAAGGAAAATAAAATACAATAATCTTACCTGTCAACCTTGGAATATTAGACTTACTAACCTTTTTAGTAATAACAACATCGTTGTTTTTTAATGTGGGAAGCATAGAGTTGTCTTTCACTATATATAGATCGTACTTTATGAGACAGAAAATACAAAATAATGCACACATTACAGATAACAAAAGAGTGTAGCGATATTTTGAAAACCATAATTTAAATTTTCCAAGGAACATAATCTACAACGCTATTATTAATAATAAGGTATAGCCCATCAGGGGCATTGCACGCCTCTTTTAAAACAAATAATTTAATTTTTAATATCTCTTCTACTTTTTGCTGATTATATTTTTCGGTATTACTTTTACGGTAGTACTCAAACAGATCTCTGTTTTGTGCTTTTAATATAATAAATAATGAACTATCATCTATAGTAGTAAAGCTATAAGATATTAAAAAATCAAGGCATTGTGCAATACAGGAAGAACACTCACCGTCAGCTACATATATTAGCCTCTTCAATGAATCGTTCGGAAAAAAAACTTGAAAATTGAATAATGTATCTATTTTAGCTTTTCTTAAAAAAGCTATTGAATGTATATCATATACATAAGCGAATGATTCAATATTCAATACCTTTTCTTTTAGCGCCTTACTTTCACCAGAATGACCACATCTCAAAAAAAATATGGCTATTATGATAAAAAAGATTCTATTATTTATCATTAATCTTCTTCAGGGACTCCTGGTTCAGCAATCGCTTTATTGCCAGTACATGTCACGGTACTACCACTTGGAGAAATAAATTTACACCAACCAGCCTCACCTATGCATACCAAATGATAACCATATTCTAAATCATAAAAATCACATCCTGCTTTTACCGACTTAATATTAAGTGAAAAAAAAGCAATTGTAGCACTAATGGTAAAGACCAAACCCAAAGATAAAAGGGTAATTTGACGAAAAGTTTTTCTTGTTTTCATTTTTTTGTTTTTTATTGTTTAATAATTATGGCACAATAAATCTAAAATTTAAAATCAGCTCCTATTAAAATATTCAGGGGGCGAATTGCATATTGATAATGTGTGGTAAGCAACGGCGACAGGTATGTAAAAGCATATTCTCTTTCATCCAGAAGGTTTTTGGCATGCAGAAATAGTTGCAATTTCTTGCTTATGAAATACCAGACGGAAAAATCCAACAACATCATTTGTCTTGGATTACCATTGTAAGATTTGTCAAAATAATGCTCTCCTATTATATCTACTTCTACAGATTTACAAGGGAAAAAAGAGAAAGAAAGCTTTTGAACAGCTGAATGATTTGCGTCATTGTTCCAAACCTTGTCAATCTTATACTTCATGAAAGAATATTTACCATTATAGGAGATTTTCCACCACTGGAAAATTTCTCCAATAAATTCCAGGGAAGCAGAATAGTTATAACCGTCATATAGGGATTCAATATTATTCTGGTTAATCGTCGAATTCATTTTATTAAATCCAAATACTGCCGTCAACTTACCTCCTATGTTGAAAAACCCCTTGGATATTGATGCCGTAGCACTCCAGTTATCGTACTTTACAATGTCGTTTGACTCTTTATTAATAATATAATCATCAATAAAAAATCTTGTAGATTGAAATGAATTATTATAGGAATAAGAAGCTGTAGTCTTAAGATACCATCCGGAAAGAGGTTCCTTGTAGCTCAATTCACCATGTGCCGAATACCTGGGTGTCTGGATCAAATTTGTCCTGCCTTGTGTAAGATACTTATAATTATTCATGACAAGACCATCAAAAATACTTTGTTCATCAACCGGAGATAGTGCATATAATCCGTATATACGCGCATTGAGCTTTGCGTTGAATATATATTTTAATGAAAGAGTGGGGTTTACGGCTAATTTATGGAGATTAGTCCTGTTTGAAATAATAGAGTAATTAAAAAACTGATACCAAATCTCACTGCCTATCGCTGCTTCTAACCTTCGGCTTTTATAATTAAGATTTAAAATTTCTTTTTGACGGATATATTGTAGATTAATGTCATTATCTGTAGAGAGAGGGATATCGTTGTCTAAAATCGATAAACCAACCAGGTCAGTAAAAAAACGTCTGTTAATATATTCTGTTTCTGATACTGACCACAATATACAATTGGTTCCGATATTCTTAGAGGCGGTAAATGTAATTCGGTTAAAGAATACATTTGAACTTACGTCTTGAAGAATTTTATCAGAATCCGATGATGGAGCAATACTCAGATAACCGTCTTTCTGTGAATATTGGGTATCCATCTTGAATCCAATGGTGGTATTGTTTTTAAATCGCTTAATGTAATTTAGTGCATTGTTAATATTAATGTCCTTATTATTTACTTGTTGCAACCTTTTTTCTGTTCCGTCAATATTAATTTTTCCGTTACTCCGATTGATTTCAAATACCAATTTGTTTTTGAGATATCGCTTTGAGGTATTCATATAAATATTGATATCGCCCGAGGCATTATAATTATCTAATGACCTGTCGTCAACTTCGGTAAAAGCAGTATATGTTCCATCCTGCATATCGTAAATTCTTGTTATGGACTTATTTGCAGAAAGATTGTTTTTTGAATACAGGATACCAACCCCCATCTCATAATCCTGACCTAAAACAAATTTTGTGTTACTTGAAATTGAATAAGAAGTATTAAACCTTGTGCGATTATCATTAATAGGCGCATTCTCCATATCAATTCTGAAGTAATCATTTAACTTATATTTATTAATCCGTTCTTCACCTAAGACAATGACATTTTCACCATAATCCAAACTTGAAATAATGTTTCCTGCCGCATCTGTTTTCAGAGTGTTCATCGTCTGAAATAGTCTGCTTATATTCATCAGAAAACCATTTGCTGAATAGGGAATCCATGGTTTAATAGACGAAATCCCAGCTTCTGCTTGCAGATTCGCAATCCATCTGCTTATTACAGCCTTTTTTAATGTGATATTTATCGCAGCCTGTTCAGAAGTGCTTATTCCTTCAAGAGCTTTTATATGTTGATGATTTTCATATATTTCAACCTTGCTCAAATCGTTTGGATTGATATTTTGTGTAGCTAAATAATATTTTCCTTCCAACAAATCGTGTCCTTCAATATAAAATTTATTTATAGACTTCCCTTCATATCTGATTAAACCTGCCTTTGTTACATCAATTCCGGGAATTTTCTTCAAGAAATCACCTAAGGTTCTATCATCGGTAGATACCATGGCCGGCACACTATAAGAAACAGTATCACCCCTTGTTTCAACTTTTGAAGCTTTAACTGTTACGGGATTGATTTCATAAGGGATCATTTGCATTAAAACCATTACGGGGCACAGAAACGGACTATAAATTTTTTGTGTGGCATAACCGAGAAGTGATATTTCAAGATAGCAACTGTCAACTACGCCCTTGTTCTCTATCATAAACTTACCGTTATTTCCTGTTGTTGTATATGAAATCAGGGCGCCATCATTTCTTTTTAACATAACAATAGCTCCGTTTACTGCAACAGAATCGGATACATCTTTAACCTCTCCATACACAGTTTGGGCTTTGGCTGTTATGCTAATAGTAAGAACAACAATCGTAATTATGCACTTTAGGTAAGTATTCATAATATGATCAATTGAGTTCTATCAAATCATAAAGCATAGGTGTTATTGTGCTTTTTCTCTGACTTTCAGGCGATTCAAAACGAATCCCGCTATTGCCGCTATGTAGATTAAAGAAAGTATCAAAATTCGTCCGTATTTGCCTTTGCATTTGCATATACTTTTTACGATTTGTTGTTATAAAAAGATATTTTGGTATGCCAATAATCCGCTCTACCCTTGCTGTGTTTATTATTTTAAAGGAGTACCGCTCTTTTGTGTCATAAACGGAAATAATCAATCCGGGTAGTCCCGAAAATTTCCAGGGGCCTAACGGAACCGGAATCTCAGTAGTAAACCAGGCAACATAATTTCTTCCCCTAAAATGACAAGTTGCCATTTGTGCATTATATCCGGAAATAGTGCTGATACTATCGCATATCTGCCACTCTATCTTTGGCATTTTTTCGGAATACTTAAAATTCTCTACAGCAAGTCTGCCTGTAAATGTGAGTTCACCTTCAGGGTAATTCAGGTAATAGGAATCAAAGAAAATTACCGGATCGATCTGTTTAAACAAGGGTTCATTATAAAACCTGGAGGCCCGGGAATTAGAGACGGACATCAATGAATCTAGAAGATAGTAACTATAGGTTTGAAATTTTGACACTGTTTTACCCACTTGCAGGATCGCATCATACTCCGTTTTTTCATGATTAACCGTGTCACACTCAAATGTGCATTTGTAATAGACTGCTAAGCGCATTTTATCCAGGCTGTCTGAACCATAATAAACATCGTCGTTTATCATTAGTCCCTTCTTTGTATTCAACATGTTGGTCTGACCTTGAAGGTATAGTGGAAACAACAAGCATATGAAAATAAGTAACGTTTTCATAACTAACTTTTTGCAATATTATTATTTAATTACATATAATCAATAGCAGGGGGAAAAGTTTCGGTAAAATGATGGTTAATGCAATTTAAATCAACAAGTTACAAATTAAAAGTTTCGCGTTAAAAAATAATATCTGCAATTTTTCTTTCATTTTCTGTTGATTCTGTATTTGCTAAAACGATATTACCTGTTAAAACGTTCAACAAACCGACCACGAGACCTGGGTCTTTACGGGCTGGCGCCGCTGGTGCATCTCTTTGGCATGCCGCAACAGCTGCAGGCCTCGGCAACACTCCTCTCCACAGGAGTGAGCGCTACAACAGATAATATCCGTTCCAGCGTATCCAAAATCAAACGTAAAATGGGAACAAATAGCAGGAGTTGAATGCCGGGTAGCGAAACTTTTAAAATATAACTCTCTGATTTAATTTACATTAACTCTGTTTTTACCGAAACTTTTTATTAGGTTATTGACATGTTAACCACTAAGTTGTAAACTTATATTAATAGAGATACTTTTTCATTAGTGTCCGGTTAAGGACGAGTTAAAAGTTTGTAATTTGTTTATATATAATTAAATATAACGTTAAAATCATTTAGCCGATTTCAATTCATACATTTGGTTTTTCTCAAAAAACTCAGTGTATGCATTCAGGCAAGACAGTTTTTGCACAACTTATGATGTTTGGGTCAGAGTACTACTTCAACAAATGTGTCGACCGTTACCGCGGAAACCACAGAGTAAGGAAACTCTCTTGCAGAGAGCAGTTCCTGACGATGAGTTTTGCTCAATTAACCTCTCGCGAGAGTCTCAGGGATATCGAAAACTGTCTTGTAGCTTTTTCGGACAAGCTTTATCATTCCGGAATAAACAAACCAATTCCAAAATCTACATTGGCTGATGCTAATGAAAGTCGTGACTGGCGCATCTATGCTGACTATGCTCAATGTCTCATTCGCAGAGCCAGGCCGTTGTCTTTTGATGATCCCGAATTCAGACTTGACATGGATAACATGGTTTATGCTCTTGACAGCACTACCATAGATCTTTGTCTGAGTATGTTCCCCTGGGCCAAGTTTCGCAAGGCTAAAGGAGCTGTGAAGATGCATACTCTGTTGGATTTAAGAGGCTCCATTCCTATCTACATAAATATAACGACTGGTTCCGTACATGATGTGAACATATTGGATACGATGCCAATAGAACCTGGTTCTTACTACATTATGGATAAAGGCTATACTGATTTCAAAAGGCTTTATCAGAAGATCACTACCCAGAATGCCTTTTTTGTCACAAGAGCGAAAGACAATCTCAGTCATACCGTTGTAGAGCACTTTGAAGTTGATAAAAACACTGGAGTGCTTGAAGATAAGCTCATTTCTCTTGACGGGTTCTACACTTCAAAGAAATATCCTGAGACACTCCGTATCGTTACCTACGAGGATTTCTCTGATGGTACTCTGTATAACTTTATGACTAATGATTTCACTCTTGAGGCCATCACAATAGCCGAACTTTACAGAGACCGATGGAAGATTGAGCTTTTCTTTTATGACAAGCATATCATTATGCAAAGTCGAAGCAAGACTACGTCTGATTATCAACATGTTATCAACAGCACTTCTCATTTCAACTTTGCATAAAGATAATATCAATTGAGGCCTTTCAACCATTCGCGTAGGTTTTTGTTACGTTCCCACTCCCTATTTGAAGGAGTGCTCGGATTAAGATTCGTGTAAGCCTTTTCCAATGCCTCACGTTTTGCTTTTGAGTCTGCTCTTGCATAAATGTCAGTTGTTTGTATTGATACATGCCCAAGTATATCCCTAATATATACAAGGTTAACGCCTGATTGAATAAGATGCATGGCCTTACTGTGCCTCAATGAGTGGCAACTGATTTTTTGCGGGATTAACTCCGGAGATTCCTTCCTCGCCAGGTCGGCATATGTTTTAAGAATGTACGAGATTCCTTCACGCGTGAGTTTCTCGTGTCTGTTGTTGAAGAACAAAGGAGAAGCGTACATTTTACTATCGTTCAGGCCGTTTTCTGCCATATACTGCTTCAAGATTTCAGTTTGTTCCTTGACCATTGGAACAATACGGGATTTTCTACCCTTACCAAAGAGTCGTATTGAGTATGGCTCATAATCGATTCTGACGGACTCCACAGTAAGGTCGGCAATCTCTTGTACTCTGGCTCCTGTGTCATACATGAGAGATAATATTGCCAAGTGCCTACGACCTTGACTGGTCGTGGTGTCAGGCTGAGCTAGAAGAAGTCTTATTCCCTCTGTGGATAGATATGTCAAAGCCTTTGATTCTGAGCGCATAGCTTTTATGGATAATACTTTCTGCCATTCCTCCGCGTTGTCAATAACTCCATATTGCAGGTATGATACAAAAGAGTGTATAGCAGCGAGCCTGTAGTTTCGGGTTGCCGGAGAACAGCCCCTGTTATCGAGTATCCACTTCATAAAGTGCAGGGCATTATCCCTTGTCAGATGTTTTAATGACAAGCGGTCTATCGGTATGTTCTTTTCATTCTTCATGAAGTCTATGTACTGAACAAAGGTGTCTCTATATGAAGATAATGTGTTGTTGCTCATGTTTCTCTCGTGTGGCAGGTACTCTGTAAGAAAGCGGCTAAGGTGCTTAGCAAAGTCTGTCGTTGTCGTCATAGGCCAGACATACTTTGGGGTAAACAAAAGCATTTATGGCGGAACATTGTTGCTCCAGTTCCGGATACATGGCAAAGGTCAACCGGACGTATTGTTCTGTTGCCTTCAATGAGTGATGGCCAAGGCTAGTGGACAATAATGGCAGGCCAGTATAAAGATCCGTTCCACCTCGGCCCATTTGAACAAGAGAATGTACCGCGAAGGTATGCCTGAGGTCATGTACTCTTGGCCCATGATGGTTCCCGATATATGGAATTCCACACGTCACAAGCAGTTTCCTGAGATGTTGATAAACAGAGCAAGCGCGTATAACTGTTCCATCTGGTTTCGTAAAGAAACGATGCTTCGAAGAGCCCATATCCGGGACAGGCATCTTATTGCGATTAGCAATATATTCTGTAAAAACGGAGGATAGTGATTCACATACCGGGATGATACGTTTTGTCCCATTTTTCGTTTTATGCAGATGTATATAATGCTCGTCCAAATGAACATCTTCATTCAGTATCGAAAGGGCCTCGGAGATTCGCGCTCCAGTACTATATAACAATCTAAGGATTGCAGGCATGGCAAACAATGAAGTACCCATTCTGACATCATACAGGCGATATCGGTCACAAGCATCAAAGATATTCTTGATTTGTTCTTTCGTAAAAATGTATGGAGTAAAGCCTGCCTGTGGCATCTTGGGAAGTTTTGGAATAAAGCATAGACATCCGGTTCTCGACATCAAGATTGTAAGTTGATGCCAAACAGAGTATTTTGCATACATTGTCCGTTCACCATCTGCTTTACGGGTTTTATGCCAGGAAGCAATGAACGCTGATGTAATATGTGGATCGGCAAGATTTGTCGCTTCAGCAAAATCATCGAACTCTTTCAGTATCCATTTCATTCGATGTCCACTGATACCTGCAGATACTTTCATCTCAAGGAGGTTGCGCATATATGGAGCAAGTATGCTCCTTTGAACTGCTCACACATAGAACGCTCCTCCTCTTTGTGAATAAAAGCCATCATAGACCATCGGTACTGGCAAGGCGCATTTCAACAATGACTGGATGTCTACCTTTAAATATACCATTGTCGTGTCTGTATGCTTGTGTCCCAGTGCCTCTGATATTGTCGGTAGTGATGCTCCTTGCTGCATCATTGCACTTGCAAGTGAATGACGTAAAGAATGGGGACCATGATGTTTTAAATTTACGTCTACACCTGAGTTTGTGATGATAGTATTGATTGCAGCACATACACACGCCTTTGTGGCTCCAACATATGGAGCTCGGCTAGACAAAAAAACACACTTTAACGACGATGCTGGTCGCCCGTTTTTGAGGTAATCAATTAGGGCATTTCCCACTTCAGCGAGAAGCGGCAACCGGATCTCCTTCTGTGTTTTCTGCATCTTGATGGTGATGTGGTTTTCATCCCAATCAACGTCCTCAAGCTGAAGTTTGGCGATATCCGAAGCTCGAAGTCCAAGTCTGGAAGCCAGCAATACCATGGCGTAGTTTCGCTTCCCCACACGACTGCTTCTGGAAATGGAGTGCTCAACTTGCATCACCTCAATAGCTGTATAAAAAGAAGGAAGACGCTCTGTTTTACGAACTCTGAATGTTTCAAAGAACTTACTAAAATCCTTAACCAGTATGTGTTCCTCTTTCCAGAAGCGGAATAGAACGCGCAAAGCGGATACGATATTTACCTTGTTTGTAGGGTGGGCAAGAACAAAAGATACAATATGATGTTCCGCTATTTCACTCAGGTGGTGTACGCCAGCATTCTCAAGATGTTGCAGGAATTCACTCAGGTACAAGCGGTAGTCTCCTATTGTTGTGGCGCTTCTTCTGAGATTTGTCATATGAGTTACAAGTTTTTCCATCTCGAGACCAAGTTCTCCATCCAAACGATGATAGACAGGTGTAAAACAACGTTTGCGGATATGGCCAAGATTCAGCATGTCATCCAGGACTTGTATACTCCTGATCTTCTCTCGCTCTTGAGGACGCACTGTCCCATTGTGGTGGCAAGTAGATGTGAACGCTGCACCAATCTCAGGTGTGTAAACTGTGAAGCCTTTAGCCTCCATGTACTGGACAATGCCATGCTTCCACAAGGTCTTATATACCCCTATCCGATTAGGAGTATAGTTATTCTCTTGAAAGAAGTCCAGGCATTGACAAATCAGTTTTTGAATGTCTTCATTTTTCATAATAGTTGATATTAAACGGGGCTTATGCCTTACCCCTAATATAATATTATGAGAAGTATTTATGAGAAGTGTGGTTTTCAATTTTTAAATTATCAAGCAGTTGCTAAGTTTACAGAAAGATTACTTTGCATAATGATATGCTTGTCATAAAAAAACAGTTCGACCTGCCATCTTTCCTTATAAAGCAAGGCAATGTTTTTGGCCTTGAGTTCGCGGTTGTTGGTCAGGAACGTGAACGTTCTCTTAAGGTCAGGAGCATAGTACACTATTCTCCGCAGTTCAGCAGGATATTTCTTTTTAGTATGATAGCCTATAGGTCGTATCATCTGATCCAGAAGCACATTGTCCTCACCGTCCAGGACATCCTCGCCATCAATCACCTCGTAATTAAGGCTGGACTTCTGTCGTATGATAAAATGCGAACCTATTGTTGCAATTGTGTACAACCTGGCAAGGTCATAATACCCTTTATCAAAAATATAAAACGCATATGGTTCATAAGGTATATCATCCATTGCATTCATGTCGTGTACTTTAGCTTCTGTGATATGTATATAAACAGGTATCTGAGTGACTACATCAAACAACGTATGCACCTTGATACCCCCTTTGGTTTTTCTAAAGCGCGCCCATTCATAAAGACTCAGGCAGAGATCGATTGTTGTGGAGTCAAATGCGTAAAATTTCCCATTTATAACGAACTCCCTGTCAATTCGCTTGCTCTGCGCAAGGTTTATCATGTAATAGGCAAACTCTTCAAAAATTTTGTAGTCTCGGTTTGCGTTGGCGTATTCCAGGGTACTTCTGGCAAACAGTCCTTTACCAAATCCGAGATGGTAACTCTTACTTTGATGGGCAGCAATGACACAAGCAAGTTCTCTGAGACTGTCGCAACCAGACAGTTGTCCAAACATCATCAAAAGCATTTGGTTCCAACAGGACATCGCTTTTGTCCACTTGTCCCCACTGTGCCGCTTCACTATTCCATCAAATATTCTTTTAGGCAAAAACTCGATAAGCTGACTGAATACGTATTTTCCTGTGTTCATGCTTGCCTGGGTTATAATCAGGCTGTAATGATACGAAATCAATTCAAATCGGCACCGAATATTTTTGCTTATAATTAATTATATATTAACAACTTATAACGACCAATCAAAAATTTATTTGGCCACTAGTGATAAAATATCTTGAACTGTAGTTTTTTCTGTTATATAATAAAATAACTCGTTTTTAATTCTGTTTTGTAATAAAAATTCTACACTGGCTATAATAATTAATAAAAAAGCACCTAACCCATTTAGTGAGAGAAGATCAAAAAAAGATATGTTGTCTTTTGAATTTATTATATGTGCGCTTAGGTATATTGCATAAGAAAATACGCTCCATATTAACAGACATAAAAGAAAAGAAAGGACAAAAGATACAGTTAGAAAACCTGGAAAGCCATTATGTGCACCAAATTGGAAAAGAAATTTGGCAAAATCTATGTTCACAGAGAGGTATATGATAATACCCGCAATTCCGAATACCCAGGAATATTTCTTAATTAACGTTAAAAACATCGAAGAAGAATGTCAAAATAGTTGCTTCATATGCTCCTGAAAAAACTGTCAAAAAAACTGATAATATGGCAGTTAAACACAAGCGTTTATTAAGGAAAACACATTCCTTCCCTTTCCCTTTAAGTATTTTGGCAAAGTTTGAAATACCATGCAAGCCAATAGCACCAGAAATAATAATTGCTAATATTTCTATTGATGCGTAAGGCAATATATATTTTATGAAAGTTGTTATTGGAAGATTGCCATAAACAAAGTAAGATGAAAATTGCATACTCAAAATGTACCCATTGGATAACAAGACAATTATTGGGAAAATACCAAAAGAGACAATCCCTAATATATTTAATAAAATTAGGAATAAATTATTGCGTATTATGTGAAAGAAAGCTTGTCGTCATAAAAAATCACTTGAAACATATTTGTAAAACAAATTTTCTGATTGCTGGAATTTAGAGGTAATAACAAAAAATAATATATCACTCCATTGCTGTCCGGAGAAATTTTACCATAAATTAAGTTGCCCAACCAGCTCTCCCTCCGGAACATTAACAGAGAACGCAGGTTGATTGAATATATCACGGATATTGCCTCTTTTGAAGAGGATTTGCC
>Ga0265293_10000358_pt1 | contig 110456 bp, 91 predicted proteins | sample Munlanlewell138R_FD_192505 | JGI IMG/M metagenome (GOLD analysis project Ga0265293, IMG submission 192505) | Leachate microbial communities from a municipal landfill in Southern Ontario, Canada - Leachate well 138R | ecosystem: Engineered > Solid waste > Landfill > Unclassified | place... | reverse complement strand
TTCTTCACGACCAACTCCCTTCGTATGTAGCTCTGTGCTACGTTTTTCAACATTCGCAGTATAACCTACGATTTTGCGATCGGAGTTGGTCGCTCCATACTGACTACACCGGGATGTTTCACGGCATGCAAAACCCGCAAGGGGCACCCCGACACCGGGGGGTTGCACGGCATTTGGATGCATAAAAAACCCGTCCTGGGCGCAGTACGATGCGAGGGAGAAAACAGGTGCGCACGACGTTGCGCAGGTTAACCCCTTGAAATCATTGTACATTATTTTACGTTTTTGAAATTCGGCCAAAAAACTGTCCCGGCGCGAGACAGATATTGTCCCGTTTTGGACGGCGTTTTTGGGCGGTACTTTTGCCGTGCGTTGACATGTCGACAAAGGGCGATATGTTGCAGGCGAAAGGCTGACGACATGCAACCGCGAAAACCCACATGGCTCAAGGCCCCCCTGCCCACGGGCGAACGCTACCAGGCGGTGCGCCGGGTCGTCTCGGGGCAACAACTCCACACCGTGTGCGAAGAAGCGCGCTGCCCCAACATCGGCGAATGCTGGAACTGCGGCACCGCGACCTTCCTCATCCTGGGCGACACCTGCACCCGCGGCTGCGCCTTTTGCGCCGTGACCCGCGGCAATCCCAAGGGCGCCCTGCCTCCCGATGAACCCGCGCGGCTCGCCGAGGCCGCCACCGCCATGGGACTCGACTACGTGGTGATCACCTCCGTGACCCGCGACGATCTGCCCGACGGCGGCGCTGGCATCTTCGCTGGCTGCATCGCGGCGCTGGCCGAGCTCCCGACGAAGCCCCTGGTCGAAGTGCTCACCCCCGACTACCAGGACGACGACCTGCGCTGCGTCCTCGACGCGCGCCCAGCGGTCTTTGCCCACAACGTCGAGGTGGTCGAGCGGCTCGCGCCCACGCTGCGCCACCCGGCCTTTACCTACGCCGGCTCTTTGCACACCCTGCAGCAAGCCGCGCGGCACCCCGGAGGCCACGCCGTCAAATCCTCCATCATGCTGGGCGCCGGAGAAACCCTGGACGAAGTGCGGCAAACCATGCGCGACCTGCGAAACAACGGCGTGCAAATCCTCGTCCTGGGCCAGTACCTGCAACCCACCCAGCAGCACGCCCCGGTCCGCTCATTCATCCCGCCCGAGACCTTCGACGCCCTGGCCGCCACCGGAAAAGAGATGGGCTTCGAATACGTCGCCGCGGGACCGCTGGTACGCACCTCCTACCGCGCGGCCGAGGCCTACGTGCAGCGGCGCTTCGCCCGGCATCCCGCATGAGCCACCCCGTGCAACTGCGCGTCCTCGAAGGCCTGACGCCCTACGACCAGGGCCTCGCACTGCAGCGCGACATCTTGCAACAGCGACAACGCGACGCCTGCCCCGACACCCTGCTGCTGCTCGAGCACCCGCCGGTCATCACCTTGGGCGTCTCGGCGCCCGACTCGGCCATCGTCGCTTCGCGCGAAGCGCTGGCCCAACAGGGCATCGCGGTGCACCAAACCGAGCGCGGCGGACAGGCCACCTGGCACGGCCCCGGACAAATCGTCGGTTACCCCATCCTCAACCTGCACCACCGCAAGATGGGCGTCGCGCGGTACATCGCCACCCTCGAAGACATGATGCTGCGCGCCAGCGACCTGCTGGGCGTGCCCGCCATGCGGCGCACGGGCCTCACCGGTGTGTACGCCAGCGCGCCCCCCCACGGAAAAATCGGCGCCATCGGCGTGCGCGTCTCCTTGGGCGTCACCTGGCACGGCTTCGCCTTCAACGCCTGCCCCGACCTGTCGCACTACCGCCTCATCGTGCCCTGCGGCGCCAGCGACATCCCGGTCACCTCGGTGCAGCAGCAGCGCTCACAACCCGTCGATGTGGCCACCGCGCGGTCCGCCGTCGTCGACGCCTTTGCCGAAACATTTCGCGTCACCTTTGCGTCGCGCGACATTGCTTGAGGAGGTCCTCCATGAAAATCGAAACCCACTACACCGGAAACAAACGCTTTGCATCGGGCAGCGGCGATGCCCGCGTCATTATGGATGCCACCCCGGACACCGGCGGAGCTGGCGTGGCGCCCTCCCCCAAGTCCATGCTGCTGTACGGCCTCGCGTCCTGCACCGGGCTCGACGTGGTGGCCATCCTCGAAAAAAAGAAAGTGAGCTACGACGACTTCGCCATCGCGGTGGAGGCCGAGCAAACCAACGTGCACCCCAAGGTGTTCAAGCGCATCCGCATCACCTACCGCTTTGTGGGCGATGAAGCCGACCGCGTGCACTTTGACCGCGCCATCGAGCTCTCCAAAAATCAGTTCTGCGGCGTCTCCGCCATGCTCGCCAAGACCGCCGACATCGACGTCGTACTAGAGATCACGCCGCGCGCCGGACAGTAGCGCAGTAGCCTTACGGCGCCACCAGCGCGTCCACCAATCCGCTCATGCGCCGCTGTTCGTTTTGAATGCAGGCCGCAATCGTCGCGGCGTCCGCATACAGGGTGAGGCGTTGGCGCGCCCGGGTCACCGCGGTGTAGAGCAGCTCGCGCGACAGCAGGCGGTTGTCGGTCTCGGGCAGCAGCAAGAGCACGTGGTTCATCTCGGAGCCCTGGGACTTGTGCACGGTCATGGCGTAGACCGTTTCGTGGGCGGGCATCTGTCCCAGCGACACCGCGCGCACGGCGCCTGCCTCGTCGGCGGCGAACACCGCGCGCACATGGCCGTCTTCACTCCGGTGCACCACCCCGGTGTCGCCGTTGAACAACTGGGTGGCGTAATCGTTGGCCACCACCATCACCGGGCGCCCGGGATACATGCCGCGCACATCCCCCAGCGCCCCGCGCGCCAGCAACCTACGCGCGACGTACTGGTTGAGCGACGCGACGCTCAAGGGCCCTTCTCGCAAGGGGGTGAGCAGGCGCTGTTCGTCCAACACCGCCAAGGCCTGTAGGGGATCGCCTGCGCCCAGTCCGGCATAAACGCCTACGGTTTCATCCACCAGCGCATGCCAACCCCGCGGGGTTTTCGGGGACACCCAGCGCACCTCCTCGGGCGGCGCGTCGCGCAGCACCGCCAGGGCGCCTTGGGCATCGCCCGCCTTGATGCACCGGGCCAGCGCGGCGATGGCGCTCGTCTTCGAGAAGCGAAACTGCTGCACGAGCTCCTCGGCGTGGGCAAAGGCCTCACCGGACTGCAGCGCGGCGAGACAGATGTCGCCGAACACCGCGCCCGCCTCCACGCTCGACAGTTGGTGACGGTCGCCCACCAGGAGCAAGCGGGTGTCCGGGGCCAGGGCTTCGAGCAGGCGCAGCATCGTTAAGAGGTCGACCATGGAGCACTCGTCGACCACCACAATGTCAGCGTTCAGCGGGTTGTCGGCGTGGCGAAAGATGCGCTCGGGACGCAGGGGATTGAGGCCCAGGGCCCGGTGTACCGTGGCGGTGTCGTTGGGCAACTGTGCGCGCAACGCAGGAGACGCGTCGCGGGTGGCGGGGTTGTGGCCACTGCGCGCGGCGTCCAGAGATTCTTTGAGGCGCGAGGCGGCCTTGCCCGTGGGCGCCAGGGCCAAGATGCGCGGCGCCGGCAATTGCAACGGGTGCTGCGCGGGTTGCCACTTCTCGATCCAGTGCAGCAGTTGGCGTGCGATCTGCGTGGTCTTGCCCGAGCCCGGTCCCCCCGAGACGATGTGCAGCTTGTCGCCCATGCGCCGCAGTTGTGCCGCCAACGCCTCTTGGGCCGCGTGGTAGCGCTGCAGGTACAGGCGGCCGTGCGCGTCGAGCACCAAGGGACGGCGCTGCGCATCGCGGGGGCGCTGCACCAGGGCACTCTCGCCGAGGCGCGCCAGCCAGGCGTCGGTGTTAGGGAGCGACAACAGCGCGATGACGCGGGCGCCCAGCAGCGAGACCAGGGGACGGCGCAAGTCGAAACAGGTGTGCCCCTCGGACAGGAAATGACTCGTCAGGGCCACCGCGAGGCGCACGCTCGGATCGCCTTCGCCCGCCATGCGGCACAGGTGTTGCGCCAGGTGTGCGTGAAAGGGTTCCAGTCCGGCGTCACGCCAATTTTGGTTCAATGCGGTCATGGCGTTTCCTTCAGGAGATGCGGCGCGTCGAAGAGGGCGCGCAGGGCTGCCAGGCGACGTGCGCTGGGGCGTTCGAAGAAGACGCCGCCGGTGGCGTTCGGCGTCATGCCGCGGAGGAAGAAGTAACAAACCCCGCCGAAGTGCTGCGCGTGTTGGTAGCCGGGCAGGCGCCTCTCGAGCAGCGTATCCAGCACCGCGCTGTATAGGTGGTATTGCAAGTAATAGTGGTGGTGGTGCATGGCGTCGGCGATGCGCGCCGGGGTGTAGTGCCCCACTTGGTCGCCCAGGTAATTGGACTTGTAGTCGGCGACGTACCAGCGGTCGCGCCACACAAAGATCAAGTCGATGATGCCCGCAAAGATGTCGCCAAAGTCTTTCAGCGCCATCTCGTCGAGCGCCGCAGCGTACTGTTGCAGCACCGCGTCGGCGTCGATGCGCAGGGCGTCGGCCACATCCTTGCCTTGCAGTTTTCCTTTGGCGTCGGCGCGCAGGGAGAAGCGCTGTTCGCTCAAGCGGTGGGCGTCGTCGAGGTCGCGCAAACAGAGGGCGCCGTGGGGCAAGGACACCGGTGTCGCGAGCACCGCCTCGATGTCGGCGAGCACCGCGTCGGTCAACGCCGCGTCGAATTGGTACTGCGGCAAGACGCGCGCCACGACCTGCTGGCGCACCTCCCGCTGCGCGTCGGCGAAGGGGGCCTCTTCGAAGATTTGGTGCAGGCAGTTGCCCGTGTGGGCGCCGGGCGGCAGCGCGGCAAAGAGCGCTGCAGCAGTGTCGGAGACAGAAACGGGCAGCGGCGAAATCGCGGACGAAACCGTGGCTTCATCTGCGGCCGACCCCTCCTCTGCGGCCGAGGCGTCGTACTTCTCTCCGGAGATCAACTGCGAAAAACTGCCCAGGCCCAAGGGACGCGCAAACACCCGGGTGGCCAGGCGGGACACCAACTGCGGGGGCGCTTCAGCGGGCGCGTAGTGGGGCGCGCCTCCCTGTGGCGGCGACAACAATCCCCAGGACGCACACGCTTCCATCGACTGACAAAAATCGGCGATGCGGTCGCGATCCCGTTGGGCATCGCCCTTCCCCGGGATCGGCTCGTTGCCGTAGAGGAGCCGGGCGAAGGGGGTGCTGGCGCCTTTCTTCTCGGTGTACCAGTAGATGCGCATGTGGTGCTGGGCCCGCGTCAACGCCACATAGAGGAGGCGCATGTCCTCTTGTTCCTCTTCGCGCTGCTGGGCGCCCAACGATGCGGAAAACTGCGCGGAGCCCAAATCGAGACAGGCGGCGTCTTGTTGCCGGGTGTCGTGAAACACGGCAAAGGGCGCGGCGTTGTTTTGGAAGCGCGGGTGCCACAGATACGGCAGCAGTACCACCGGATACTGCAGGCCCTTGCTGCGGTGAATGGTGGACACCTGCACCGCGTTGCGCTCGGACTCCAGGCGCAGCACGGATTCGTCTCCCGCGTCCGCCTCGCCGTTCATCGCCTGGGCCATGAAGCGCAACAGGGCTTGGGGATCGCGTTGCCGCGGCGCGCTCTGCTGGTGCAACAACTCGATGACGTGGTGCAAGTCCGTTACGTAGCGCTCGCCCGAGGCGCGGCCCAAGATGCGCGGCACCGCGTCGTCGGCTTGGTGCAGCAGCGCGTGGGTCATGGCCAAAAAGCCCTCGGTGCGCCACAGGTCGCGCAGGCGGAGAAGCGCCTCGACAAGGGCGCTGCGCTGGGCCTCGTCGTCGACGATGGCGGCGATCTCCGCGGCGTCTTTGTCCCACAACTGCGTGGCCAATGCCGCGCCCAAGTGCATCGCGCGCAAGGGCTGCACCACCGCCAAGAGCACGCGGTAGAGCTCGTCGGCCGCCACCGAATGCCAGACGCTTTGGCTGGACGCGTCCACCGCTGGCACCCCCACCCGCGAGAGTTCTTGGCAGCATTGCGCCACCTGGGCATTGGTGCGGAGAAGAACGGCGATGTCCTTGGGCGCAATGGACCGCGGCGGATCGCCGATGCGGGTGCCGTCTTGCAGCAGGCGCACGACATCTGCCGCCACCACCGACAAGGTTTGCGCCTTGTCCAATTCGGCCGGTGCAAAAATACCATCGCCCCAACCGCCGCCCGATACATCATTCGCAGTCTCGTTTGCATCGCTGTCGTCCGCCCCGCACAGGTGCCACAGGTGCAGCGGTTTTTCGGCGGTGTCGCCGGGATGAAAGCTGTCGCGCGCATTTCGCCTGGGGGCCACCGGCGCAAAGGAGATCAGTGCGTGTTGAAAGGGATCGGAGACGCGCGCAAACAACGCGTTTACAGCGCAGATGAGCCCGGGATCCGAGCGCCAGTTGGTGCCCAAGCTGTGTCGGTGTGCCGCCTGCTGCGCCGCGCCCAGGTAGGCGAAGATGTCGCCGCCGCGAAAGCGGTAGATGCTCTGCTTGGGATCGCCGATCATGAAAAACGGCACCCGCTCGTCGGAGAACAGCGCGGCGAAGATGTCGTATTGCTGCTGGTCGGTGTCTTGAAATTCATCGATGAGCACGGCCCCAAAAGCGCGCTGCACCGCCGCGATCAACTGGCCTTTGCGCAGCGGGTCGACGAGGGCCTCGTGCATGAGCGAGATGAGATCGTCGAAGGTGCGCAGCCCCAATTGCTTTTTGCGCCGCGCGTCGGTCTCGCGCATCCAGTCCAAGAAAACGCGCTGCTGTTGGCGTGCCGCGTGGGCCAAATTTTTTGCCGCACCCAGCAGCGCTTCGCACGCCTCAAAGAAGGGGTGCTCCGGCGTCGTTTCACCCGCCTTGGTGTTGGCGCGAATTGTGCTCGCGGCCAGGCGCACCACATCGCCGGTGGGCTTATTCGTTGCGAATGCCGCCTGGGACACGCTGTAGGACAAGGGGTGGGTGTCGGCGTCTTCTGCGAGATAATGCGCCGTCGTCGCCAGCCAGTTGGGCACATGGCGCTTGGAGTAGCTCCTGTGGTTCAGGCCCGGGTGCGTCTCCAGCAAGTCTTGGATGACGCCGCCATCTGCGCGCCAACATTGCAGGGCCCGCTGCGCCGCCTCGCGGTGTTGCGCCACGGCATCCGCAAGCGAGACGAGATTTTGCGGCAACACGCGCAGGTGCGGATGGGACAAGTGCGTGTGGTACAGCGCCGCGAAGGCGCTGGGCGACAAGCCGCTCTGCTGCAAAGCGCGCAGCCCGAATTCGTCCAAGGGCCAGGTGAGGCGCATCCAAAAATCGCTCGCGAGATCCGCGGCGAAGTGCGGGGCGTCACCAGCGGCGCTTGCCTGCATCGAGGCGCCGGCCTCAAAGGCGTAGAGCTGCAGCATGCGCTGGCAAAAGCTGTGGATGGTGTACACCGCGGCCTCGTCGAAGTGCCGCAGGGCGTGTGCCAAGCGCTGGGTGGCGGCAATTTTGTCGGCCAGGCCGTCGACATAGATTTGCAAGTCGCTGTCGCCGCAGGGCTTCCCCGCGAGAAGGTCGAGGGCGTTGGCGATGCGCTGGCGCACTTTGAGGCGCAGCTCGGCGGTGGCGGCATTGGTGAAGGTGACCACCAGAATGCGGTCGATGGAGAGGTTTTGTTCGATGATGAGGCGCACCACCAAGAAGGTGATGTTGTGCGTCTTGCCGGTGCCGGCGCTGGCCTCGATGAGATGGCGCCCCGCAAGCGGCACCGTCGCCGGAGTAAAAGAGGCGGTGTTCATGGGGCCTCCTGGGATGCGGAGGGCGCGAGGTGAGCGGCCAAGAGCGGCTGAAAGATGCGCTGCGCCAGGGCCTCGAAGCGCCAATCGGGATCGCCCTGCAGCGACTGACAGACCTCGTACAGCCACTGTTTTAACAGCGCCTCGGTGGGGAGTTCACGCGATGGCTGCGGCGAAGAATGCCCGCCCAACAAGGCCTCGGGCGAAAACCCTTTCTCGGGTTTTTGGGCGTACGCCCACGAGTGTCCCATGTCGATGGGCAGGGGTTGCGCGCGGCCCCGCAAGTAGATGGCCACGAGGTCCGACAAGATGCCAGCGGGGTCTCGGGGAGCGCCCAGAACGTAGGTCTCCGCGCCCTTGCCTTTGGCGGTTCGGCCGATGACTGTCGTTTGCAGCGCGGCATCGCCGGTGTGACACAGGACGAGCAAGTGCCGCAGCCACGCGCGCAGCCGGGAGAAGCCGTGCACCCGGACAAAGCGCGCCTCCAGGCGGCCGTCCGCAGCGTCGGGCCAGGCCACGCGCCCGGAGAGCTGCACGCGGTGTTCGCCCACCGTCAGCGGCAACAACACCGTCTTGTGGGTCTCGGTGGGGCGCAACGCGCTGTGCCGCACCGCTTCTACGAGTTGCGCGACTTCGCCGTCGAGATCGCGCAGCGCCAGCTCTCTGGCAACTCCCGGTGGCAGCATCCCCGAGGCGCGCAGGGCCGGATACAAGTTGTGGGCATCGCCGGTCTTTCGGTATTCGTCGAACAGTTGCGTCCCCGCCCAATAGCGATCGAGGCTGCCCAGCTTTCCGGGGAAATCCCGCGGCAGCGCATCTTCTGGCACCACAAAGCCCAGTTGCAATCGACGCCGCAAAAAATACACCAGGGGCGCCCCGAAGAAGCCTTCGAGTTCGCCCAGCGAAACCTCGATCACCGCGTCGTCAACATCAACTTCGGGAGGAGGCGTCTTTGGCAGCGCCGCAAAGAAGGGCTTTGCAGAATGGTGGGCGCCGTCCAGCAGGGCCTGGGCCGCTTGGCACATCTGCGTATCGTAGCTCGCCAACTGGGGATGCGCCGCTTGAAAGCACTGCGGCGACCAGGGCTTGAGGGGCTGCGCCAGCGTTACCGATGCGGCCACCGACGCGCCATCGGGCAGCGCGAACGAATCGTCTAGCGCATCGAGCAGCTCGGACAACACCGGAGACGGCGGCAGCGGCGCGTTGTCGTGCACCGTGCCCCCCACATAGAAAATCAAGACCTTGTCTTGGGCCGCCAGCAGGCTCTCCAGAAAGAGCAGGCGGTCGTCGCTGCGGGGATTGCGGTCGCCGCTCAGGGGTGTCTCCTCCATTTTGTCGAAGCTCGACGGCGTGCGCGCACCGGGGAAGCTGCCGGAGTTCATGCCCAAGAGCGCCACGACGCGGAAGGGGATGTTGCGCTGGGGCAGCAGGGCGCAAAAGGTCACGCCACCGCCGCCGTAGTAGGTGCGCCCCGAGGGGTTGGGCCATTTCATTTGCAGGGCTTGTCGCCACGCCTCGCGCGACACCGGCGCTATCAGTTGCGCCGCTTCTGCATCTTCGGTCGCACTCCGCAGGGCCTGGCGCAGCAGTTGCACGTCGGGGAGGCTCGCGTCGCCGTCGCCGAACAACTGGGACAAGAGCCCCTGCAACAGCTCCTCCCACTGCGCGAAGGTGTGCGGTGCGCGCATCTGCGCCACGGCGGAGAACAGGGTGTCGCCCAGCATCGCCAGCGTCTTGAAGTAGCGCTCTCGCTCGCCGCCCAAGCCATCTAGGGGCAGCGTGTCCGCAAAGACGTGACGCCCCTCGCCCTGCATGGCGAAGCCCAGCATCATGCGGTCGAGCCCCGCCTGCCAGGTGTTGTCGGCAAACGCGGGCAGCCCCAAGGACGCGCGGTGCGCCGCATCGATGCCAAAGCGAATCTGCGCCGACGAGGCGAGCTCCCCTGTCGCCACCACATCTTCGAGGCGCAGCCCGGCCCGCTCGGCGATGGTGGGGATGGCCAGGAAATCGATGAGATCGCTCAGCGTCATGCGGGTGTCGGGCAACTGCAGCAGCGCGTCGAAGGCCGCAAAGACGCCGGCGGTGTCGACGGGTGGCGGCGCGCAGAGGCGGTAGGGAATGCGCGGCAAGTGCGCGGCCGGACGGCCGAAGACCGTGTCGATGTAGGGCGCGTAGTCGGCCATGTTGGGGGCCAAGACCGCGATGTCGCCGGGCTGCAGTGTGGGGTCGCGCTCGAGGGTGTCCAGCAGGCGTTGGTACAGCACCTCCACCTCGCGCAGGGACGAGCGGCAGTTGTGCACTTCAATCGAACCGTCGGGCTCCGCAATGGAGATGGGCGGAGCTGTATCCGAATCACCGCGCATTACATCCAACCAGATGTCGGACTGCAAGTGGCGCAACATGCTGCTGCCCGGCGGCGCGGCGGCAACGTCGAAGCGGGGCACGTCTCGGCGCGGCATGCCCTGTGTGCTCTTCTCGACGACCTGTTGGAAATCGGCGGCCCCGGCGCCCAAGGTACACACCAGGGGATGGCGCGCGCTGCCCATGTCCGCCAAGGGCCTCACCGTGAACAGGTGCACGTCGCAGTGCTGGGCGGCCATCGCCAAGACGCGCACAAAGACCGGCGGCAGGTGCGTGATGCCAAAGAGGCAAAGGCGCGCAAAGGGCAACGCCGCGGGATCGGCTTGCAAGCGCTGCGCGAATGCGTCCAGGGTGTCGCCTGCGAAGGTGGTGGGCGCGTCGCCGATGAGGTGCTGCCACAAGGCGGCCTGCCAATCCGCTTGCCCGTCGCGCTGCTGCTGCCAGCGGCACAGCATTTGGGGCCGGTACAGCAAGTACTCGTCGAAGAGATTCGCCATGCGCACCGCCAGGGACATGCGCGCGCTGCCGTCGTCGTCGCCCTGCAAAAAGGACTGCACCGGCGCAAACACCGGTTGTCCCAACCAATCGGGCAATTGCGCAAACATCTCGAGGGCCATGGCGCGGCGCCCGGCAAAGCGCGGCGCTTGCACCACCTGGGGAACGACGCTGCGCATCAGCGCCTCGACGACGGTGGCCGGCAGGGGCATGTGCGTCGCCGAGAACACGCCGAACTCCCGGGTGAGTTGCGCCGTCAGCCAGGTGCGCATCTCCAAGCTCTGTACGCCCACCCAGTCGTCTTTGAGAAAGGACATGGGACCGCGCGCCGACGGGAGGGGCGTGTCCAGCACGTCGGTCAAATCGCGAAAGAGATGCCCGAGTTGATGTGATGTGTGCACGAACAACATAGAACGCTCCTACCGCACCGAAGAGACAAAAATTGTCTCATTCGGCTGATTCGCGACAACTCAGCGCAGCACCCCTTGCTGCTGCAGCTCGGCCTCGGCCTGGGACGCCCACCCCCGGTTGGCCTTGGGGCTGGCCGGGCTCGGGTGCAAAATTTGTCCCGCCACCGCGCCGAGAGCTGGGGCCACCGCGGCACAGCGCCGTCCGGCAAAGGCCCCGATGCCGATGAGGTGCGAAGCCCCCAAGGCGCGGACCGTATTTTGCAACGCCGCGTCGCACACCGCTTCGAGGGCGCGCAAATCGTCGCGCGCGAGTTTGTCCGGGGTGAGGTTGGCGCCGCTTTGGGACATGAAGACCAAGGGACAGTAATTGGCGATCCAGTAATGGCGAAAGAAATTTTCGGGCCGTTGATATCGCGCGGCCACCCAGCCCCACACCCGCTGTCCGCTCACCTCGCCGCGGGGACAGGCGAAGCCCAACACCGGGCGCTTGGGATGCGCCTTGCGCGGTGGGTTTACCGGCTGCTCGACGCCCAAAAAGTCGCGCACCGTGGCCACGTCGCCAAAGGGGACGCCGGTTTGCGCCATGCCAAAGGGCCCCGGATTCATGCCCACCAAGACGATGCGCGCTGCGGCGTCGGCGTGGCGTTGGATGTAGGCTTCGTGCGGGGCGCGGGCGTAGACCAGCGGGTTGTAAATGGTGTGCACGGCGGCGGAGTTGGCGAAGGAGAGCGCATCGACCTCGGCGGCCAGTTGGCGTGAAATCGCGATGAGGGCAGCGGAGATGGCGCTCATATCGCTTGGGGAAAGGCGGTGACCAGGGCGCGTTCGACGATGTCGCCAAGCGCGTCGACCTCGGCGGTGGTGATGGTCAGGGGCAGCACGAAGTAGACGACATTGCCCAAGGGGCGCAGCAGGGCGCCGTGTTGTTTGGCCGCGGCGTAAAAGCGCCAGCCCGCGTCGTCGAGGTAATCGTTGCTCCGGGCATCGTCGCCGAAGTTTAGGGTGAACGCCCCCACCAGGCCGTAGCGCCGGGGCGCACGCACAAACGAAAAGCGCTCCGCCAAGGCGTCGAGGCGCTGTTGCAAGCGCTGGCCCGCGGCGTGGGACTTGGCGACCAAATCTTGGTCTTGAATGACTTCCAGTGTGGCCAGGGCCACCGCGCAGCCCAGGGGATTCCCCGTAAACGAATGCCCGTACCAGAGTGTTTTTTCGGCGGAGCCCAAGAAGGCGTCGAACACGCGCTGCGAGGCTGCCGTGGCCGCCATGGGGAGCACGCCCCCCGAAAAGCCCTTGGCGAGGCACGTGATGTCGGCGTTGATCTCGGCCTGGTGCTGGGCCAAAAACGTGCCCGTGCGGCCGTAGCCCGTGAACACCTCGTCGACGATGAGCAGCACATCTTGCTGTCGGCAGAGCGACGCCAAACGCTTTAGATAATGCGGCGGGTACATGAGCATGCCTGCGGCCCCTTGGATTAACGGCTCAATGATGACGGCGGCAATTTCGTCGGCGCGCTCTTGCAGCAGTTGTTCGGCGGCGCGAAAGGTCTCGGCCAAGGCAGTGTCGGGGTGTTCGGCTTCGGCGCACCGCGCAGGGCTGGGCAGGCGCACTGAATCGAAGACGAGATCGCCCAAGCCCGTGTGAAAGACCGGCACCCCGGAGACCGACGCGCACCCCAGGGTTTCGCCGTGAAAGGCGCCCTCAAAGGTGACGAAGCGGTGTTTTTGCGGGCGGCCGACATTGCGCCAATACTGGTAGGCCATGCGGACGGCGACCTCCACGGCTGTGGAGCCATCGTCGGAGAAGAAGAGCCGCGCGAACGATGGCCCCAGGAGCGGGAGCAGCTTTTCGGCCAGGGCCACGGCGTCCTCGTGGGTAACGTCCGCAAAGGTGCAGTGGGTCAGGGTGCGGGTGCACTCGTTCAGGGCCGCCATCAGGTGCGGATGGTTGTGCCCCACGATGTTCGTCCACCAACTGCCGTTGCCGTCGATGTAGCGCGTGCCGTCCATGTCGTCGATGTAGATGCCGGACGCCGCGCGGGCCACCACGGGTTGCGCATCGCGGATATAGGTGTCCATGCGGGTGTAGGGGCGCCAGATGAGGCGCTTGTCGAGGGCGACAATTTCGTCGCGGGTGCGTGTGGATGTCGTTGTTGATGTCATGAAACTCCTCAAATTCCTCGTCGTTTGGGGGCTGCGTCGGTGGCGGTGTACGTGTCGGTCACCGAAGCGGTAAAATAGCCTTCGGCCAATTGCACGCTCACCGTGTCACCCGGTCGCAGGTCGGCGGCGCGGGTCACCACTTGCTGCGTTTCCGTGCTCACCGCGGCGAATCCGCGCTTCAGGGTGTGCTGGGGATGAAGGGCGTGCAGCCCCATGCGCAGGGCGTTGAGCCGCTCTTCGCGCTGGGGAGTGGCCTGCTGGGCCCAGTGATGCAGCCCCATGCGCAGGGCGTTGAGCCGCTCTTCGCGCTGGGGAGTGGCCTGCTGGGCCCAGTGTTCCAATTTGTCGCGGTGGCGCTGCAGGGCACCGCATTGCAAGTCGAGGCGGTGGCGCGGGTCGGCGGTTTGCAGGCGGGAGTATTGGTGGGTGTAACGCTGCTGATGTCGCAGCGCGTAATGCTCGGCGATATGCACCAACCGCTCGCGCTTGCTGTCCAGATCGCGCAACTGCTCCGCCTTGTCGGGGATCGCCAGCTCCGCGGCTTCGGAGGGCGTGGCCGCGCGTTTGTCTGCGGCGCGATCGCAGAGCGTGATGTCGATCTGGTGGCCCACGGCGCTGATCACCGGCACCGGACACGACGCCACGGCCCGCACCAGCGCTTCGTTGTTGAACGCGTCGAGCTCCTCGGTGCTGCCGCCGCCGCGCCCGATGATGATGACATCGACGCCCGGGGTTTGCCCCAGCCGCACCAATGCCTCGCGCAGCTCCGCCGGCGCGGTTTCGCCCTGCACCGCTGCGTGAACGAGCAACAGCTTCACGGGGAAGCGCCGTCGCGCCACTTTAATGATGTCGTGCAACACGGCGCCGGTGCGCGAGGTCACCACCCCCACACAAGTGGGCATGGGCGGCAGCTTACGCTTTCGCGACACATCGAAAAGCCCCTCGGCGTCGAGTTGTGCGGTGAGTTTTCGCAAGGCTTCGGCCTTGAGGCCAGCGCTGTCCTCGCTGATCGACGAGACGATGAATTGGTAGCGCCCGGTTTTTTCGTACACCGTGAGTTGCCCGATGGCGCGAACGCCGCGGCCGTGTTGCAAGCGAGAGCGGTAGCGCTGGGCCGTGCCCCGCCACATCACCGCCGAGATTTTGGCCGCCCCGTCTTTGTCGACGAGCTCGAAGTAGACGTGCCCGGCGTTGGAAGGATGTACGTCGCTGATCTCGGCCTCGATGCAGATGCCGGAATACGCGCTCTCCAAACTCGAACGCACCCGCAAGTTGAGCTCGCGCACCGTGTAAATTTTGGGGGATGCCGCCTGGGCAGCCGAACGCATTTTTGCCGCTTCGAAGAGGTCCATGTCACAACCTAAAACAAGCCCCCGCAGCCGTCAAACCCGCAGGTGTCCTCCACCAAAAAATCCCCCGCGATGTCTTGTAGCGCCTAGCGCGACCCAGCAGCGAGATGTCGCGCGCTTGACAAGCCGAAGGGGCATTACCAAACTGCCATTTGCTGCAAACGCACGCGTTAGGCCGATCTCGAAAGGAGCCCACATGCTGGACACCGCGTTCCTCACCAACCTCGCTGCTCTCAATTGCCAGTGGGCCGAGGAGACCGGCGCCGTGTTCGTCATCTTCGGGGCCACGGGCGACCTCTCGCGCCGCAAACTGGTGCCCGCCCTGTACAACCTGCTCAAGGACGGCCACCTGCGCAAAGACTTTTTCGTCGTCCTGGTGGGGCGCCGCGACGGCGAAAAGGACGCCCTGCTGCAGAGCCTCGCCGAGGGGATGTCCCAGCACTCGCGCACCCAGCCCATCGACCCCGCCATCCGCGACGCGCTGCTCTCCCAGGTGGTGTACGTGGCCGAAGATTTCGGCGATCCCCGCGGATTTTCCCGTCTGCGCGCCGTCCTCGAACAGCGGCCGCTGCCCCTGCGCCTCTTTTATCTCGCCACGCCCTCAAGCCTCTACCCCAGCATCCTGACGGGCCTGAGCGCTGCCCACCTCATCGGAGAGCACGCCGACGCCGACTGCCAGACCCGCGTCGTCTTCGAAAAACCCTTCGGCCGCGACCTGGACTCCGCCATCCACCTCAACGCCCTAGCCCGCGCGCACCTCGACGAATCGCAGATTTACCGCATGGACCACTACCTGGGAAAAGAGACCGTCCAAAACATCCTGGTCTTCCGCTTTGGCAACAGCCTCTTCGAACCCCTGTGGAACCGCAAGTACGTCAGCCGCGTCCGCATCATCGCCACCGAGGACATCGGCATTGTCGGGCGCGGGCGCTTCTACGAAGAGACCGGCATCATCCGCGACGTGCTGCAAAACCACCTGCTGCAAATCGCCGCCCTGTCGGCCATGGAGGCCCCGGTGTCCTTTGAGGCGGACCGCATCCGCGACGAGCGCGCCAAGGTGTTTCGCGCCTTTCGCCCCCTGTACGCCGACCAGTTATCGGCCCACGCGATCTTTGGGCAGTACGACGGATACACCGACGCCGACGAGGTGTCGGCCGACTCGCGCATCCCCACGTTCGCCGCGCTGCGCCTCTTCATCGACAACTGGCGCTGGGAGGGGGTGCCCTTTGAAATCATCGCGGGCAAGAGCCTGGGCGAGAAGAGCACCCGCGTGGAGATTCACTTTCGCTCGGTGCCGTTCTGCCTCTTCGGCAAACACTACGTGTGCGAAAAGCTCGACCCCAACATACTCACGCTGCGCATCCAGCCCGAAGAGGGCATCTCGATGCAGTTCAGCACCAAGACCCCCGGAGACACGCTGCAGGTGTCGCCGGTTCGCATGAACTTCGACTACCGCGAAACCTTCTCGGACAAGGCCCAGCAAGAGGCCTACGAGAAATTGCTGCTCGACGCCCTGCGCGGCGACCCCACGTTGTTTGCTCGGCAAGACGAGGTGGAGCTGATGTGGCGCTACGTGGCCCCGCTCATCGAGGCCACCGAGGCGGGAGCGGTCCCCTTGCACCGCTACGCGCCGGGCGGGAGCGGCCCCAAGGAGGTGTGGAAATGACCCGAACGCAACAGTGGCTCGTAGCCCCAAACGCAGCGCAGCTCATCCCCACAGCGGCGGCCATCGTCGCGGCGCAAATCCGCGCGGTGGTGGCGGCGCGCGGCACCTGTCGGCTGGCCCTGGCTGGCGGCAACACCCCGGCCCCGCTGTACGCCCTGTGGGCCAAAGGCGAGGCGGGCTTCGAGGTGCCCTTTGCCCAAGTGACCGCGCTCTTTGGCGACGAGCGTTTCGTGCCCCATGATCACGCGGACAGCAATTACCGCAGCGCCCGCGAACACCTGTTGTCCCGGGTGCCTGCCCTGGGCGCGGTGCATCCCATGACCGACGGCGCAGACGACCCCGATGCCGCGGCCCGAGCCTACGAGGCCCACCTACAAGACCCCATCGACGTCTTGCTCTTGGGCATGGGGCCCGACGGTCACATCGCCTCGCTCTTTCCGCATTCGCCGGCCTTTGCGTCCCCGGAGCGACTGGCCTTGGCGGTCATTGGCCCCAAACCGCCGCCCCAGCGCATCACGATTACCCCGCGCGTCATCGCTGCGGCACGGCACGTATTTGTGCTGGTCACCGGCGCCGACAAAGCCGAAGCCGTCTCCCAGGCGATGTCCGCCACCGGGGTCTCCGAAGCATTGCCAGCCACCTTGGTGCGCGAGGCCTTTTGGCTCCTCGACGCGCCCGCCGCATCCCAACTGACGAGGTAACACAACATGAACACGCAACCGCAACACAACAGCGCCGCGCCGGCCATCATCGGGGTGGCGGGACTGGGCGTCATGGGCAAAAACCTGGCCCTCAACATCGAGAGCCGCGGCTTCCCCGTGGCGGTGTGGAACCGCAGCTACGCGCGCACCGAGGCCCTCTTGGCCGAAAAGCCCGACAGCGGTTTTGTCCCCGCCCCAACCATCGAGGCCTTTGTGGCGTCCATCCGGCGGCCGCGGGCCATTGTCCTGATGCTCACGGCGGGCAGCGCCATCGACGCGGCCATCGACCAGTTTGCGCCGCTCTTGGAGGCGGGTGACATCCTGGTGGACGGCGGCAACTCCTGGTTTGAAGACACCGAGCGGCGGGAGCAGCGGCTCAAGGCGCAGGGCATTCACTACGTGGGGCTCGGCGTCTCCGGGGGCGAAGAAGGCGCGCGCTTGGGGCCTTCCCTCATGCCCGGGGGATCGGCCGTGGCCTACGAAGCGATCGCCGACGTGCTGGTGCGCATCGCCGCGCAGACCGACTCCGGGGCCTGCGTCACCCACGTGGGACCGGGGGGCGCGGGGCACTTTGTCAAGATGGTCCACAACGGCATTGAGTACGCCGACATGCAGCTCATCGCCGAGGCCTATCACCTGCTGTCCGCGGTGGGCGGCATGGACGCGGCCCAGCAGTCCCAGGTGTTTGCGCGCTACAACGAAGGGCCTCTGGCCTCCTTTCTCATCGAGTTAACCGCCCAGGTGCTCGCCGTCACCGACCCGGCCACCCAGGCGCCCCTGGTGGACCAAATCCTCGACAGCGCCGCGCAGAAGGGCACGGGCCAGTGGACCCTGCAGGCCGCGACCGCCTTGGCAATTCCAGTGCCGGTCATCGCCGCCGCGGTGGACGCCCGCATCATCTCATCGCGCAAGGCCGCGCGGGTTACGGCCTCGGCGCTCTACGCGAATCATGCGCACGCGCACCGCTCATCCGGGGATGCGACGCTCGAAGGAGACGCGCTCATCACGCCCCTCGAAGACGCGCTCTGGGCGGCCAAGGTCATCGCCTACGCCCAGGGCCTCGACCTCATCCAAGCGGCGTCGGCGGCCTACAACTGGAATATCCGCATCGACGAGTGCGCGCGCATCTGGAAGGGCGGTTGCATCATCCGGGCCCGCCTGCTGGACGACATCATGAAGGCCTTTCGCGCCACCCCGGCGCCCGCCAATCTCCTGGTGGCCCCGGACTTTGTCGCCCCGCTGGCCAAGGCCATCCCGGCGCTGCGACAAATGGTGCAGCTCGGGGTTTCCGCGGGCATCCCGGTGGCGGCCTTAGCGGCGTCCTTGGCTTACTTCGACGCGGGCATCTCCGCCCAGTTGCCGCAAAACCTCATCCAGGCCCAACGCGACGCCTTCGGCGCCCACACCTTTGTCCGCCGCGACGACCCGGACGGCCCGGGCCACCACTTCGCAGATTGGCTCAAATAAACCCGCGTTCGGCCCTGGCTTTTTGAGGCGTTTTGCGCCACAAGGCAGGGCATACCCGCTGCCCCGGACCCCCGGTCGGCACCCCCGGATGGAGCCCGTTTTATGAAGATGAAAAACCAGTTCTACAATGAAGACACGCGCGACGCCCTGAGCTCACAGCGCCTGGCCCAAGAGATCGCCTTCGCCCCGGTGGTCTTTCAAGTGTCGCGCACCCTCATCCGCACCGGCATCCTCGAGCGCCTGCTCCAGTCCGAAGACGGCATGCGCTTCGAAGACATCGCCGACCAGGCCGGGCTCTCCCCTTACGCGACCCAGTGCCTGCTCGAGAGCGCCCTCTCCATCGGCCTCTGCTTTTGCCGCGACGAGCGCTTTCACATCACCCGCGCCGGCGTCTTCTTGCTCAACGACACCATGGCCCGCGTCAACCTCGACTTCATCCACGACGTCTGCTACCAGGGCCTGTTTCACCTGGAGACCGCGCTGCGCACCGAGACCCCGGCGGGCCTCAAAACCTTCGGCGACTGGCCCACCATCTACGAGGCCCTCTCCCAACTGCCCGAGCCCGTGCGCCGCAGTTGGTTCGCCTTCGACCACTACTACTCGGACGGCGCCTTTGCCGCTGCGCGCCAGGCGATCTTCGCCGCGCCGGTCCAGCGCCTGCTCGACGTGGGGGGCAACACCGGGCGCTTTGCCGCCAGTTGTGTGGCCGAAAACGACGCGGTGCAAGTCACCATCATGGACCTCGCGGGCCAGCTCGCCACCATGCGCGAAAACACCGCGAACCTGCCCGGCGCCGAGCGCATCTTGGGCCACGCCACCGACCTCCTCAACCCCGACGCCCCCTTCCCCGCGGGCTTCGACGTCATCTGGATGAGCCAGTTTCTCGACTGCTTCTCCGAGGCGCAGGTGGTGAGCATTTTGCGCCGCGCCCAGGCCGCCATGTCCGCTGAGACGCGCCTGTTCATTTTGGAGCCCATGTGGGACCGGCAGCGCTTCGAAACCGCCGCATACTGCCTCAACCAGATCAGCCTCTATTTCACGGCCCTGGCCAACGGCAACTCCAAGATGTTTCACTCCGGCGATCTGCAGCGCCTCGTCGACGACGCCGGCCTGCGCGTCACCCGCATCCACGACGGCTTGGGCCTGGGACACTCGCTCCTGGAGTGCCGCCTGCCCTGATCCTTTGCGCAGTTTTGCGCGCTCCTTACGCAAAAAAGCGCCAAAGCCACTTCCGGCGCTGCTTCTTGACTTGATATGCGCCTTTAATCAAAATAGGCTCGTTTGATTCACAGCGCCCCAAACGGCGGCCCACGCATTTTGGCCCCATGGTTGGCGGCGTTTTTGCAAAAGGAATTCAACCGCAATATGGCGAAACTCGCGCTTCGATTTATCTCCGGAAAGTACAAAGGTGGTGAATTTCTGCTCCGCGAAGGCAAGGAGATCATCATCGGTCGCAGCTCGGATGTCGACATCGTGCTGGTGGAGGACATGGTCTCGCGGCAGCACGCGGTCATCGTGGTGAAAGACGACAAGCTCTTCATCAGCGACAAGGGCAGCACCAACGGCACCTTCGTCAACGGCGAAAAAATCACCAATGCCACGGCCTCCTTGGGCGATCGCATCCTGGTGGGCACCTCCATCATGAAGGTGGTCAACGCCGCCGACGAAACCTCCGCCGTCGAAACCCAAAACGTCGCCAACGCGCCGCCCCAAACCATGCCCGGCGCCCGGCAAACCCTGAGCCGCCAACCCGGACACTCCGGAGCGCGCTCCATGAGCGGCACGATCTCCGAGGTGCCCCTGCCCGACCTCATCCAGTTGTTCAACACCAGCAAAAAAACCGGCACGCTCCTGCTCTCCCACAACATGGTGGTGGCCAAAATCCACCTCGAACAAGGCCGCATCGTCTACGCCTCCATCAGCGACCAGCCCAACCTCGAACCCCTCAAGGCCATGTTCCGCATCCTCGCCTGGGAGGACGGCGACTTCGACCTGGTGGGCCCCGAACCCCACCCCGCCCACAACCTCATCGAGCTGCCCACCGAGCACGTGCTCATGGAGGGCCTGCGCCAGCTCGACGAGATGCGCCACGCCCAATCCAAGCTGCCGCCCGAACACGCCACCATCACCGTGGCCTTGCCGCTGGAGCCCAGCCTCTCGGCGCTCAAAACCGAAGAGCTCGACGTGCTGCAGCTCCTGCTGGGCCGCTCCCTCACCATCCGCAAGGTGCTCGACAACTCGCCCCGCCCCGACAACGAGACCACCGAAATTCTGCAGAAGCTCATCAAGCACAACTACCTGCAGCTCGACGACTTCCTGTAACCGCCAACCGGAGCCGCCCACATGCGCATGGTCATTTGCAGCACACCGGTTGACGACGCCCGCACCCTGGCGACGGCCCTAGTCGACGCGCGATTGGCGGCCTGTGTCAGCATCGTGCCCGCGGTACAGAGCGTCTACCGCTGGGAGGGCGAGGTGGCGCAAGCCGAAGAGGCCTTGTTGCTCATCAAGACCACCGCCGCCCGGATGCCCGAATTGACCGCGCGCATTTTGGCGCTACATCCCTACGATGTCCCCGAGATCATCGCCTTCGACATCCGCGACAACGAGGGCAACGCGGCCTACCTAAGCTGGCTCGCGCAGAGCGTCGCTCCTTAAAATCCGTTCGCAAAATTCGGTTTGTGGCGCGGCTATTCGGCTGCGGTGTTGGGCGCGATGAGCAGGTGATCGATTTGCCAACGGCCCCGCCCCGCCATGCTGATCTCGACCACCTGGGTGCCGGCGCGCCCCGGGAGTTCCGCCAGCGGCACGCGGTACTCGGCGAACTCTGCGGCGATGTCGAAGGTGGCGACGGTGGCGCCGTTGAGGAGTACGGTCACCGTTGGGGTGGCGGCGGCGTCCTTGAGCAGGTGGCGCATGCGCACGATGAGGGTGCCCGCGGTGATGGGGCGCGGCGCGTTGAAGCGCACGGTGGCGGTGGGGCCGCTGCTCTCGCAGGTGGTGCGGTCCATGTACTCGTTGGAGAGGACCCGGGGCTTCTCGCGGCAGTTGACGAGGCCGGTGGCGCCCTTGGCGGTTTGCGCCGTGGCGTCAAAACCCAGGACGGTCCCGTCGGTTAAGGCGCCCAGCCGGATGAGGGTCTCGGGAGTCCATTTGATCTCGGGCTCTTGCACGAGCATTTGCATCATGAGGGGCAGGGTTTCGGTGGCCTCCAACCAGCCCAAGGCCACGGCGATGTAGCCGCGGACGTCCACGCTCTTTTCGTCTTTGAGCATGTCGAGCAGGGGGGGCACGGCGCGCGCGTCCCCGATTTCGCCCAGGGCCAGCACCGCCAGGTAGCGCGTCTTGCCTTCGGCCAACGCGGTGATCAAAACATCGACGGCCTCGGGGTCGCCCAGTTTTCCCAAGTAGCGCAGGGCGGCTTCGCGGGTGGCCATGTCGGTTTGCCCCAGGGCTTCGATCAACCCCGGCACGGCCTCGCGTCGTTTTAACCGGCCCAGGGCCAACGCGGCGTCGGCGCGCACGCAGGGGTCGTCGTCAAACATGGCGAGCTCGAGCAGGTCGGCGCCATGGTGGTTGTCGATGGCGGCCAGGGCCAACGCGGCGTGAATGGCCACCATGAGGTTGGCGTCGTCGAGCAGGTGGCGCAGGCGCGGCTCTTCGTCCCACACGCGGATGTCCGCCAGCAGGCGCAAGGCCATCAGGCGATCCGGGAGGCGCGCCGCGTTGTCACCAGCCAGCTCCAGCAGTTGGGGCACGGCGTGCTTGCTGCGCATGCGCCCCAGGTTGAGCACGGTGGCAGCGGGGTCGTCGGCGCGGGCGATGTCGTCAAGCCACGCGTTGATCTCGGAGAGCATGTCTTGGCCGCGCGCGGTGTGCCTGTCGTACACGTTGACCTTTTCGGCGGGATCGCTTGCGAGATCGAAGAGCATGAAGACGTTGCGCGAGGGATCGGCGATGAGCTTCCAGGGCCACATGAGCGCCATGTGCTGCTTCATGACCGAGGCGAAGACCGGCCGGGCCACATGGGCCTCGTTGCCGCCGAAGATGGCCGGGCGCAGGTCTTGTCCCAGCATGCCCGGGTCTGGCGCCACGTCGAGCAGTTTGAGCGCCGTGGGGGCGATGTCCACCAAGGACACCGGGTGGGCGATGCGCTGGGGTGCGGCGCCGGGCACGCGGATAATGAGGGGCACCCGGGCCTGCTCGTCGTAGAGAGAAGAGCCGTGATAGTGGCCGCCGTGCTCCATGAACTCCTCGCCGTGGTCGGCGGTGAGCACGATGACTTTGTCGCGGCTCAGGTGGGTGTCGGCGTAGCGGATAAACCGGGCCACGGCCGCGTCCGCCAGGGCGACTTCGCTGTCGTAGCGGTCGGCGGGGCTCGTGCCAAAGCGCGTGGCGCGGTAGGGCTCGTGCACGTTGAAGTAATGCAGCCACAAGAAGAACGGCGGCTCGCCGGCGGTCTTGAAGCGCTCGACTTGCTCGATGGCGTAATCGGTCAGCGCGTCGGCCTCCGGGGCACCGTGGACGACGTTGGTGAAGCCGAACTTGGCGTCCCGGTAGTGCTCAATGCGGTCGCCCTCGGTGTAGAAGATGCCCGCGGTGTAGAAGGCGGCATCCCGGTATTGCTGGCGGCGCAGCAGGTCGGCCATGGTGGGGTTGGTGATGTCGCGGCCCAGCATGCCCTCCACGTGGGTGTAGCGCGAGGCGTGAAAGCTGGTGATGGAAAACGAACTGTGGGGGGCGGCGCAGTAAGCGCGTTCGAACACGGTGGCGGTCTCGGCAAAGGCGTCGATGCCCGGCGTGAGCGGTCGCGCGGTGTTGCCCAGGGTGCCCAGGCGGTCGGCCCGCAGCGCGTCGATGGAGATGAGGATGAGGTGGGCGCCGGGAAAGGCGGGGAAGTCTTGGTCTTGGGACTGGCGGACGGCCCACTCCCGCTGCTCGCGCGCCTGTTGGATGGCCGCGGAAATCTCGCGGTGTTTTTGGGCGGTGCGCAGTTGCGACTCCCAGCGCAGCACGCTGGCGGTGAGGGCGGTCTCCTCGAGCAGGGCGACCTGGACCGTCTGGGACGCGGCGAAGGGACGCACCTGGTGGTAGGCGCCCAGGGACACGGCGAGCAGGGCCAACACGACGGCTGCGGCGTTGGCGACGCGCTTGGGGCGACGCGACATACCCAGCCAGTAGAAGAAGAGGATGAGGGCGGCCAGGGTGGCGAACGAGAGGGCCGAGTGCAGATAGCTGTAGAGGCGTTTGTAATAGCACGCGTCGCAGACATACAGGAGCAGCGCCAGGGCGGGCAGGAACAGCAGCGCCAGGCGAAAGCGGATGGGGTGTTGGCGCAACGGCGCAGCGGGTCCGAAGCCGCGGATGAGGAGCCCCGCTAGCAGGGCGATGCCCGCGCTGAGCAGCGCAAAGCTCAGGGCGATGAGGGCGGCCTGAAAGGGCAGGCGCGACATGAAGCCGCCTTGAAAGAGGTGGCGCGCGATGTAGAGAGATGCCGGGGCAGCGGCCAGGGAAAACGCCAGGGACGAGATGATGGTCGGGGAGCGTTTGAGGCGTCGCGCCGCAGCGTGGGCCAGGGACGCGAGAAGCGTGCCCGCCAGGGCCACGAGCATGGCGAGGGGCCAGAGGCGCAGGGCGGCCAGCATCGAAAAATCCGCGACGTGGGCGGCGGAGGGCAAGGCGTGGCGGGCGCGGTACAGGTCAAACAGGAGCGCGACGAGGGCCGCAGCGGTGGCGCTGTACACCGCACGTGACAGGGCGCCTAGGAGGGGTGGACGCGCATCTCCAGCATTGGTGGTGGGGGCGTTCATGCTGTGTGTGAAAGGGAATCCTGAGGCGCCGACCAGATTCGAACTGGTGATAAAGGTTTTGCAGACCTCTGCCTTACCACTTGGCGACGGCGCCGGTAACGAAACGGAAGAGAAACTAACACTCCGTTTTCAGTTGTCAATACTTTCGCGACCGGGGATGCGGATTCCCGACCTGCGCTGCTGCGCATAAGGAATTATTTAATGCGATAAATAATGCGGCCGCGTGTCAGATCGTAGGGTGAAACAGCGATGCGAACGCTGTCGCCCAACACGATGCGGATGCGGAATTTTCTCATTTTTCCCGCCAGGTGTGCCAGTACCACCAAGCCAGAATCCAGGCGCACGCGGAACATACCGCCAGCGAGCACCTCTTCGACTACGCCATCTAATTCTATGTGATCTTCTTTCGCCATTCTGCTCCTGATTGCTTGTGTGCAAGCCAAACCGCACGCGGTTTTGAGCGAGCAACTTATGCGCTTTTCAGCATCCGGTCAACTGTTAGAATGGCCCCGGCGATGCGGTCTCGGTGCGCGCGCAGTCGCGGTTTGCGGTGGCGTTTGCCAGGGGAAGGCCGCTTCGCGCCGGGGATGGCACCGGCGGTCGGCACCGCGTCAATAGAAATATATCGGCACCGCGATTTCGGTGACAAGGCGACGACATAAGGAGAACAACAATGCGCAAATGGACCCGAGCCACACTGTGGAGCGGCCTGCTACTGGCGCTGGTGGCCCTGCCCGCACCTGCCGCGGCCAAGGAGGGCTTCCACGGCTACATCTCCGCCTTTGGCAACGCCGACACCGGCCGGGGCACCGCCCGCAGCGACGTGGAGGCCGAGCTACGCTACGAGAGTCCGCGCTTTCACGACTTCACCGCGCACATCGCCATCGAGGGGCGCTTCTTCAAAGGCACCCTGGGCCTCGAAGACGCCTGGATGGACTACCGCATCCGCAAACAGCGCCACCTCAGCCTGGGCCTCTCCAAAAAAATCCTCGGCCTCGAATACGCCGAGGGGCGCTTCGAACGCCTGACCATCCACCGCAGCCCGCTCTACCAAAAGCTGGCCGACTTGGGCATGGTGGGCCGCCAGCTCAACCTGCGCTACACACACGGCCCGCAAAAGCGAGACGGCAACGGCTTCAGCGCCGCCCTGGGGGCCGACGGCAACCGCGACTACAACCTCATCCTCTCCGGTCACCACCGCCATGCTCTGTGGGGAGCCGCCATGTGGGGCTTGCTGGAGTCGCGCAAAATCGGCCACCACCGCATGTGGGTCTACGGCGAGAGCGCGGCCCTGTGGTTCACCCCGCACCGCCACCGGCTGCGTCTCGAAGTCTTTCACGGCCGCGACCAACCGCGCTCCGAGTTCGCCAAGCTCTTCGGCGGCGCACAACACGTCATGTACCTGGGCATCAAAGGCGAGGCGGCCACGGCCTTTGTCCCGGTCTCGGCGCTCCGCATCGAGCCCTTCTTTCAAACCGCCTTCTGGTACGACGACCTGCGCGACCCGGCGCACAACACGCTCCACTTCACGCTGGGCAGCCGCGTCGTCTACCGCCGCCTCAAGTTCTCGCTAAACCTCGAGACCCAAGGGGACCAGCGCGGCACCACCGCTCGACGCCACTACAACCACAAGGGCGTCGCCCTGGAGGTGCTCCTTGCGTTTTAACGACGTGTGCCGTGAGATCGCTGTCCTGGTCCTGCTTCTGGCTTTGCTCCTGGCGGCGTCCTGTGCTGTAGCGCCCGACGTCGATGACTTCGGCCTCGACTGGGTGGTGGCCCTGGAGATCGACCCCGAAGACTTGGGCGTCATGCGCACCGGGGCCCAGTCCAAGACGCCAGTGGGGGCCCGGCTCTGGCTCAACCACACGCCTTATCGCGCACGCATCCACTATGCCGGCGCCAGCTCCGTCGACGACCTGCGCCGCGGTTTTACCGTTTATCCCAGCCCGGCGTGGCGCGGGCGCACCAGCGTTCGCCTCAACGCCATGAGCCGCGACTTCACGGGACTGCGCGCCCTCATCGGGTACCGGGTGATGTCCCAGGCGGGCTTTGTCATGCCCTTTGTCGCCCCGGCGGCGGTGTGGCGAAACGGCGACTACCACGGCCTCTTCTTGCTGCAGGAGACCTACGACGCCGAGTTCTTCGCCCCGCGCGGCCCCGTGCCCCAAAGCCTATATAAGGCGCGCCGCACCCAAGCGGATCTCGCCGTCGACACCGATCCACGGTCCGCCTTCTCTACCAAAATCGGCAGCCCGGAGATGCCCGAATTGCACCGTCTCATCGCGGCCCTGTCCGACCTCCAGCGCCCCAATGCCACGGAGAGCGATTACGACGCCTTAGAGGCCGTGCTCGACATCGACAGCGTCCTGCGCTACATGGCCGCCGCCCTTTGGCTCGACCACGCCGACGGCATAAACAACAACTACTTCTTCGTCCGCATGCCCGGCCAAACCCGGCTCCGCATCCTGCCCTGGGATCTCGACTACACGCTGCACCGCCACCGCACCCCCGCGCAGTGCGGCTTCTTCGACCGCAACGCCCTGTTCTCCTTTTTGTGCCGCGATCCGTTTCGCTACCAGGCGCAATGGCACGCCACCTGCACGCAGCTCTACGCGCAATTCGACGCCCGCGACCTGCAGGCGCACGCGCAGGCCCAAGCCGACAAAATCGCCGACGCCCACCGCGCCGACCCTTTTCTCAGCGCCTATCCCACCGCCTTTTCGGCACAGGTCGACGACCTCCTCGCGCACCTGGCGCAACAGGAAACCCTGATTCAATCATGGCAAAAAAACACGCAGCAAAACGACTCTAAGTGAATAAAAATGCAATAAAAACACCGCCTTAAGTTTACCTTCTTTTATTCTCTAAAAGTGATTTTTAAGGATCGGGTAATTTTTTTAGGAAACTTTTCGCCGCAGCGGCCGATGTATCTCCTGAACAACAAAAACACAGGAGGACATTATGGCCATCAGATGGATTCGACACGACGTCATCACTTCGTGCACCCAAAGAACCAGCGAGCGACGCTTTTTCTTCAAACCAACAGCCGCCATTAGGGAGCTCATCGGCGTCAGTGCCGCGCGCGCCCAGAAGCTATTTCCCGTCAAGCTCTACTGGCTCGAAGTCAACGTCAACCACCTGCACTACGGCATCGCGCCCATTGACGACACCCCCGACGCCGTCACGTATTACGTGCGCTTTCGGCAGCTCTTTAACCGGCTGGTGGCCGAGGGCGTCAATCGCCTCTGGGGTCGGCGCGGTGCGGTGTTTGGCGCGCCGGCGAGCGAGGTTCACTGCCTCGACAACGAGAGCGTGCACGAGTGCTTTTACTACGCGATCACCAACCCTTCGAAAGACGGCTTGTGCGACCGGGTCGCGGACTGGGAGGGCTTTTCGTCGTATCCGTACTTGGCGCAGGGGAAGGCCGCGGAGTTTTGTTACATCGACCGCGCAGCCTGGCACCGCGCCGGCGGGGCGCGCAGCAAGGTGTCGATTGACGTGTTCGAAAAGATGGAGACGCTGGTGTTTACGCCGCTTCCGGGCACCGAGGAATTGTCTGAGTCTGAGCGTCGTTCCCGCATCATCGCTGAGGTTTGCGTGCGTGAGTCTCGGTTTCGCTCGCAGCGCCGCAAGGAAGGGCGTTCGGCGATGGACAAAAACGCTCGCTCCCGCATCGACCCGTTTTCTGCGCCGCGCAAGTTGGCGTGCGATACGCCTCGCCCGCTTTGCCACACGGTTAGCGCGGCGGCCTATCAAAAGTACGAGGCGGAAGCGAAGCAGTTTGGTCAAGAGTATGGTGCGGCGTCTCGCCGATACTTAAGGGGGAATTTTTATACGGCGTTTCCGCTTGGGAGCATACGTCCACCGCTCATCCGCAGTGCGGTTCCCGACTCCAACGAGCGGCGAGCCGCGTAAGGCGTCTGGTCGCTTAAAACGAAAGCGATTGGTCGCGTAAGGTGTCTGAGCGATTCGGGCATCGTTAATTTTTAGGTCAATTTTTGCATCGCATGGCCGTGCCAGCGCGGGGGTGTATCTCGCGTCTCTTCAACGCACTTTTTAGCGTTTTCTTTTCGCCGTTTTTTCATCTTCGTCGCCCGCCAAACGCGCACTCGGTCCATTTTCCCGTCCCGTTTTTACCCTCCGGAGACTTTTGTGAAGTTCACGTAGAAAGTCTCTCAGAGTCGTTTGGAACTCACTTAGAGAGAGTTGACTTTGGAACTCCCCAGAGTGGGTTGAACGCCACCTGGCGCAGCCGGAAGCCCTCCTTCAATCGTGGCAAAAATCGTGGCAAAAAAATGACTCTGAGTGACTGACTTGACTGACTTTTCAAGGCGAGGCAGGGCGAGGAACGCTAGCGCCTAGGTGAGATGCTCCTGCACCCGCTGCCACAGGGAGCGGATGTCCTCGGCGGCTGGGCCTTGCGAAAACAGCACCACGGGTTGTGCGTGAATTTGGGCCTGCGTCACCGCCGGATCAAAGCGGATGCGTTGGAGCACCGGCACTTGCAAGTCTTTGGCCTCGGCTTCAATTTGCGCGGACAACGTGGGGCTGATATCGGCCTTGTTGATGCAGATGCCCGCCGACACGCCGAGTTGACGACAGAGCTCCAGCGCGCGCCGCAGATCGTGGATGCCCGACATCGAGGGCTCGGTGACGATGAGGGCAAAGCGCACACCGGTGAGAGCAGCGATGACCGGACACCCGATGCCCGGCGGACCATCGCTCACATGAAACGCGTCCAGCGTCGTTACCCGCCGCGCCGCCTCGCCCCGCACCCACGACACCAGCTTGCCGCTGTTTTCCTCGGCCACCCCCAGGCGCGCATGCACCATGAGGCCGAAGTCGGTGTCCGAAACAAAGCGCTCGCCGTTCACAGAAGGTTGTAGCGACAGAGCCCGGCTCGGGCAACCGTCGACGCAAACCCCGCACCCCTCGCAGGCCGTACTGTCCACTTGGTAGGGCTCGGAGGCGCGCGCTGGCGGCACAATCGCCCCCATGCGACAGCGCTGGTAACACGTGCCGCAGGACGTACACAATGCCGCGTCGAGTACCGCGACACTTCCGCCAGAGAACGGGGCCCGGTGGCGAATGCGCGGATTGAGCAGCAGGTGCAAGTCCGCGGCGTCCACGTCGCAATCCGCGATGACGCTGCGCCCCGCCAGGCTCACCAAGGAGGCCGTGATGCTGGTCTTTCCCGCCCCGCCCTTGCCGCTGATAACGGCGAGCTCGGGCAGAGGCTCTTTGCGAGGCGCGGCATTCGGCTCTGCATCCAATGGCATGGCGGCACGAAGAGATGCCGCGTCGGACACATCCACAGCACCGGTCGATGCGGGCGCAGCGTTCATGGCAACCAAGGACGGCGCCTGAGCCAAGTCCCGCAACTGGTCGTACAGGCGGCGAAAGTGCGGCACCAGTTCGGGGCGCGTCCGCACCAGGGGTTCACCATGTGCGCCCTGCTGGGCGATGTCGCGTCCGTCGGGAATCTCCATCAGGATGGGCACCCCTGCGTCGCGACAATAACTGTAAACGCCCTCATCTCCGCTGCCCGCGCGGTTCACCACCACGCCAACGGGGCGCCGCAATTCGCGCACCATGTCCACGGCGAGGCGCAGGTCATGCAGGCCGAAGGGCGTGGGCTCGGTGACCAGCAGCACCGCGTCCGCATCGCGTACCGTCGTGACCACCGGACAAGACGTGCCCGGCGGCGCGTCCAACACCGCGATGTGTCCATTGGGGATGTCTTGCAGCAGGGCGCGAATCAACGGCGGGGCCATGGGCTCGCCGATATTTAGCAAGCCCTGCATCCAGTGGGCAGTGTCGGTGGTGCCGCGTTCCACGGTACCGATGGGCCGGGGCACTTCGGAAATGGCGTCTCTGGGACAGGCCAGTGTACAGCCACCGCAACCGTGACAGCGCTGCGGAAATAGCAACATCTCTTGGGGCAGCGGGACGATGGCCGAGAAGCGACAAACATCGGCGCACACGCCGCACAGATCGCAACGCTCGGTGTCGATGTGCGGCACCAAGATGGTCGCCTCGCGGCGGTGGGTGCGTTGGGGGCGCAGATAAATGTGTCCGTTGGGCTCTTCCACATCGCAGTCGACGTACACGACGGGCGCGGAAAGCGCGGCCTCTGCCAACACCATGGCCAGGCTGGTGGCCACCGTTGTCTTTCCGGTGCCGCCCTTGCCACTGGCCACGGCGATGCGAAAGCCCGCGGATTCGGTGGGAGACTGTGCGGTTATGGGTACGGATGGATCTTTGCTCATGATGTGGCCGGCGGCATGCCTGCGTGGGACGGCGCATTGGGACCGGTGCTGGCGCTGAGCTTTCCGTCGCGAAACTGGGCCATGGCCTCGGCAGCGATACCCGTAATCCCGGTGTACACCGCGATACCTGCGGCGCTTAGGGTGCGATGGGCATTGGGTCCGCAGTGCCCGGTCAACACCGCCGTGGCACCGTTTTCCATAACGATCCGGGCCGCCTGAATGCCCGCGCCATCGTTTTGCTCTTGGGCGCGATTGGGCACAGCGGTCACCTGCATGTCATCCAGATCAACAATGAGGAAGTACGCACAGCGACCAAAACGCGCGTCCACCAGCGATGTCAGCTCAGTCGTATTGGCAGTGATGGCAATTTTCATCGTCGTCCCCGTCCCATGCCGCCACCGCGACCTCCGCGCCGACAACCGCCGCCGCGACCCATGCCACCGCCGCGACCCATGCCGCCGCCGCGACCCATGCCGCCGCCGCGACCTGCGCCCACCACGGCGTCTCGATCCGTCACCAACGCATCGCGCTGGCAATTTCCAAAACCACCACCCGTCAACGGGCCTTGTCCTTGCGGACCTGTTCCATCTCTTCTCGGCATATCTCACTCCTTTTCATACAGGCGCGTTTCGCGCCACTCATTCCACAGCACGCCGACGCCGACGCCCGGACCCTCCGCCCCCCTTGCCACCACCGCCGCTGCGACCGCCGTCTCCGGGGCCGCCACCGCCGCGCATCCGCATCCGCCGACATCCCGGCATCAGCCACTCGCGGGCGGGAAATGCCCCGCGCAAATAAGCGTCGACGATTTCATCGACATCTCCGGTGACAAAGGAGAATACCGCAATGCCCCGCGCGACCAAGGCGCGCTCAATGGACGCCGACACCGCGCCGCAGATCAGGGTGTCCACCCCAAGCGCGACGAGGTGGTTCACCCGCAACAGGGCCAGCTCGGCGTCAAAGGGCACATCTTCCTGTGCGGTGGCGCGGCCGCCGGATACCGCCAACAGGCGTAAGTGTGCGGCGACGTCAAACACAGGTGCGATGCGGTTGTTCCAAACGGTAATGCCCAAGCGCATGTCTCGTGCCTCCTGCGGACGATACAAAGCACAATGCGTGCCAATGCCCTTGCAGCGCGGCAGAAATCCCGGAACCCCCGGAGTATAGGGGCAGAAGCGGCGCGGCTCCCCCAAGACAACCGGGTTCTTCCCCGAGACAGCGTTGCGTTTTCGCGACCCTATCCCGCTGTGCGACGGTGGATGCGACGGTGTGCGCGACGGTATATGCGACAGTTCAGGAGACGGTTCAGGCGGGGAGCGCCACCAACAGGATCGCCCCTTGAATGAAGAGCAGGTGCAGCAATGCGGGCGGCACCAAGGAGCGCGAAAACAGCAACAGCAAGGCGGCGCCGAGACCGCCGATGAGCGCGATGATGCCCGCCAAGGCGCCTAGGGACAGATAGTAGGCCAGGCCCAGCAACAGCGCCGAGACCACCACCGCCCAGCCGTGGGCGAAGTGCACCATGAGGCGCGTCATGACGAAGCCGCGAAAGAAGAGCTCGAACCCCACCGCCACCACCGGAGCCAGGGCCACGGCCCACCACAGGGTGCCGTTCACCGGCATCGCCTCGCGCAACTCCCCGAGCCACAAGAGCCAACGCGGCGGATGAGCGAGATCGATTTCAGCCCCGCCCTGGAGCGCCGCAGCGGTCAGCGCCCCCATGGCCCACTCGGAGAGCGCCACCAATCCCATGGCCAGCACCGGCGCCAAAAAAGTGATGAGGCGACGCCACTGGAGCAATTCAACAATGAGGACGCGCTCCAACGACACGGCCCACACGCCCGCCACCAGCGCAGCCAGGGACATCATGACAGGCGGCGGCGCCACCTTGGCCACACCCGCGGCAATGGACAACCCCATCACCACCAACACGGGAATGCGCAGGGCCGACAAAGGGCGTGATGGCGTCGCATGCTGTGTTTGGCGAGGTGTCTCGCGGGGCGCGGTGGGTGCGCTAACCGCCGTGTTCTCTCTTTTGTCGTCGTCGGGGGTGCTCATGCGGCTCCTTGCCAAGTGCGGTTACATATCGGTGACGCCCATGGGCGCGCCATCGTCGTCGTCCACCTCGGCCAGGGCTTCCTTGGGCGCCAAAATCGCGATGCGGTTCAGGGCGTCGTTTTGCGCGGCGATAAAATCGCGCAGCGCGGCGCGGTGGCGCTGAGGTGGCGGCGTCCCCGGCTGCACTTTGTATTTCAGCGGATCGACAAACTGCCCCTTGGATTTGATCCCCCAGTGCAGGTGCGGCCCCGTCGAACGCCCGGTGTTGCCCACATAGCCGATCACCTGCTTCTTGCGGACATTGACCCCCACCTTCATGCCCGGTGCAAAGCGCGAGAGGTGCGCGTAAAACGACTCCAGGCCATCGCCGTGGTTGAGGGCGATGAGGTTGCCGTTGGGTCCCACGTTGCCCGCGATGGTGATTTTGCCGTCGGCACAGGCCCACACCGGCGTGCCTGTGGGCCCCGTGAGATCGACGCCATTGTGGAATTTTTTTTGCTTGAGCACCGGGTGAAAGCGCCAGCCAAAGGGCGAGCTGATGCGCGCGTAGTGCATGGGGATCACCAGGACCGACCGGGGCACGCTGATGCCCTTTTCGTCGTAATACGTGGCGGGGTCGTCGCCTGCGGCAAAGCGAAACAGGCGCTTGCGACCGGCCTTTACCCCGGTGTACTCCAACGCGAGAATCGGCCCAAACGAGATGAACTCGCCGTCCAGGGACTCCTCTTCGACGATGATGCGAAAGGTGTCGCCGGGGCGCTGCTCTTTGAGAAAGTTGACCTGTGTGGACAAAATGTCGGCCAGTTGCGCGGCCAAGGCGGGGCTGGCGCCGATGTCGTTGAAGGTGCCAAACAACGACCGCGTGATCGTGCCCGAGAAGGTGCGCCGCTTCTTCTGCGTAATGATGCGCAGTTGTCGTGCGGTCCATTGATCGCCGCTCTTTTGCGCCGCGTACACCTCGGTGCGGGAGGCCGCGTAGCGGAAGGAACGCGGGCGGCCGTCGTCGTCGAGCTGCAACACAAAGGTGTGCCCAGGCTGGGCCCGGCGAAAGTCGTACACCTGTTGCATCGCGTTGATAATGAGCTGCGCATCGGACATGGAGATGCCCAGGCCTGTCAAATTTTTCACCACGGGTACGCCGCTCTTCACCACGCCCTCCAAGGTGCGAGACGCGTCGTCCGAATCCGCAGAGTCGGGGTGTGCCGCGCCTTCGGCGCTGCTGGGAATCGCAGGCGCATCGGATGGCGACCCCACATCGTCGCATTCCGCGTTTTCGTCCTCGTCTGTGCCAGCGTCCGTGCCCAACCAGGCCGCAGCGGAGGTGGTTTGGCGCGCGGCAGACGCAGCGGCATCGGGCTGAGACCGCAGCGAGAGCATCATGGCCGCCAGCCCTCCGGCCAACCCCAAAAACACCAACAGGGGCACCAACACGCGCAGGCGCGAACACGCGGCGATGGCGGATTGCCACACCGTACGCACACCCCGCTCAGGGGCGGCTGCGGCTTCGTCAGCGACGGCAGATACGGATGGTGTTGCGTGTTCCACAGGTGCCTTTCAACCGGATGAAGCGATGCGCGAAACCGGCGGGGCGTTAAGATGGCAAACCGCCACGGCCAACGCGTCGGCCTCGTCTTCGGCCAACGGCGTGCGAATCCCCAAAATGGCTTGCATCACGCGCTGCATTTGATCCTTTGTCGCCCGACCGCCGCCGACGATGGAGCGCTTCACCAGGGCCGGCGGATACGAAAAAATCGGCAATCCCCGCTGCTTCAACCCGAGAATTATCACCCCCCGGGCATGGCCGAGCTTCAGCGCCGACGACGCATTTTTGGCGAAAAACAGCGACTCGACAGCGGCCTCGTCCGGGCCATTGGTCAGCAAAATTTGCTGCAGCGCATCATAGAGAATCGGCAGCCGGTCTTCAAGGGGGGCGTGGGCATCCAGTTGGATCACGCCGGAGTGCAGGCGGGTCAATCGCGGGCCATCTTTGCGGACGACGCCAAACCCAGTGCGGCGGGTTCCGGGGTCAATCCCGATGGCGATCATGAGCCAAAGCTCTCCAGCACGTCTTCGTCGATGTCGAAGTTGGCATACACATTTTGCACGTCATCGTGGTCTTCAATGGCCGTGAAGAGCTTGAGCATGGACACCGCCGACTTGCCCTCCAGGTGCACCGTGGTGTTGGGCAACCGTGTAATTTCGGCGCTCTCGGTGGCGATGTTCGCATCGGCGAGGGCCTTGACCACGGTATCAAAGGCCTCCAGCGGCGTGTGCACCTCAAAGCTGCCCTCCGACTCCACGATGTCGCTGGCGCCAGCCTCCAGGGTAACCTCCATCAATTCTTCTTCAGTGGCCGCGCTGTCCGCCACCAGGATGACGCCCTTCTTTTCGAAGATGAACGAGACACAGCCGTCTTGCCCCAAGTTGCCGCCAAACTTTGAAAAATAATGGCGGATGTCGGCGACAGTGCGGTTGCGGTTGTCGGTCATGCACTCCACTACCACCGCTACACCATCGGGGCCGTATCCCTCGTAGGTCACCTCTTCGTAGACGACGCCTTCGAGTTCACCGGTGCCTTTTTTGATGGCGCGATCGATGTTGTCGGACGGCATGTTGGCACCCTTGGCGGTGTCGATGGCCTTGCGCAAACGCGGGTTCCCCGACGGATCGCCGCCCCCAATGCGGGCAGCCGTGGTGATCTCTTTAATGAGTTTGGTAAAAATTTTGCCGCGCTTGGCGTCGGCAGCACCTTTTTTGTGCTTGATCGTGCTCCACTTACTATGTCCAGCCATACTTTCTCCTCGCAGTCCAAGGGCGCTGTCGCACCGGAAGACACCGCGCCATTTTCAAGATTCATCTTTACACTGTACTGGGCGAAACAAAAAACGGTCAACCGATGAAAGCGGCGCCCGCCAAAGCCTGGTCCGCCGCCCCCAAAGCAGTGCGTTCCTTTTTCAATCGAGCGCGTGCACCAGGAGCCCCGAGCGCAATTTCGGCTCAAACCACGTGGACTTGGGCGGCATCGTACATCCGGCGTCGGCGATGGCCATCAGTTGGTCCATGGATGTGGCAAACGTCGAGAACGCAACGCTCCCGGGCCGTTCGTCGACACGGCGCTCCAATTCGTCCATGCCGCGAATGCCGCCGATAAAATCAATGCGGGTGTCGGTGCGGGGATCTCCGATGCCCAAAATGGGGTGGAGCAAGTTTTGCTGCAAAATGTCGACGTCGAGGCGGCTCACCGGGCAACTGTTGTTAAACGAACCATTGCGCGTGCGCAGCAGGTACCACTTGCCGCCCAGGTACATGCCGAAATCCTGGGCCTGCTTCGGCTCCCGGACGTCGGTGGGCTGCACATCAAATTTTTCGGCGACCCGCTGCAGAAACGCGGCTTCGTCCAGGCCGTTTAGGTCGAACACAAAGCGGTTGTAGTCCATGATGTACAGTTGATCGTGGGGGAACATCACCGCCAAAAAGAAGTTGAAGCGCTCGTCCCCCGTGGGGTTGGGGGTCGCGGCCCGACGCCGACGACACACCGTTGCTGCCGAAGCCGCGCGGTGGTGTCCATCGGCGATGTACAGCGCGGGCACCTGGGAGAAGGCCGCCACCAGCGCGTCGATCTCTTCCGGTGCGTCGACCACCCACACAGTGTGTTGAATGCCGTCAGCAGCGGTAAAATCGTACACCGGCGCACCTGCGCTGTTGCGCGTGACGATGGCGTCTATATCGGGGCAGGCGCGGTAGGCCAAGAACACCGGACCGGTGTTGGCGTTGGTCTCCTGGACGTGGCGCGTGCGATCCGCCTCTTTCTCGGCCCGGGTCAGCTCGTGCTTTTTGATGAGCCCCGCTTCGTACTCCGCCACGCTACAGGCCGCCACAACCCCGATTTGGGTTTGCTGCACGCCGTTGATCTGCATGATTTGCCGGTACAGGTACAAGCAGGGGTGCGTCTCGCGGATCATGTGCCCTTCATCGATGAGCGCGTTGAGGTTCTCCACCCCACGGGCGTACACCGCATCGCTATACGGGTCGATGTCTTCCGAAAAGTCGATCTCGGGTTTGGACACCCGCAGAAAGCTCAGCGGATTTCCCTGGGCCATGGCGTGGGCCTCTGCCGAATCGAGCACGTCGTAGGGAGGTGCTGAAACCTGGGCGGCTTTTTCGGGTTGGGGGCGAATGGCGGCAAACGGCGTAATCACTGACATTTTGGCGTTCCTTTCTCGCGCTTGGGCATCGTTGCCGAAGGCGGAACCGGCCAGTGCCATATATCAAACGCCGCCTTTCGTCAGCAACGGATACGGAAAAATCGGGTTTTTGTAAAATTGCGCCCTCAAATCCACCACCTGTCCCAACAGACCACCCCAGGGCGCCGCATCGGCATGTCGGGCCATCCCATGGCGTTGCGAACAAAATGCGCCGGACATCGCGGGCGTATCTGTGCTTGTCAAAGGGCTTGGGGCATATAATGATGAAGTCAATTGTAGAGCGTCGACAATTTATATATAAAGGGCATTCGCCAATGCATTGCGCGCGCTGTTCCCGCAGCGCGGGACTTCGGAGGAAATATGTATCGCTTCACCGCACTTGTTTTTGCCATCACGCTTTTCTCAGGCGTCGCCCATGCCCAAAAACCCGCCACCGGTGGCTGGGAAGCCGCTTCTGGCTGGGGGGATCCCCAAAACCAACCCCTCTCCCCCGAGGGCTACACCTATGCTGGCGTGCTCTCCATCGGGCACAAATCCTACCGCACCGGCAATTACACCGAAGCCATTATCCAGTACGAAAAAGCCAAAATGATGGCCATGGAGCGCCCCTACGCCTACTACTTCATCGCCGCCACCCAAAGCCAACTCAAGCAACACGACGAAGCCGTGGCCAATCTGCGCACCGCCGCCACCCTTGCCGGTGACATCGACCCCGCATTCTCGGCCAAGTGCATCTACTTCATGGCGGTGGTCTTCGAACGCGCCGAAAACTGGGAGCAGGCCAAATTTGCTTGGGCCGAATACCTCAACTCCCCTGGCGCGCAATACTTTCCGCACAACGCCATTGCCGAGGCGCACATCGCAGGCATCGAAAACAAATTTCTCCTCGAAAAGCAGTACCAAATCGTCAAGGACAGGGCTGGCAACACTACGAGATAACCTGAAACGCTGCACTGCAGGGCCCAGTTCCAACTGCCATGCGCAACAAAACACTGGTTAAAAAATGAACGCGGACAACAGAAATGAAAAAGGCTCGCCAGCCGGTCAATGGAGAGGACGCCGAATCGATCGGGACGACACCCCTTCTTTCATACGCAATGTGAACCAAAGCATGAATGCCGCAGGCCGCGGAAGCGATCACGCCATTCCCGTGCTCGCCATGCCCGCCAGCATCCGCATCTGGCAAAAAGTGCGCTGGCCCTTGCTCATCCTCGTCGTCCTCTCCTTACTCGTGGTGGTAGGGGTCATGACCCACCAGGTTTTGGTCTCCAAAAGCATTGAGCGCCAAATCGAAGAAGCGGGCAACCAAGAGAGCGCCGCCCAAGTGCTCCTGCTGGTCAACCTCAACACGCGCCTCAAAGAGATGGCCGCCGACTACCCCGATCGCCTCAATGCGCAAACCGCCTACGCCTGGAACGCCATCCTGCTCGCGCAAATCTTCGGCCCCCGCGACACCTACCTCAGCGAAGCCAAGGCCGCGCTCCAGGCCATCGACAAAGACAACTCTGCCTTGGGCTACGCGGCCCGCATCGGAAAGTGCGCGGTAAACTCGCAGTGGAAAGAGGGCGCCGCCCTGCTCGAAAAGGCGCAGCCGCTGTTCGACGGCGAACCCCGCTTGCACCTGGCCAAGGCTTGGATACGCCTGGGCGAAGACGGTCCCGATGCGGCCATCGCAGAGCTCAACGCCATGCGCCAGAAATTCGGCGACTACCTGCCCCCCTTGTACACGCTTATCTCCATCGGCTTGCAGCACCGCGACATGTCGCTCGTGGCCCAGGGCAGCACCGAGCTGCTGCTGCACTCCTCGAGCAATCTCTACGGGTCGCTCACCTCTATTTTGGTGCGCCTCCCCGAATGGCAAAACGAATCCCTCGCCCCCGACGAACAGCGCACCTTCGAAGATTTTGGCGCGGGCATTACCGAAAAAATACAGGGCACGCCCGAGCAAATTCAGCACTTGGGCATTTTTGTGCGCTCGCGCATCGAATTGCTCTCGGGCAACCACGAGTCCGCTGCCAACGGCTTTCAACAAATCCTCGGCAATCCCAGCCTCAACGCCCATGTTTGGTACGGCCGCGCGATGTACATGCTCAAAGGGCCCAAGGCCGCCCTCGAAGCCGTTGCCAATGCCGAAGGCGACGCCGCGGACATCCTCGGCCTGCGCGCCCAGTCCTACCTTGACTTGCACCGCATCGCCGATGCCGAGGCGGTTTTCGCCCAGATGGAGCGCAGCGAAACGCCGCCCACATCCCGTTTGCGCTGGCTCATGGCCGTGCGAAAGGGCGACGCCGCAGGTGCCGTGCAGCACATGCCCAGCGCGTTGACCGCAGAGCAGATCCCGGCCCTGCTCGAAATGCACGCATTGCTGAGCCAAGCAGGCGACGCCGACGCCATCCAGCACTTGGCCGAACAGCTCCAAGCGCTCTCCCCCGACTGCGCGGCCGCCATGATCGCCTTCCACCGCCCGGTGGCCAAAAATGCCTACGATCTCGTGCGCCTCGACGACACCTGCGCCGCTGCGTTGGGCATCCGGCATATGTCCAACGCCTTCTCACCAGATATGCTGGCGCGCATGGGCAGCTTGGTCGCCAGCGACTGGCCCACTGATCCCCGCATCGCCGTCGATCGCGCCATGGTCCTCTGGAAGAGCATCAACATCGACGCGGGCCTGGCCATGCTCAACTCCATCGCCGTTCTCCAGGCCGATGCCATCCCGCTCCGTTCGGCCATGGCGTCACTGTATCTCCGCATGGGCCGCTACAACGACGTCCTCGCCCTCATCGACGCGGCAGCCCCGCCCACGCTGCTACACCACCGCATCGCCGCGCTCGACGCCCAAAAAGACCTCAAGGCGCGCAACGACGCCATCCAGCAAATCGCCAACGACGAAACCCACCGCACCCATCCCGCCACCGCCTACTGGCTGTTGCAGCAAAAACTCGACAGCGGCGATTACAACGCGGTGCTCGAGCAGGTGGAGCCCCTCCTCGCCGACGCGGGCCTCTGGACCGTTGAACTCGCCGACATCAAGGCCAAGGCGCTCAATGCCACAGGCAAGCGAGGCGACGCCGATCGCTTCCTAACTGCCACCGCTCGCCGCCTCATCGCGAGCAGCGGTCTCACCGCCTCCTGGGAGGTGCAAAAACATCTCATCCGCCTCAACCTAAGACGCGGAGGGGCTTTCGTATTCAAGGCCGTGGCGGTCACCCAAGACCTATACAAAATGGGCGTCAAAGACCCCGAGCTAGCCTATTCATATGGCATCGCCTTTTTGCGGCAGGGCAACGAGGGCGGCTCACTTCGCTTCTTCCGCGAAGCCATCGCCCTCGATCCCACGTTTGTGCCCCCCTACGAAGTGTTGAACAACCAGGGACAGCTCAACGAAACCCACCTCGAAGCCCTCAAAAAGGTGCGCCCCGACATCGAGATCGTGTTGCCCGCTGGCACCTAACCAAGCGGTTGCCCACCGCACAACACCCCAACGCACACATGTCGCCCGCCCATCACGCGACCGACCTGCGCGCAAAGCAAAGGCCAGGGATGCCTCCCCAGCCCTTGCCGCGCATCGCACGATTACGGATTGGTCTTGGCTGGCGCTGGCGCTTTCAGCTTTCCGGTGACAGTGGTCGCACCGTCAAAGCGCACCCAGGGCTGCAAGTTTTTCAGCGTTTTGCGGCCGATGCCCTTAATGCGCGTCAACTGCTCCAGTCGCTTGAAGGGCACGTTGGCCCGGCTCCGGACAATGGCTTCGGCCTTGGATGGCCCGATGCCCGGCAAAAACATCAACTCCTGCAGCGTGGCGGTGTTGACGTTGATGACCCCCTCGGGTGGCAACTTCGCCGCTGCCCCTCCGGAGTCATCTGCGGCCATGGCCGGACATGCGGCGAGCATCATGGCCACCGCGCAGATCAGAGCGCCCATTTTGTGTCGTGTGTTCATTTTCATCCCTTTCCTCCTTCGTGCCACATCCGCTGTTTGGACGGGCTGTTAAACCTGGCTTGTTGGCCGCCACCCTCGGCATGACCATTGACTTTGGGCTCGTAGATGCGCAACTGCGCCACCCCGCTCATCGGAAAGCAATCAAATCGACAGGTGATCGACCCGTCTCGGTTGAGGTTGGCGAAGCCGACATCCAACCACACGTTTTTTTGCTCTCCGGGTTTTTCGATGATGGCGTAAATCTTGTAAGTACGCCGTTTCCCATCCTGTGCTCCTTCTCGCTGCATGCCTCTCTCCTTCGTGATGTCCGTTGGCGTTGGCCAACACCACGCTTCAAAAGCACAAAACATGCCAAGGTCCCGGGAATCAAAAAAACACTGTAATGTTAGCTGGTTACATTTTTGTAGAGCGCGCGTTGGACGCCTAAGAGGTGGGCCCAAGCGGCCAGAGCGCCCGGCCAAATGGGCCTAAGAATGTCCGCAGCACCCGCACAACCGACAAGCCGCAGCCGCACAGCGGAGCATCCGATGGCCCGAGCGAGCCAACACAAAACGGAGACGATGACAGAAGAAATTAGGGGAGTTTGAAGGGATAGGTCACGGTGAGGGATTTGCTGCTGGCGGGGAAGCGCGCGCGCTTGACGGCGTTGGCCGCGCAAGTACCCGCCGGTGTGCCAGCAAAATCACCGATCTCCTGTGCGTTTGTCACACGGCCACTGGGATCGATGGTAGCGCGCACTTTAAAGCTACCGGACTTGCCCGCACCGCAGCGCTCAACCGAGGGCTTGACGGCGTTCATTCCCGAAGAGACCTGGGCGCGCGTCAATCCTTCGGCGGCCGGGGCGGCGGCCTGCGGCTTGGGATCGGGCTTTTTGGCAGGCGCCAACAAGCTGTCCAGGGCGCTGGTCGAGCCGGTTTTCTTGGTAGCAGCGGGCGCGGTAGCAGCCGGTGCTTTGGGCTGGGATGCGTCGTCGGTTTTCTTGGTGGCGGTCCCCGCCGCAGCGGTGGTGGTGGTGGTCTTCTTCTTGGCGGCCTCTTTGTCGTCGGCTGCCTTGTCCGCTGCGTCGCTCTCTTTTCCGGCCGCGGCACCACTCGCAGTTTTGTCGGCCACTGCTTTTTCTTTGTCGGCTTGGGTTTTGGCCAGTTGTGCCTGCATGGCGGCAATTTGCTCCGGCGACGCGTTGCCGACCTTCATCTGCTCAATTTGCTTCATGAGCTCGGCGATTTGTTCGTCGTAGGCGGACGTGTCTTCCTTGGTGTTGAGCACCACGCCCAAAACCACCAATGCTGCCAGCAACAACACGACACCAGCACCGATGCCAATTTTGGCACCCATGCTCAGACCCGATTGGGGTGTGGCCGCCAAAATGGGTGCGCCCAAAGAAGACGTGAACCCACCGCCGCCGATGGAGAGCATGTCGTCGACATCGCTCGCCTTTTGCGCTTCGGCAGCCAATGTGCTGGCCATGGCGCGAATGTCGATGAGCCCGGAGGCTTCTTCGCCGGGCTTGAACCCACCGATGCTGGGCAAGTCCGCATCGACTGCGCCTCCCGACGAGCCACCGCTGGCCAGGGCCTGCAGGTTGGCCAACGAAAAAAGAACGGAGTTTTCGTTGCGCGCGCCGGTCATGGGCGAAGCGTCTGCAGTGGCTCCGCGACCAAACGCGCTCGGGGCTTCGGTGGAAGCGAAAATCCCACCGCTGTCACCACTGTCACCGCTGCCAGCAAACAAATCGCCACCACCCGAAAAATCGGCGTCGCCAAACAAGGCCTCACCGCCCTGGGTTGCGGCGGCATCGGCAGAAGCAGAAGAAAAGATATCGCCGGAAATGGCGGGGGCGGCATCGAAGAGGTTGCCACTGGCTGCCGCAGCAGGAGCGGCGTCAAACAGACCGCCGCCCGTAGCGGGAACAGCGGGGCCGGTGTCGAAGAGGCTGGCCCGTTGCTCGTCGGGGCCTGTGTCGAACAGACCACCGCCCGCAGCAGGTGCCGCAGCGGGAGCGGCGTCGAACAGACCACCGCCCGCAGCAGGTGCCGCAGCGGGAGCGGCGTCGAACAGACCACCGCCCGCAGCAGGTGCCGCAGCGGGAGCGGCGTCAAACAGACCACCGCCCGCGGCAGGTGCTTCGGGTGCCGGGGCTGGCGCCGAAGTTGCGGCAGGCGGATTGAGAACGGACATGACTTCTTCGACGCTTTGCAGCGGCTGCCAATCGGCGAAGCCCTCGCGCCATATAAACGTTTCGTAGTCGATGCTCCCCGCACCGATAAACTCCCCCAGTTGGTTAATGGAATAGGGCCCCATCTGTTCGCCGCTGCTGGCCACCACGTGCCACAGCGCTTCATCGGCGCCTTTGTACCCGGAATAGTCGAAGACCTTGGTTTCGGCTTCGGGTGGCTGTGATGGCGCCGCGGCCGCCGCCACTGGCGGCAGTTCATCTCCGCGAACAACTATGGATTCGGAGCATTTTTTGCAGCGTATTTTGAAGACTTTTCCGCGAACTTTTTCATCTGCAATCGAATATTTCGCACCACAATTTCCGCAGGTTATTTTCATAATGCCAATCCTTGAGGTTATCGCCACCAGTCCACTTTTATCGGCGCAACACGTGGTTTTGCGAAGTTGTCTTCGCTTTGAAAATCAGCGTCACATATTAAAGAATCACCAAATATGAAGTCAAGATGGCAAACAGATTTTATATGTGTCCGAAATGACGCATCTGGCATTCGGGCGCTCAAAAGGGTGAAATCCATTGCCAACCCACGGTCACAAAGCCGTTCCAGACGTCGCTGTTGGTTTTTTTCATGGGCGCCAGAAAATGCGGGAACCACTCAACACCACCCTGCAGGCGAATCCGCTCGAAAAACACAAACGCCAAAAAGAATTGCGCCACGGGTGCCGAGCACATGCGGCTGTCGCCCTCCATGCGATTCATATTGCACCGCCCCGCCCAAAAGCGATCCGCCGTGCTGAATTGGTAACCGACGCGCACCCCCAGGCGCGGTTGCAACAAGACGCTGGACCAGGCGGGGTTTTCGAGCTCGACGCCGGCCACGGGCGACACGGCGAACGCGTCTTCGGCTGGTGACAACGCCTCGTAAATTCCCTTGATATTGAGAGCGAAGTTGAAGCGCAACCAGCGCGCCGGAGCGTACTTTCCCGCCAGGCTCAGCGAGAGCTCCGCCCCCTTGCCAGCGCCGATGTGCACGATGGCCTGTGGCGGATGATAATAAAAAATGTTGAGAGCGGGCTTGCCCAAAATGCGCAGCGCCAAGCTCTCAGAACGAGGCAGCTTTTTGGCGTAAATGTCCAACGCGCCCGCCAACTCCTCGCGCATGCGCGACAAGGCCAGCCAGCTATCCTTCTTCTTCAGCCCCAAGTCCTGAAACCAAAAGTCGTGAAACTCCAGCAGGCGCATGGTGTAGGCAAACTCGGACTCGTTCCCCCGGCGTTCCCACCGCGCAGCCATCTCCTGCTTTCGCATCGGCTTGAACAGCGGCGGCGCCTCTTTTTGCATGCCGCGAACACAGTGGGGATGGTCGATGGTGGCGTCCAGGGGCAATTCGCGACACTTGTCGTACAGGCGGATCAGCGACACCTGTAGGAGCGTCGTAAACTCTTCAAGGGCGGGCAGTGAACAGGCTGCGGTGTACTCGTTTTTTTCGTCCAACACGGCGCGCATGCAAAAATAAGGCGCCCAATCCTCTTCGACGTGGTGCGCCACAAACTGCTCGGGATAGTTGAGGGCAATGTCGACGTAGCCCAACTCCTTCAGACGCCGCCCCACGCGTTGCTCAATGTAGCGATGCGCGTCGTGCATCCCCAGATAAAAATCGAACACCCGAAACTGGCGATCGAAGAACCCGAAGAAGTTCGCCAACAAGCCGCTGGCCGAAGGAAACTCGCGCACCGTCATGCCCACCTGATCGCGCACCTCCGGGTGATCGTCGAGCAGCATGTACATCTCTTTGCCCTGGGCCGAACGCACATATCCCTGAGAGTACGCGCCAAACGCCGGGAAGAGCGCCTGGACCCGCTTCGACTCCTTGGCTCCCTCGTAGCTGGGATAAGACACGTGCAGCGCGTCGAGGTAGAGCATGATGAAATCGTCGAATTGCGGGAGATGCCGGCTGGGCTCGTCGCGCCAAACAATATCGCCGTCTTCAGTGCGCTGAAGCCCCGCGCGCGTCGTGCGAAACGCCAGGCCAATGGGATTGCGATCAAACATGCTGCCATCGACAAAGTCCTCGTGATGATCCGGTGCATCGCACTGAAAAGGCCCGGCTTTGGTGTCGGTGTCGGTGTCGGTGTCGGTGTCGGTGGCGGTGTCGGTGCCTGTGCCTGTGCCTGTGTCTCCCGGCGCGTGCATGCACAGCGACAACTCCTGGGCCGGAAAGGCCAAAGGAAAGGCCGAAGAGGCGTACATGAGCTTCTTCAATATCGCAAAATTCGCCCCGCGATTGCCCGGCGCATCGGGATCCACAAAAGGCAAGTAGGGCTGCGCAATGCCGTGCTCTGCATCGATGTAGTTTTGGATGAGGGGTTCCTTGCCCGGTCCGCGTCCGCGGATGCGAAACACAAATTTTTCCTCTTGGCGCTGCACCGCAAAGCTCTCGTTCAAGTGCACCGGACGCGAATTCACACGAGTAGCGGTGATGCCCACGACGATGTCCAATTTTTTGTCGAGGCCATCCATCCAGTCGCGCTCCATCTTGTCGGCCATGTCTGCGATGGCCTTTCGCGACGATATGGCCAGGGGCGGGGCATTCTGAACGTCGAGCAATTCTTTGAACTGCATGTTGGACCAAAGTTTGTAAAACAGGGTCTCGGAGGGGTGCGGTGAGAAGTCCTTGCCCAGGGCGATGGCCAGCAGCAGCGCGTTGATGGAGCCCGCCGAGGAGCCCGTCACCATGACCGGCGCCATCAGGGCGGGGTTGTGTTTCATCCACTCCGAAAGATAGTAGAGGTAGCCCGCCTGGTAACCGCCCAAGGAGACGCCCCCAGAGGTGGTCAAGGTGAGCGGCATTGGCGCGTGAGAAAGGATGTCGTCGCGCAGCGCGTGTTCGCCAGCCGCATCATCAACCGCATCATCAGCTACATCATTGACCGCATCGTCAAGCGCATCGCCAGCCACATCGCCCGTCTCAGCGCTCGCGCCCGGAGATGCCCAAAGCAACGCGAACCCCAACAGCGCCCCGCACACTTGGCGGGACACGCCGAAGCCCACAAGTCGCCTGCGTGTCGATGGGAATTGCGATGTCATTTTCGTTTCATTTCACTTGTCGCTGCGCCGCGTCGCCTTCGGTGTCGGTGTGGTGGCGGCCGGTATCCACGAGACGGCCCGAGTCAGTATCGATGTCGATATCGGTGGCACTGTCGCGCACGGGCGGGATGTCCAACGGCGCTGACGCCTCGAATACCGAAATCTCACTGACGGCCTGCAGGAGTAGATAACCGAGCATGAACGCGAGAATCAACGTGAAAGAAACCACGCCAAAGCGCGTGCTGAGGCTGTTGTCTGTGTTGAAAAAACGTCCGGCGCTGCGCCGACGAATTTTTTGTTTCACCTGCACCACGGTGTCCACGGGCGGCGTGATCGGCAACAGACCGGACAAGCTGCTCACCATTTCGCGGAAGCGCTGCCACTCCTGAGCACAAGCCGCGCACTGCGCCAAGTGCGCCTCCAACGACGCCCTCTCCTCTGCGGTCACATCTCCGTCCTGATACGCCGAAAACAACTCCATGGCTTCTCTGTGATCCATGTTCATCCCTCGCCTCGCGTCAGTTTTTCTTTTAGCGCCATACGCGCCCGGTGCAGCCGGCTCTTCACCGTACCGCCCGGCACGCCCACCACTTGCTCGATCTCCTCGTAAGAAAGATTTTGGATGTCGCGCAACACCAAGACAATGCGCTGCTCCTCGTCGAGTTCGGAGATCGCAATTTGCAAACGCCGCTCCATCCGCGCCCCTTCCAGCGCTTCGTCGGGCTGCGGAAAAGGAGATGGCATCGCCTCGGCGCCCGCGCTGTGGTTGGCATCCCACGATTCGCTGGCGTGCTGTGCGCGGCGGCGGTTGTACTTTTGTCGGTTGATGCAGTGGTTGGTGGCGATGCGGTAAATCCAAGTCGTCAACGACGCCTCACCGCGAAATCCATCGATTTGCTTGAACACAGCAACGAAGACTTCCTGCAGCAGATCTTCGGCTTCTTCGCGGTTGCCGAGCATGCGGTACAGCATATTGAAGATGGGGGTTTGGTGTGCGCGCACCAGCTCTTCGAAGGCCGCGGGATCGCGTTGCTTCAACCGCTGAATGTGGCGTTCTTCCCGCGAAGTCATGTGGAGCGCACCGGTCCCCTCTGGGGCAAGAGCCCTGCGTGAAGTCTCCGGCTCCGGCGGCATGCGGGCTGAGAAAATCGGGCGGGATTCGCTCCGTTCAACCGATAAAAATGCGCAGCGAAAAGGCCAGGCGAAACCGATCTTTGTATTCTATATCCTGCTGATACGCCAAATCAAGACCGACGCGCTGCCCGTTGTATCCCGCGCCCAAAGCGATTTGGTTGATGTCGAAATAAAAATCGTGGCGGTAGCCAGCGCGCAACCCCACCGCACCTGCGACAAAGAACTCCGCACCCACGGAGAGTTCGTATCCCGTCTCGGCGTAACTGGTGAAATCGAACACCGTGTTGGCCTCGATGTGGAGCATTTGCCGAATGTCCACCCCGACGCCCATCCCGAGTTGCAAAGGCGCGTACACAGTGTTTGGACGGGTGAGGTTGTACCCGGTGACGCCCAGGGAAACCAAGGAGCCCAAACGCAGCGCGGCACCGGCGTCAAAGGTGAAGCCGTTGGCTTGCAAACTACCGCTGGCATCCAGAGCGGGCGGACCGTTGGGCCCCCGGTGAGACTTACCCAAATCGTTTTCAACCCGCAGGTACTTACCGGTGAGACCAAGGAAGAACATGTTGGCGATGCCGGTGGAGAGGGCGAGCCGCACATCCCAGGCCTTGAAATCGCGGTGGGGATCTACGGCGCGCAGGTGATCGACGCCCACCCCTGCCGCCAATCGGTGCGAGGTGATGGAGTCCACGATTTGCACGCCGCCGTTGTGCAGGTCGTCGCGGCCGGTGTACTGGTACTTCATGTTGATGTGGTACAGGCGCGCCATCGACATCGTCGCGGGGTTGAGATACAGGGCCCCCACGCTACCCGCCGACGCGCGCAACGCGCCAGCCATGCCCAGTCCCCGCGCATCCTGCAGTGTTTCGGTGCCCACCTGGGGCTCCGAGGCGTGCGCCGCAGACACCCACCCCACCAGCAACACCACCGCGACCAACGCCGCGGTGCCGATGCGCCGATTTGATTTCATTTCATTGATCTTCATTTGCCGTTGTTCCCGCATACAGTAATGCGCCAATGCGCAGGTTTCTTCTTTGGCGACAGCGTAACGGATTCAAATCAGACAAGTCCATTTTCCCACCCGACGCCCATTCGACTGAACAAAATCCCAGCAGCGAGCAGCCCACTTGCCACACTTCCCGAGGGGGCCACGAGACCCGCCGGGCTTGACTTTTTTTTTCTGTTTTTTTGCGCGCCGTGACGCCCGTTCACTCTCAAATTTGTTCCGTTGCAATTTCGCTGGGTTAGCAAATTTCAAGCCCCAAAAACACTTTTCTTTCGCGGGCAAAAAAAAGACACGAAATCGCTACAAGCCTTATATTTCAGCCCTTTCCCGACTTTGGTCATCAATGATTTTTTTGACTTGGCCAGGGCATTCGTTTTTTGCTATCTCGCTTGGGTACCGCAAGACAGCCACATCGCCCACCTGGGTTCTGGGCAACAAGGAAGGCCAGATTGAAAGACAAAAAGCTCCCCATTTTTTCGAATGACACGCACACCGACGCCACCTCTGCCGCAACCAGCGAGGTGGCGTTTTCGGCGACACCCGCGGCATGCCAAAATGCATGGCAAGGCGCCACCCAATGGATCAAGGAACGCCTGAGTCCCCAAGTGTTCGACAACTGGATCGCCCCCATCGCGTTTGATCGCTGCGATGCACACCGCCTCTCGCTGCGCGTGCCCAACCGTTTTTTCGCCGACTGGCTCTCCGACAACTACCGCGACACCATCCGCGAAGCTTGGCTGCAGCAAACCCAGGGCGACGATGTCGAAATTCTGTGGCACATCGACACCACAGCCACGCGCCCCAGCCACACGCTCTCAGCCGTTCCCGACGCACCGCCACCCGCCGTGCGCACAGCGCCGCCGCCGCGCCTCAACCCGCGCTACACCTTCGACAGCTTCGTCGTGGGCGCATCCAACCAGCTATGCCACGCCGCGGCCACAGCGGTGGCCAATCACTCGGGGGTCTCCTACAACCCCCTGTTCATTTACGGCGGTGTGGGCCTGGGCAAGACACACCTGTTGCACGCCATCGGCCACCAGAGCGCCGCCCACAAGCCATCGAGCCACATCTGCTATCTCTCGGCCGAAGAATTCATGAATGAGTTCATCAGCTCTCTCAAAAACAAACAAATGGAGGGCTTTCGCCAAAAATACCGCCGCGACTGCGATGTCCTGCTCATCGACGACATCCAGTTCATCGCCGGCAAGGCCAGCACCCAAGACGAGTTTTTCCACACCTTCAACGCCCTCTACGAAGACAACAAACAAATCGTCCTGACCTCCGACAAATACCCCCAGGAGATCCCCGACTTGGAAGAGCGCCTGCGCTCGCGTTTTCAGTGGGGCCTCATCGCCGACATCCAGGCCCCCGAGCTCGAAACCCGCGTCGCCATTCTCCGCCACAAAGCCGAAGAGGAGCGCATCGACTTGCCCGACGAAGTGGCGATGTACCTGGCGTCCTCCATCCGCACCAACATCCGCGAACTCGAGGGCTCGCTCATCAACTTGGCCGCCCACGCCTCCCTCGAAGGTCGCGCCATCGACATGGACTTTGCCGCCGAAACCCTCAAGCGCATCATCGCGCTGCACCAGGCCGCCCTCACCGTCGAGACCATCCAGCAAACCGTCTGTCGCCAATTCAACATCACCATGGCCGACCTGCGCGGACAGGCGCGACACCGCTCGGTTTCCTTTCCCCGGCAAATCGCCATGTACCTGTGCCGCAAGGGGCTCAAAACCTCTTTCCCCGAAATCGGTCAGCAGTTCGGCGGCAAAGATCACACCACGGCCATGGCGGCCTGCCGCAAAATCGACAAGCTGCTCCAGACCGATCCCGAGCTCAAAAACAAAATCGAAATCCTCGAGCGCACCCTCGGGTTTTAGCCACCGTCCCCACACGCCGCCCCAAAACGAAGCCCAAAATTTCTGTCCCCGACCGTTTCGCGATATACTGGCCGCGTCATCATTTGTGACATTCGCGTCATCACTTGTGACATCGAGGAGGTCTGTCATGTCACGTCTTGCCATTTGCAGTGTCTTTTTGGCCGGGGTCTTTGTTGCGTTTCCGGCATCGTCCCAAGTCGAGCAGTGGCGCAGCGCCGCCGAAAAAGCGCCGGACGCCGCTCCGTTGCAGCTCTCACAACACTACACCGGCACCAAGCCCGGTACCGGCAACCACTTGCCGCGGGTGGCGGAGCTCAAAACCAAGACCGGCTCCTGGATCACCTGGCCGGGCTTTCAAATGAAACCCGATGGCGGCTCGCGCATCTTCATTCAAACGACGCAGCCCCTGCAATACACCCTCAGGTCGACGGCCAAGCGCATCACGCTCAAAATCTCCGGCGCCAAAATTCACCTGTCCAACAACCGCAACCCCCTCGTCACCACGTGGTTCAACACGCCGGTGCAAAAATCGCGGCTGCGCAACGCCGGCAAAAACAAAGTCGACCTCATCCTCGATTTGAAGGGCCAAGCGACGCCAGCGGTGTCCCAGCTCTCCGACGAAGACGGCTTTCACTATCTCTTCATCGATTTCCCGCCGGGTGAGTGGCAGCGCGGACAAGGCGATAGCCAAGTGCTGTCGCGCGTAGACAGCCCCGCGTCCCACGCCGATGACACCCCCGGCATCGAGGTGCCATCCGACTTCGTTTACACGCCAGCGGGCGATGGAGAGGACATGCCCGAGTGGAAGCGAAATGTCCTGATGCGCAAGGCGACCTCCAGCAGCACGCCCGCCGCAGATAGCGCCGGAACTGCTCCCGCAGCCCCCGCAGGTGACGTCGCCGCAGAGGACACCCCCAACGACGACCCCTGGATTTAATCTGCTGTTAAACCGTCTGTTAACCGCCCGTTAATCGCCCGCAACCGCGCCGTCACGCCCCTTGGGTGTAGAGAAACAGCACCCCCAACAACGCCACCCCCAACAGCAACAAGGCGATGAGCACCGGCAACATCCCGCGCGGACGCGTCGGCGCTTCTTCGGTGCGGCGCGTGGCCGCCATCGTCAGCAAGACGCGCTGTTCGATTTGGTGCAGACGCCGCTGTGCCGTGGGGTCGTCGCCGCGCCTTTGGTAACAAGCGGCGGCAAAGCCCGGGACGCCCTGCGCAAAGCACTGCGCCACAAATTGCTCATGCTGCGCTTCGTCGTCCCAGTGCGCTTCCAGTTCCGACAGCATCTGCTGCAGCGATTCGCTCACGGCGTCCTGCGGTGCAAAGCCCGCAAAACGCGCCGCGGCCAACCCGCACTTGGGGCAGTGGTCGCCGCCCACCGAGGCACCGCACTTGGGACACAACTGAGGCGACGTCGGCGCTGTCATCGGCGTTCCGTCCATTTCGCTGCGGAGGAAAAGTTATCGGTCATCTTCGAGAGAGAAGGGAAGGCGCGCCAAAGGCGTGTGCCCCGAAAACAGGGCGAAGGGTGCGAGGGCGCCCAGGGAATGGCGCAGCTCGGCGGGCAACAACAGGGCCTCTGCGGCCGACATCTCCTGTGCCTTGCGTCCCTTCTTCATCAAACGTCGCAGCAGATTTTTTTCTGGCACTGGCAACTGCAAAACGCGCGTCCCCGGTTTGACAAAGGCCAAGGCGCGGGCGTGGTTCAGGGCCTCCTGGTAGCCCCCGAGCTCGTCGACCAACAAGTGCTGCCGCGCATCAATGCCGTTCCAGATGCGCCCACGGGCCCGCTTGTCGAGGGTCTCTCGCGTCAACCCGTTGTCGCGTCCTTCGACGACGCGGTCGAGAAACAGGTGATAGTAGCTCTCGAGCTGCCGTTCCAACTGCGCCCTCTCGCCATCGGTGTACGCCCGGGCCCAGCTCTGCGCGTCGGCCTGGTCGCCGCGCCGAAATGTGGTGACAGAAATGCCGAGCTTGTCGAGCAGCCCCGACACATCCGCCTTGCCGTAAAACACCCCGATGGACCCGGTGAGGGTCGTGGGCTCGGCGTAAATGACGTCGGCCGCCGAGGCGATGTAGTAAGCGCCCGAAGCGGCCACGGCGCCCAGGGTGGCGATGACGGGTTTGTGCTGACGCAAGGCCATGAGCTCGCTCCAGATGATATCCGCAGCCAAGGCCGAGCCGCCGGGGCTATCGATGCGAACGACCACCGCGCGTATCGCGGGATTGTCGGCCAGTGAGCGCAGCGTCTTGGCGAGGGTTTCGGCCCCGGTGGTGCGGATGCGCAAGAAGGGGATGTCCAGGCTCTCGCCGTCCACGAGGTCGCCCTGGACGTGCACCACTGCCACGGCAGGCGCGTCGATGTAGGTGCGGTGGCGCTGCGGGCGCGTGTCGTAGCGGTCGTGCACGATGGCCGAACGACCCAACAGCGCTTCGAGCTCGGCTTCGAGTTGATCAGTGCTGACCAGGCGATCCACCAGCCCGGCCTCCAGCGCTTCGGTGGCGAGGAAGGGCCCCTGTTCGATGATGTCAGCCGCTGCCGCAAAACCCGACATGCCCCGGTCTTCGGCGATGCCCGCCGTCAGCGTGCGGTACAAGCCGTCGAGATAGCGATTGATCGCCTTGGCCGCGGGTGCCGTGGGAGCGGTCTCGGTGAACATCTCCGGCGCCGATTTGTACTCGCCCATCCGCACGATGTCCGCCTGCACCCCCACCTTGTCGAGCAAGCTGCGGAAGTACACCGCGCGCATGGAGAGCCCGCTTGTGCGGATGCCGCCGGCGGGGTGAATCCACACTTGATCGCTGCCGGCACAGGCCGCATAGGCCGCCGTGGAGGCCTCTTTCAAGTAACAGACCGTGGCGATTTCGCGCGCCTTGAGCTCGCGGATGCGCCGCCGCAATTCGCGCGCATAAGAGAGATTGAGGGCGTCCGGGGCAATCTCAAACAGCACGGCATCGACGCTGCGATCGCTCTGGATGCGCTCGAGGCGGCGTTGCCAGTCGGCCCAGGCCATGGCGGTCATGTTTTCGTCGAGGCGGATGGGCGCCACCAAGACCGGTGGAGCCAACAGGGGCAACGAGGGGCGGTCGTCGCCCGAGAACTGCAGCATCGCGCTCATGCCCTGGTAGCCCGCCTGGTAATCCGGTGCGAGCTTGAAGTAAGGCGCCACGCCCAACCCAAAGGGAAAGCGCGCCGTGTCGACGACCAGCGCCGTGTCGAGATAATAGGCCGTGCCCACATCTTCACTGCGCACGCCTTCAGCGGTGAAGCGGGTGCGCAACGAGATGCCGTCGGTGAGCGTCACGCCGACATGGGCCTGAAAGTCGGTGCGCTGAAACGGCATGGACAGGAAGGTCCCGGTATCTGCGTCGTAGGCCTTTCGCGCGCCATTCATGTAATGCACTTCGCCGCCCAACGAGATGCGGTCGGTGCCTGTGGGGCGAATGGTGAGGGCGATGGTGTAGCGGTTGGGCACTTTTTCGGTGCGGCGCGGAACCACTGTTTCGTCGTCCTTCACCTGCCCGTAGGTCACCTTGGGGCCGTTGACGTCTTGGAACAAAAAGGACAGGGACACGTGGTTGATGGGGCGCACCGAGACGCCAAAGTCCAGCGTGTGGATGGGGGCGCCGAAGTCGTAGCCCGGAAAAGTGCGCCAGGCGAAGCCAAGCCCCAACGCGCGCACCGGGTTAAACGAAAGCCCCATGGAGAAACGCATGCGCCGGTCGAGCCCCTGCCAACGCCGCACGCTGTCTGTGGGCAACATGAACTCGGTGCCGATGCCGAAGCCGACAGGCCCCAAGGGAACAGCGAAGAACAGGGCCTGCCCCTGCCCCGACTGGTGCTCTTGCGACGACGACACCCAGGCGCCGTTGTACACTAGGTTCCAGGCGTCCAAAAATCCCAGGTGGGCGGGGTTCACCGACAGGGCGGTCGCGTCGTTGACCTCGGTGGTCACGGGCGAGACCAACAGCACGCCCTCGGTGGGGCGCACATAGGGCTTTTGGGCAACGGCTTGGGCCGCAACCAGCAACAGGGTCGTGGTCAACCCCAGGGAAAAACATCGGATAATGGCACGCATGCGCAGACTCCTCTCATTGGGTGGTCACTTTTTGGGTGGTCACTTTGTAACGATGCCAATTTAACACTCCTCGGCCATTGTCACACCGTTTAATCGGGACATGCTGGCTGGCCCCTGGCGCAGCGTGAAATGGCGAAAATTACGAAACCATGAAAAAATTCCCGGAACACCGGGGTTTGGGGGGCAGCACAAGAGAAAATCATTTATAATGGCACTGTACAGTTGTCAGATGCTTTGAGGAAAGATAGTATACGGCAAAGTTTCAAATCACTCGTTTTAAACAGCGATAACGACAACTATAAGGTAGTCACAAAAGCTCCATCCAACCGGGAGGAATAAAGAAATGAAAACAGTGAATTGGTTCAAACTTCTCACCATCACCGCTGCGACCATCGCTGCGCTCGGATGCATGAACCGCGAGCCCGCACCCGTGTGCCCCGTGCCCACGGAGCTGGTGGCCTCCACCCCCACCATCGGTGGCTTTGACGGCGTGGACATCATCGCCATGGTCGACAACTCCTCTTCCATGGTCGAAGAGCAACAAATTCTGGCCACCTCGTTCTTCCCGCTGATCAACGCGCTGGTCAACCCGCTGCCCGGCGCCAAGGACGAAGGCACCGACTCCATCCGCATCGCCATTGTCACCTCGGACATGGGGCTTCAGTGGGGCGGAAATGGCTACGTGCAAGCGCGCGACGGCTTTCCCTCGGTCCTCACCAAGGGCTGCATCAACAACGATGGCTGGGGCGACAACGGCAACTTCATCACCAATTACGGGTTCAACCCCAACCACGGTGGCGTTGTCGAGCTCACCCAAGGGGCCATTCCCTGCGGCGCAGGGGCGGTCCAATGTCCACCGGGCTGGACCTGCGACAACATCGGCGATAACGGCATCGGCGCCTGCTACAACCCCAGCGCTTCCGGACAACCCACTTCCGAAGTGAGCTGCCCACCGGCGCCCGGCGAAAAGCAAAGCCACTACCTCACCCTGGGCACTGGCGACGACGCCTCGGGCCCCCCGCTCTACGCCCAAAACGAGCTGGCCCTGGCCACGGCGTGTCTCTCCAAGCTCGGCACCGATGGCTGCGGCTTCGAGCAACAGCTCCTCTCCCCGGCCGTGGGCCTCGAACGCGACGCGGGCCGCGACCCCAGCATCCGCTTCATGCGCGACAAGGCGCTGCTCGTTATTCTGCTCGTCACCGACGAAGAGGACTGCTCCATGAAGGACGGCCCCTCGCTCTTCGCCACCGAGCACGTGCAGCAACACAACTACGCCTACATCAACGTCGCCTGCGGCGAACACGAAGAGTACCTCTACACCCCCGCCGAAATCCTCGATCGCTACCGCGCCGCCAAGGCCAAGGTCTCCGGACAGGGCAGCGGCATTCTCTTCGCCGCCATCACCGGCGTACCCACCGCGTCTGAAGCCTCGGGCTGCGAAGGCACCGGCAACGAAATCGGCGGCTGCCTCGACCTGCCGCAGATGCAAAACGAAATCGTACAAGACCCCGACTACGACGCAGCACCAAAGTACATCTACAAGTACACCTGCTCGCGCTATGAGGGCAGCGAAGCCGTTACCCAGGCCATGCCCGCGAGGCGCCTCATTCAAATCGCGCAGTCCATGGGCTCCATGGGATACGTCTACTCCATCTGCAACGCGGACTGGTCCCCGGCCATGGAAAAAATCTCCAGCCTCATCGCCGCCAACATCGCGGGTACTTGCTACGCCAAACCCCTCGACGTAGACCCGGCCACCAACACCGCCTACTGCAACACCGTCATTAAGTTCTTTGGCCAAGACACCTGTCCTGGCGGCCTTCCCTGGGCGGCCGAAGAGCAAGTGGGCACCCCCGAGCAACCCATTGTTTCGTGTACCATCCCCAAAATCCCGGCCAACCCGGTTTGTCCTGACCCCGGCACCCCGGAAGGCGATGCGCTCCGCGAAATCGTCCGCAACGAGTTCGGCTGGTACTACTGCGAAAACCGCGGCGAAGACTTCTCCGACGCCTGCAACGACGGCATCGACAACGACGGCGACGGCCTCGTCGATTGCGAACAACCCTCTTGCCAGAGCTGCAAAAACTGCGCTGCCGACGGCCAGGGCGACACGGCCCTTTGTCCGCTCAAGTGCCGCTACATGATGACCCTCACCGACAAGGCCCTCTCCATGGCAAAAAATGCCTCCGTCGAAGTGCAGTGCTTGCAGCAATTCTCCTTCGAGGATCCCAACTGCCAAGAGAACACCCGCGCTGCCTGCAGTGACGGCCTCGACAACGACGGCAACGGTCCCTACGACTGCGTCAACATTTCGGCCGGCCAAGCCAGCGACGAGTGGCCCGCGCGCAACGCCGACCCGCACTGCTGCCCCATGAGCAGCGAGCAATTGCCCGGGAGACCTTGCCAATTCACCGGCAACGGCGATCCCAAAAAACAGGCCCAGGCCATCTGCAACCCCGACGACTGGGCGGGTGCCCCGGGGTTTAACGCTGGCGATTGGTCCGATGCCTGCAAGGCTGCCGCCGCCCTCTACCAGTGCACGCTCCCCTAAATCTCCCGTTTTCTCCTCACCCAAACAACCCTCAATAGCCGCAACATGAGCGACCTCACCTATGATGTCTGCATCATCGGCGCCGGGCCTGCGGGACTGGCCGCTGCCGAACGTTTGCACGCGGCGCAGCGATCGGTCTGCCTCATCGACCGCCGCGCGCATCCCGGCACCAAGGCCTGCGGAGGCGGCTTGACCCAGGCCGCTCTGGCGCGCATCCCCCGCGACGTCATCTCCACGGGCCGCCCTTGCCGCGTACTGGAGGTGCATTCGGCGGGATGGCGCAGCCGCATCCACACGGACACCCCCTACATGACGCTGGCGGACCGCACGACCTGGCAAGCCCAGTGGCGCGCACGACTGATCGCGCGCGGCGTGCGAATACACACCGAGACGCGTCTGCTGCACCTCACAAAAAACGGCGTGGCCACCTCCTGCGGCCACATCACCTGCGGCCACATCATCGGCGCCGACGGACCCAACTCTCGGGTGCGCCGCGCCCTGGGGCTGCCAACCGCCATCGGCAGCATCGCCTTGCAACTGCGCCACACCCACGCGCCCGACGCCGCCCTGCTGCCCGCCGTTTGGTTTTGGCCCACGCATTTCGGCGCGGGATACGCCTGGCGTTTTCCCCACCCGGACGGCTGTCGCTGGGGAGTTGGCGTACCGACGCAAACCCACGACGCCCGCGCGCTCAAGGCCGCGTTTCAGCACTTTTTGCGCCACCAGCGCATCGATGAAACCCGCGGCATTCGCGAGGGAGGCAACATCGGCTGCCACTACGTTGGGCACCGCTTCGGCCGCGTGTGGCTCGCCGGGGACGCCGCAGGGCTCGCTTCACCGGTGACGGGCGAGGGCATTTCCCAAGCCCTGATCAGCGGCGACGAAGTGGCCAAAGAGATCTGCTGCCCCAACTACCGCTCCCGCGCCATTGCTCGGTTGGGCGGGCAACACCGCCGCACCTTTGCCGCCCTAGCCGGTCCCCTCCCCGGCGCGCGCCTTTTGCACAGCGCGGCCTGGTTGCTGCGCATTCCCTCCTTGGGCCGCACGGTCCTGTCGCGTTTCGCCCAGACGGCGCCCAGCAAAATCGATGTGTAAAAAACGATGTGTAACGAACAGGGGATGAACGCCAGGCTGCGTTAAAACAAATCGTCGATGGGACCGGCGCCCTCGCGCAGTACCTCGACCTCGCCCCCCTCGCCAAAGGCCAAAATGGTGGAGGGCACCACGCCGCCCAGCCCGGTGTCGAGCACGAGATCGACCTGCTTAAAACGCGCCGCGATCTCCTCGGGGTCGTTGGCGTTCCAGTCGCTGTCATCGTCGTTGCGCCGCGCCGATGTGGAGATAATCGGGCCCCCCAACGCTTCCAGAATGGCGCGGGCCACCGGGTGGTCGGGCACGCGGATGCCCACCGACTTGCGCTTGCTCATGCACAGACGCGGCACTTCCTTGGTGGCTTCGAGAATGAACGTGTAGGGCCCCGGCACCAGTCGCCGCATGAGCCGATAGGCGCTGTCGCCCACCCGCGCGTACCGGGCGATGTCCGACAGATCGGAGCACAGAAACGAAAACGGTTTGTCGGGGCTGGCGTTTTTGATGCGGTACACTTTCTCGACCGCTTTTTTGTTGAACAGATCGGCGCCAAAACCAAAGACCGTCCCCGTGGGATACGCGATGACGCCACCCTTCTTCAACACGTCGATGGCCTGGCGAATTTTGCGCGGTTCGGGATGCTTGGGATTTACAGGAAGCAACATGGCGTTCTCCAGTTTCGAAAAAAAGCAACGCCCGTGTACCACGAACGCGCTACAGGCGCCAGTCCCGGCAGCAGTTGGCACGAGGCATACCCAACGATGGGCGATTAACGAAGTACGAAGTTGTATGTGTAGACAATGGTGGCGGCCACGGGCTCTCCCTTAGGCCCCAACGCCGGGTTCCAACGCTGCGCCAACATCGCGCGCCGCGCCGCATCGCCGAGACCGCCGCCGGGATCCGCGAGCACCTCGGCCTCCCGCACGCGACCGTCGCTGCCGATGCGCACCCGCAAGCGCACCTTGCCCTCGATGCCATAGCGCCGCGCCTTGGGGGGATAGGGCGGCAGGGCCACCGGTCCGTTGTAGGGAGCGGGATGGCGCGACCAGTTCCGGGGAGACCCAGACGCCGCTGGCGCCACACTCGCTTTGCCCACGCCCGCTTCCGCCCCCGTTCCTCCAGACGCAGGACGCGTGCCGCGCAAGCCCGAAGCGCCCGGGGCCGCCACCTGCCCCACGGCGGCGTTTCCCTCCGAGGGGGCCAGGGAAAAATCCGCCGGGGCGTCGCTTGGCGCGAAGCTGTGGTCGTCGATGTCGAGGACCGCGGGCGCCGCTACGCGTTCCGGCTCATCGACAAATTCCGGGGCTGTCTCCGGGGCGGGCGCCGGTTCTTCAGCGGGTTCCGGGGCCGTCACCGGGGTTTCGGCGGGTTCTGGGGCTTCGGCCCATTCTGTCGGTTGGGGATGCGGGCGCAACGGGGCGTCGTCCCGGGGCAGCGGCGGGGGTGCTTCGGGTACTTCGGGCAGGGGCGAGACGGCGTTGTCGGGGCGCGGGTTCGCCGGGGGTGGCGGCTCCCACAGGGTCATTTCGACCCAATCGAGGTCGGGGTGTAGCGACGGGGGTTCGGCGACGAGCAAGCCGAAGAACAAGAGCGCGTGAACGGCGCCCGAAACGAGCCAGGCCAGGGCAAATCGGCCCCGCACGTCACACGTTGACCCGACTCGCTTCATCCCGGGTCACCATGTGCTGGCGGCGCGCGTCCAGGTGCGGGCGCACCACCTGCTGCAGGTAGTCGTCGACCTGGATGGCAGCCAGCCCGATGAAGCGCTCCGGCGTCTGGGCGATCGCGCTGAGCTCGCTGGCGCTTAACGGAATGCGGTCGTCGCCGGCCAGGCGTTCGAGCAGGTCGTTGGGCTGCCCCAACTCTTTCACGGAATGCGCCGCCGCCACCGAGTGATCGCGGATGGCCTCGTGGGCCACTTGCCGGCTCGCGCCCTTCTCTACCGCCGCCATGAGGATTTCTTCGGTGGCCAAGAAGGGCAGCTCCTCGGCCAAGCGCTTGTTGACAATGGCGCGGTTGAGCACGAGCCCGCTGGTGATGTCGATGAGCAGCCCCAGCACCGCGTCGGTGAGCAGGTAGGCCTGGGGGATGTCCATGCGGCGGATGGCGGAGTCGTCCAGGGTGCGCTCGAGCCACTGGTTGGCGTGGGTGGCGTGGAAGTCCACCGGCAAGTTCATCAGCTTGCGCGCCAGGCTGCACATGCGCTCCGAACGCATGGGATTGCGCTTGTAGGCCATGGCCGAAGAGCCGACTTGGTGGCGCCCAAAGGGCTCGTCGAGTTCTTTGAGCCCCGAGAGCAAGCGGATGTTGGTGCCCAGCCAACTGGCCGAGGCGCCGATGCCCGCCAAAGTTTCGGCGATCTTGGTGTCGAGCTTCCGCGGATAGGTTTGCCCCGTCACCGGAAAGGAAGCCTCGAAGCCGAGCTTCTCCGAGACGCGGGCGTCCAGTGCGCGCACCTTGTCGGCGTCGCCGTTGAACAGCGTTACGAAGCTGGCCTGGGTGCCGGTGGTGCCCTTGGCGCCGCGGGCTTTGATTTGCCCCATCACCCACTCGATGGCGTCGAGGTCCATCATGAGGTCTTGCAGGGCGAGGCACAGGCGCTTGCCCATGGTGGTGGGCTGGGCCACCTGGAAGTGCGTGGCCCCGAGCACCGGTACATCTTTGAACTGCTCCGCCGCCGCCGCGAGGTTCTCAATGGCGTGCAGCAAATCGGCGTGGACATAATCCAGCGCCGTGCGGTGCAGCATCAAGTCGGTGTTGCAGACGACGAACTGGGAAGTGGCGCCCAAATGGATGATCCCCGCAGCGCTGGGGGCCTGCTCGCCAAAGGCGTACACGTGGGCCATCACATCGTGGCGCAGCTCCCGCTCCTTGGCTTCGGCGCGTTCGTAGTTGATGTCGTCGCGGTGTTCGCGCATCTCCGCGATGGCCTGCTCCGAAATCAAGTGCGTCAGACCGAGTTCGCGCTCGGCCTCGGCCAGGGCGATCCAGCAGTCGCGCCAACCGCGAAAGCGCGTGTTCTCGCTGAACAGCTCTTGCATGCGGCGGCTGGTATAACGGCTCACCAGTGGGTCCCGATACACATCACGGCTCATGGGGGCTTCCTTTCAGATGGGGGTAATTATAACAACAAGCCGGGGCGCTGCCGATCAATCTTGCGCGCCACCGTCGGAGGAGGATTTGGGGCCGCCCGAACGGACGCGCGGTGCCCGGCCTTCGCGGCGCTCACGGCTCTCGCGACCATCGCGGCGCTCACGGCTCTCGCGGCCATCGCGGCCATCGCGACCGTCACGGCCACGTCCCGAGCGCTCGGGGCGGTTGTCATCGTTGCGCGGCGGACGCGGCGGGCGCTCTTCCCAACCCTCGGGCTTCTCGAGCAACGCGCGGCGCGAGAGGCGAATCTTGCCGCTGCTCCGGTCGATTTCGAGGACCTTCACCCGCATGGTGTCGCCCTCTTTGCAGATGTCTTCAACCTTGTCGACGCGGTGCCAGGCCATCTCGGAGATGTGCACCAGGCCGTCGATGTTGGGGATGATGTTGACGAAGGCGCCGAAATCCGCCAGGCGCACCACGGTGCCCTCGAACTCCTCGCCCACCTCGGGCTCGCGGATGAGGCCCTCGATGATGTCGATGGCGCGCTGCGAGGCCTCGGGGTCCGGCGAAGCGATGAAGACGGTGCCGTCGTCCTCGACGTCGATGTTCACGCCGGTCTGCTCGACGATGCCGCGGATCATCTTGCCGCCGGGGCCAATGATGATGCGGATTTGGTCGGGCTTGACCTTGAGCGTGGTGATGCGCGGCGCCCACTTGGAGAGCTCGGGGCGCGGCGCCGAAATGGTGGCGAGCATGCGCTCAAGGATGTGCAAGCGGCCGACGCGGGCTTGCTCCAAGGCGCGCTCCATGATGTCGCGGGCGAGGCCCTTAATTTTGATGTCCATCTGCACGGCGGTGATGCCGCCCTGGGTGCCGGTGACCTTGAAGTCCATGTCGCCCATGTGGTCTTCATCGCCCAGAATATCGGAGAGGATGGCCGTACGCTGGCCGTCGGACATGAGCCCCATGGCGATGCCCGCCACCGGCGCTTTAATGGGCACGCCGCAGTCCATGAGGGACATGCAGCCGCCGCACACCGTGGCCATCGACGAGGAGCCGTTGGACTCGGTCACTTCGCTCACGACGCGAATGGCGTAGGGGAAGTCTTCTTTGGACGGGAGCATGCGGTCTAGGGCGCGCTCCGCCAGGGCGCCGTGCCCGATCTCGCGGCGCGATGTGGCACCGACGCGGCGCACTTCGCCCACGGAGAACGGCGGGAAGTTGTAGTGCAGCATGAAGCGCTTGGTGGGCTCGGTGTAGAGGCCGTCCAGGCGCTGCTCGTCACCGGAGAGGCCCAAGGTGGTGGTGGCGATGGCCTGGGTCTCGCCCCGCGTAAACAGGGCCGAGCCGTGCACCCGCGGCAACAGGCCCACCTCCGAGGAGATGGGGCGGATGTCGGTGGTGGCGCGGCCGTCGATGCGCTGTCCCGTGGCGAGCACGCGTTCGCGCACGACGTGCTTCTTGAGGTTGGAGAGCGCCGGGGAGATGTCGCCGGCGTGGTTGGGGAACTCCGCCAACAGGGCTTCGGTGGCCTCGCTGGTCACCGCGTCGATGGCGGCGTAGCGCTCCTGCTTGGCGAGGATGCGCGTGGCTTCGTCGAGGCGCGCCCCAAAGCGTTCCTGGGCCCGCGCGACCAACTCCGGGTGCAGCTCCGGCGCCGTAAAGGGCATCTTGGGCTTGCCCGCGCTCTCGCGCATGGCCTCCTGCAGGTCGAGGAGCGGCATGAGGGACTGGTGGCCGAACTCCAGCGCGTCGATGAGGTCGCCCTCGCTGATCTCCTCGCCGCCGCCTTCCACCATGGTAATGGCGTCGCGGGTGGCGGCCATCACGATGTCGAGGTCGCTGTTTTGCAGCTCTTCCATGGTGGGAAATGCGACGAAGCTGCCGTTGACGCGCCCCACGCGAATGCCGGCGATGGGGCCGAAGAAGGGAACGTCGGAGAGGTGCAGTGCCGCCGAAGCCCCGATGAGGGCGAGCACGTCGGCCTTGTTTTGGCCGTCGGCGCTGAGCAGCGTGGCGATGACCTGTACCTCGTTGCGAAACCCGTCGGGAAACATGGGGCGAATGGGGCGGTCCATGATGCGGCAGGTGAGGATTTCGTCTTCGCGGGGCCGGGCCTCGCGCTTGAAAAAACCGCCGGGGATCTTGCCGCCAGCGTACTGCCGTTCGGTGTACTCGCAGGTCAGCGGAAAGAAATCCACGCCCTCGCGCGCCGACTTGCTGCCCACCGCGGTGACGAGCACCATGGTGTCCTCGAGGCGAACCACCACCGCGCCGCCCGCTTGTTTGGCGATGCGCCCGGTTTCAATCGAAACCTCTTTGTTGCCGATTTTTACGCTTTCTCGAATGAACATTGGCTATGCCTTTCTGCCGGAGTGCCCGGCAATGGGCCGTACATTGCGCGATCGCGATTCACCGGGTTAGTCCTGGTCCCTGGCCACATCGCCGCGCGGGTGGGGATGCGGACACGGAGCAAGACTACGATGAAGAGATGCGCCAATGTACGGGAGGTAATGCGCCTGCGACGCCAGCTCACCCGCGGCCGCGCCAAAGGGCGGCAGGGCGGCAGACAATCGCAGGCGGGGATGCATCAATAAAGCGGGGCTACTTGCGGATGCCCAGGGCGTGGATGATCTTGCGGTAGCGCTCCACGTCCTTGCGCTTGAGGTAGTCGAGCATATGGCGGCGCTTGCTCACAAGCTTGAGCAGACCGCGGCGGCTGTGGTGGTCTTTTTTGTGCGTCTTGAAGTGCTCGGTCAAGTACTGGATGCGCTTCGTCAACAAGGCGACTTGGACCTCCGGAGAGCCGGTATCGTTTTCGTGGGTTTTGAATTGCTCGACAATGGCTTGCTTGTCTTCGGTGTGAAATACAGACATTTTCTCATCTCCTTAATATGGATGTTCGTGCCTGGGTTCCCAGTCGCGCCTGTTGCGAACCGGCGTACCCGGCGAAATGGTGTTCCTGCTATCATTTGCGAAGCGGCTTGTCAATTTCAAAGCAAGGCGAAAACACCCCGTAAAATCCCCGCATAATCACTCTGAACGCCCCGTTTTTCGCGCATCACGTAAGCGGCACAATCGTCACGCCCTGCTCGCCGCACAACTGAAAAAAGTCCAACAGCTCCCCAAAAAACTCGCTGCACGAGAAATGCAGCACGTCGCCCTTCCCGAGGTACACCGCAATCGTCAGCGCATCGCCAAACGAAAACGACACCGGCTCGAAATCCTCCCCCTTGGGCCACAGGCAATTCTTGGCGACGAGCCCCCCGGTGCTCTCGTTTTGCACATGCACCCACGCCGACGTATCGTTGTTGTTCTTAAATCCGATCTCCACCGCCTTCTCACCGGAGAACACCACGCGGATGTCCACCGAACACAGGCTCAGCTCCGTCACGCTCTTCGCCGTATCGCCATCCGAGGTGTTCGCCTGGTTGCCGGTGATGGGCCGCGAGGGGATCACCTGCGAGTCGCGACCGCCGCCATCCTCCGCATCGTCATCACAACAACCGCACAACAGACCGACCCACAGCGCCCAAGCCACCCACAACACCTTCCGTTTCATCTCCACCTCCCAAATCGCAAGTCTTGCGAACCACGGTTCGTCACCGCGCCCTTCATCGCCACCACCATCACTCCATTCTCCACCAAAACCAGCCCTCTTTGGCACACTATTTTCGTTTGCGAGAAGCATTTTACAATACGATTGATAATATAAACAAAGGCGCCCAACGCCAACCGCACCTGATTTGCCAATCACCCTAAGAAATAGCATCGCTGTTTGCGACATGGACACTCCCGCTCAAAGGGACTTAACTAAACATCGTCATCTTCGGAAAACAGTTGCTCAATCAAACGACGAATAAGCACAAAAATGAGAAGTAAGAGCTGCAAGAGAATGCCCCCGCCATAATAAATAAGAAATGCACCAACTGCCACAGCAAGCCAAATTGATAATCCTAACGACATTGCCACCTTCCTTACGCCCCCAACACCGCCAACCACGCCGCGCGCCAACCGGGCCGCCGCTTCTTGCCATCCCACGACGGCACCATGATCACCGCCACCTCGTCGCCTTCGCGCACAGACAAACCGCGCACCACCGGTGCCAACAATATCCCACTTTTCTCACCGGCTTTCACAAAACCAAACTTCCGCTCCGCATCGAACCGCGTCACCACACCACGCTCGGCTTCTGCGCGCATCCACGCCGCCCGTACGCTGCGGTAATTTCCCACCGCGTTGCGGCGCAATTGCGACGCGTTGATCTGTGCCAATCGATCCATGTCATCTCGAAAGACTTCTCCCGACTCCTCCAAAAACGCCTGTTGCTCGCGGTCCAACGGCCAACCGCCTTGCTTGCGCGAGTCCAACGACAGCAGCATCTCCCGCGCCGCATCCTCCAATTGTCCCGCCGCCAGGCGCAACCGACACAGCGCAAAATGCAACCGCCACACCTTCCCCGCGTCCCGCATATCGTGATGCGACAACGCCGTCGCATAGGCCTGCATCGCCCGCGGCAGATCGCCCAGTTCTTCGTACAACCCCGCCAATTTGGCCCAAGGCCACGGCTTTTTCTCCCCCATGGCGCCCGCCATCAGCAATGTCAATGCCCCCGCATCGTCTCCGCGTGCCCGGGCCACATCCGCCCGCACTTCCGCCAGCGCAAATGACGACGGAAGATATGCAAACGCCTCCTCGCCAAATTTGTGCGCCCGCTCGACATCGCCCAAACGAAGCCATGCGCGAATTTGCGACGAAACAAACCACTCGTTGCGCGGAAACGCCGTTGCCGCCGCATCCATGTATACCTGCATCATCTTGAGGGACACCTCGCTCTCGCTCTCGCTGCCCAACCGGCGCACCGCGTAATGCAAGCGCTCCGCCGGTGAGGCGTTGCCTTGCTCGGCCACACTGGGCGAATACCGAAGCAAAAAAACCACCGCAGCGATCAGCGTCTCGCACATCTCGTCATGGGCGGCCTTCGAGAGCCCCGAGTGTTGCTCACGCAAACGGCTGAGCTTGGCGAGCAGTGAGTTCATCGCCCCCACCAACACCACCCCATAAGCCTGCTGGTGATTGTCCGAAACACTCAGGCGAATCATCTGCTGCAGGTGATGCCACACGGCATCCGGATGCTTTCGCTTCAGGAACTTCTGCGCCACATCGTAGTGCACCCACACCAGGCTGCGGGCGATCTCCACTGCCCCCTGATACGTCGACAGCCACTCGTGCCCCATCGCTAGCAACTGTTGCGGGTCCGCAGTGCCTCTGCGCGCCAATCGCACATATTGACCGATGACGAACGCGTTGTGCGGCTCCTCCAACCACGCTTCCGCCGCCGACATAAACAGCGCACGCGACCGTTCCGGCTCCTGCACCTGCAGTTGTTTGGCTTCTCTCTCTATGGATTTAATGTGGTCTCGTTTTGCTTCATGCATGCTGGCCTCCTTTTGCCAGGCGGCAACCGCCGCGCTTTCAAATAGCCCAGCGCATGAACCCCCAAACATCTGACAGCCAGTATGGCCTACCCCATCCCCTATCCGCCCCACCCCAGGTGTCAGATGCAGCGGCGAAAACCCGATGTGTTTCCAGTGGCAAAACGCCGCACAAACCAGGAGGTCAATGATGAGCGACCGCATTTCAGCAAACCACAACATCAATGCGCTATTGGCACGGGCACGCGATGCCGAATCCCAAGGCAACCTGGAGGCCGCTGTAACCGCCTACAACCAAGCGTTGAATATCGATGACACGCACGAAGGCGCGCTCGTCGCATTGAGCGAACTGCGGCGCGACATGGGCATGTTCGCCGACGCAGAGCGTCTCTTGCGACACTTGCAAAAGCACCGCCCCAACACCGGCACCCGACACTTGGCCGAACTCTTCGCCCACATGGGGGACGCCGCAAAATTGAGCGCCTTGCAAAGTCTATCCAGCAACGACGACCGCACGCGCGAGGCCATTGCAGCGCTCCTGCAAAACGAACACGCGATATCCGATGCGCGCGATACCGAAGATGATACAAGCCCACCGAGCTTTCAAGACAGCGACCTGTTGCTGATGGCCGACCTCTTCTCCGGACGCGAGGGCGTGCACGCGCGGCAATGGAGTGCACCAGACGGTCGCACGGGCTACAGCCCCATCCAACAACCTTTAAACGGCCACATCATCCGCCAACACCTCATGGGCACCGCCACCATCGGCGCCTACGTCATTCGCCGCGACAACCAAGTGAGCTTCATGGCCGTGGACATCGATGTCTCCACAACTGGCATGAGCGACATCACCAACCGCCAAAAGCACCTCGAAAACGCCAAACAACTCACCTTGCACATGGCCGAGCTGGCACGCCGCTCGGGCCTCGCCCCGCTCATCGAATGGAGCGGTTACAAGGGCTACCACCTCTGGTGTTTTTTCGATGAACCTTGGCCCGCTCACAAGGCGCGCACCTTGCTAAAACACATCCAACAATCTGCAGGGGCATTGCCCGCCGAAGTGCACATCGATTTGTTTCCCGCCCAGAGCCACGTCAAAAAAGGTGGCCTGGGCAACCTCATCAAACTGCCCCTGGGCCTGCATTTGAAAAGCGGGTTGCGCAGCCGTCTCCTGCACGCAGACGGCACCCACGAAGCGCATCCCATGTCCATGCTACGCGACGTCCAGCGAACCACACAGGAGCAGCTCGATGATCTCCATGCGCGGATCAAAACAAACCCGTCTCTGTCCAACGACGACGACAAGGGCAGCGCATCCAAAACATCAAACAACCCGCGTTCCACAGAAGACAGCGATGATCCCGTACACTTTTCACGGGCGCAGCTCTTCAGCGGCGATGATTACCGCATCGAAGACGACGCCGAACTGGCGTGGATACGCAGCCAATGCACGGTGTTGCACCACCTCATCGAAAGCTGCGAGAGCGGCGACCTGCTTCACCAAAATGAAATCACCGTCCTCACCTACACATTGGGGCACCTGACCCACGGACCGCGGATCGTCAACACCCTCTTGGCGCGCGCCGGAATCACGGGCATACCGCCGCTGCGCAATCGCTTGCGCGGCCACCCCACTAGCTGCGCCAAAATCCGCCATCGTCTCGGCATCGAACCCATCACCGTCGGATGCCTGTGCCACTTTGATCCGAGCCTGGGCGCCTATGCGCATCCGCTGCTGCATATCAGCGCCTTGCGCTACCGCGAAATGGCCGAACAAGTGGGCTACGCCGCTCTCGATAACAATGCGGATGCCGCGCAGTTGCTGCGCATGGAGGAGGAAATCGCGCGCCTGAGCAAAATGTCCAACGCGCTAAAACTAAAACTCGTGCGCGAAAACCTGGCCAACGCCACCGCTGACAAACCTGCCCTCGACAGCCAGGCGCCAGCGCCACAAGACGAAACGCCAGAGGCCTGACGTGCAATCGCTCTTTGTGGTGGAGCACGACGCGATTATCGGAAAGCGCGGAGAGGAGATTGTGGTGAAGATCCAGGACATCGTCGCGGAGCGCGCGCAGCTCGCCTCCCTATCGCAGTGCGTGGTGCTCGGCAATGCCGCGCTCACCACCCCAGCGGTCAAAGCAATGCTCAAAAACGGCGTCGACGTCGTCTTCATGCACCGCGGCGGTGGGTTTTTGGGGCGCCTGACCTCCGGTCGATCGCGCAACATCCTATTGCGAAAAAAACAATTCCACCGTCTGTCCGATCCCGCGCACCAGCTCGCCTTGGCCACGTCGTGCGTGCGCGGAAAAATCGAAAACCAACGCCGGCTCCTCGCTCGTTTTCAAAAGCGACGGCCATCTACGGAGTTGAGCAAAGCACTGGTGGCACTGCGTTTGGCCAAGCAGCGCGTCGACAGCGCCCGCGATCTCGACACCCTACGCGGCGTGGAGGGCAGCGCAGCAGCGGCCTACTTCGCGGTATTTGGCACCCTCATCACCGCGCCCAACATCTCGTTCACCAAGCGACTGCGGCGGCCACCGCCCGATCCGGTCAACATCTTGCTCAGCTTCGGCTACACGCAGTTGGGCAACAACATTCACGCCATGATCGAAAGCGCGGGCCTCGATCCCTATCTCGGCGGTCTGCACGCACCCCAGTACGGGCGACCCTCACTGGTGCTCGACCTCATCGAAGAATTTCGCCCGGTCATTGTGGACAGCGCCGTCATCCGCGCCCTCAACACCGGGGCGATCTCGCACCGCGACTTTCAATGGATTAAGGGCGATGACGCCACCGCCGAAGAGCGTTTGCTGCTCGAGGATTACAGCGAAGATGGCGACGGGTCACATGGGGAAGACGCAACGCTGCCGCCACCGGTGATATTTGGCAAGACCGGCATCCGCAAGTGGGTGGGCGAGTACCAACGCCGCTTAAATGAAATGGTGTACTACCCGCCGCGCGGCTTGCGCCTCAGCCTGCAACACGTCATGCGCGCCCAAGTGCACCATCTGGCGCGATGCATCGACAACGACCAGGCATACATGCCGTGGCTCTCTCCGAGGTAACGCATGCGCTACATCATCGCCTACGACATCACCGATGACCGACGGCGGCGCAAAATCGACAAATTCCTCTCGGGCATTGGCGTGCGCGTACAAGAAAGCGTGTTTGAGGCCTGCCTGAAGACGCACCAGCTCACCAGCGTGAAAAACCAAATGCTGGCCATCATGGATCCCGACTTAGACAACGTGCGCATCTACCGCCAATGCGCCAACTGCGAGGCCTGCGCCGAAATCATGGGCGTCGGGCCACTGGTGTCCCCGCCATCTCCCGTGCTGGTGGTGTAAACTACTTCAACGCCCGCGGCGCCTTCATGCCCGTCGTCACACACCGCACACCCAGCAAAGCCATTGCAAAATAATTGGCACCCCGTCGGGCCTTTGTTAGGCTGCTCCAACAACTGCAACCCCACACATGGCACGACACACATGACCATCGCCGCACTCATTCGCACCACACTCCAAGGCACGCCGGACAGCGTGCAAGCCGCAGCGCAGTTGCAACAACAAATTCACTTCAATGTAAAAAAGAAATATCGCGAGCGCCAAAGCGGCGAAGCCGACGATATCGCCCAAGATGTCCTGTGTAATATTTTAAACCGAAAGTCCCAGCTCGATGCTTTGCCCGACGACGAGTGCCAACGCTATGCCATGGCCATTTTGAGCAACACCATCAACGACCACCTGCGCAAACAGCAACAAATCGACCTCGTCCGCGACGCCCTGCGCGATGCTGAGACGCCCGTGTTTTCCGCCGACAAAACCCACAATGCCAACGACCCCCAAACCCAAAGACGCGAGCGCCGTGCGCGCTACATCCGCGACATACAAAGCGCATTGGGACCAGACGCGCCTGCGCACAACGCCGAACAACAACAAATCCTCGCCGACGCCCAAGCCCTGATCCGGCGCGTTTACGAACACCTCAAGGCCAACCGCCCCAAGCGCTACTGGTCCTCCCTCGAACAAACCTGGCGCATCAGCCAAAACCTTCTCTTCACCGAAACCAGCATGCACGACGCGCTGTTGCGCGAAAACCTGCTCGCTCCCGATGCCGACGAAAACACCCGCATCCGCGCCCGCGACGCCGCCTACCAAAATCAGCGGCGCTTCCGCAACGACATGGCCACGGCCATCGATGAGATGCAAACCAACAACACCCTTTCCCCGGACGACGCCCAACTTGCCCGGCGCTACATCCTGCGATTTAAGCGCAAGGCCAGTTGTCAGACTTCTCCGGCCCCAAGCGTCACCCCCATTGGGAGAGCCAAATGACCGCAAAGAAACCCACGGTGCCCACCCGCTCTGGCGCCGATAACGTACCCGCCCTGGATATCGCCCAAATATTGGGTGGTCACTCCTGCCCCGAGTGGCTTAAGGACGAAGCGCAATCCCTGGCCGCCGCCGCTGCCCCCTTTCAACGCGTCGCCGCCATCGGACTCTTGTTGCGCCTTTGGATGCCCACCGATCGCAGCGAAAAGCACATTTTCCAGCAGGCCCTCATCACCGGCGCCCCCATCCCGGTCAAAGACCGCGCCCGCGCCTGGCTCGAAGCGCTTTCGCAAAATGCCATCGCCTCCTTCGAAGCCGACGCCATCGAACGCGCCAACGCGCTCTACAGCAGCATCAATTCGCTCGTCCAACTGGTGGCAGCCGACGACCCTCAAGCCGCCAACACCGCACAAGCACTGTTCACTGCGCGCGACGATCTCAGCTCGGTGCAAGCCGCCCTGCAAGTGCGCAATGCCGGCGAGCGCCTACAAAGCACCCTGCCCGCGCTCGACCACCACTTCGGCATCCACGGCGACGTGTTCGATGCCCTCGATATCCCCGATACGCCGCGTCTCCTGGCTGCCGCCACCGTCGATCCCGATGTCGTATGGGCGCCCTGCTTTGGCTTGTTCTCCAGCGCCGCCCCCGAGGCCAACGAGCCCTGGTACATCGACGACACCGAAGCCACGATGGCTGTTGACGAAGAAAAAAATGACGACGCCAGCGCGAATAATTGGCCACCCCGCATCCCGTTGCCCACTCCCATTCAGGCTGCTGCAACCCATACCGCCCCAAATCCATCCTGGCGCTTCGCCGACGACGCCCATAAATGGATCGCCATCATCACGGCCCGGCCCAGCCGCAACGAGCTCCACTGCACCCTCCTCTGCCAAGGGGATTCCACCATGCCGGACGCCCACCTTTGGCTCTTCGGACAAAAGCACCCGCTGCCCAAGGGCGACAAACTCGTCGAGTTCTCCATGTCTTTGTTGGCCGCGCACCAAGCCGACCCATCCCAACCGCAGCTCGCCGTGGAGTGCCCCAATGGCACCGTGACGCCCCTGCATCCCGACCCCTAGCCCGGCCCATGCAGCTCACCTACGACAAACTCGCACCCTTTCTCGACGCCACCAGCGACTTCGCCACCCGCGCCCGCATTGCCGAGCAGTTCCTGGGTGGTCTGGCCCCCTTCGTGCTCACGGATGCCGCGCGCCAAGCCGCCAACATCTCTCCACCCACACTCCCCGATGCGGCGGGTAGCGCCTGGCCGCTTCTGGCCTGGAAAGCGCCGTGGCGTGCTCTCGTCGACGCCCAGCTCTTCGCCGAGGCCTTTGCCCTGCCCCTGCAATGGCTCCCTGCCGCAAGCGCTTCTCCCGGCGATGACCCGCGCTTGCCAGCGGCCTTTGTCGACATGGCCAAACGGGTGCGCGCCGCTCTGCCATCGCATCGACGCGAAACGCACACCCTGCACCTAGCACCGCGCCTGCAGCACCTCGACCTGCGCGCCCTCGACCTGCAGGCCGACTCCGCCTTTGTGCCCTTGGCCGCCGCCCTCTACCTGCGCCAGCACGACATCCTGCCCGACACCGCCGTCTTCACCACCGGCGCCTGGCAGGGGAGCGGCATCGAATCGGTGGGCGACATCCCGGCCAAGTACGCCGCAGCAGCGCAGCTTTGCCCACACCGTAAATGGGCTTTTTTTGTCCCAGACCAAAACGCCGACGAGCCAAGCGCCGCCGCACTTCCCCACGTGCACAAACTGCCCGCTGGCACCGCCAATCTATTGACCAGCCTGCAACCCCTGCTCATCCGGCTCGCCTCGCCGCCGCCCCCGGACGCCGCCCTCCCGCAAAGGCTCCACTACGCCAACACGCCCTTTGTCGCGGTCGACGCTCACCAACGCCAGCGCTACTACGCCACCCACCTGGTCGACGACTTGGCCCAATCGCTGCGCCGGCAAAACCCGCAGCAACTACGCCGACTGGCAGTGGCCGTCAGCCTGCAACCGCTGGTTACCCGCCTCATTGTCCAAAGCGTTCCCGCCCAAGAGCGCGCCTACCTGTGCTCGGAAGCCTCGCTGCGCAAACTCCAACAGGACCAACCCGCCCTGCTGCAATGCAACGACGCGGTGTTTGTGTTGCGCAACGACAATGCCCAGGCCATCTGCGACGACATCACCCAGTGGCTGCGCCCGGCGCCCTCAGCGGTCAACATCACGCCTGGCACCTCCGAAATGACGGCCGTTCTCCTCACCGCCGCCCAGCGCGCCAAGGCACAAGTGCACCTACTCCGCCACGATTTTTTATCCGATCCCCCCAATGCCCAGCGATATGGATCTGAGCACCTCGACGTGCTCGACTGGACAACGCCCTAGGCCGGTGCCCCCCAACCGACCCGCCGCCTTAATGCAGTGTTCGCAAATAGCTCGCAACGAGTTCGCTCTCGGCCTCACTGCGGGCTGTGGTCTCAACGCGCAAGGGCAACGCACTTTCCCCTTCTCCGAAACGCAGGCCGATAACGCCCCGTGCACCATCCATAATTTTGACCCGCGTGCCTCCGTGGGCGTTGACGTCATAGCGAACGAGGGACACGCAATCAATCTTGCACAGGCGTTCCACAAAGCGCTCCCATCCCGGTGGTCGATGGTGTTCCACCGAAGAAACCTTATTTTTGTCCTCGGGCAGGCGCAGTTCGGCCTCCGGCCACGTGGCGCGGGGAGCCGCACTCTTTTGTTCGCGGGCAGCCTTGAACAGCAGGTCACCAGCCGCCGTGAGAAACGTATGTCCATCGTCGTCGTCCTCGACCAGAGATCGCAGTTCTGGATTCCCCTGCAACCAGGACTCAACATCGTTACTCTTGCGCGGCTCCTCGTCGATCCAAGTAAAGAACTTCTCGTGACGCAAAACAAAATCGGCGTTCCAAGTGAGTGGAAGGCGGGGCAACCGAACCAATTTTCGGTGTTGTTCATGCATATAAGCGGTTTCAATTTCAAGCAAGGCGCCGAGCAAATTGAGAAAGGCGATTTCCGCTTTAAAACCACCGGTTGCGCAGAGCACGATCTGTTGACCTCGTTCGCGGGCTTTGTGCACCAATCGCAATGTAATATCGACAAGCGATTTTAAACCCTTGGTAAAGTTCTCCGCCCCGTACCCGAGGCGCCCAATTTGTTCCAATGAAACACTGCGGCAACGCATGCGATAAACCCCCGCAAGCACCGCGGCACAAAAATGCCCCTCTGGGGTGTCCGAATGCAACAAGGCCAGTTCATCTCCCTCGCTCAATTCCAGGGCGTGCAGCGTATTGGTTTCGGCGCTTGCCTGGACAACATCGGCATTGCGGAGCCAATTTTCGGCATCGGCTTTATCGGGCAATGGGGCGGAGTTGCGGGAACTCCAACCCGCCCAGGGACGCTTATCGCGATTGGTGAGCAGCGACGTGCCAACAGTGCAAATAATTTTTCGGTGCATAATCTCTCCTTATCGCCGAAGTTTTGTCACAATTTCTTGTACAAAAAATCTGTTTTGCTTCATACGCCACGCCTATGCCAACACGGTGCCTTCCGACCATTCGATCAACCCCGATAAAAGGTCATCACCTTCTGCGCGATGCGTGCATCCTTCCGTTCGGCAGGTCACCACCCAAGGTTCACCTTTCTTTTTTCTTACCGCGCTGGGACAACCGCCACAAATAGGACATAACGGAACCAGGTACTTATGGTCACTGTCTCTTTCATCGTAATATATATCCATCCCATGAACATAGACGCGAAAAGAAGCACCGCCAATTTCTTTTAACAGCTTGACGGTTGCGTCATGGCACTCTGGCTTTTTTTGATAAAGCTCAGTTGTTTTAATGATTTCCCCGTCAGAATTGTAAATTTTTCCTATCCAACGCCCACCAAAATCAATTGAATCGTCTCTATCCATTTTGTATACCCATATATCCTTTCACCTAACGAAAAAAGAAGAGAGGAGCAATGACAAAAACGAAAATTCTTAGTCACTGAAATAGAAGAATGAGGCTATAGTGAAGAATACTGCTACTGCAAGAATTGTTTCTGGAAATGGTGGAATAAAGCAAAAGGTACTAAGCAGCATGGCTTACTCCTTTCTTAAACCAACCTTTGCCAGTTGGTTTGGTTGCGAGTTCTTTTTTCTGCGCAAGATATTTTTCTTTCCATCTTGGCATAAGAACTCGACGGACAATAACAACCCCTGCTGAAAGTCCAACAGATGTGAAAATGCCCGCAACAAAAGCAAAAATGCCAGCAATTCCACCAAACAGAGGACCGAGAACAAGAACTGTTGTAACTACAATGTCTGCAGGAACAAGAAACTTGCAGACAAGAAGTCGAGGTGACCATCTCCCTGATTTCGAAATCAAAGGAGCATATGTTACCAAATAAATAACGGACCCGGCAGCAAGTGCAGAGACGAGCAGTAAAACAAGCAGTGACATATCAACCTACCTCTCTGGCGCTTTTGGCCCCTTGGTTACCATGATATCAACCCACGTGAGAGCTGAAGTTCATTTCCATTCTTCATAATCGTCTCCCTCTGGCACCTCTGGTTCCGGTTCTTTTCTCGGATAACGCCGAGGTATGGGGCATTTGTCAGATGAAATTACATTTTGATGCCAGGGATTAACCATTATCCCTTTCTTGATATCGCCCATTTCATCTACTGGATATTTATGCCCACCAATAACAATTTGGTCTGGCATTCCATCCTTATATTCGTAATAACAACTATCAGCTTCTCTTCTACCTTGTTGAAATTCTTTTTCCATTCCTGTAACAACAAAGTAGATAATGAATGGAACACTAACAATTGAAAGTGCAGTCCATCTCATCCATAAAAGTGTGAAATCGATACCCTTTTCGGCTTCTAGTTTCTTTTTCATTTCTCCTTCGAAGTCCCAAACAACTCTAATCTCTCCTATGACATTAACTCCTTCATGAATTACTTCGCCAGGAGCAAATTCAGTAACAATTACTTGTGGGAGGATCGTTTCTTTAGACTTCTTGAGCTTACTCAAAGCATAAGCTTCTGGATTTGCTTTAACTTCCGCTAAAATTTTAGCAGATTCTCTTTTCGGCCGAACTTTAACATAAGGAGGATCTTCATACTTGAATTTTTCTGAATAGCTAATTCCAGTATGGACTCCTGCTTTAGGTTCAAAATCTTTTTCAGCAAGATGGCTCAAAAAAGCTTTGATCATTTTTAACCATCCTTTCTGAGGTGTTTAATCCCTTATTGGCAGTTCGTTTCTCTCGTCCTTGCATTCAAAAAAAAGCAAAATGAAGACGCATGTTTTAATTAGTCCCTCACACAAAATCCTGTAGCAACAGCAGATCCAGGAGCTGCATTTCCACGAAGAAAATCAAATGGTGTACCCACCATTGCTTGATCAAAAAATCTTGTCATCCATGCACAGTTTTTTGCAACAACACCATATCTGTTTTCGCACATCTCTTTTTCCCCAATCCAAGAATCAAACATAACTGTTGTAACAATAAAGACATCTTTTGCTTCTGACTTAAGAAATGGAATGCAAGTATTTCTTTTGTAGAGATTAAAGCTTTGGGGATCACAATCTTCAAACAAACGAGTTATTTCTTCAAGGGTGATAAACCTATAATACTTATCAAGCTTTTTGCATTCACTCAAAACATGTTCGTGAACATGGAAATAAGTTTTTCCAACGCATTTTCCTTCAACCATGTTTGTTCCAACAGGACAAACACGTACACAAAGAGTATTATCGAAAAGAGAAACTTCATCTGCCCTGCAGTGCAAGGGACCTTCTCGTTTTGGTAGACCAGGCTGTACGCCTTTTGATTTGGCAATTACCTGTTCTACTGTTGTAAACCCAGGACCTGGCTCCACATCTGTATCGGTATCTGTTAAAAGTTCTTTCTTTCCTAGATCAAACTTTACTGAAGGCCCACGACTGTTTGGTCCTTGTGCTGTATAGCCTTCAGGATAAATATGATAAAAGGTGCAGCCTAACAAAAACATTGTTCCAATTACGATAAAGTTTTTCATGATACTTCTCCTCCTGACGTGCGCCATTTGTGTCCACTGTGCGTCATGAATGGCATCGTCTCATCGTGTATTTTTCTGACACCTACGGACGCACTAAGTGCGGTGTTCACCACTCCGCTATGCAAATCCCGCCCGCGCGGCATTGTCCCACCCGGAACCGCAGCCATCCTGAGGGTGGCCATCCTGGGACCGCGACCATCTTGGTCGCACCAACACCTGGGACCGCGACCATCTTGGTCGCACAAACAAGCAGTCACGGTCGTCTCGAATCGCTGGGCAAGCCCAGCCCTTTAGCGGGGATTGGATTGGGAACCTCCCTGGGACCGCGACCATCTTGGTCGCACCATCACGCAGTCGCGGTCGTTTCAAATCGCCGGGCTAAAGCCCAGCCCTTTAACCGGGAAGGGCACACCCTGGGTCCGCGACCATCCTGGTCGCACAAACAAGCAGTCACGGTCGTTTCGAATCGCTGGGCAAGCCCAGCCCTTTAGCCGGGGAAGGGCACACCCTGGGACCGCGACCATCTTGGTCGCACCAACACACAGTCGAAGTCGTTTCAAATCGCCGGGCTAAAGCCCAGCCCTTTAGCCGGGGAAGGGATTGGGAACGGAACCGATGCGCAACAACACGCAGTCGAGGTCGTTTCAAATCGCTGGGCAAGCCCAGCCCTTTAACCGGGGAAGGGCGGATGAGCGCCGGTCGCGCACAAACACGCAGTCACGGTCGTTTCAAATCGCTGGGCAAGCCCAGCCCTTTAACCGGGGAAGGTCTTTTGAAACATCCGTCGCGCATCAACACGCAGTCACGGTCGTTTCAAATCGCTGGGCAAGCCCAGCCCTTTAACCGGGGAAGGGCACACCCTGGGACCGCGACCATCTTGGTCGCACCAACACACAGTCGAAGTCGTTTCAAATCGCCGGGCTAAAGCCCAGCCCTTTAGCCGGGGAAGGGATTGGGAACGGCTAGCACTCGCACAAACACGCAGTCGCGGTCGTTTCAAATCGCTGGGCAAGCCCAGCCCTTTAGCCGGGGAAGGGCTTATGAACATCCGTCGCGCATCAACACGCAGTCGAGGTCGTTTCAAATCGCTGGGCAAGCCCAGCCCTTTAGCCGGGGAAGGGCTTATGAACGCAATGGGTTCGTGTCCACGATTAACATTCGTCGGATGTCTTAATCCCCTTTAGCCGGGGAAGGGCTTATGAACACCGCCAATCAAAAATCCAGCCGTGGAGCGTCCGTTGCCGTCTTAATCCCCTTTAGCCGGGGAAGGGCTTATGAACTCTGGGCCGTGGCCAGCCGTCTCGAGGCCGCCCTCCTCGCGTCTTAATCCCCTTTAGCCGGGGAAGGGCTTATGAACGCCCCCGGGGTACAAACCGGCCGCAAGGCCAGAAAGGGGTCAGTCTTAATCCCCTTTAGCCGGGGAAGGGCTTATGAACGCGAGCCTCTTCCCGAAGCAAGTACGACGGCCCCGTCGGCGCGTCTTAATCCCCTTTAGCCGGGGAAGGGCTTATGAACGGGTTCACTTCCTGATGGCTTGACGTCTGCTGTAGGTCTTAATCCCCTTTAGCCGGGGAAGGGCTTATGAACATTATCTGTATGATATGTCATGGAACGCATACCGTATGTCTTAATCCCCTTTAGCCGGGGAAGGGCTTATGAACTGCCGCCCTCACCAAGGGCGACTAATCCCCCATCCCCCCCCGTCTTAATCCCCTTTAGCCGGGGAAGGGCTTATGAACTCGGTGACGGCCTCCTGGTCGTCATCGAGCTGGCCGAGTCTTAATCCCCTTTAGCCGGGGAAGGGCTTATGAACAACGTTAACAACAAGGCCCTTCGGGAAGCTACTCTCAATCGTCTTAATCCCCTTTAGCCGGGGAAGGGCTTATGAACGTAGAACACTGAAAATCACTGTAGTGAGTGTGAAGTAGTCTTAATCCCCTTTAGCCGGGGAAGGGCTTATGAACCACAAGGAACATTGGTTTCTTCTTCTTTACGGCGGAATAAGTCTTAATCCCCTTTAGCCGGGGAAGGGCTTATGAACCTGGTCGTCATCACCGAATCCAACAACGGTCAAATCGAGGTGTCTTAATCCCCTTTAGCCGGGGAAGGGCTTATGAACAATAACTCATGAGACCTACGATAGGTCCAAATACTGTCTTAATCCCCTTTAGCCGGGGAAGGGCTTATGAACTGAAGCCGATAGTCCGCACTGAGACCTGTCCCATCTGTCTTAATCCCCTTTAGCCGGGGAAGGGCTTATGAACAGCATAAGATACTTCAGTGAAGATGACTTGCGGGGTTTCGTCTTAATCCCCTTTAGCCGGGGAAGGGCTTATGAACAGGCAGAAAGGAGTCTGAAATGACTCAACTGAATCAAAGTCTTAATCCCCTTTAGCCGGGGAAGGGCTTATGAACTGAGCGGCACAATTGGGAGACGCCGCGCGCGCTGTGTCTTAATCCCCTTTAGCCGGGGAAGGGCTTATGAACAGCCCTCATGGTAACGTACCAAAACCATTGGTTTTTTTGGTGCACTTTGGGCTCACCCTGCTCTGCAAAAATCCCATCGATAAACCCACTGACGCTGCAACCAAAACTTTCAATCATTTCAATCACTTCCCTGTGGATCCACCTTCCGCAAAACGAAAGTAGGCCCTTTTTCGCGCAACACCTGATTATCAAAGAGCTTTTCACGGACAATCTCCGCATATCTGGGTTGTTTTTCCCCAACCCCCTGGGGTGGAGCCAATCTCAAGCGTCACTTTGTCAAAAATCAGGTGTAAAAATATATCCACACCAAAACATACCACCGATTCCCCATCGCTCCAATCCCTTTGTCCGCCTGGACAGGCGTGGGGCCCAATGCCCAAGATCGCAAAACCAACACAAAGCAAACGGCCAGTGCCGCACAGCCCCAAGCAAACCGCAACCAGCGCCCGAGGTCACAAATACGCGCGAAACCGCACAAACCGAAACACAGCAAGCCGTGCAACCCAGTCTCGCGTGGGCTGCTGGTCACAAATACTCGCGAAACCGCACAAACCGAAACACCGCCGACTTAATGGTCTCGCCATTTGCAGCGATGTGTTCCTGCACCTTCCGTTCGCTGGTGGTGGCGTAGCAACGGACACCCCGTGCCTTAAGGGCCTGCACCAGGGCAAAGCTAAACGAAAAATCCCCCATGACCGCGGCCCCCTTGGCCCCAGCCGCCACAACCTGTGCGGCCAGGGTTTCGGCCTGCTGCACCACAGCACTGGCATCCAGGAGTGGATCCACCAAGGGCACGCCCTGGGGCAACTCCACCAACGCCCCGTGCCCCAAGGCCACAGCCGCTTGCTGCTGCGCAGCGCTCCAGGTGGCAAAAGGGTGGTTGGTGAGGTTGAAAAAAGCCATGGCTATCCGTCAATGCGTTTTTGAACAGCAATACTACGCCTCACCTTGCCATCTTTGGCTGGATTGCCACCCTCTTTCCACAACTTCTTCTCCTCCATCCTAGCTCTGAGCCAGATGAAAAACTCCGGGCTTAACGCATCGTTTTGGGTGGCCTTTGTGATCAATTCGCTCACGTTATATTTACCAGGCTCTGCAAATGCTTTTTTCAATAGTTCTTGCTGTCTCTCATCGGGGGATAGTTGGGCCAAGCGTTTCTCTTCTGCGGCCTTTTGGGCTTCTTCATCGCGCTTCCGCTGCGCTTTGTTCAACGCGGCCATGGCATCTTCCACACCGGTGAAACGCCCGTATCCCGCAGCGGTCTTGGCCCCAAGCCCAAGTTCTTCCAGCCCATGGCGAAACATATCCGTCACCGCGTCATTGTCGTCGTCGCTCCAGCGCAAGTCGTTGTCGGATGGATTTTGCAGGGGCGATACAAGACAGCGGAAGACAAACGACGTACCGCGAGGCACCACCAAGAAGGGAATGGGCACTGGGTTTTCAGTTTCTTCGAGTTTTTTGGCTTTGTCTTTGGCGCCATAATACTTCGAAAAATGCGGGGTCATAATGTCCATGGTGAGTTCTGGCAATTTCTCGGGAAAGGCATCCAAAAATACGAGTTGACCGCGTACCGCTCCAGACGATGTGTCGGTATCGCCAAACAATCGCCGCATGGAGGGCGTGTCGTCGGGAATTGCATCTTTGCCTGTCTTTTTGTCGGGCTTGATCAGGGACGCGTCCTTTTTGGCCAACTGCAGCGCGTGGGCCAGGCGCATTACGCCCTTGATGCTGGTGCCTGGCACAAAGGGCATGCCGGTGTTGCGATCCAGCACCATGCCGGTCTCGGTGGGATGCCCGGACCCAAGTCCCGAGACAAACGGAGACGCCAAACTGGCCCGAAAAGAAAACACCCGACCGCCCTGTTGCGCCACTGCAGCCAACACGGCGTTTTGCCGCTCGTGAATTTTGCGCAGCACATCCTTGGCAGCATGAAAACGCTCTTTCGATGCGTTGGCCATGTTTTGAATGGTCAGTTGTTTGGGCTTGACGCCATCTTTGTCTTCGTCCCAGGCCACCATCCGCGAAAAATACAACGAGAAATTACTCGCTGATTTGCGCAGTGCCTTGGCGACATTGCTGGGAATGAACACATTCTTATCTGTTGTCATTGCGGCCCCCTTCTCCACTTTTCTTCTCTTCAAATGCCCGGGCATAGCGCTTCAGCCAATTGAGCATCTGCAGCACCTCGCTTTGGGCGGTCACATACTCACCGGAGGAAAGCACGGTGAGCTTGGACAACAAATCTCTTCGCGTTTTGATGTCGCCAAACAATTTGGGAAACACCTTGTTCAACCAACTGCGGATCACATCAAAGCCAGTCTGATGACGCTTATCGTCTTGTTTGGAGAGTAAGAAAGCCAGACTTTGTCCCAAGCCATTGGTCAACACCAAGGTGGGCAGGCCCACAAGGAAATTGGCCGTCTCTTTGTCTAACTTTATGTTCTTTTCTATCTCCTTTGTTTTTTCCAATGCAAATTGCGATCGCTTTTGTTCCCTGGTTTGCATGTCGCCACCCCCCTTCACAGCCAGCACACTTCAAAGATGCCGCGGCCACAGGTTTCGTCTCCGCCCACCTGCACAAAGCCCTGCACCACATCTTGGGTCATCCACTGATAAATGCTCTCCAAGGAGACTGTTGCCTTGCCATCGCGCGAGGCCTCAAAAAACACCACCGCATACATCAGCGTGTCCTGGGGCAATTCCTCTTGATAGCGAAGCGACCCTGTCTTTGTGGTGCCCGTGGCTTGATCGATGGCAATTTGGGCCACCACCGAGGTGCCGTAGGTCACGCCATATGAAAACACCTCGTCGTGCACCACCAACAGGCGTTCTGCTTTTTCGAAATGCGTTTGAAAGGCTGCGGGGATGCTCGACCCAGACATCACCTTCACCTCCATCTCTTCGAGCAACACTTCGTCCTTGATGTCGCCCGACCAGCACAAGGCCTCTTCGCGCGCCGGAGAAGGTATCGAAATGGGATCGATTTTGTCTTTGTCGATCAAGGCCAAATCCCGCGCCAGGCGCTTGAGCGCCGCTGGACACGTAATCCACACAAAGGGCGCCACATTGGAGCGCATGGGGAAGGCCAAAATTTTCAAGTCCGACACCGATAGCGCGCCCGCATGCCCCGTGCCCGACGCCGAGCCAAACACCAGATCAGTCAATTGTTCGTGTTGCGTTTTTTCGGGCAAATTATTCAGGCGCATTTTGTGCCTGTCGAAGTGCGCCCGCAGGGCGCCTTTGAGGCCCGAGCTCGCCACCACCGGCCATTGGGTGTGGCGCTCCCGCTGAATGGGCAAGTCCACCACGCCCACCGCAGCGCCGCTGCCCGCGTGACAAGGGGTAACCGCATAACACGAAAGAATGGCTTTGTTTCGATTCATAACCAACTCCTTTACCGGCCAATGCCCACGCACTGCCCATTGATGTTTGATTGAAAGACCGTTCCCGCTGGCAGCCAAGAAACAGTTTCCTTGTGAAATTTTTTGTGCAGATCCCAGCCCGCAGTGCGCTGAAGCTTTCCGCTGCAAAGCACGGCAGGCAAAATCTCCTTGTCATCTACGGGGACCGCCACCGGAGCCAGGGCCACATAGTGCGTCGCCTCGCTCACTGACGGCATCTCGAGCGAACATTTTTCGTAGCCGCAGATGCGCCGCTCGCCGCCCAACTCTAGGGTTCCCCGCTCGCCAAAGCCCAAGCCACGCCACTCTTTCGAGTTCCCCGCAATGCCCACCACCAGGCTGACGCCTTCTTTCAAGCGCACATGGGTGGCCGAAAACAGCTTGCCCGTTTGCACATTGCGGGTGGGTCTTCCCTGCTCGTCGAGGAGCGAAATGCCCGTGCGGCACTCCTCGGCGTAGAGTTCGCCGGGCAGGCGCAGATCCCCGGGTTCGAGTTTCCAGTCACCCGTGCGTCCCAGCGCCTCCCAGCGAATCCAAGTTCCCCCCAGGGTTTGGGCTTCATCGTTCACCGACACCAAGGGCGGCGCCCCTGAAGAGACTTTGATGCCCAGGGATTTCGCCAAGTCGTCGCCGCAAAGGGCTGCGCGCAACACGGGTTTGCCCGACCAATCTTTTCCCTCATCTGGACGATCCGTTCTATCGACAAACCAGCCAAAAGGCGCAGGGGCATACACAACGCCATCTTGTTTCAGTAGCACCGCCACCACCGAAAACGGCGCCGGAGCACCGCTTTGGCCCACCGCCTCCAGTACCTCTTGCGGCACATTTTCGCTCCGGTTGTAGGCGGCAAACGAAACGCCCTTCTCCCGCAACACCGCCGTGCGCAGGGCCCCCGCAAACACCGATACCGGCGGCGGAAACATCGCCCGCTGCGAGAGTTGCCCCGCTTCCATGGGCTGCGAGCCCCTAAAAAACAACGTGTCCATCGGGGTGAGTTCAAAAAAACTTGCCTTCATTGTTGTCCCCTTTCTGATGCCATAAAGCGCGCGATCACCGGTATCTCTGGGGTGAACCAGCCGCTCTCATGGGAAGATTTGCGCACGCAGAGCCCTGCCAACCGCGCGGGCAATTTTGCATAAAACGCCGTTTCGATTGGGTCGTCTTTGTCTTTCGGCTTCAATCCCGAATGCGCTGCTTCATACTGAAACAGGGCCAGGACACGGTCGCGATCGGCGTCGCCGATGCGCAGCACCTTGGTGTTGTCATCGAATTTCGCATCTCTCAACAAGGGCCAGAGTGCGTCTTTCAGATGCTCGAGGCGGTAGAGCAGGCGCGAACTCACGTCTCCGTCGACCACGTGCGACATCAACGCGTAAAAGGCGTCCCACAGGGTTTCGTCTGGGGCAAAAGGATTGGCGGCATCCCAGCGCATCACCATGTCCCGCGCACCACCGCTGCGTTTCTGCAAGCGAATGGCCATGGCATTGCGCCCGCCCTGCTGCTTGGCCACTTGATCCAGCAACGCATGGGCATCGCGCATTACCTCGCGCAGTGGTTCTTTATGATGAGCGATGATGAGCCCCGCCGAAATGGAAATGCCTTCGCCCTTGCCCAGGTGCAACCCCATGCGCTCCATACCCTGGGGGATTTTATTCTCCGCGATTTCCACCGCACCGTCGCGCTCATAGGCGACGAAGTCCATGTTGTAGGCCTTGCGGATGCGCTGCGCCACTTCTAGTGCCGCGTCCAAGGGCAACACCGCGCACACATCATCGCCACCGGCATAAATCAAACGGCCGCCAGCGCTAGAAACGATGGGGGGCACGGCAAAACGGGCAAAGCTATTGAGGGCCTCTGAAATCGAGGCGTGCACCGCGGGGGACATTATTCGCTTTTTATCAAGCCCCACCTCTCGCAGCGGCGATTGCGTTGCAAAACCCTGGCGGTCAAATTTCTGGCGCAGTTCGGAATGCAGCACATCCCGCCATGTGGCCTGCACGCTTTGTCCATTGATGAGCTTGCCCATATGATCGCCGTCCATGAGCAGCACCGCATAATACTTGTCGCGTTCGCCCAGCGTCACACCGACTTCTTTTCCCTGACGTATGATCTCCGCCAGTTCGTCCTCTTCTTCTAAATAGGGACTCAACTCGGCCTCATGCCACCGTTCGTGAAATTTCTTTAACTGCTGTGGGGGTATGTCCACATGCTTGCGCAGGGTCTGCACATATCCGTGGGTCGCCATCTCCGTGGTGGAGGGAAATGAGGGAGCACCTTTCGAACCAAGCACCTTGCCAACTAAGTGTGTCTTTCCTTTCAGCACCATGGGCAAGAAGCGCTTGATGCTGCACACCGCGCAGAGGCGCTCGTTGTCGCCGATTTGGTGCGTAAATTGACTCTGTTGGCGCAGCCCATCCCAAAAGACCTTCACCGCTGCGGCATAATCCCTGGCGAGACCGGTCTGTGCATGCGCCGCGTTGTGCAACACCTCGTGTTCGCCGCAAAGCGGGCATTTCTCGCCCTGTTGGCCCTTGCGCACACGCACGGGACGCAATTTATCTGCGGCCAGCAGCGACTGCAATAGCGCGTGCGACGTGCCGTACAAACGTGCGCTCGCTTTCGGATCGTGACCTGTGGGGTTGTACTGTTTTGCAAATTTCGAAACGGTATCGCGCTCATTCGCCCAGCGCTCCTTGGGCATTACTTGCGCCAAGTGTTCTTCCTGGTTCAGCCACAGCAGGTGACATGTCGCATGCGCGCAGGTCCAATAATCCGATAGCTGGTGTTGAAAAAGCTGGCGAGCGGTGTGTGCGTCCTCTTTGCACAAAAAGTCCATGACCATGTCGCCGATTTCCAACCACGCTTTTTGCACTGCGGCGTCCATTTTTTCGACCATCTCTGCCACTCCAGCAGCCGGCGACAGAAATACAAATTTGTTGGGAAAAGAGGCCACACCTTGGCTCTTCTCCCGCAATTCGTTCATTGAGGCGGTGTCTTTCAAAAAGTGCTCTAAAGAAAACTGCTCGCCAATCCAAGCGTTCACAAGGACCTGGTCGTGTAGCGACGGATAAACGATGTGGTCCGGCCCTAGCTCCTGCATGACCTCGCGAATGGCGACAAATGACATGTAAGAGAGCAACACCGAGCCCACCCAAAAGTCGCGCAGCTTGCGGGCCCTGGCGATGAAGTCCTGCACCGGGGTGATGGCGTATGCCACCAACGACACCCTTCTGTCGGGGTCTTCCAATTGCGAAGAACCGATGGCCGAAGTCAGCGCACAGTGATGCCAGATGCTGTGATCCGGCATGCGCGTATCGGCGGGCAACCACTCCCACACCGCGCCGAGATTGCCGTCATTGTGGGTGCGAAGTAGTTTGGGAAGTGCGAAGAACAAGTAAAAGAACAGCGCCTTTCGCCAACCTTCAGGATCGTTGCTGCGGTTAAAAAAACCATTGAATGGTCGCTCAGCCTCATCCATCGCTTCGAGGGTCTCTGCGCTCTGCCCGAGTCCCAAATCTTCTTTGAGTCGCTGCAACAGGCTCTCGTGCACGGCCCCCATGTCGATGTCCTTGGGCAGTGAGAAACGACGCGACGATTTCACGAGAGGATGAGTGATTTCGGGATGCTCCCCAAAATTCACCGCGCCGTTTTGTGTGGCATCCTTCGAATATCCTGGCAGGGCCGCGCGCGTCAGGGCCGCAGCGATCCAATCCGCTGATTTGAAGAATCCGTCTTGCTCGTCCGGGAAAGATATTTCCAGTGCGTCGGCGATCTTTTCGGCGCGCCCTACGTGCCCATATATGCCCAGTGACTTGTGCACGGGATCGTGCAGCCAATACGAGAGCTTGGTGTACCAATAGTTGCTCATAGCTTCCCTCCCTCTAGCGCACCGTTACGCGAAAACGAATTGTGCACAGCGTCGACCATCTGCCGGTAATCTGCGCGTTTTTCGTCTTCGTAAAACAAAATGGGCAGGGTTAAAATTTGTCCGCGGTATTTGCCCTTGTCTTGGCGCACACTCATGAACGTGAATTTGGGATGGCGTCCCCCACGAATGTCTTTTGGAATATTTTCATTTCTGGCTTCAATAGGCCGAGCTACCAACCCGCGGCGGTCAAAGTAATGCTTGCGCTCTAACCCCAATCTCGCGTCGCGATATGCAATACCAATTTTTGAAAGCGCCCCTTCCCAAGAATCAAAATGTTGCTGGGTCTGAAACATTTTGCTGCCTTGGTTCAGCGCCGAATATTGCTGTGATGTGTGTTTTTTTGCTTCGGAAAGTGTCGCTGTGGGTTTGGGCATTTCCCCTTTTTTGATGCCCGCTATGGCCAAGGAACCAAAGCCATTTCGGCACTTGGCCCCCACCCCGCCGTAGGTGATCAATCCCCACAAGGCAGCGCGCACTTCAGCGGTTATCGCACTGGGGGTATCCAATACGAAATCAAATGGTTGTCCAGGCAAGAGGTGCGCCTTTTGATATACGTTTCCCTTTCCTCTTTCATATTTAAACAGCCCATAGGAAAGGTATTCGAGAATGTTAACAGGATAATTTTTAACGGTGAATTTCTCTCCCTTTGGAAAACCACCTATCTTAGAAGAAACCTCTCCCGTCACCGCAATGCGCACGCGAGAACCCGTCTCTGTGTCGCCAAAAATTTTACGCTCTTGCGTGGCGAGTTTTGTGACGTCATCGTATTGATGCCCGTACAAGATGCGCCACCAGTAGCGCAGCATGCCGCGAAAAGGCGCGGCGCGCAGGGCAGCCTGCTGCTTGGCATCCCCCAAAAACGCGGGCGTTGCGAACTGCAGTTGCAGCTCCAGCCGTTCCAAATTGTGATAGCGCGTAATGATCATGCACCCCTCCCTTCGCCTGCTGCGAGGCTGTCCAAAATGTGCGACATGAGCCTCATCGCCTCATCGTGCACTGTTCTGACATCTGCGGGCACACCCTGGCGGTGTTGGCCCGTCCACCCGTGATTGAAGCCATTGCGAATGGCACCGACTTTCCCGATGAACTGACACCACAACCTTTCCCACTCTGCCCCTTCTCCACCTTCGGGGAATGGCAGTTGCATGAGGCGATCGTAGGCCGACAGCATCTCCTCTTTTCGCTTTGCCTTGTTTCCCAAAAAGCGCCACTTCCGCTGGGGAAACTCCAACATGCTTTTGAACACATCTGCGTAACGCCGCGCCTCGTCATCGGTCATGTGCCCCTCGCGCCCGTCAGTTGGCCCCCCGGTGGCGATATTGGCCAAGTAGCAGCCCAGAGAGCCCACCCACTCCACGATGGCGGTGAAGCTCTGCATGTACAGCCCGTGTTCGGCCAACAGTTGTATCAACCGCACCTGCAACCGGAGATACGCCTCGCTGTACGCGCCATTGGTCGGCGCATGGGCGATGATGGCGCCAAACTTTTCCTCGATCATGGCGAGCACTTTACCCTCCATAGCCGAGGCTTTTTTGCGGTGTTGCGCCACCAGCTTTAGGGCCTTGCGCGTTTTGTCTTCGATTTGCTGCAGTTCCACATTGCGGAAGCTCTGGGTCAATGCCTCGATGGCGTTCAGCAATGCGGTGTCGTTGAGACCTACAAACGACCCCGCGGTTTCCGACTCGGCCACCTGACGCAGAAAACCGCTGTCGGCGGTGTCCACCAGGCGGGCCACGCCCTCGGTCCAATCGCTGATGGTGTAAAAGTCTTTTACATCGACAATGGGGTGGTCCTTTGCCTCATAGGCACCGTAAAGCACCGCATCGACGCGCACCTGCTTGACCCGACGCAGGTAGGCCACCGCCGCCGAAAACACGATGGGCACGATGCGAAAGCCGTGGGTGACATCCAGCACCAGGGTGTCGCCGCGAGCAAAGAGTTTTTGCAGTTTCTCAAACCACTCCCAGGCGGCATTCAATTGGGTGATGTCGCTGGATATCTCTATCTCGCGCATTTTTTCGTCCGCCACGCCCAGATTGCGCAACCCCTCCCGCAGTTTTTGATGATGTTTGGTTTTCGACTCCTCGGTGAACAGCAACACGATTTGATCGAGCTTTTCGTGCGGGTACAACTCGGCGATGGCGCACTGCACAAACTTTGATTCCCGCGCAATGGCGGTATCGCCCTGCCGCCACGTGCGGTATTTCGCCACCGTGTATTTTCCCGTACCCAAAAAACTAACAAGCTTGGTCGCCATCTCTCACCTCACTTTGATTTTGCCGAAACCAAACATGGTGGACTTGCCCGCGTGCAACACCTCCGCGGCGCGCAACAGCGGAAAAAACGACGCCACCGCATCGCCGCGCCAAGTCGCCTCTCCCATCGCTCCCACCAAGTCGTGACTGCGTTGTTGCCGATTGCTGTAGCGGTTGAAACTCGCCCGTTGCTGCGCATCGCGCTCCACCGTCACGCGGCTTGCCGCCTGCAACAGCGGCGCCAATTCCTCGACGGACACCAGCGAATGCGTGGGCGTAAACCCCGAAACACGCGCCACCAAATTACGCGCCAATGAGCGAAACGACACCGGGACTTCGGTGAACCCGTTGCGCACAATGCGCATGGGCGTGACAAAGGACACCGTCGCGACATCCGACACCGGCCCCTGCGCCCACCGGGACAACGGATCTTCGGCGAGCGCTGGCAAGGCCGCAGGCGAATCCGTATCAAAGAGCACCTCGCCTGGCACCTCGCCTGGCAGCACCCGGCGGATGCGGGTCAACGCAAAGGGATGCCGCGCGCGACCCAGTCCATTTTGCCCCATGCGCAGCAGGGCGCTCACCAGCACCGCAAAAAACGAAATGCCCGCGCCCACCAACACGATGTGAAAGTCCAGGGGATGCTGCGGTGAAAATGGCACAGATTGCGCCCGAGGCGGCTCGATGATCATCGGCGCCGGCGGCTGCCAGTTGCCCTTGAACACCGCTGAGGAGTCTTGGGATTGGGGCTCGAACAAGGCGCAGTACCCGCAGTGAAAGCGCAGGATGCAAGTATCGCAAGGCTGTTTCGGCGTGGCGCAAGCAACGGCGCGCAGGGCCATGCCCAATCCGCCGCGCAGGGTCGACCCCAGGTAGGGCGGCAGTCGCACTTCGCCGCTTGGCACCATCGTGATATGGAGTTTTGAAATGGAAATGCTGTCAAGGGGCCAAAGCGTCATCCAAAGCTCCTGCGGCATAAGGGTCCGGGCATATACCAGAGTCACTAAGTCGAAGCATAAGCGCGCGTGGCAGTTGTCGAATGCAATTCACATATGGCGTTCGACGGGTTTTGTTCAATTTTAGATAAATAAAACTACACGCATCGAGTATGGCTTTCAATCAAAATAAAACACTTTGCCGACGCTGTAATTTTGCTGCCAAAGCGTCACTGCCACAAGCACCTTGCCCGCCACACATCTTGGCACATCGACGTCGTCGCCCCATCTCCACCCACTCCCCACCCATCCCCCATCAGATAATGCCGTAGGGGCGGTGGGCGCCGGCCGCGACCAATTGGCTGTAGATGTCGAAGAGCGTGTCCTTGTCGAGGATGCGGTTGTCCGAGCCGAAGCCTTTGACGCAGTACTTGTGGTAAATGGTGCCGTGTTTGCTGCGCAGCCCCTTCACCGAAATGTCCAGTTGGTACTCGTACCGCAGCGCCTTCAACAGGCCCCGGAATATCTCGTCCCGTACTTGTTTGGGAAGAAAGCCCACCACAGTCCCCACCGACGCACAGCGAAAAATGTACGTAATGATGTTGCGCCGGCGATCATCGGCGACCCGGGTTACGAATTCTTGAATTGTCATGACGACCTCCCTCTTTTGAAGCCACACTCTGCCAATGCGCTGTTCTCCCTCGCAGCGCCGCTTGCGTTTCGCCCGCAGCGCCCGAACGCTTCAATTATCGATAGAGATAACAACGCCGTTGCATCGCTCATCACCCAAGGCGCCCGCCTGCCGCACCCTAGGCATGTCCCTGCCACCATCTTGACTATGGCACACCACCTGGACAGAAAATGTCCGCTGCAGCCAAAAAATGCATGCGATGGCAAAAAAATAGCGTTTTGGGGGCAATATGCGACGGCGACTTGCGGGGAGCGGGTGTGGCGGAACTAGGGCGTTGCGGCAAACCTTTTGTGGGCGCCCACCGCGTATAATTGTTCATAAATGTCGCGTACTGCGGCCTTCTGCAGCACCCGGTTCCGCGAACCCAATCCCTTGATGTGAAACTTGTGCACCGGGGCGCCGCGCCCTTTTTGGGTCCCGTGTACCCGCACATCGACGGAAAACTCGCTCTTTAAGCGGTGCAAAATGCCTTGGAACAGCGCCCGCTCCACGGTTTTGGGCAGGGGACCGATCACGCCCTCCACCGACGCCGACCGAAAGAAATACGCAATGACGTCGCGCTGTCGATCCTCTTTTACTCGCTTCACAAATTCTGCAATGGTCATGAACCCCTCCTAGATGCGGTGCCAAATCCCCAAGCGCACCCCCAACGCGCACGCCATGGCCGCATTGCGCATAACTATGGCACGTTTTGCACGCCGCGCAGCCCCGTGACAACATTTTTTGCCGCCCCGCAACCGCTCCGCCCCCAACCCGCGCCACACCCAGCCTTTTCGGCGCGCCTTGCCTCCAATGCCGCTCCCAATATTCCAGCCGCTGCCTTGACAGTTATGAACATATGCTCATAATTCCATCAAAAGGACGGCCCCATGTCCACATCAAACCCACGACAGCCACCGCAACCACCGCGCAACACAAAACCGGCATCGACGCCCCAACCCGCCGGCGACTCCGGGGAGAGCGAAGGCAATCCCGCGCCTGTCACCGACGCCACCCGGGGCAACCCCGCCGCCCTCACCTCGACGGACATCATCCTCGAGAGCATCTCCGACGGAGTGTTCACCGTAGATGGCGACTGGCGCATCCGCACCTTCAACCGCGCCGCGGAGCAAATCACCGGGGTCCCGCGCGAAGAGGCCATCGGCAGCTACTGCTACGAGGTCTTTCGCTCCAGCATGTGCGAACGCCACTGCGCCCTCAAGCAGACCATGGAGACCGGCGAGCCCCTGGTGAACCAGGCGGCCTTCATCATCACCGCCGACGGCCGACGACTCCCCATCGGTCTCTCCACGGCCCTGCTGCGCGACGACCGGGGCCGCATCGCGGGCGGCGCCGAAACCTTTCGCGACCTGAGCATCGTCGAAAACCTGCGCGCCCAAATTCGCGGACACGTGCAGGTCGGCGACCTGGCGAGCCACAGCCCGGCCATGACCCAGTTGCTCGAGGTGTTGCCGCGCATCGCCGCCAGTGAGAGCACCATCCTCATTCAGGGCGAAACCGGCACAGGCAAGGAGCTGGTGGCCCGCGCGATTCACGATTTGAGCCCGCGGCGCAACGGGCCCTTTGTGGCGGTGAACTGCGGGGCCCTACCGGACACCCTGCTCGAATCCGAACTCTTCGGTCACCGCGCCGGCGCCTTCACCGGGGCGGTGCGCGACAAGCCCGGACGCTTCGCCCTAGCCCGCGGGGGCACGCTCTTTCTCGACGAGATCGGCGAGGTGAGCCCGGCGCTGCAAGTGCGCCTCCTGCGGGTGCTGCAAGAGAAACAGTACGAGCCCCTGGGCGCCACCCAAAGCGAGCGCGCCGACGTCCGGGTGGTGGCCGCCACGCACCGCGACCTCGAGGCCCAAGTGGCAAAGGGCGCCTTTCGCAGCGACCTGTTTTACCGCATCCACGTGATGCCCCTGGAGTTGCCGCCCCTGCGCCAGCGCCGCGAAGACATCCCCGGGCTCGTCGAACAATTCATCGCCGACTTCAACGCCCTGCAAAACAAGCGCGTCATCGGATTGCGCCCCGACGCCTTGGCGCTCCTGCAGGCCCACGATTACCCGGGCAACGTGCGCGAGCTGCGCAACATCATCGAGCACGCCTTCTTGCTGTGTACCGGCGACCACATCGAAGTGGCGCACCTCCCGGCCGCTCTGCTGGGAACAGCCCCGGCGCCCGACGCGGCAACGACCGACAACCCGACGCCTGGCGACACCCCTTCCCTACGCGAAGCCGCGGCGCAACTCTCGGCCGACGCCATCTTGGCAGCCCTGGCGGCGCACGACGGCAACCGCACCGCCGCTGCCCGGGCCTTGGGCATCCACAAGAGCACGCTGTTTCGCAAGGTCCGCGCCTTGGGCATCTCGCTCCCGGCCAAGGACGGCCGCAGCCAACGCACCCCGCCTTGATTGTTCGCAAAACGTAATTATCTTGGGGCGAACACGGGACCGCGCGCCCCAAGCAAACGACGCGACGCCCCTTACCCAAAGGAAAGGTGACCCATGAAAAAACACATCCCCCTGCTGACGATTTTGGCCATGACCGCACTGATGAGCACGGCGTGCAGCATCTCGACCCTCAAGCCCAAACCCGTAACCCTCAAAATGGGCTACCTCGGCACCATGGCCCTCGCCGATGATGCCGTGCCAGACCAATTTCAAATCTGCGGACAAAAAGTGAAGGACTTTCACGGCACCCTGAAAAACGGCTTCCAGGCCCTGGCCTCGGATTCGGTGCCCGTCACCACGCCCGATATCGCCGACTCCACCTTGGTCATCGAGGACCTCAAGGCATCGTGCAGCGGCGACGAGTACTTCAACGGCGCCATCGTAACGCTGGAGTACAAAGTCAAGTGGATCAAACGCGACAAGTCTGAAGTGGCGCGCCCCGGCAAGGTGCTGGCGGGCTCCACCTCGGTGAAGGACGCGTTGCTGAAGAGCGTGCAAAACCTCTACAACGACGCCATCGAATTTTACTTTGCCAACTACGAGGCCCCGGCACCGGCGAACTAGGCCGCTCCTGTTGCCCGGCAAATTTGTTTCCCTACAACTCTTTCTCTCATGAGGCATACCATGAAAAAACACGTTTTATTTATGCTCGTTATGCTCGCCGCCCTCGCCGTGCTGGCGCTGGGCTGCAACAAGACCCCCAACACCGACGCCGCCCCCGCGGCCAAATCCGAAAGCGACAAGAGCGCGATGTCGTGCGTGCAGTCCAAACAGTGGAAGCTAATACAGCTCAACGGGGAGACCGTGTCGGAGTTTCAGCCGACATTGGGCTTTGATCTCGCCGAGCAGCGCGTCTTTGGCTCCACCGGTTGCAACCGGTATTTCGGCGGCTTTTCGCAAGACGAGACCACCATCTCGTTTCAGGAGATGGGCACCACGATGATGGCCTGCACCGAGCCGGCCATGCAGATGGAGGCGAAGTTCAACGCGCTCCTCAACAAGCAGTCGTTTCGCTACGACCTCGCCGAACAAACGCTCAACCTCTACCAGGACGACACCCTGGTCATGGTGTTTGGCGTGGACGACAGCCCCGCAGATAACGCGAACGACAACGCCGAAGCGGAAACCGGCGACGCCGAAGACAAACAATCAAAATGAGTGGGGATGAAACCGGTGGGTGAAAACAGCGGGGCGGGCTCAGCAGTCGCCCTTGGACGTCCAAACAATAGGACCGTAGATGCCGGTGGGTTTGTAGGCCGTTTGAGAGCACCAATCCGGATGATCGGTGCATTCGAAAAGCTCGCCCTCGCAAACGACAAAGTTGCCAGATTCATACCGTTGGCCCCCCACCCACTCGGCAACCCCGTCGCAGATGCTGGGCTGGCTGGTGTCTTGGCTCGTATCGACGCCTGTATCGACGCCTGTATCAACGCCTGTATCGACGCCGGGGCCTTGGCCCGTGTCCTGGTCCGTGTCTTCTCCAGCGTATTGCCCTGTGTCTGGGCCCGTATCGGGGATCGGGTCGTCGCCATTGGTGTCCGCCGGAGCAGGCTCAGCCCCGCGGTCCGTCTCGGAATCCTGTCCGTTGTTCGACACCGGAATGTTCGCGTTGTTGTCGCCCTTGGGACCGGTTTCGCTGTCCATGGGCACGTCGGAGTCCAGGGGTGCCGTATCATCGACATCGTCGCTAGACGGTGCAAAGTCGCCGTACCCAGGCGGGATCTCCAAAAATCCCTCGACGCAACCGGCGAGCCAAAAAACACTGACCAAGGATATGCCCAACAACACTCTCATGACGGACTCCTCTGTGCAGCCCCATGACAAAACATGACTGCATCTTAAATGGGGTATTCTCATTTAGTTTACAGCGGCCCTGGAAAATGTGCGAGCAGAATTTACGTTTTCGCTCAAACAGATGGCGTTTTTAGAACATCGCCGCCGGGAGAGGCGCCGGAGTTTTCGCCCGGAGATGCGCCGGTGCGCCACAGGGGTATGCGCAGTGTGGCGGTGGTGCCCGCCCCCGGCGTGCTGTCGAGGATGAGGCGCGCGCCGTGATCCTGAGCGATGCGCTCTGAAATGGTGAGCCCCAGGCCCAGGTTGTCGCGCCGTGTCGAGAAGAAGGGCTCGAAGGCAAAGCGGTTGGTGTCGGCATCCATGCCCTCGCCGGTGTCCTGTACCCGCACGAACAATCCCTCGCCGCCGGCCCCGCGCGGCGACCGGCCAAGACCCAAGCGCAATTCTCCGCCCGCGGGCATGGCCTCAAGGGCGTTGATGGCGACGTTGAACAGGAGCTGCATCAAGTGCGTGCGGTTGCCCATGACCCGCGCGTCTTCGATGTCGCGCTGCACCACCACGGCGACCTCTGGGATGCGGACCGCGTCGAGCAAGGGATGCAAATCCGCCAGGAGCTGCCCGAGGTCCACGGGCTCGTGCGCCGTGACGGGCGTGGCGCTAAAGGCGAGCAGTTGTGCGATGAGGGTGCGCACCTCCAAGGCGGTTTGGTAAATCGCCTCGATGTGCGGCCACGCGGATGCCGACGCGGGTAGGTCGGCGCGCGCAGCGTGCGAAAAGCCAATAATGGCGGCCAACAAATTGTTGAAGTCGTGGGCCACAATGCTCGACAGCGTGCCCAAGGTGTCGCGTCCGATGAACTGAATTTCCTCGTCGGCGCGGCGGCGCACTTCCTCTTCGAGGGCCATATGGCGCTGCAGGAGCAGGGTGTCCGAGGGGCGCTCTCGCGAGGTGTCTTGCAGCACGAGCAGGGTGCCGATGCGCTGCGAGAAGAGTTGCAAAGGCAAGGCGCGCAGCGACAGGGCCTGGGCCTCACCCCGGGGTTCGTCGAGGATGAGCACCGCTGCGGACGCGTAGTGTGCCTGGGCCCACTCGGGCAAGGACGCCATAATATGCCCGCCGCTCTTGAGCCCGGCGCCCAGCATGTTTTGCGCCGCCGCATTGTGGTGCCGGAGGCGCTCCTTGTCGTCCAGCAGCAACAGCCCCGCCTCGTAGCATCCATAAAACTTGCGCATGACCCGGCCCAGCCCCGGACAGCGAAGGCAAGTGCACGGAAACAGCCAAAACAACGCGCGCCCAGCGGCAAAAAACAGCGCAAAAAACAACGCCGCAACCAGGGCAATTCCCCACGGGCTCATGGCGACACCTCGTCATCGCCGCGCGCAGAAATGGTGACCAGGGGGGTGACGGGCCGCAGGGGTTTGGCGCGCTCGGGAAACAACAAGCGGAACGCGCTGCCTTGGCCGGAGGCGCTCTCCACCAAGAGCCCCGCGCCGTGCTCAGCGGCCACCTGCCACACCGTGGCGAGGCCCAACCCCGTGCCCTCCCCCTCTTCGCGGGTGGTAAAGAACAGCTCGAAAATGCGCTGCTGCATCTCCTTGGGGATGCCCGCCCCTTCGTCGGAGACGGCCAGCTCGACGTACGATCCCGCTGGCAACACCGCATTCGCGCATGACAGCGGCGCAGAGACAGCGCGCTGGCGCACCGCGACGTGCAGAACGCCCCCGTTTGCGCTCATGGCGTGCAGTGCATTGATGACCAGGTTCATGATGGCCTGGTGCAGGCGGTCGGGATTGCCGCAAATCCAGACGGGCTCGCGGCAAGCGGCGATGCGCAATTCCACGTGGCGATGCGCCGAGGTTTGGGCCAGTCGCAGCGTATCGACCATGAGGGCGTGCAAGTCCAAGGCGATCACCGGCAGGGGCTCGTCGCCGTCTGCGGCGGCGGCGACCATGGTGTGGATCAACTCCTTGGCGCGCCGCATCGCGTGGGCGATTTCATCCATGTCCTCGCGCAGCGGACTATCGGGCGGCAAGGCCTCCGTGGCGCGGTTTGCGGCGTCGCGAATGATGCGCAGGCGCTCCGCAAAGGCGTCGGCGATGCGCCCGTTGAGCACCGACAAGGCCTGGAGGCGCTGCTGGTGATGAATGCGGCGCGTGCGGGTTTGCACCTCGTTTTGCAAACTCTCCTGGGTGTGGCGCAGGTGCGCCTTGTGCTGGGCTTGGGCGCTCTCGTCCACCAACATCCACAACGCGCGCCCAAAACGCGAATGCCGGCGAATTCCCGCGTCGTACAAAGGGCGCAGCGCCAGTTTTTTCTCGTCGTGGGGCACCGCGCAGGGTTGCCCCGCCAAGAGCGCGGCCCTGTCCACGCCAGCCAAACAGTGCGACAAATCGTTGGCGAAAGCGCTGCCCGGAGACAAGAGGGTCCTAGCGGATTGGTTGGCGCACAAAATTAGGCCGCGGCCATCGAACAAGAGCAGGGCCTCGGGATGGCTGGCAAACATCGCTTCAAAGGGGAGCCACGTCGAAAAAAATACGCGGAAGCGGCGCCACCCGCGCAGGGATTCGGCCCCGGGATCGGGCAGTCGTCGGAAACGGCGGCGCTCCCACCACCAGCCCGCGCACAGCGCCGTGGCAGTGACAACAATGAAGAGCCAAACGATGGGAATTGTGCTGTGCAAGTTCCGGCGATTGTATCGCGCACCGCCAAAATGCCAAAGAATTTGTCAGCGGCGCGCGCTCCGGGCATGTCCGCGATATTTGCCGAATTCTCCGGGCCCCAAAAGGGGGAAATTCGCTGCGCCCCAGCCGCCCAAACCGACAGTGATTGGCCTCGCGGGGCCATCTTGACAGCCTTGGGAGCTTTGCGATATTTTTTGGTATCTCTATGTGGACAACCATCAAGCATTTGTTATTGTTCTGAAAATCGGCAATTTTGGGCGCGACGTGCGCAGAAAGAAGCAGGTTGGTAAGATGAAACGAATTTCGCATGTTCTTATAGCGGCAACGCTTATCTTCGCATCGCTCACGGGCTTTATCGGATGCCGGGACGAGACCGATCCCAAGTACAATCTCAAGCTGATGCACGATCGCCCCTGGCGCGAAAAGGCCCTGAAAAACATCTCCGAAATTTTCAGCGCCACCATGCAAGCCAACCAAAACGATCTCAAAAACCCCGAAGTGCAAAAAGTGGTCGATGTCCTCGTCCCCGGTTTGATCGACGGCTTCAAAAAATTTGACCGCGACAAAGACAACCGCAAAACCATCATTGAGCTGTTGGCCATGATGAACGACCCGCGCTCCGAAGAGGTCTTCCTGGACGCCATGGAGCTGGAAAACACCTCGGACTCCCTGATGTTCGAAACCGCGGCCACCGCCGTGCGCAGACAGGGCGTCGACCGCGCGTTGCCCAAGCTGATCGCCGCGGCCAACAAGTGCTTTGCCTCCCGCGATGCCAAGGCCGGCGCCGGGTTCTCCAACTCCGAAAACGCCATCGTGCAAGCCTTCATCGGCTCGGCCCAGGGCATCCTCGAAGCGCACCCCAATTCGGCGCACAAGGGCACGGTCGTCGAGATACTTATTAAAGTCGCCGACACGCCGGACACCATGCAAGAGCTCCGCCTCAATATGCGCGCCATCCGCGCCCTCGGACGCATCGGCGACCCCGCTGGCATCCCCGTGCTCATCCGCGGCATCGCCATGCGCGGCGTGCGCCAACCCGTGGCCCTCGGGCAATTCGCCTTTGCCGCCCTGCAGCAAGTGCCGGATCGCGACGCCGTTGTGACGGGCATGCTCAAATTCGCCCGCCTCGAAGACCAAGAGTTCATGAAGGCCTACGAAAAAGAGGTTAAAGAAGACCCGGTCATGAAGAACCCCACCTGGTTCATCCAGCAGACGGTCTCCTTCTTTGGCGAGCTCGCCTACCCCTCGGCCCAGGTGCTCGAATACCTCAACAGCGAACTCAACCACAACGCCACCGACGACCTGGACGCCACGGCCGCCGAAGTGGCCCCCGACTTTGCAGCAGATGCCTGGGCGGCGATGCGGCGCAACTGGGCGGCGGTATCCTTGGCCATCCTGGGGCAGAGCGATGTCCTGCCCACCTTGCTCGCCCGCATCAACTCCAAAATCACCCTCGAAGAAAAAGTGGGCTACATCCAGGCCCTGGGCTACTTGCTGATGCCTGAAAAATCGTGTCCCGCCCTGCAAAAAGCCATCACAGGCGCCGACGACTCCCTGCGCGACAAGCTGTTTTACAACGCGTCGCTGATGTGCGGGAAAGAGTTCCTCACGCCCATGCAGAAGGCCATCGACAAAATCGATTGCGACGACATCATTAAAAAGCGCTTCCAGGGCGAGGCCAGCGAGGAAGAAGAATCCCAAGCCCGCAACGAGTGCGAAATCATGAAGACCCGCATCGCCGAGTACATGGATCGCATCAAGTTCGGCGAAGAGTGCGGCCAAAACCTAGAGTGCTACGCCAAGACCATCGCCGACCACGCCAGCAAAAACGTCGAGCGCGCCATCGCCAGCGCGTATCGCATCGCCCGCGACAACCCCGCGCAAAAAGACGCAGTCGTCAAAGTGCTGCTCGAGAACCTGCACAACCCGTCCATGGTGGCGCTCAACGCCAACGCCATGGCCCTCGACAAGCTGATCACCGAGAGCAACGCCGAAATCAACGATCGCGTCGAATCGGTGATGAACAACTTCGCCCGCCAGTCCACCTACAAAGATCGCGGCCGCCGCCTCGAGTCCTTCAGCGGCCACCTGCGCGCCCGCACCAAGTAGCCACTCCGCGGCTCACATCATTTCCACACCCGTTCCCTGCGCCTTTCGCGGCGCGAAACATTGACCGCGCCCGCTCCGATACGTATCTTCTGCCCCGATGAAGATTTACCGCCACTACGAAGAGCTCTCCGCAGTTCCCCCCACGCCGCGCCTGGTGGTGGTGGGCAACTTCGACGGCGTACACCTGGGACACCAACAACTCATCTCCCAGGCGCGACAACTGGCCGCGCAATCCGGGCACTCCTTGGCCCTCTGCACGTTCTCCCCGCATCCGCTGCGCTTCTTTCGCCCGGACACGGCCCCGCTAAACCTCACGGACACCGCGCACCGCGTCGAGTTGTTCTCCGCCCTGGGCGTCTCTGAAGTGCTGGTGCAGCGCTTCGATCGCGACATGGCGCGGATGCCCGCCTTTGATTTTGCCCGGCGGGTGTTGCGCGATGCCCTGGGCGCCGCCCATGTACTGGTGGGGCGCAACTTTCAATTTGGCCACCAGCGGTCCGGCACCGTGGCGCACCTGCACGAATGGGGCGCCGACCTCGGCTTTGCGGTATCGAGCCTGGAATTGCGCGCCCAAGACGACGCTGTCATCTCATCGTCGCGCATCCGCGCCCTGTTGCTGGAGGGCGATATGCGACGCGCCGCCCAACTCCTCGGGCGCGACTACGAAGTCCGCGGCAAGGTGGTGACCGGCAAAAAGGCGGCATCCCAACTGGGCTTTCCCACCATCAACATCGACACCGCCGATTACCTGATTCCCCGCTTCGGGGTCTATGCGGCCCGCACGTATCTCCCGGACCAACGCGTTGTGCCCAGCGTGGCCTACATCGGCAACCGCCCCACCATGGGCCTGGGCAAGACCGCAGAGGCCCACCTGCTTGATTTTAACGAAGACCTATACGATGCTTCTGTGCGTCTTCAGTTCACATGTCGCATTCGAGATGACATTCACTTTCACAGCACCGAGGCCTTGCGCCGCCAAATTGCGATGGACGTCGATGCCGTAACACAGCAAATGAGGTGCCCCGATGGCCGATAAGGGCTGCGCAAATCCCATGTACACCACGGCGGCGATGGCCGAAATCCTGCTGTCGCAAGACATGCTGCGCGACGCCGAAGCGGTGATCGCCACACTTGAAAAAGAGCACCCCGGCGACCAGCGGGTGCAGTTGTTGCGGCAGCGACTGAACGACCGGCAAGGCGGCGGCGAACCCGTACAACGCCCCGAAGAACCCATGGGCACCGATCGCCTGACCATGGCCCTCGACCGCACCCAACTGCAGGTGTCGTGGGAGCTATCCGACGACGGACTGGCACTGGCGCGGCGCCAGGTGCGCTATTCGGGGCAAACCATTTTGCGCCTCTTCATCGCCCAGCCCGGCCCCCGCGGCGTGCGCACCCTCACCCGCGACTTCGACCTCGCCCACCACTGCGGCAGTTGCACCTTCAGCGGCATGCCCGCCCTGGCGGCCTTCACCGCGGCCATCGGTTTTCTCGGCCGCAACGGACACTTCGTCCCCATGGCCCGCGCTGTGCCCGTGGTGGCCGTCCCATGACCTGCAAGCCCCTGGCCGACACCACCCACCGTCCGCGCCTGCGCATGCCCCCCCTGTCCGCCCCCTTGCACATCGTGCTGGTGAACCCGGAGATACCGCAAAACACCGGCAACATCGCTCGCATCTGCGCGGCGACAGGGGCACACCTGCACCTGGTGGGCACCTTGGGATTCGCCATCGACGACAAGGCGGTGCGGCGAGCGGGGCTCGATTACTGGCACCTGGTGCGGGTGTTTCGCCACGACGACTTCGACGCCTTCTTGCGCGACACGCGCCTCTCGCAGCCGCCGCTGCTCTTCACCACCGCGGCAAAAGTCACCTACCTGCAGGCGCCCTTTCACCCCGGCTGCGCCCTGGTCTTTGGCGCCGAGAGCTGCGGACTGCCAGACGACATCACCGCGGCCTGGCCCGCGTCGCAATACGGCATCCCCACGTTGTCGCGGTCGGTGCGCTCCCTCAACCTGTCCAACGCCGTGTCCATCGCGACCTACAAAGCCCTCGAGATCACCGGCGCTTTTCACGGCGCAACCCTGGGGGTGTGATGCGCTCATTGCAGTCTCTACTCCTGCTCGCCGCGCTCCTGTTCGGGGGCTGTGTGCGCACTGCGATGCCACCCCAAGACGCCGAAACCCTGGCCGCCACGCCATCCCCCGACGGCGGTGCCCACGGCGAAGCGATTCACGTCCCTTCCAAAAGCGAACAAGCCGCCCTCGAAGATTTGGTGCGCCGCGATGCGCCCGAAGCCGCAGCCATCCTGCACCGGGAGCTGGCGAACGACGACGGGGACATCGCTGCCCTGGCCGCCATCTACACGCTGCGCCTCAACCTGAAACGCGACGACGCCCCGGTGGACGCCGCCCTCCTCCGCGGCACCCAAAGCCAACGCGCCCTCATCGCCTGTCTCGCCTGGCGGTGGCTGGCCCAGCGCACCGAAACCGCGCTGCCCAAGTGGCAATCTCGCGCTGCCGATCCCCTGGTGCAGCTCTTTGCGGCCTTGGCCCACGTGGTTCGGGGCCAAAAGCTGCCATCGGCGCTGGCCCAGGCACTGGCCCTCTCGCACCGCTTCGACACCTGCGAAACTGGCGGCCCTCCCCGCGACATCGACGACGCTCCCTGGCGCGCAGCGGCCCTGGTGGTGGACGACGGCCCGCTCATCCACGCCCTGCGCTTTCACGAGACCCGGCGCGCCGCAACCTGCGAGACTGGCGACAACGGCACAATGCAACCCGCTTCCCTGCGCCATTACCGCGCCCTGTGCGCCGCGCTGCACCTGCCCGAGACTCCGCCGCCCAGCGACAAGGCGACCCAACACTTTGCCCGCACCCGCATCCCGCAAGAGATCACCACCTCGCTCACAGCGCCGCTGGGTGCATTGCGACAAATGGTGGTGCACCGCCAGGGTTCGCTGCAGCGCGAGGCGATTTGCGCCCTGGCCCAGCAGGCCCAAACACCGGTGTCCGGCGACTTTGCCGCTGCACGCGCCGCCATGGAGAGCGACGACCCGCGCACCCGCATCGAGGCCGCCCGCACCTACCTCCTCCTCACCGCGCGCGCGACCCTGCCCGACTGACGCCATGCGCCGACGCCTCTTGTGCTGCACCCTGCTGTGCCACCTCCTGCTGTTGTTGCCGGCCTGCGGGGGACCGTTGTCGATGGCCCGTGAAGAGCGGCGCGAGGCCCGCGCGCTGGCCCGCGAGACCCCCGAACAACGCCTGGGCACCTCCTGCGCATACGCCCATTACGTGCGGGCAGTCCTCGAAGAGGAACGCGGCAATTTCTCCGCTGCCGCCACCCAAATGCGGCGCGCCGTCCGCTGCGATCCCCAGGACCCGCACCTGCGCCAACGCCACCGAGAACTGCGCCGACAAGCCCGCCAACAACCGCGCACCCGCCGCGCAGATTTCGCGCCAAAACGCTGACCGCTGCGCCGTTTGGTGATACATTCGCCGAACCATGGCACGAGCGACATGACCAGGCGAATCCGGCGATACGACGACCCTTCCACCCACGCGTCCCCTGCGTCCCAGGGGGATGCCGAGGCCACGGAGCGCACCGACGGATTTTCGCTGCAGTTCTCGGCGGGACGCGGCCTGCTCACCTTGCGCGAACAGCGACTGCCCCACGGCCTGGTCGTCAATTCTCTAACGATGGCCATCGCCGACATCGCCTTTCCCTTCGACATCTCTCAGGGTATCGGGGGATTGCGCCACCGACGCCACCAGCTCCACGCCCTGGAGGCCACCCTCTCCTTCGATGACGCCCACGACTGGCTGGCGCGGCAAGTGCCCGGCACAATTTGGAACGACGCCTGCCAAATGTCTTTCGAACCCGAGGGCGTTGCCTTGCTGTTGTCGCCGCGAAGCGATGCGGCTGCGGGGGCGCTCTCCTTGCGCCTCGTGCCCCAGTGCCGCGGCAGCGATCTCTGCGTGCGCATCGAGGAGCCGCGCGCCTATGGACCCGTCTCCGAACCCTTGCTGGACGCAGCGGCCCAGCGCGTCGAAGCCCTGCTGGGGGTGTCCGTCACCGACATGTCCTTCGCACTGCCCAACCTGCTGCACCACTGCCTCCTGCACGCCCTGGCCCCCAAGGGATGGCGCCTGCCCGACACCGCCAACACCGCGCTGGATGCCGTGCACATCACCCCCGATGCCCTGCGCCTGGTGTACCGCGCTGCCCATGCGCCGCCTGCGCCCGCATCCACGCCCGCATCCAAACGAGAGACCGAACCGCAATCCACGCGCGACACGCTGGCCGTGATGGCCCACCGCGCGGCCCTCGACGGTGACGCGGCGAGCGAATTAAACTTTCTCCACCGCCTCTTGCCCCACAGCAATCCCCTCGAAACCCTTGGCGCCGCCCGGCGCGTGGCGCACCTGCACCCCTTGGCCGACCCGGAGCACATCGCCGCCTTCTGGCAACAGGCCCTGGCGCAAACCCCCAAAGCACCGCAACTCCTCTGGGCGGCCATCGAAGCCCACGCGCGCCTGGCCGATGCCCCGGCGGTGCACCGCTTGCTTCCCCAGTGGCTCGCACAGCAGCAAACCGACGCAGCGCGCCAGGACGCACACCTTCGGGCCGGACAACTGCTGCTCACGCACTTCAATGATGGCGCCGGGGCACAGCCGCACTTCGAACAGGTCTTGCAATGGCACCCCGACGACGACGACGCCACCTGGGGGCTGGCACAAAGCCTGGCCCAACAACCGGACGATGCCCACGCCACAAAACAAGCGGTGTCGCTCTATGAGAAATGGCAAGCGCGCGCGATCCAGGCGGGCGACAACCGCAATGCGGCGCGAGCAGCCGTGGCATTGGCCGATCTCTGGTTCGACAATGGGGAGCCGGCGTTGGCCCTGACGCACTACGCCGACGCCCTGGCGCGGGTCTGGGACGCGGGCGTTCAGCTTCGAATGGCCCGGGCGTTAACCGCTCTGGGGCGCGTTGCCGAAGGGGTCGAGCGCTATGAAGAGGCGCTGCGCCGCACCGAAAACCGCGACGCCGAATGGGGACACCAGGCGCTGACCCTGGCGCGGCTTTACCTCTCCTCCCTTGAGGATTACGTGGCCGCCGATGCCTGGGCCCGCGACGCCGCACAATGTCCCGGGTGCGAAGCGGCAGCGGCATCCCTGCGCGTGCAGCTCCTCGAAAAGCAACAGCGGTGGGGCGAACTCACCCACGCGCTGGAACAACAACTGCAAGCGTCGCCAACGCCGGAGGCCGCGCTAAAACTGGCCCGCGCCCAAATGCAGTCCGGGAGCTTTGCTGCGGCCATGCACACCCTGGCGCCCCTGCGCGCGCAGCACCCCAGCCGCGAAGACCTTCTGGAAATCTTCATCGACGCCGCCCGCGCCGCCCGAGACATACCGGCGCTGCGACAGTCCCTGCGCGAACGCCACGCCTTGTCCGGGACCGCCAGCGTGCGCGCTGCCGTGGCCATGGAGCTCGGCGACCTGGCAGCGGACCCCACCGAGGCCCACCAATGGTTTGCCTCGGCCACCCGAGATGGTCCGGACGCCCTGGAAGCCTGGGAAGGGCTTGTGGCGGCGACCACCGCCCTGTCGCTCCTGGAGGAACGCGACACCGCACAGGCGCAGTTGATCCAGCGCTACGAACAACGCGGCTTGCGCGATCGGGCCGCAGCCCTCCTGTGCGAGCGCGCCCAATACCAACTGGCACGCGGCGATGCCGACGAAGCCGCCGCGCTATGGCAACAGGCGCTCCCCGACGTGGCCGACGCCGAAAGGCCCGCTGTCATGCGGCAACTGGGGACCTTGCGGCTGCAGCAAAAACAATTCGAGCAAGCCCAAACCCTCTTCGCCGCCGCGCGCCGAGAGGGCGCCCCCGAGGACCGATTTGACGCGGCCCTGGGCGAGGCCGAAGCCGCTGCCGCCCTGGGGGCTCACGCCGAAGCCTGGGACGCCGCCGTGCTCGCCGGTTCGGGTCCTGCGGGCCTGCGCATCCGCGCGGTGCAGGTGATCGCCCGCGTGGCCGCCGCGGTACAAAAAGTGCCCGAGGCCATTCAAATCATGGCGCGTGTGGCGCAAAACACCCCCGACGAAACCGATGCCCTGGCGCTCTTCTCCCAGGCCGCAGACATGGCCGAGACCGAACACCGCGACCTGCCCCTGGCCCTCTCGATCTGCGAGGACGCCCTGGAAACGCTGCCCAACAGCGACCGCGTGCGCTACCGCATCATCGCCCTGCTCGAAAAAATGGGCCGCCGCGTCGACCTGGCCTACGCGCTCTTTCGCTTTGCCAGCCGCGATCCAAGCGGCATCGCCGAGCTGCAGCGCGCCGCCGATTTCTTTTCGGCGGAGTCCCTGCACGACGAAGCGGTTGACGCCCTGGCCCTGGCACACCGCCTGGGACCGAGCCCCGAATCCGCCCGCATGCTGGCCTTGGCACTGCGGCGCGTCGGACGCAACGATGAACTCGAAGCGCTGTTGCAACCGTGGTCCCGCGAGGACGACACGCTGCGCGACATGCTGGCGACACACCTGCGCGACACCGAACAGCACGCCGCGTTGATCGCCCTGCTCTCCCCCATCGCCGAAGAAGACCCAGCGCGTGAAATGCAACGCCAGACACAACTGGCCGAGGCGTTCGAAGCCCTGGGAGACGCGGACGACGCCCTGTTGCAGCGGCTCTTAACGGAGATGGACGACTGGCCCGAGGGCGCCCGGCAACAGCTCGGTCAAGCCGCCCTGCAACACCGCCTAAACCAACGCGACTACGTGGGGGCCGCCCAGAGCTGGCGCGACTTTGTGCAGCGCTTCGGCGACGACCCCGCCCTGTGGCAAACCCTGGTGTCCGCGCTCTCGGGGCATCACCAGCCGGCGCTGCTCGCCGACGCCATTCGCTTGCGCCTCAAGGGCGACATCTCCGACGCGGATCGCATCACCGACAACTGGCTGCTGGCGCGCATCGCCAAGGAGCAACTCGGCGACGACGCGGGCTACGCGGCAGCGCTAACCGCCGTCATCTCACTGGCGCCCCGGCACATCGAAGCGGGCCTCGCCCTGGCGGCACACGCCTTTGCCACCGGCGACATGCCCGCCCTCAAAACGCGCCTCGCCGCCCTCTCCTCGCTGCCCTGGCAACCCGAACTCGCCCTCTGGATGGGGGCTGTGGCCGCCCACGAAGGGCGCATGGATGACGCCCGTGAACACTTCCACGCGCTGATGTCCCGCGCCCCCGAAACACCGGGCGCCGCCGAGGCCCTGCTGCAATGGCTGGCCGCCGAGACCGACGATGACGCCGTGCTGCAAGCCGTTGCGTTGCTGGGCGAGCGCCTAACGGCGATCAAGAATCACCCCCAAGCTGCCCTGCGCGTGGGCATGGCCTTCTTTCGCCGCGACGAGCTGGCCGAGGCCCGCGATTTTTTGCAGGCCGCCGCCGACAGCGACACCGGCATCGACGACACCACCGCCCTCGAAACCCTGGTGCGCATTTACAAAAGAGAGGGCGCCCACGAACGACAAGCCCAAGCATTGAGCCGTCTGGGACAACTGCACACCGGCGATGCGCGCACCGACGCCTGGGTGGCCGCAGCACGCACCTACCTCGATCAACTCGGCGACGCAGAGCGCGCCTACTTTTGGTTTTCGCAAGCGGCCAAAAATGCGCCGGATGAACCCGATGTCCTCTTGGGGCTGGCCGACTGCGGCTGGGAAAACCGCGCCTGGCCGGTGGTGGCGCAAAACCTCGAGCGCCTGCGCCTGGTGGCCCCGCACTTCGCCCTGGACGCCACGCGCATGTACCGATTGGCCGCGGCCCTCACCGAAACGCGGCAATGGCCCGTCGCCGATATCTTGGAGTGGCTCGAACGGGCGCTGCCCGCCTTGACCGAAGCCGAGCGCCGCGACGCCGACGCCTTAAAAGAACGCCTCACCGCGCAACAACACAGGAGATAACCCATGCAAGACAACCAGGTGTATCCGGGACTCACCGTGCACGTACCCAGCGACGCCGACGCCGAAATGTTGGCCTACGACCTGAGCGACTTGGGCGCCCTGGCCGTGGAGACCCGCGACGCCGAGACCATGCACCGCGCCCCGGACAGCCGCACCCTGCTCATCGCCGGCTTTGCCTCTGTCCAGCAGCGACAGGCGGCCATCCGCGCGCTGACCGCCGATCATCCCGCCCTCGAAATCGTGCCCGTCGACATCAAAGACGACGGCTGGCGCACGGGCTGGCAAGCGTTTTTTCAACCGGTGGTGCTGCAGCAGTTGCAGGTGCTCACGCCGTGGATGTCCGCGCCCCCATCGCATCGGCGCTCGCTGATCATCGACCCCGGGCAGGCCTTTGGCACCGGCGGCCACGCCACAACGGTGTTGCTGCTGCAAATGATCGAAGCCCGCGCCGCGTCCGGAAAATTGCCCAAGCGCGTCCTTGACGTGGGCATCGGCTCGGGGATCCTGGCCATCGCCTGCGCGCTCCTGGGCGCCGAGCAAGTCACCGGGGTCGACATCGAAGAGGCCGCCATCGTGGCCGTGCGCGAAAACGCCGCGCGCAACCAAGTCGCCGACAACATCACGGCGCTCCTGGGCGGTCCCGAGGTGCTGCGCGACACATGGCCCCTGGTGCTCGCCAACATCCAGCTCTCGGTCTTCGAACAAACCGCGGACCACATGCGCCCGCTCGTGGCGCCTGCGGGCGAAATCCTCATCAGCGGCCTGCTGGTCCCCCAAGTCGACGCGTGCTTGGCGCTCTGGCCGGGCTTCCGCGCCGCCGAAGTGCGCACCGAAGGCGAGTGGGCCGCCATCGCCCTAGAACGCCTCCCATGACCACGCGCCTGCTCCTCTCCCAAACCCTGACGCCAAACACCGAAGTCCGCGTCGATGGCCCGGAGTGCCACTACTTGGTGCGGGTGCGCCGACACGTCGTTGGCGACGCGATATGCCTTCGGGATGCCCAGGGCGTTTTTTTTAACGGCACCGTCACGCGCATCGAAAAAGACGCGGCCCACATCCGGGTGGACGCCGAGATGCCCGCTCCCCCAGCGGTCGGCTGCGTGCACCTGCTGGTGGCGGTTCCCAAGGGCACGCTATTTGACGAAGTGGTGCGGCGGCTCACCGAAATCGGGGTGCAGCGCCTAACCCCGCTCCACTGCGAGCGCTCGGTGCTCCGCCCCGGACAAGGGCGCGAACAGCGGTGGCGGCGCATCAGCGAAGAGGCGACGCGCCAGTGCGGCCGAAGCCATCCCATGCAAGTCGACGCCTTCACCCCCTTTGCGACGGCGCTGGCCGCGCTCCCCGAAGCGACGCGCTGGACGCTGCATCCCCACGGCGACAGCGCGGTGGCCGTGGCGCGCCAAACCGGTCCCCTCGTCGGTCCCCTGCAGGGCTTGGTGGGCCCCGAGGGCGGATTCACCTCGCGCGAACTCGATCTCGCCGACGCCCACGGGTTTCGCCGCATTCACATGGGCCCCCACGTCCTGCGCGTCGAAACCGCCGCCGTGGTGGCTGCCGCTTTATTTGTTTCTTTTCTCGGGGGCATGGATTAGAGTTGAAAACTGCTTTTTTTCAGCTAACACCGCGATTTTTCGAGGGATAAATGAGCGCGCTGAGTTCGTTGTTGGTTCAAAATCAGGCCTTGAGCGTTACGCAAATCGAAAAGGCCTTGCAACGCCAGGTCATCTTTGGCGACGACTTGACGACGAACATTTTGGAGTTGGGCATGCTCTCCGAAGCGGCGCTGTTGCCCTACCAAAGCCGCGCCCTGGGCATCTTGGCCGTCCCCGTCTCCGAAGCCGCGGTGCCCACCCTCGAAGCCCTGGCACAGCTCCCCCAAGACTGGTGCATTGCCAACCGCGTGGTGCCCATGTACAGCGACGCGACACAACTGCTGGTGGCCGTCGACGCGCCCCTGCAAAGCGGTGCCCAGGCGCAAATGACCGCCTTCTGCCCGCTCGAAATCCGCACGGGGCTCGTCTTGCCAGCGCGCCTCGCGTGGCTGTTGGCGCAGGCGTACGGCGTCTCCCTCTCCGGTCGCATGGCCGCCCTACAGCGTCGCCTCTTACCCGACTTCGATCCCGAAGCCCCGCCCCTGTACGCGCAGTTGTCCGAAGCCGCCCCCGAAGCCCCGGCGCCCAAAACCCCGGCGCCCGAAGCCCCGGCGCCCGAAGACGCGACAACAAAAGATGCCGCAACAGAGGCCAGCGAACCACCGCCCGAGCGGCTCGTGATCGACTCCTCGGCGCCCCCCGACGTGCGCGGCGAAAGCACACAAAAGTTCTACCACTTGCCCCCGCAATCCCCGCCCGCGTCCGCTTCGTTTCGCGTCGCCGACGTGGCCAACACCGAGAGCACCTGGCAATCCGTCCCCCTGCTGGACTCCGAAGAGCTCCCCCTCGGCGCCCCGGAACCCGCATCCGCACCAGCACCAGCACAAACACCAGCACAAGCACAAGCACCAGCACAAGAACCCGCGCCGACACCGCCACCGGCATCCGATGACGCCCCGGAGTCTGCGCCCCTCATCACTTTTTCGGAGGCCGCCGCCCAGTTACAGCAGGCCGCCACCCGCGACGAAATCCTCGACATCTTTTTTCGCTTCTCGGCCCAGGCCTTCGACTTCACCCTACTGCTATTGGTGCACGGCGACACCGCCTCGGGACGCCTGGCCGCCGCATACCAGCAGCCCATCGACGCAAGCCACTTCATCGTGTCCCTCACGCACGGCAATATGTTCGAACACGCCGTCCGCACAATCGACGTCCATGTGGGCCCCCCCTCGCGGGACGCAGCGAGCCTCCAGCTCTACAGCGACTGGCAGCGCCCACTGCCCACCACGTGCGCCATCGTTCCCGTGGCCCTAAAGCAACGCGTGATCCTGTTGCTGTACGGCGATTCAGCCGAGCGCGGCATACGCCCCAAGCGCGCAGTGCGGCTGGCGGAGTTCGCCCGCTTGGTCGAGGGGGCCTTCGAGCGCATCCTGCTCGCCCGCAAGTACGCGGGGTTTCAAAACGCCCCCGCCGCAGCCGCCCCGGTCTCTCCGGTGGCATCGGCGCGGGCCACATTGACCGGGAGACCGCAAAAACGCGATCTCGCGGCCTGGCGCGCCGAACCCGAACCTAAGCCCGAGCCTGAACCCGCGCCTGCGCCCGAACCCGAACCCGAACCTAAGC
>Ga0265293_10000357_pt1 | contig 110908 bp, 95 predicted proteins | sample Munlanlewell138R_FD_192505 | JGI IMG/M metagenome (GOLD analysis project Ga0265293, IMG submission 192505) | Leachate microbial communities from a municipal landfill in Southern Ontario, Canada - Leachate well 138R | ecosystem: Engineered > Solid waste > Landfill > Unclassified | place... | reverse complement strand
CAGTACCGGAAGAGGAATCCCTCGTGCGAGCACAGTATCAAGTTGTCAAGGCGTACGTCCGAGGGTTGAGGCAGCTCCGCCAACCCCCGGCTGGAGGCCCGATCTTGACGCTATAAAACCCTGAACAGTAGATAAGCGTTAGATTGGCGTCGATATGTCATTTCAGATTCGATTTTGACACGACGCCGGTCTGCAAAACCTTTATCGCGGGTTCGATTCCCGCCGTGGCCTCCAGTAGACAACCGCCCGACCGGGCCGGAAGCCCCTGCGCCCAACTCCCTGCGATCCCCCCAGGACCTCGGCGCTCTGCTTCGCCGGGGCTCCGCGCGGCGCAGCACACCGGCGGTTTGACGCGCTCACCCACACCTCGTACGTTGCGGGCACCGAACGGGCGCATTAAGGCGGCGATGCGCACATCCCAGCGTGGAAGTCGGGATGGCTCTGCATGCCGCAAGTCGAAACCTTCAGCGTTGAGAGCGTGGCGCAGCGCGTCACGGGCTGGCGTCCCCTTCCCCCCTCCCTGTACGCCCTCCTGGCCCTGCGCCAGCACGAGCCCGACGCGGACGCGCGCCTGGTGGAGATCGTGGGAGGCGACTCCGAACTGAACCGCCGCATGCTGGTACTGGGATCGGTCAGCACGGACGTGGAGGGCAAGGGTCGTAGCGCTGCCGGCGCCGCCATCCGCCAGATCGGCTACCGACGCGTGCACTGCGCCGCCGTGGCCGTCCTGCTGGTGGACAGCCTGGCCGCCGGCGCCAACGAGTTCGACTTCCTGGACTACTGGCGCAACGCCGCCGCCTGCGCCGGACTCGCCGCCTCCATCGCTGACGTTGCACGCTCCGAGGCGCGCGACCTGGCCTATACCGCCGGGCTGCTGCACCGCGTGGGCCTGCTGGCGCTCGACATGGCCGCCCCCGACCGCCTGGCGATACTCCGGGACGCGGTCGCGGAACAGGGCTGGTCGGAGCCGCTGGAGGAGTCCGTCCTGGGCTTCACCATCCGCGAGGTCACGGCCGCGCTGCTGGTGAAGTGGCGGCTCCCCATGGACCTGGCGGAGGCGCACCTGGTGCGAAACGAACCCACGCTGTGGGAGTCGCGGCCCGTCGCGAGCCTGCTCTGGGACGCCTCGAACGCCATGAGCGCCATCGGCATCCCCGACCCGCTCCACGGCGCCGCCGCGGCACCCGGCGCCACCGTCAGCCACCAGGCGCGCCTGGTGCTGGACCGCTACTACGAGGGCGGCTCCGCGCTGCTGCGGCGCTCGGAAGGGCTGATCGGCGCCTGCCTGCTCGCGTGTGACGAGGACCGGCCCTCCAACTAGGGCGCGCTCGGCTCGCCGCAGGTGGTCGGGCGCGCGGCCGCTACTGCTGCTCGCGACGCTCTCGGCGCACTTCGCGGGCGATCCACTCGTCCAGGACGGCCTGTCGCTCCTCGTCCCACGGCGGGGCGAACATCCCCGCCGCCGACCGCTGCCGGAACGCCTCCGACAGGACGATGCCGGCCGAAACCGACACGTTGAACGACTGCGCCATGCCCTGCATGGGGATGAGGATGCTCGCGTCCGCCCGCTCGATCACCTGCGGCGAGCAGCCTCGATGCTCGTTCCCGAAGACGACCGCGCTCGGCTGCGTCCAGTCCACCTCGCGGTAGTCCAGGGAGTCCGGCGCCAGGTCCGTCGCGTAGACGCGCATGCCCTCGGCCCGCAGCGTGTCCACCAGCACCGCCGCGTCCGAGAACTCGCGCAGCGTGAGCCACTTCCTCGCGTAGCCGGCCACGCCCTCGGACACCTCGGGGAAGGCATGGTCCTCGTACAGCAGGTTGACCGTGGCCAGCCCTAACCCGTCCGAGGTGCGCAGGATGGCCGAGGCGTTGTGAGGGTCGCGCACGTGGTCCACCACCACCTGCAGGTCAAACTGCCGACGCGCCAGGATCTCCCGCATGCGCTGGATGCGACGCTCCGTCGGCATCAGCCCTCGCCCCCGCCGGACTGCCCGGGCTCGCCAACCTCCCCGGACTCACCGGACTCACCAGCCTGTCTGGATTCGCCGGACACGGAGTCCCTGCGACCGCCCAGGGCGAGGAGCGCCCTCCCGCGCGGACTGAGGCGGTAGCCCACCTCCAGGCTCTCGGTCAGGCCCAGCGCCTTCAGGCGACGCACGTCCGCCTTGAAGCGCACGGTCTCGCGGCCCAGCCGCGCCGCCAGGTCGGCAGCACGGACGCCCTCCTGGTCAGCGATCAGGTGGAGGACGTCGCGCGTCCAGGCGCCCCTCCCCCCACCGTCCATGCGTCCCAGTCGCTGCGTGATCTCCTCGAAGTCATGGCCGGAGATGTCGTCGTCCGCCGCCAGCGCCACCCGCTCGTCCGGCAGGTCACCCAGATAGCGAAACTGCACGCGGTACAGGTCGCCCTCGAACCCCTCGAGCGCCTCCAGCACCGCCTGCGCCGAGGCGAACCCGGACTGACGCGCATCGGCGTCCGTCACCGAGACCGGCGCCACGACCTCCACGCTCGTCGCCTCGAGCACCCCGCCCGTGTGGAGGCGGTACCGACCGCCCACCTTCGCCTGCGGCCGCTTCCAGCGACGGAACGTGTCCGTCACCTCGCCGCGACGGATCGGTTCGTGGAAGCGCGTAGAGAAGAGCATGCCGCCAGTCTACCGACGCCTCCCGCTAGAATCGGCCACACGAGGCCTCCCGCCCCCGGGCCGCCTCGAACGCGACTCCGTGCCGGGGTGGCGAAATGGCAGACGCAGCGGGCTTAAACCCCGCGGGTGGCAACACCGTGAGGGTTCGACCCCCTCCCCCGGCACCAGGTAAGTACAGGGCCCTCTGGCCCACCCGACCTCCGGCCCGCTGAGGTGGGATCGGCCAGCGCACCGGCAGTTCAGTGACCGCTGGCCGCTCGGAGGTCACCTTCGCTTTCCGTCCATCACGCTAACCGTTGGCCAAACCGTCGTCGGTGCGCGGCGCTCGCGCGAACCGTCGCTTGAGGCTGTCCATCAGCGAGTACACGACGGGCACGACCAGCAGCGTGAGGAACGTGGAGGTGAAGAGCCCACCAATCACCACGCGCCCCAGTTCCGCCGAGATGAGGCCGCTTCCACCGAATCCTGCGGCGAGTGGGATCAGCGCCAGCATGGTCGCGAGGGCCGTCATCAGGACAGGCCGAAGTCGCGTCTGGCCACCTTCGACCAGCGCCTGGTGGACGTCGTACCCGCGTTCGCGCCGTAGCATCGTCACGTACTCGAGCATCACGATCGCGTTCGTCACCACGATGCCGACGAGCATCAGCATGCCGAGCATGGCGTTGATACTGAGCGACGAGCCCGTGATCCACAGCGCCGCGATTGCGCCGATGACGGCGAGCGGCAGTGTGAAGAGGATGACGAACGGGTCCACCCAGCTCTGGAACAGGCCGGCCATGATGAGGTAGACCAGCACGATGGACGCGCCGATAGCGATCAGCATGCTCGTGAAGCCCTGGTCGATGTCGCTGCCGACACCGCCGTGGTTCACCTCCACGCCCGCCGGCAGGTCGAGCGCGTCGACCGCCCGGGTGGCCTCCAGCGAGACCGCGGAGACGTTGTCCGCCACGATCTCGCCGCCCACTGTCGCCGCAGAGCGGCCGTCGATGCGGGTAAGCGTGGTCTGCCGCATCACCTCAACCGGGGTCGCGACGTCGCCGAGCGTGACGTCGGGCGTGAGCGGGAGCGTTGCCAGTTGGTCGGCGGTGAGGATCCCGCCGGTGGTTAGCGCGAGTTGTACGGGGAGCATCCCCTCCGCCGTGGTCACGGAGGTGACCTGCTGGCCTCCGGAGAGTTGCGCGACGGACGCGGCGATCTGAGCCGGCGTCAGGCCGGCGGCCGCGGCGGCTCGCTGGTCGATCTGCAATTCGATCGCCGGGACGGACTCGGAGACGTCGCTACTGACGTTCGTGAGGCCGTCGATACCCGCCAGCGCCTGCTCGACCATCGTCGCGGCCTCCGGCAAGGCGGCTGCCGCTGCTGGCGACTGGGCCGCTACCGTGATGTTCACCGCGCTGGTGCTGAACCCGACGGTGTCCGTCGAAACGGTGATGTCGCCCCCGCCCTCGATCTCATCGGGGAAGCGAGCACGGAGGTCCTCGGCCACCTTCCTGCTCGGGTCGGAGGAATCGAAGACGGCGGTAATCGTCGCCGAGTTCGGGCTCTGTCCGCTGACGACGGCGCCGAGCGCGCCGAGGCCACCCGAAGCCCCGCTGATCACCGTCTGGTAGCTCTCAACCGCGTAGTCATCCAACATCCCCTCGACCGCGATCGCGCGCTCCAGGACGGAGTCACGCGACTCGGCGGGCCGCGCGGGAACGGTCACGACAAGTGAGTTCTCGCCCGAGTCCGGGAGGAAGACCAGCGGGAGGGTCGGCACCAGCGCGAGACTGCCGATGAAGAGCACTGCCGAGGCACCGAGCGTGGTCCAGCGGTGACGCAACGACCACTCGAGGGCCGGGCGATACGCCCGGGCAAGTCGGCCGTGACGGCCTTCCTCCTCCGCATGCACCTTCACACCCCGCGACAACAGGATGCGCACGAGCGCCGGCACCACCGTCACGGCGGCGAGCAGCGAGGCGATCAGGGCGAACACGACGGCGAGCGCGAACGGCAGGAACAGTTCACCGATGATGCCGCCGACCAGGCCAAGCGGCAGGAACACCGCCGCCGTGGTGGCCGTCGCGCCCACGATGGCCAGTGTGACCTCTCGCGCGCCGCGCGTCACCGCCGTGTGAGTGCGCTCACCGGCGGCCATGTGCCGGTAGATACTCTCCAGCACCACGATCGAGTCATCGATCACGCGCCCGATCGCGATGGTGAGGCCGCCCAGCGTCATCAGGTTGAGGGTGTTCCCGGTCGCCTCCAGGGCCACGATTGCGGCGAGGATCGACAGCGGGATCGAGACGGCCGTGACCAGCGTGCTGCGGATGCTGCCCAGGAAGAGCAGCACGATCACGACCGCCAAGACGCCGCCGATGACGCCCTTGAGCACCATGTCGTAGACGGACTCTTCGATGAACTCCGCCTGGTCCTGCACTACCTCGATGCGCACGCCCTCCGGGAGGTCGGCCTGTAGGTCGGCAAACGCGTCGAGCACGGCGTGCGCGACGGCGACCGTGTTCGCTTCCTTGGTCTTGGCGATCTGGAGGCCCACGGCGGGCGTACCGTTGGAGCGGTTCACACCGGTGGGCGTGGTCTCCACCACGTCGATCGTGGCGATCTCGTCGAGCGCGACCGTTCCGCCCTGCGGGAGGGGCACAGCGACCTCGCCCAACTCCTCAAGCGATGAGAATGCGAGCACCGCCTCGACGGGAATGACGCTCTCCTCCCCGGCCACGAAGCCGGCGGGCAGGATGACGTTGTTCGCGCGCAGCGTCGCCGCGATCGCCTCGTAGGACAGGCCGCGCTCTAGCAGGGCATTCCGGTCCACCGCCACGCGAACCTGCTCGAGCGCCCCACCGACCACATCGACACTGCCGATGCCGTCGATCTCGGCGAGCCGCGGGACAACCCGGCCCTGCGCGAGCGCGAGCAGTTCCTGGTCAGAGGCGTTGCCCTCCAGCGTTGCCATGATCACCGGGAGCGTCGCCGGGTCCAGGAGTAGCGTGCTCGTCTGCACGCCGGGCGGAATCGGAAGCGACTGGAGGAGCGCCTGGACTTCCTCCTCCGCGCCCTGCAGATCGACGCCGAAGTCGAACAAGAGCATCAAGACGCCGAGGCCCTGGACGCTCGTCGACTGGGTAGACTGCAGGCCGTCCAGGTTCGCGGTGGCGGCCTCGATCGGCGCGATTGTGCTACGGACCACCTCGCCGGGCTGGGTCTCCGGCGCCTGTGCAACGACCACGATCAGGGGGAACTCGATGTCCGGGATGAGTTCCTGGTTGATGCGCGTCGCCGAGAGGGCGCCAGCCCCGAGCACGAGCGCGATCGCCGCGACCACAAACCCGGCTCGCCGGTAAGACAATTCCGTAAACCACGCGACGATCCGGCTCATACGTGCTGCCCTCCGTTTGGCCTGCGCCGAGTGTTATGAGACGCGAGAGTGATATTTCGATATGATGCGAGTATCACCGTCGGTCGATGTAGTCGCAAGCGGCAGGGAGTGAATGGCGATGACCTCGCGAAGACACCTCGTCGAGGATCTCCAGCGGCTGATGGCCACGTTGGGACCCGCGGGTGCGGCGACGCGCCCAACGCCCTGGCTGAACGTCGACCTCTCGATGCCGCAGCTCAAGGCGCTGATGGTGCTGCACTACCGGGGGGCAGTCCGCGTCGGGGAGGTCGCGCACATGCTTGGTATGTCCCCAAACGCAACCACCACCGTCCTCGATCGCCTCGAGGGAGAGGACCTGGTCCGCCGCCAGTTGGACCCCTCCGACCGCCGCGCTGTACTGGTGGACCTGACCGAATCCGGCACCAACTGGATCACACGGCTGCTTTCGGCGAATGCCCGGGACTTCGGCGAGGTGCTCGACCAACTCTCCGTATCCGACCTGCAGGCACTCCACCAGGGCATGACGGCGCTCGGCCGCGTGTTGGACGAAGGCCGGGCCACGAAGGCCGCGACTTCCGAGTGAACCGTCGGCACGCGAGACAACGGCAGCGTGTTGGTATGGACGAACTTGAACGAGGCCGTGGACCGCGTCATCGAGGCGGGCCACGCCGGGAGCCACGGCGTTCGAGGAGGACGGAGAGCAGCCTCGCCTAGTCGAGCGGAACCAGACCGCACCGCGCGGCGTTTTCCTCACGAAAGTGAGGCGCCCCCCTCCCCCGGCACCAGGGCATGTCCTGCCCCACCCCATCCCCGAGGGCGGGCGGTCGTGTTATGCGGCGCGGCGGAAGATCACGCGCCAGATGCCGCCCGGTTCCTCGGCCGTGGTGTGCGTGTAGCCGCGTTCGGCCATCGCGTCGTAGAGGGGTTTGGGCTCGAAGGGGGCTACGAGTTCCAGGTCCTCGTCCGAGGCGAGCCCCTGGACGGCGGACATGATGCGGGCGAAGGGCTCTCGTCCGGCCACTATGTCCTCCCGTACGTCGATCAGTGCCATGACACCACCACCATCACTGTTCCGGCTGGGATGCCCCCAGCGTACCGCGCGGCCATCCCGCCGTTCACCACCGGTGGCGCCCCGCCGATGTGCCCGTACAACCGCCCTCCCGAGGCAATCCACGCGGACCGCCCCACTCCCAGTGCTGCGTCCAGCAGCGCTATGTCGCCGCCTCCCCACCGCGTGAGCGCCACGCCTCGAGGCGGCAACGGCGTGGTGAACTGGCCGCGGGCGGGTTGGTGGGTCACGGAGAAGACGGTGAAGTGGTCCACGCTGGCGGTGACGGTGTAGGAGCCGTCCTCGTTACGCACGACCTTCGCGTCCACCTCCACCCACGCGGCGCCGTCCCAGAACGCCAGCGCGAGCGTCCGCACGTCCGCCCCCGGCGGCATGAAGGACGGAGGCAGCGTGACCTGTATCAGTACCGGCTCCGCAAACTCGCGGATCGCGTCACCCTCGGCGCTGGCGGCTTCGACGACGAACGCCAGCACCAGGTCCGCGCCCTCCGGGGGCGCCGCTGCAGCCACCAGGTCGCCCATGTTGGCGATGCCGGCCACGGTCAGCGTCGCGTCCCCGGGCAACGCACCCGCCGAGGCGATCACGACCACATCGATGCCAGGCTCCGCCTCGGTCTGTGCGGTGGTCGGCTGGCCAGCCGTCGCGACCGAAGTGGCCTCGTTGCTCCGCCGCACCAGGTCGTCCACGGGGTCACCGGAGGATGGTGCGGGCGGAGCGACCGACGGCGCCTCGGGCTCGGAGGGCGGGGCCGGTGGAGCCGCACGGGTGAGCGTCAGCGTGTAGGTCTCCGTCGTCTCGCCGTCCTCGGCGGTCACGGTGATCACCACCACGGTCTCGCCCACGGACAGCGGCACCTCCCTCGGAGCCTCGAAGGCCTCGGGCTCTCCGCCGTCCACGGCGATCGTCATGGTGGCCGCATCGCTGCTCGTCACGGCGGCCACGGTCACGGCCTCCACCGCGTGCGGGACGCCGAGGGCGAGCGGGGGCTCGTCGAGCACGAGCGCGTGGTCGTCGCCGCCCGCGGTCACGGTCAGTGACGCCAGGCCCGCTTCGGCCGAGGGGGCACGGGTGAGCGTCAGCGTGTAGGTCTCCGTCGTCTCGCCGTCCTCGGCGGTCACGGTGATCACCACCACGGTGTTGCCCACGGACAGCGGCACCTCCCTCGGAGCCTCGAAGGCCTCGGGCTCTCCGTCGCCCACGGCGATCGTCATGGTGGCCGCATCGCTGCTCGTCACGGCGGCCACGGTCACGGCCTCCACCGCGTGCGGGACGCCGAGGGCGAGCGGGGGCTTGTCGAGCGCGAGCGGGTGGTCGTCGCCGCCGGCGGTCACGGTCAGGGAGGACAGGCCCACATCGTCCGAGAGGGCTCGGGTGAGCGTCAGCGTGTAGGTCTCCGTCGTCTCGCCGTCCTCGGCGGTCACGGTGATCACCACCACGGTGTTGCCCACGGGTAGCGGCACCTCCCTCGGAGCCTCGAAGGCCTCGGGCTCTCCGCCGTCCACGGCGATCGTCATGGCGGCGGCATCACTACTCGTGACTGCGGCCACGGTCACGGTGTCCACCGCGTGCGGGACGCCGAGGGCGAGCGGGGGCTCGTCGAGCGCGAGCGCGTGGTCGATGCCGCCGGCGGTCACGGTCAGCGACTCGAGGCCCGCGTCGTCCGAGAGGGCACGGGTGAGCGTCAGCGTGTAGGCCTCCGTCGTCTCGCCGTCCTCGGCGGTCACGGTGATCACCACCACGGTCTTGCCCACGGGTAGCGGCACCTCCCTCGGAGCCTCGAAGGCCTCGGGCTCTCCGCCGTCCACGGCGATCGTCATGGTGGCGGCGGCGTTGCTCGTGACGGCGGCCACGGTCACGGTGTCCACCGCGTGCGCGACGCCGAGTGCGAGCGGCTCGTCGAGCACGAGCGCGTGGTCGTCACCGTCCGCGGTCACGGTTAGGGACGCCAGGCCCGCATCGTCCGAGAGGGCACGGGTGAGCGTCAGCGTGTAGGTCTCCGTCGTCTCGCCGTCCTCGGCGGTCACGGTGATCACCACCACGGTGTTGCCCACGGGTAGCGGCACCTCCCTCGGAGCCTCGAAGGCCTCGGGCTCTCCGTCGTCCACGGCGATCGTCATGGTGGCGGCGACGCTGCTCGTGACGGCGGCCACGGTCACGGCCTCCACCGCGTGCGCGACGCCGAGGGCGAGCGGCTCGGCGAGCGCGAGCGCGTGGTCGTCGCCGCCGAAGGTCACGGTCAGGGACTCGAGGCCCGCGTCGTCAATCGCCCTCACGGTCAGTGCCAGGCCCTGTCCGGGGCCGTCGGCGTCGTCCGTGGTGAACGTTGGGCCGTTGTTCGACAACGTCACCGAGGCGTGCAGCACGGTGCTGACAGGCGCTGCCGTTTGCAGGTCGGCGCTGCCGCGAGCATCCGCGATGAAGACAGATATCTCTGCCGTCCCGTCCGCGAACACCATGCCGCTCACAGTCCCGACCTCGAGGCCGCTGAACTTGACGGTGTGCCAGAGGTCCTCGCCCATCGCGGCACGCGTGCCGTGCTCGTCGTAGATGGTGACGCAGAGCAGGAGTGTCGAGCCGGCGGCCATGGAAGCGGTCGTCTGGTCGCACTCGGGCCCCGCGGTCAGCACCGCGTACGCGGGTGGGCCGGCGGGCAGGTTCCACGTGGCCACCGCACTCCCCGAGAGGGGCGAGGGCACGCCACCGAACAGCACCGTGGCGGTGACGGTCTCTCCGCGCGACGAGGACGGCACCTCGATGCTGGCGATACCATCCACCGTGGTCACGTCCTGCGGTTCGCCCTCGCCCACGGCAAAGCGGACCTGGGGACTACCGGCGGGCAAGAAAGTGTAACTCCCCCAACTACTCACGATGCCGACGGGGCTGTCACAGGAGGCGTCCTCTTCCTCGCACCCGTAGAGGGCGGCGTGGACAGTCACTGGCGTGTCGAGGTCCGTGGCCGGCGCTGCGCTGATCTGCACAGAGTGCGCCCATGGCGCCCAGGTGGTGACTGAGGGGTTGGCCACGAAGATGTCGGTGGCCTCAGCCTCGGACTGGCTGGTCCGCGAGGGGATGGATGAGCCCCACCAGTTGGACGAGACCCAATGTCCCCGTAGCGCCTGGGTACCAGCGTCGTAGACCTGGTGTCCGTGCTCGGTGGCGCTGTTGCCGAAGATCGCGGAATGCACGACCTCGAATTCCGGATATTGATCGGGTGCGGCGTGATAGATGCCGCCGCCCCGCGTCGCCTGATTCTCAGTCAGCGTGGAATTCGCCACGCGCACGCTTCCGGTGGCAAAAATAGCGCCCCCGAACCCTGGGCCGGCGATATTCCCCGACAACACGCTCCCGCGGACGACGAGGGTGGGATACGAGCCCTGTATCGTGCTGTGGACGCCGCCACCAGCGGAAGCGGTGTTTCCGGTGATCGCAGAATCCACCAGGATCACCGCGTTCCCCTGGATCTGGCGGATGGCGCCCCCCACCCCTGAACTGGTGTTGCCCTGGAACAGCGAGTCGATGGCGGTGACACGGCTGTTGTTGACAAACATCCCGCCGCCCCCACCGGCAGCGATGTTGTCCACCACCCTCGTGGCGTCCAGTTCAAGCGTCCCTTGCCCGATGTATGCTCCGCCACCATTTGGCGCCTGGTTCGCCCGCAGCACTGAGTTCGTAATGGTGTTCGAACCCGACACCAAGGACGCGTAGATCCCGCCGCCGCTGCCCGTCGCGATGTTGGACTCCAGCCGCACACGGGACAACCCGAGCACACCACGACCCGAGTAATAGATCCCACCGCCGGACGCGGCGCGGCCATGCCGGATGGTCAGGTCCACCAGCGTCAGGCTCCGACCGACCTCACGCGTCCCCACTGGGCCGACCGTGATCACGCGATCGCGGCCGGCCTCGTCCGGGCAGAGGGCGTCGATCTGCGGCTCGGCGCAGGCCTGGAGGACGACGCCGTCGATCTCGCCTTCGCCGCCCCAGCGACGCAGGGTGATGTCGCTCGAGATCGTGAGCGTCTCGGTGTAGACGCCGTCCGCGATCTCCACCGTGTCGCCGGCACTGGCCTGCGTCAGTGCGTGGCCCACTGTCGCGCATGGGGCGTCCGCGGATGCGCAGTCGTTTTCGGCGTCATCGCCCATATCGGCGCCCGTGGCGGCGCTGACGTACCGGAAGCCCTCGGCAGCCGCGGCCGGCGAGGAGGCGACGAGCACGCCGCCCACCGCGAACGCAAACGCCGCGAGGCCGCACAGCGCCACGAGCAGGGCGGGCAGTCGCGGTCGCCGGCCTCCCACATCGCTCACGTCACGCGATTCGGGCTGAGGAAAGGTCGGCATGTTGCGAGTCTTTCAGTGGACGCGGGCCGCTCCTCGGACTCTGGCAGCGCCGGTAGATGCGGGTGAGAGACGGAAGTCCCGGAGTATCCATGACTTCGTCACTTATAGTTGATGCCAGAATTGGATGCCAGCAGCGACTGTGACATGAGATCACCACGGCAGGAGGCCGCAGCGTGCCGCGACTGGTGACCGTGTAGCCGCTCGACCGGGCCCCTGCGTCCGGTGCCGGACGGGCCGGCGCCTCCGGAGGCCCGCTCCCACGCACCGCTCGGAGTCCACGCTTCGTGAGTGAGGGCGCCGTGCCAGCCTCGCCGGGCGCCGGTCCCCCGCGCTGCCGAGGAAGCCCTCCCCCGGCGCCCGCTCGCCACCTCGCGAGCGCCGTCCCGGAGCGCAAAACACCCCCGATAACATGCGCGTTGCCGGTGCAATCAACGCATGGAATGGGCGTTCCCTCACGCTTCCGCGAGGCCTCGCCATCGCATATACTTCGCCCGCGTAAGGGCCGGGATTGGCGATACGGGCAATCGAGCCGCCATCTTCTGACCCGTGACGTGCGCCCACGGTCTCGGCTGCGGCCGGCACTGCTGAAGAGTCGACACGTCCATCCCGTCCCGCGCGTCTCGAATGCTGATGGCGTCGCCCGCCGACGCGATTGGCCGCGGCGATCCGTCGTCGCGACACGTTGCGTCTCGGTGGCGCCGTACCCGCGGTCAGCCTCCGTGTTCGTCAGAGCGAAGCCGGCACGTCCGGCAAGTCACCCCCGCCCAGTCCACCAACCGGTGGACAACAGCCATGGCGCGTCCTGACGCGTCGAGACGGAGGTCTGATGTCCCTGCTCTACTTCCCGCTTGCGGTCAGCATCCTGGCGCTGCTCTTTGCCGCCTGGATGGCACGGAGCGCATTGCAGCACGACGAAGGCACCGAGCCGATGCGTGCGATCGCGGCGTTGATCCGGGAAGGCGCATCGGCATTCCTGAGACGGGAATACACCGTCCTCGCCATCTTCAGCATCATCATGGCCGTCATCCTGGCGGTGCTGGTGGACTTCGACGTCACCGGCAAGTTTGAACAGGGCGCGACGGACCAGGGGCGCTTCACCGCGCTCCCCCGCATGACCATCTCCTACCTGATCGGCGCGGTCGCCTCCGCCTCCGCAGGCTGGATTGGCATGTACGTGGCCGTCCGCGCCAACGTGCGCACAGCCGCCCGAGCGCAGGTGGGGCTGAACCCGGCGCTGCGCGTGGCGTTCTCCGCCGGCGGCGTCATGGGCATGACCGTGGTGGGCATCAGCATGGCCTCGATCACGGTGCTGTACCTGGTGTTCCAGCACTACGAGCCGCTCATCGGCTTCGCCTTCGGTGTCTCCACCATCTCGCTCTTCGCGCGCGTGGGCGGCGGCATCTTCACCAAGGCCGCAGACGTGGGCGCGGACCTGGTGGGCAAGGTCGAGCAGGGCATCCCGGAGGACGACCCTCGGAACCCGGCCACCATTGCGGACAACGTGGGCGACAACGTGGGCGACGTGGCCGGGATGGGCGCCGACCTGTTCGAGTCCTACGCCGTGTCCGTCATCGCCACCATCTCCATCGCCACGCTGGCGGTAAACGGGGTGGGCGCCAACGGAGTCTTCGCGCTGGAGGCGGTGGAGAACTACTGGTCCCATGCCTTCACGCTGCCCCTGGCCGTCATGGCCATCGGCATCATCTCCTCCATCCTCGGCACGTTCCTGGTCCGCACGGGCGAGGAGGCCACCATGGGGCGCCTGCTATGGGCGCTCCGGGCGGGCATCTTCGGCGCGGGCGGGCTCACGCTGATCGGCAGCGCCGGCCTCATCCTGTGGCTGGACCTGGACTTCAAACTCTTCTGGGTCATCGTGACCGGCCTGGTGGCCGGCCAGATCATCGGCACCATCACGGAGTACTACACCGCGTACGAGTTTGGCCCCACCCAGCGGCTGGCCAGTCAGGCCGAGGCGGGCGCGGGTCCGGTGGTCATCGGCGGCCTGGCGCTGGGGATGCTCTCCACCGCCCTGCCCCTGCTGACCATCGTGGCGGCGATCCTGATCACGCACGAACTGGCCGGCCTCTACGGCATTGCGCTGGCGGGCGTGGGCATGCTCTCCACGCTCGGCATCACCCTGGCCACGGACGCCTACGGCCCCGTGGTGGACAACGCCGGCGGCATCGCCGAGCAGGCCGGACTGCCAGAGGAAGTCCGAGCGCGCACGGACGCGCTGGACGCCCTGGGCAACACCACCGCCGCCACCGGCAAGGGCTTCGCCATCGGCTCCGCGGTGCTGACCGCGCTGGCGCTGATGGTGAGTTACTCGGAAGTCACCGGCGTCACCTCCTTCGACCTGATGGAGGTCCACGTCCTGGCGGGCCTGCTCATCGGCGCGCTCACGCCCTTCCTGTTCAGCGCCCTGACCATGGGCGCCGTGGGGAGCGCGGCGATGGCGATGGTGGACGAGGTGCGCCGCCAGTTCCGGGAGATCCCCGGCATCATGGAGGGCACCACCAAGCCGGACGCCGCCCGTGCGGTGGACATCGCCACGGCGAGCGCCCTGCGGCACATGCTGCTGCCGGGCACCCTGGCGGTGCTGGTGCCGCTGGCCGTGGGCATCTTCCTGGGCGAGGAAGCGCTGGGCGGCGTGCTCATCGGCTCCATCGGCGCGGGCTCGCTGCTGGCGCTGACCATGGCCAACGCCGGCGGCGCCTGGGACAACGCCAAGAAGTACATCGAGTTGGGCCACAACGGCGGCAAGGGCTCGGAGGCCCACAAGGCGGCCGTGGTGGGCGACACCGTGGGCGACCCCTTCAAGGACACCTCCGGCCCGTCTTTGAACACCCTGATGAAGTTGATGGCGATCGTCGCCGTCGTCTTCGGCCCGCTCTTCCTCTAGCCGTTCCGGCCACCGTGCCGGCGCACACACCGGCCGCGGGCCTGCCTCGAGATGACCGAGGCAGGCCCGCGGCCTGCTTTCGCCTGCGAGCCCTCCCCTGCCGGCGGCGGTAGCCGGGAGCGCGCGCTTGGGCCGCGCCATAGCATGTGACGGCTGAACCGAGAGGGAGCCGTGGCGAGCGAGCATCCTGCCCATCCCCCACGTTCCGCAGACGGATGGGGCCCCCTCCAGGCCATGTCCACGCGCACGCGCTGGACGCTCACGGGCGCCCTGGGGCTCCTACTGGCCGCCGTCCTCGCCTCCCTGGTGCTGGCGACCTGGGCTGACCGCGTGCTGCTGAACGAGGACCGCTTCAGCGCCCGCATCGCCTCCACGCTCCGCCAGGACGACATGAACCGCTACCTGACCACCGAGATCACGGAGCAGGTGCTGGCCCGCGTCCCCGAACTGATCGGCCTGCGCCCCGGCGTGGAGGCGGTCCTGAGCGAGGCCCTGCGCACGCGCACGGCCATCGTGGGCGCGCGCTCCGCCCTCCGCGCCGTCCATCGCGACGTACGCTCCGGCCTGGCGGAGGAGTCGATCAACATCGACCTGCACGCGGTCTTCACGCTGGCCGCCGCCCTCATGGAACGCGGCGCGCCGGACATGGCCGAGCGCTTCGAGGCTGGTCTGGACACCACCCGCCTGGACGCGGGCGCAGTGGGCCTGCGGACGGGGGTCTTCGAGCGCCTGGAGCAACTGGCGGACGTGGCCTGGCCGCTGGCGGCGGGCATGGGCCTGCTGGCGGTGGGCCTCGTCGTCGTCGCGCCCACTCGTCAACACGGCCTGCTGGTGGGGGCCGCTGCCGTGGCGCTGGCCGGCCTACTGGGCCTGGCGGGGCAACGCCTGGCGGAGGCGTGGTTCGTCCAGCAACTGCCGGCGCGCGAGGAGGCGCGCGTGGCGGTGACGCTGGCGTGGCGCAGCATCTTCCGCGAATACACCGGCTGGAACGCCGGCTTGCTCGCCCTCGGCATTGCCGGTCTCGTGGGAGTCGTCGCCACGGCCACGCTGCCGGATCGCCGGTCCGTCCGGGACTTCGTCGTCGCCTCCCCCTGGGGCCGCACCCTCACCGGCGCGGCTCTCGCCCTGGCGGGGCTCGCGGTGGCCCTCTGGCCGCTGGACGCGGTGCGCGTGATCGCAGTGGCCGCGGGCATCCTGCTGGCGAGCGGCGGCGTGGTCCTCCTCCTGCGCAGCGTGCTGGCCGGCGTGCGCGACGTCCGCAGCGTGCGCCCCCGCCAGCAGACGCGACTCGCCGACACCGTCCGGCGCATGCGCGTGGCGCAACTCGTCGCGGGGGCGGCGTTGCTGACGATGGTGGTGGCGGGAGGGGTCATCGCCGTCTGGTTCGGCGGGACGCTGCGGGCCGAGCCCAGCCCGGTGGAGCCGGCGCCCATCACCGTGTGCAACGGGCACGAGGCGCTCTGCGACCGGCCGCTGGACCAGGTGACCTTCGCCGGGACGCACAACTCCATGGCCGCTGCGTCCCTGCGCGGGTGGTACTTCCCGGTGCAGCGCCACGGCATCGCGGACCAGTTGCGGGAAGGCGTGCGCGCGCTCCTGATCGACACCTACTACGGCATCCCCTCGCCGCAGGGCGTCCTCACCGTGATCGACCCCGACATACGGCGGCCGCAACTGGTAGCGGAACACGGCGAGGAGGTCGTGGCAGCGGCGGAACGGATCGCCGCGAACCTCGCCGCGGATGCGGAGCCGGAGGCGTACCTCTGCCACTCGTTCTGCGAACTGGGCGCCACGCCGCTGGGCGCCGTGCTGGTGGACATTCGCGACTACCTGGACGCCAACCCCGGCGAGTTCCTGGTCATCATCGTGCAGGACGGCATCACCCCGGAGGACACCGTGGCCGCCTTCGAGGCCGCCGACCTGGCCGGCCGCGCCTACGCGCATCCTCCCGGCGCCCCGTGGCCCACGCTGGGCGAACTGGTGCACGAGGGCACCCAACTGCTGGTCATGGCGGAGCGCGACGCTGGCGCTGCGGACTGGTATCAGCCTGCCTACGACCACCTCCTCCAGGAGACCGAGGTGCGGGCGACCACGCGCGCGGCCCTGGACTGCCGCCCGGGACGAGGCAGCGCGGAGGCGCCTCTCTTCCTCATGAACCACTGGCTCACCACGCGTCAGGCCTTGCCGTCGCAGGCCCTCGAGGTGAACGACCCGGGGTTCATCCTGGACCGCGCCCGCCGCTGCACCGAAGAGCGCGGCCAGGCGCCGAACATCGTGGCCGTGAACTTCTACGACGCCGGCAACCTCTTCGAGGCCGTGGACACCCTCAACGGCGTCGCGCGCGGCTCGGAAGCGGCGCCGCGGGAGTGACGTCGCCCAGGACGGAGGAGATCACGCACCGCCACACGCATTTTTCAACCACCGGTCGATAAAGCAAGTGTTTATTCCGCTTGCGAACACCACCGGGTACCGATAGGATTCCTCCCCCTACACAGTCGAAGATGGAGTCCGGGATATGCCCACGCTCGTACCTTCTAAAGTCGCCAACGAGGATCTGATCTCTGATCGCCGCGGAAAGATCGTTGACGCGGCCATGGAACTGTTCCTGAAGCAGGGCTTCCACAAGACCAGCGTCCGTGAGATCGCGACAAACGCGAACATCACCATGGGCGCGCTATACCTCTATATCGCTCGTAAAGAGGACGTCCTCTACCTCATCAGCGATTCGATCATGTCGGAGTTCGCCGCCGGGATGCGGACGGTGGAGCCTCGGGAGACGTGTGCCGAGACCCTGCGTGCGCAGGCCGAGTACTTCTTCGGCGCCGTGGAGCGCCTGAGCCGCCAACTGCTGCTGCTCTACCGCGAATCCGCCTCACTGGACGGCGCGCAGCGCCAGGCGCTGAAGGACAGCGAGATCCACGTCCGCACGGAGTTCGCGCGCGTCATCCGCAGTGGCGTGGCCGGCGGCGAGTTTCGGGACGTTGACCCGGAGTTCGTGGCCCAGAACATCCTCATGCTCGCTCACATGTGGGCCCTGAAGGGCTGGGCCCTCCGCGACCGCATGGACTTCGAGACCTTTCGGGACGCCCAGATCAACCTCATCTTCAGCATGCTGACCCCCACGCCCCGCTAAGTCAGTACAGCGAGCGGCATCGTGATGCTTCTGCGAAGCAGGCCCGCCGGCCTGTAGCGAATCCGCCCCCGGCGCTCCACTACCGTTCCCGGAGTGCCCGACCCGCAAGTCCCCAGCACTGGAGGCCGCCCCCCGCCTGGCAGCCCGCACGCCGGCAGCCAGGCTGCGGCCACTGACGTGTCTGCGGGTGGCATGCCCGTGGGTGGCGTGCCCGTGGGTGGTCTGAGCGAGGACGCCCATTCGACACTGGTCCGGCCGGTGCGGCTGCACCGGCCGTGGCGGGACGGCACCGCGATCGCCCTGGCGATCCTCGCGGCGCTCGTGCTGTCCCAGGCGCTGGGAGTGCTCGCCCAGCCGCTCCTCCTTTTCATGGCGGCCACCGTGATCGCCACCGCGGTGAGCCCCATCGCCGGGTATCTAGAACGGTGGATCCCCCGCGTCGCCGGCGTGCTGCTGGTCTACCTGCTGACCGCGCTGGTGCTGGCGCTCTTCGTCTGGGTCATCGTCCCGCCCCTCATCCACCAGGCGCAGGCGCTCTGGAACGAGGCCCCCGCGCTCGTCGAGGAGGCGCAGGCATGGCTGGAGGAGCGCGACTTCCCCCTGACCGACGATCTGGACGGACGCCTGCAGGGAGCCGCGGAAGGAGGCGCCCGCTTCGCCTTCGCGGCGGTGCCCTCCGTGTTTGGGGTGTTCATCGACGTGCTGCTCATCGTGGCGATGTCGGCGTACCTCTCCACCTCCGCGCCTTCGATCGTGGGGTTCATGCTGTCGCTGGTCCCCGTGCAACACCGGGAGTACGCGCGCTCCGTGCTCACGGAGACCGGCCAGACCATGGGCGGCTACGTCCGAGGCAGCGTGATGAACGGCGCCATTGTCTCGGTGGTCACGTACGTGGGGCTGACCATCATCGGCCTGGACTTCGCGCTGGTGCTGGCGCTGCTGGCCTTCTTCGGCGAACTGATCCCCGTGCTCGGGCCCATGCTGGCCGGAGGCCCCGCGGTAGCCCTCGCGCTGGCGGAGGGGCCAGGCACGGCGCTGGTGGTCTTCGCCTTCTACTTCAGCATCCAGCAGTTGGAGAGTTACATCCTCCTGCCGTACATCATGCGCTCGCAGGCCTCGATACCCCCGCTCCTCACGCTGTTCGCCCTGATCGCAGGCGCGGCGTTCGCCGGGTTCATCGGCGCGCTGCTGGCCATCCCGCTGCTCGGAGGCTTTTACGTCATCGTCCTGCGCGTGATCGCCCCCGCCGTGCGCGCCTGGACCGGCGCAGAAGCCGCGCCGTGGCAGCAATTGGGACGGAACCTCGCGACCGAGGTGCGACCGGACGCGGATGGCCCAGAGCCATGAGAGCCCCGATCAGCACCTCCACTGCATCTTGTTGTCACGGTGCGTGCCGGGCAGGCTTGTGACAAAGATAACGAATAACAGTCGAGAGATTTCATAGCGCACGTGGTTCACAGGCATGCATACAGCCTGTATGATTCCGCCCCAAGGGGGCCTCGCGAACCTCGTCAGCGCGATGCCCCGGTACGTACAGGGAGCACCCATGGCCACAGAGACGCGCCCAGAACAGGGCCAGGCGCCGGTCTTCACCTCCTTCAAGGAGATGATGGAATACGGCAAACAGAACGGCTACAAGATGGACTGGCTTCAGCCGCGCGAGACCTTCGGGTCGCGGCTGGACTCGGACGAGGCGGCCGGCGGCCTGCTGCTGCAGGACATTGACCACGGCCCGTTCGCGCAGGTGCCGGACTGGTCCGACAACATGACCGGCCGCCCTCGTGGCGCCCTCACCCGCCCCAACGCCCCGCGCGTGGGCAACTACTCCGTCCGCACCAAGGGCGACATCTGGCTCAAGAACGCGGCCCAACTCTATGAAGAGGCCGTCCAGCGCCAGTGGTCCTCCGCCGTGGACGTCCCGTGGGACGAGATGGAAGAACTGCCGGAGGACATCGAGCGCGCGGAGTGCCAGTTGGCCACCTTCCTCACGGAGGTGGAGTTCGTCGCCGGCGACGTGCCGGGCAAGTGGATCTCCGAGACCACCCCGGACTACTACGAGCCGCGCATGTTCCTGATGTCCCAGATCATGGACGAAGCGCGACACATGGACGTGTTCCGCAAGCGCGCCTTCGCCAACGGCGGCGGCCTGATGTCGCAGACCACCAACGTGGCCCTCTCCGGCGGCGCCATCGACTCCGCCCGCGATTTCACGGAGATGTCCGCCCGCCTGCACATTTCCGGCGAGGGGCTGGTGCTCTCCATCTTCCGCATGGGCGAGCGCATGTCCTACAACGACGCGGAGAAGGCGATCTACCGCCTGGCCGCCTCGGACGAGTCTCGTCACGTGGCCTTCGGCGTCATGCACCTGCAGTACCTGGCGCAGACGGACCCGGAGCGCAAGGAGGAGATCCACTCCTACCTGGATGAGATCGAGATGGGCCTGGTGGCCGGCACAGGCGGCCAGAACCCGGCCGCACGCGGCACGCCCTCCAACGCGGCGCTCGCCATCCTGCTGGGCGGCGGCTCTGACGCGCAGTCCATCCACGAGGGCAACCAGATCGCGCTGGCCGTCCGCCAGCGACAGGTCAAGGAGTACGTACAGCGCGTCCGCGTCGCCGGCCTGGGCGACCGCTTCGAGAACGGCCGCGCCAACGCCGCCCTCGCCGCCTACGTCAGCGCCTAGGCACGACGACGGTGACGAGGGGCGACGAAGCGACGCGGCCAAGATGACGCGACCGAGATGACGAGGTGAAGGCGCGGCGGACCCACACCACGCGGTGGGGCCCGCCGCACCTCTACCGGGGACACCTCGCCCCCCAGGGGGACCGCCCGAGGCAGACCGTGCGGGGCCAGCAAGGCCTCGGACGGACGGCAACAACCAGACGACCAACGTGGCGTCGGCACGGCTCATCCAGGTGGTGAGGGCGGCCTGCGCCTCTGGCGCGGAGGGGACATGGTTCAGCAACAGTCCGGGGCTCAGACGGATGTGGACGGCAACCCCGTCCCGGAACTTCCCGACCTTTCCTGGATGGACAAGACGCTCGGCTGGGGCGTGAAGGCCCGCATCGAGCCCTTCGGGGGCGGCCTCACCATCAACGCGCTCAACGTGGGCGTGTATGCGGAGGTGCCGGAGCACATCCCGTACCGGAACCGGCTCCCGCGCGGTGCGTACCCCGCACCCGGCGCGGGCACCATCGGCGGGTACTACCTGCAAGACAAGTACGAACAGTGGTCAGACCACGCGGGCCTCCTCTACGAGGAGGCGATCTCCCGCCGCTGGGCCACGGCCACGGACATCCCGTGGAACACCGCACACGGCCTGCCGGACGACGTGGAGGTGGCCCTCTGTCAGGTGGCCACGGAACTCTCGCAGCAGGGGTCCGTGGAGTCGGAGGTGGTCTCCGGCTGGCTCCAGAACCTGAGCCCCGGCTACCACGAGGTGAAGTTGTACCTCTCCACCGTGGTCTACGAGGCGGCCCGCCTGTTCGAGGGCTATCGCAAGCGGGCCATGCTCAACGGCGGCGGCATGATGCTGGAGAGCCCCGGCCTCATGAACCGCGCCGTGCTAGAGACGTACGCGGGCTGGTCGCAGACCGTGCTGGGCCTGTGGGCCATCCGCGGCGCCCTCCAGCACGAGATCCTGCGCTACCTGGCCGTGTACGGGCCCAGCGAGGCTGACCGGGAACTGGCGCTCCGCCTGATCCCGGATCGCGTCCGCACCTCGGCGTACGCCGTGAGCCACATCAAGTTCGCCATCTCCAAGAAGCCGGAGATCTCGCAGGCCTTCCACGCCTGGCTGTCCGGCGTGGAGGTGGCCCAGGCCCGTGACCTGCGTGACCCCGTCCTGGTAGAGGCGCTGGCCGTGATCTTTGGCGGCGGCGTGAAGCACATGGACCAGGGCATGCAGATCGTCCAGCGCATGCTCCACGACTTCGTGGAGACCTACCTGGACCGCTGCAAGCAGGCGGGGCTGCCCCGCGAGCGCATGCTGACGCCACCGTTCCAGGCCATCCTGGACGGCTCGGCGTTCCAGCAGCCGGCCTGACCGGCGCTGAGGGGAGGAAGGGGCGACATGCCGCTCTACACATACCGGTGCCAGGAATGCTCCGCCGTGTTCGAGGCGCTCGTGCGTCCGAACCGGCCGGAGCCGGAGGCCTGCCAGATCTGTGGCAAGGCCGCCATCACCCGGCAGATGTCCGCCTTCGCCGTCACGCACAGCGAGGTGGACGCCCTCCGGTCACTGGACCCCACCTACAAGCGCATGGTGGAGGACCAGATGGCCCGGACGCCAGACGGGGAGCCCATGCGCATCCTGAACAAACTCACGCCGTTCGACGCCGCGGACGACCCCGGCGACCCGATCGACTTCTAGCAGTCCACGCAAGGCAGAACTTCAGAGCAGGAGAGCCCCATGGCTGAACTCACCTTCCCGTCCGTCGAGTGGTACCAGGCCCTGGCCGGCATCACTACGGAGGACCCCGCCTACCGCAAGTTTGGGCGCCTCAACGCCGTGATCGCGTTCAAGTGCGGCGACTCGATCATCAGCGCCAATTTCGACGTCCTGAACATCCACCAGATCCACGAGATCGATGAGAACGGCATGCGCGACGTAGACTTCGTGATCGAGATGGAGCCGTCCGTCTGGCGCGCCATGCTGGACGACATCAAGACGAACGGCCACGCCACCCTGGACCACACGCTGAACACGCTGGACCTGAAGTTCGACGACCCCATCCATCGCAACGAACTGCAGGACGGTTTCCGCGCGGATATGTTCTTCCGCTACAACCCCAGCCTGCAGCGCTTCTTCGACAACGCGGCGCAACTGGAGACGGCCTACGCAGCCGAACTCGCCAGCGCCTGACGCGTCGAGGATGGCGCCGGCGAGGCCACGCCTCGAGTCGCCACCTCCCGATGACGCACGCACAGACGGCCGCCCTCGGGCGGTCGCCTGCGTTCTACCCCCTCTCGCGCACATCTCGCAGCACACGGCACCGGCCACTTGATAGGATGCCGCCGCAGGAGGGGAACACAACCGTGGTTCAGAGCAGCGGAGCGAGCGAGGGCATCCTGTCCGGGATGCGCATCGTGGAACTTAGTACCAACGTGGCAGGCGCCTACGCCGGGCGCCTGCTGGCCATGTACGGCGCCGATGTGGTCATGGTGGAGCCGGACGGTGGCCACGCACTGCGCCACCTGCCGCCCTGGGCCGGTGACACGCGAGACCCGGAGGACAGCATCCTCTTCGCCTACCTCGGCGCCGGGAAGCGCAGCGTGCGCCTGGATCTGCACACCCCCGACGGCCTCGAGACGGCTCGACGCCTGGTGGCGACGGCTGACGCCGTCATCGACACGCACGCGCCCGGTGAACTCGCCGCGCTCGGGCTGGACCTGGATGCGGCCGCCGAGCAGCAGCGCGCACTGGTGGTGACGCAGGTCACGCCGTACGGGCAGACCGGGCCCAAGGCCCACTGGCGCGCCACCTCTCTCACCGCTTACGCCGCCGGCGGACAGATGAACGGCACCGGCGACGGCGACCAGCCGCCGCTCAAGACCGCAGGACACCAGGCCTTCTACCAGGCCGCCCTGCACGCCTTCTCGGCCACCCTCACCGCGCTGTACGCCGCGCGCACCTCGGGCGTCGGCGACGTCATCGACATCTCGGTGCAGGAGGTGGGCGCGGCCAAACTCGAGGGGTCGCTGCCGAATGCGCTCACGCGCGGCACGGAGGCCGGGCGCACCGCTGGCAACGCCACGTTCGCGCAGTGGGGCATCCACCCCACGGCCGACTGGTGGATCGGCGTGGCGGCCATGCCCCGCCAGTCCTTCGCCGTGTACGACCTGATCGGCCGCCCGGAATTGAAGGAGGACCCGGAGTTCCGCTCTGGCTGGTCGCCCGCCGCAAATGAGGTGCTCAGCGTGCTCGTCCCGGAGTGGATCTCCCAGCGCACGGCGGAGGAGGTCTTCGCGCTCGCGGACCAGTACCGGACGCCGATGGGGATGATCCCCACGCCGGCGCATTTGCTGGAGTGGCAGCACTTCCAGGAGACCGGCTTCTGGCGACACGTGGACCACCCGCGCCTGGGCCGGCACCCGCTCCCGGCCGGCCCCGTCCAGTTTGGCGCAGACGACCGAGGCGCCCACGGCCCTGCACCGCGCATCGGCGAGCACACCGCCGAGGTCCAGGACGCACTGCCGCCCGCCTCGAAGCCCGCGCCTGCGTCCACGGACGGCCTGCGTCCGCCGCTGGAGGGCGTGCGCGTGATCGACGTCACGCAGGTCTGGGCCGGCCCCTACGCCACGCGCCTCCTGGGAGACGCCGGCGCCGAGGTCATCAAGGTGGAAGGCCCCACCTTTGAGGACCCCGTGCGCACTATGGCCGGTACGCGCGACGTGCCCGGCATCAACCAGAGTGCCTACTTCAACGAGTACAACCGCAACAAACTCGGCGTCTCCATCGACCTCAAGACCGAGGAGGGCATGGAGGCGCTGCGTCGCATGCTGGCCACGGCGGACGTGTTCATCGAGAACTGGTCCTCCGGCGTGGCCGAGCGCATTGGCCTGGGGTACGAGGCGGTGAAGGCGATCAAACCGGACATCGTCTACGTCTCCATGCCCGGCTTCGGCCATAGAGGCCCGGATGCGCGACGGGTCGGCTTCGGCCCCACCATCGAACAGATGGGCGGCCTCGTTGCATTGCAGGGGTACGAGGGCGGCGCGCCGCACCGCTCCGGCATCTCCTACGGCGACCCCATCGCCGGCGCGGTCGCCTCGGGCGCCGTGGTGGCCGGCCTCCTGCGCCGTCAGCGCACGGGCGAAGGCATCTACATCATGGTCCCCCAGCGGGACGGCATCGTGGGGCTCATCGGCGAATACATCGTCGCCGAGGCGCTCGGCAGCCCGCTCCCCACCCGCATCGGCAGCAAGGACGCCTACTTCGCCCCGCACAACGTCTACCCCGCCCGTGACACCGAGCCGCGCCCCGTCCTCTCCCCCCTCACCGGCGAGGTGATGGGCGCCTTCACGGACGCCTGGGTCACCATAGCCGTGGACTCCGAGGAGGCATGGGACGCCCTCAGGCGCGTCGTGGGAGACGAGCGCCTCGGCGCGCCCGCCTACGCGAGTATGGAGGCGCGCCGGCAGTGCCAGGACGAGATCGACGCCGTGATCTCAGAGTGGACGCGCCACCAGGACGCCGAGGAGGCGGCGGCCGCCCTCCAGGCCGCAGGCGTGGCCGCAGAGCGCGTGCTGACGCCGCTCACCATGACCACGGATGCGCACATGGCCGCGCGCGACAACTGGGCCACGTACGACCACCCTGATACCGGCGTCGCGAAGACGTTGCGCTCGGTCTGGCGCATGCGGCGGCGTCCCCAGGGAGAGATCCGCCACGCGCCGCAGTTCGGCGGCGACAGCGAGTCCCTCCTCGCCCGCTTCGGCTTCACACCCGACGAGATCGAGGCGATGAAGGCGAAGGGCGTGACCACCACGGAACTGGCCTCGTAGGGGCTGCGGCCTCGGGGGCCGCCGGCAGTTGGGTCTCGGTGGCTGGGTCTCGGTGGCGGGGCTTCGCCTCGAGCCTAGGCGTGTCCGCGCGCGACCCAACGGCCGGTGATGATGCGGAGCACCAGCAGCGTCACCGCGCTCACGGACACCGTGGCCGCGCCCAGGAAGGCCATTTTCTTGCCCCAGTGGCTCTCGCTGGGCGAAACCAGCGCCTCCAGGAAACGCGCGGCGAAGGGCGGCGTGGGCGGGAACACCTCGCGTTCCGCCAACTCCTCCAGGAGGGTGCGCAGCCACTCAGCGTCATGCGTCATCGGTCATCGCCTCCTCCGCCCGACTGGGCAGGGACCAACCACGGGTGCGCCTGTTCGATCGTCTCTCGCAGCCGGGCGCGCGCGCGGCTGAGTCTGGACTTCACCGTGCCGGGGGCCACCTCCAGCAGCGCCGCCATCTCCGCCTCGGAGAGGTCGGCCACGTAGCGCATCAGGAGGATCTCCCGGTCCGCCTCGGACACCTCGTCCAGCAGGCGACGGACAGCCTCGCGGCGGTCGGCGCCCACGACTAGGGCCAGCGGGTCGTCCCGCTCGCCGTCGTGCTGCGAGGGCAGCCATCGGGTCACGCGCTCTCGCAGACGCGCGCGGCGGGCGCGGGCGCGCAGTTCGTTCTTGGAGAGGTTGGAGACGATGCGCAGCAGCCACGGCCGGAACGGCTCGCCGTCCCGAAACGTGTCCAACGCCCGGTGCGCCCTCAGAAAGGCATCCTGGGTGATGTCCTGGGCGCTGTCCGTGTCTCGGAGAAGGAGGTATGCCACGCGAAACGCCATCTGCTGGTGCCGTTCGAGCAACGCAGCGAAGGCTGCGGCGTCACCCTCGCGGGCCGCGGCGATCAGCGGCTGCTCCTCGGCTGCTTCCTGCACTCGACGTTCATACACCGAGTGTGGTGGAGGGGTTCCCGGACGCTCAGCCAGCATGCGCGCAGCATGCCCCCTCCGGGGAGTACAGGCGAGCGCTATGGGTAGCCTTCAGACTTCCCATTCTGTCTAGACGGTCTAGACTGTCTAGACCGGGAGGTGCCATATGGTCTGGCAAGTACAGCAAGCGAAGCAACGCTTCAGCGAACTGCTCCGACGCGCCCGCGCGGACGGGCCTCAGGTAGTCACGCTCCACGGCAAGGACGTTGCGGTGCTGGTCTCGATCGAGGAGTACCGCCGGCTCGGCGGGAAGGCAACGAAGGAGCAGGACTTCAAGGAGTTCCTGCTCTCCATCCCCCAAGGCGACGACCTCGATATCGCGCGCGATCCCGACACCGGGCGCGTCATCGACTTCGACGACTAGCGCCCGCTGATGGCCTACCTCCTGGACACCAACATCATCGCCGAACTTCGGAAGGGACAGCGCGGGAACCGGGGCGTCCTTGATTGGATTGAGGGCGTCGAGGCCACCGACCTCTTCCTCAGCGTGCTCGTCCTCGGTGAGATCCGCCTGGGCATCGAACGGCTCCGCCCCCGCGACCCGCGTCAGGCGGATGCACTGGAGACCTGGCACGACGACATAGACCGACGATTCGCGGGACGTGTCCTCGATGTGACAACCGAGGTTGCTGACAGGTGGGGACGCATCCGCGCAGCACGTCCGCTGCCCATCATTGACAGCCTCCTCGCCGCCACGGCGCTCGTGCACGGCCTGACGTTTGTCACGCGCAACGGCCGGGACGTCGCCGGCCTCGGTGTGGACGTCCTCGACCCGTTCGAGGGCTAACGGACGGCCGCACGCGCCGCCAGCGCGGCCTTTCCGGCGGCGGTGCCCGCCGTACGGCCGAAGACGGAGCCGGCGGTGAGGCCGGTGCCGCCGGGGTAGTTGTGCCAGAACAGGCCGCCCACCAGTTCACCCGCGGCGTACAGGCCCGGCATCGGGCGGTCTTCGATGTCCTGCACCTGGCCAGTCTTCGCCTCGATCTTGAGGCCGCCGAAGGTGAAGGTGATGCCGCAGGTCACGGCGTAGCCCACGTACGGCGGCTGGTCGAAGGGCAGCGCCCAGTTTGACTTCGGCGGGTCGATGCCCTCCGTGCCCAGGCCGTCCAGCACGGACGGGTCGTACTTCCCGGGGCGCACGGCTGCGTTATACGCCTCGACCGTGCGCACGAGGCCGCCGACGTCGATACCGAGGGCGTCCGCGAGTTCCGGGATGCTGTTCGCCTCCGCGCGGGTGGCTTCCTTGATGCGGTACTCGTCGCGCAGCCGGCCCACGGTCTGCTGGTCGAACAACTGGAACGCCACCGCGTGCGGCTGCTTCAGGATCTCCCGCCCGTACTTGGCGTACGTGTAGTTGCGGAGGTCCGCCCCCTCGTCCACGAAGCGCGCGCCGTGCACGTTCACGATCAGGCCCAGGGGATACGAGTGCTTCTGGTAGAGATCGCCGATGCGGCGGTTGCCGGTGGGCGGCGCCATCATGTCCCACGCCACGGCGTGCGCGCCGGACCAGTGCCCGTAGGACTGCGCCCCCACCGCCAGCGCGGCGTTGATCATGTCGCCGGTGTTATGTCGCGTCCCTCGGACCTTGGCGACTTCCCACCCGGCGCCGAGGTAGCGCGTGCGCATCTCCGCGTTGGCCTCGAAGCCACCGGCCGCGACGACCACGGCGCCGGCGTGCAGGTCGTGGAAGCCACTGGCGTCCTTCACGCGCACGCCGGTGATGCGGCCGCTCTCGTCCTGTAGCAGGCTGCGCGCACCGGTGCCGTAGCGCACCTCGATGTCGTGGCGCGGCAACTGTGCGAAGAGGCTCTCCGAGAGGCCCTCCCCGCCACCGACGGCCTCCGTGATCATGCCGCCCCAGAAGCGCAGTTTGCCGTCCACCTCGTACGCCTGTCGGCCGTACATCAGCACCCAGCGCTGGCCGGCGACGCGGCTCATCCACTGCACCGTCGGGTACGCCTCGGCGATGAGGTGGTCCACCAGCGTCTCGTCGGCGCGGCCCTCCGTCACACGTACCAGGTCGTCCTTGAACTTCGAGGCCGGGTAGGAGCCCACCTCGATGCGGTCGACCTCCTCGTCACTGAGGTCCGGGATGATGGTGCGGATGTCGTCCAGGCCGTCGTAGGGGAAGCGGAAGCCCCCGCCCGCGTAAAACGTGTTGCCGCCCCGCTCGCCCTCCTCGGCCTTCTCCAGCACCAGGACCGAGGCGCCCGCCTCGCGCGCGGCGATGGCGGCGCAGAGCGCGGCGTTCCCCGCCCCCACGACGATGACGTCGGCTACACGCTGGTTCGGGGCGGCGCTCGGAGGCGATGAGGTCACGGGCAGGCTCCCTGGTCGACAGGTCGGTATTGCGAGGGGCGGAACGCACTACTCCTCGGCGGCGCGGGCGCGGCGTTCCTTCTCGATCTCGTAGTTCTCGATGGCGCGCTGCACCATGGGGCGGCGGCGCTGGCCGGAGTCCATGGGCTTCGTCAGGGCGTACCCGGGGTCGCCCTCGCCCACGGACGAGAGTAGGTGGAACGAGAAGGCGCCCTGGACGTGCTGGGTAAAGCCCTGCGCGTCCTGCGCCTGGTTCGTGGCCAGTTTGATCATGCGCAACTGGAACGGGTCGTTCTCCGCCACGCGGGCGGCGTACTCCATGGTCTCCTGCTCCAGGCGGGCCTTCGGGATCACGCGGTTCACGAGGCCCGCAGCCAGCGCCTCCTGCGCGTCGATGAAGCGCGACTCGAAGAGGAACTCCTTGGTCTTGCGGATGCCCATGTCCCACGGCACCGCGAAGTACTGATAGTTCGTGGGCAGAAACATGGTGTCGTCCGCGGCGAAGATGAGGTCGCAGGCCGAGGCGATCGCCACGCCCGCGAAGATCGTGTAGCCCTTCACTTCCGCGATCGTGGGCTTCGGCACGTTGCGCCAGCGCAGGTTCGTCTCCACGTTGATCGCGTAGGAGCCGTCATAGCGCCCGCGCACCCCCTCCTCCCGAGGCCGCGCGGCCATGTCCCCCTTCTGCTCCGGGCTCCCCAGGTCGTGCCCGCCCGAGAAGTGGTCGCCCTCCCCGGCCAGCACGATCACGCCCACGGACCGGTCGTCCGAGGCGTGCTGGAAGGCTGCGTCCAGTTCCTCCAGTAGCCGCCACGACTGCGCGTTGCGCACCTGCGGTCGGTTCAGCACCAGGCGCGCGACGCGGCCGTGCTGCTCGTATCGGATCGTCTCGTACTCAGGCATCTCGTCCCCTTCGGTCGGTCTGCTAGTCCGGCGGGCCGCCACCGGAGACACCGGCGCGGACCAGTTCGTCCACCTCGTCCGCGCTCATGTCGAGCAACTCGGCGAGGACCTCGTGCGTGTGTTCGCCCTGTAAGGGCGCCGGACGCGGCGGCACCTCCGGCACGGTGCGCGAGAAGTGCATGGGGAGGGCCACCTGCGGCCAGCGGCCGGCCTCCGGGTGTTCGACCTCCACTACCACCCGGCGCTCGCGCAGCACCGGGTCCGCGGCCACCTCCAGCGCATCGAGCACCGGCGCCGCTACCACGCCGGCCTCGGTCAGCCGCGAGGCGAGGACGTCCCGGTCGTGGCCGGCCGTCCATCCGCGGATGGCCTCGTCCAGCGCGTCCTCGTTCGCCTTGCGGTCGGCCGGCGTGGCGAAGCGCGCGTCCTCCGCCCATCCGAGGGCTGCGAGGTCGCAGAGCGCCCGCCACTGCTCCTCGGACTCACATGCAAGGGCGATCCAGCGTTCGCCCTCGCCGTCCGCGGGGGCGGCCGGGTAGACGCCATGCGGAGCGAACGTGTGGTGGCGGTTGCCCATGCGCGGGCGCTGGCGGCCCGTGGTCGCGTACTCCAGGAACGCGTCGCCCACCCAGGCGAGCGACGCCTCCTGCATGGAGAGGTCGATGAACTGGCCCTCGCCCGTGCGGTCACGGTGCCGCAGGGCCGTGATGATGGCCGCGCAGGCGTTGTAGCCCGCCACCACGTCCGGGTACATCTGCCCGGAGTTGAGCGGCGGGCCGCCTTCGTACCCCAGGAGCGCGGACATGCCGCTGGAGGGCTCGATGGTCCCGCCGATGCCAGGCACGTTCGCCCACGAGCCGTCATGGCCGTAGGCGGAGAGGCTGGCGAGGATGATGTCCGGCTTGATCGCGCGCATCTGCTCGTAGGCCAGGCCAAAGTTGCCCATCACGCGGGGGGAGAAGTTCTCCGCGCAGAAGTCCGCGTGCTCCAGCAGCCTGCGGAACGCCCTCATCCCGCGCTCGTCACCCAGATCCAGCGTGATGCACCGCTTGCCGAGGTTCACCGAGTTGTAGAGGGCGCTGCAGTTCCACGGATTCCGGGCGGTCTCGATGTCGCGCAGCATCGGCGCCAGCGGGGCGGCGTAGTCTCCGCGCCAGGAGTCCGGCCGCTTACGCACCTCCACCTGCACCACGTCCGCCCCGAGCATGCCGAGCAGACTCGAACAGTATGAGCCTGCCCACGCCTGCGTGAGGACGATGCCGCGCGTGCCGGCCAGCGGGCCGCTCATGACTGCTCCTCCGTGGACTCGGGGTACCCGTGGCCCACGGCGCCCTGCTCCATCAGCGTCAGCATCTGCCCGTCCGACATGCCCAGCACCGTCCGCATCACGTCCAGCGTGTGCTCACCGGACCGAGGTGTACGGCGGTCCAGGGTCTGCGGCGTGGCGCTCATCTGGTAGGCCGGGCCCGGGTAGTCCGGCCCGTCCGGCTGGTCGGCCGACCGTCGCCAGAACCCGCGCTCACGCAGGTGCTCGATGCCGTGAAGTTCCTCCATGGTCAGCGCTGGCCCGGCGACGACGCGGCGCACGGCGAGTTCTTCGAACAGGTCCATCTTCTTCCAGCCGCGCATCGCCTCCAGCACGCGCGCGGTGTACTCCTCCTTGTGCTGCTGGCGGTACCAGGACACGCCATAGCGCTCGTCCTCCGCCAGGTCGGTCAGCCCCAGGACATTCATGGCGTCGCGCCAGAAGTGCGCGCGGCTCAGGGTGAGAGCGAAGTAGCCGTCCGCCACCTCCACCGGCCCACCCAGGCCGTCCGCCACGGGGTCGCGCCGTCCGTTGGGCACGCCTCGATACTGCGAGCCGAGGACGGCCGGGGCGAAGGCGCCGGCCATCACCTCGACCTCCGCGATGTCCACCTCCTGGCCCTCGTCTGGGTGGGCGTCGCGCCAGCGGAGCGCCGCAACGGCGCCGGCATAGGCCACGACGCCGGCACAGTACGAGGCGGCCCAGCCGGCGGGCTTCAGGGGCTCGCGGTCGGTGGTGCCGTTGATGGACGCCCACCCGGAGCGCGCGGCCGCGGTCAGGTCGTTGCCGGGCGCCTCGGCCAGCGCGCCGGTCATCCCGTGCGGCGTGACGTGGCACATCACGAGCGACGGGCGGGCCAGCGCCGCGTACGTCATACCCCACGCCTTCAGCCGGCTCGGGGTGTGCGAGGAGATCACGATGTCCGCACTCTTCGCCAGGTCCAGGGCGGAGCGACGCGAGTGAGGCGCGTCCAGGTCCAGCGAGACCGCGCGCTTGTTCGCGAGCAGGTTCATGGCCGGGATACTCGTCCCGTCTTCCGTGAACGGCGCGAGGCGACGCAGGGGGTGTCCCTCGCTCGGCTCCACCAGGATCACGTCGGCGCCGGCATCCGCCAACAGCCTGGACGTCCATGCCCCCGCCGCGGAATACGAGATGTCGACCACACGGACGTCCCCCAGGGCGCGGGGACCTGCGTGGTTGGTGGCTGAACTCGTCACGACTGGCCCTGCTCCTGCCCGGCGGCGGGCCGCTTGGCGACGCCGAAAATGTTGACGTGGCGCTGGCGGACCACCTCGCCACCCGCCGCGTCGAAGGTGGAGCAGTCGATCACGGCGTAGTGGTGCCCCTTGCGCTCGTACGCCTCGATGAACTTGGAGGTGGTGACCAGTTCACCGCCCGCGTGGGCCGGGCGCAGGAACTGGATCTGGCTCTTCGCGTGGATGGCAGGCCCATAATTGAAGGAGTGGTGCAGCACGCGGATCGGCCGCATCGCCACCCAGCCGGGGTGCAGCAGCGGCCGCTCGCCCAGGAACATCGGCTCCGTGGCGCGTCCGCGCTCGCGCGCGTAGATGCGGGCGTCCTCCTCCGTGAAGACGCCGCCCAGCGCGCGGATCTCCTGCCCCACCGGGGCCACCTCCATGGTCAGGTGCGGGATCTCCTCCAGCGGCTGGTCCGCCGCGCGCAACGGCGGCGGGTCGAGTTGGTCGAGCCAGGCCGCATCGCCGAGGCCCACCGAGCCGGAGACGCGGTCATGCCCGTCCGGGCCCGTGATGTGCAGGTCCCACGCGTCGCGCTCGGCAGCGGGGGCCACGGTGATGACCAGGTCCTCGCCGGGATAGGTGGGGCGGCGGAACGCCACCTCCGCCCAGCCGCGCGCGGTCCAGCCCTCTCCCAACGCCTGAAGGATTGCGGGGGTGGCCCAGCCGAAGACGGTGGCGCCGCCGACCAGGGCGGCCTGGTAGCCGTAGTCCTTCGCGCCGTCCGTCGAGTGGATCTCGTTGCTGATGGCGTTGCGGTCATCGGGCGTATCGAGCGTGGCCGTGAGGCGCAACTCGGCGCGTCCGGGGGAACCGGTTGAAGCGGTCATGGGGTCACTCCTCTATCGCTGACTCTGGGTCGGGCTCGGAGGGGGCGTGAGCCATTCGCGGAACACCTCGTCAGTGTCCTCGCCGGGATCTTCGGGCCACGGGCGGGAGGCCTCCGCCGGGCCGCCTTCCATGCGGAACGGGCGGCCGGGCATGGGCACGGTGATCCCGTCCGGCCCGGGCGCCTGCCGCAGCATGGTACGCGCGTCCAGTTGCGGACACTGGAACAGGTCGTCGATGGTCTGCACCAGCGCGAAGGTCAGGTGCAGTTTCTCCGCTTCCTCGAACCACTCCTGCGCCCTCCGGCGGCTGAACGGCGGCACGAACAGGCCCAGGTACTCCTGGTAGTGCTGCATGCGCCCTTCCGCCGTCTGGAAGCGGTCCTCCAGGAGCCGAGGTTCACCGATCAGTTCCGCCACACCGCGCATGTCTACGTTCGCCACGGCCCCGGGGGCGCAGTACACGAAGCCGTCGCTCGCAGGCACCATGCGCAGCGCCTGCTTCACCCGCTGCTCCCGACGCGGCACCTCGCCCGCGTACACATACGCGCTGGTCTGGGAGTAGGAGTGGGTGGCCATGGCCTCCACCATCGCCACGTCCACGCGGCGAACCTCGCCGTCGGCGCGCGCGCTCCTCGCAGCCGCGAGGGCAGCCGCGGCCCCGGCAATGCCGCCCGTGATCGCGGCGGCGTACGGGGGCAACTGCTGCGGCGCCTGGTCGTACTCGCCGGTGAGGAACATCAGCCCGCTGGCCGCCTGCACGATCACGTCCGTGGACGCCCAGTCCGCCTTCGGCCCGGTGATCCCAAAGGGTGTGATGGACACCACCGCCAGGCGAGGCGAGAGCGACGCGAACATCCCCGCCGGCACGCCGGACACAGCGCATCCGCCGACCGAGAAGTCCCCCAGCACTACGTCCGCCGCGCCCGCCAGACGCTCGATGGCACCCTCGTCCGCCAGGACGCCGCGTTTCCCGTAGTTCGCGTACGCGAACGCACCACCGCGGCCGCGCCCCCAGCGCGAGACTTCGTCCCGCAGCGGATCGCCACCGGGCGGCTCCACCTTCACCACGTCCCACCCGACCTCCGCGAGCAGCCTCGAGGCGTAGGAGGCGCCCACCCCCGTCGCCACGTCCAGCGCGCGCGGTCTGCGACCCGCGGCCGGGCTCACGCCGCGCCTCGCAGTGCGGAGGTGTCGAGGCCGGCCGCCTGCTCGATGCGCCGGCAGAGGCGTGCGGCGTTCACGGGCTCGCGCCAGGGGTGCGTCCGTCCGTCCAGCACCGCAAGGGCGCCCTCCACGAGCATCGCGGTCGCGGCGAAGGCCAGCCAGTAGTCGAACGTCGAGTCGTTGATCGGGCGCAGCCGGCGGTAGTGCGCGAGGTACGAGCGCGCGATGGGGCGTCGGACCGCGCGCACCGCCGACTGGAGGGGCAGCGGCAGCGAGACCGGCGCCTCCGTGAGGATGACCACCGACCGCGCGAGGTCGTACTCAGCCGGCGCAACGTGGAAGTTCGCCCAGTCGATGATCCCGGAGATCGCGCCGTCCTCGATCAGCACGTTCCACGGGTGGAAGTCGCCGTGGCAGAGCACCTGCGCCGCGCGAGGCGGGGCGTTGGCGTCCAGCCAGGCCGCGATCGCGTCGAACCGCCGGTCGCCCGCCTCGCCGAGGCGCGCCACGCGTCGATGCGTCTCGTCCAGGGGGTGCAGCGCCCTCACGGCGGAGGCCGCCACCACCGCGGCGATCGAGGCGGCATCCAGCGCATGGAGGGCCGCCGCTGTCTCCGCCATCAAGCGTGGGACGCGGAATCCGGTACGGGAGGGCGGGAGCAGGTAGGCGCCGGCAACCCGCCCGGGGACGCGCTCCATCAGCACCCACGGGCGTTCCGAGGTGGCCCCCTCCAAGAGGATGGCCGGCACGGGGAGGCCGGCCTCGTGCAGCAGTCGGTGCAGGATGGCCTCGAACGTCGCGCGGCGCTCCTCGCCGGGGCGGAACACGCGCAGCACGAGCGGCCGCGCGAGGTCGCCCGCGACGCCGGCCAGGCGCAGCGTGAACACCTCCGTGTCGCGGCCACCCTTCATCGCGACCGGTGGCTCGGCGTAGGTGACGGCGGAGCCGGTGTGACGGCGGACGGCCTCCAGCACCTGGTCCTCCTGACCCACGATCGCGCTCACCGCGCTCATCCCATCACCCGCCGCCAGCCGTCGTGCACCTCGTCCACGCGGGAGAGTTCGCCACGCTCGATGCGCACCTCGGAGTCCGCGGGGCGAGGGCGCTCCAGGCCCTGCGGCCCTTCGCCGATGGCGCCGGCAGCGCGGGCCGCCTCGACTTCCTCGGCCGTGAGGCCGGCGATGCGCGTGAGCACGTGCTCGTTGTCCTCGCCCAGGCGGTGCGGCGGCGCCATCTCGAGGTCCGCGCCACCGCCGAACGCCGGTCCGGCGTGCGGGCCGCCGCCCGGGAGCACCCCGAAGAACCCGCGTGCCCACAGGTGCGCGTCCTGCGAGACGTCTGCGGCGTCCGCGACCACGTGCGCCGGCACCCCGGCTGCCTGCAGGGCCTCCGCCACGTCCTCCGCCTCCCGCTCGGCCACCGCGGCACGCACGGCGTCCACCTCGGTGGAGGTGAGTCCGAGGACGCGTGCGAGGGCGGGCAGGTCCGCCTCCGACGCCGCGATGGCCACGTGGCGGTCGTGAGCGCGGGTGGCGAACACGCCGTGGACGGCGTCGCGCGGATCGGCATTGCCGATGCGGGTGGGCAGCGGCGCACCGAAGGCACGCTCCGTGACCGCCACGCCCATGTGTGCGATGGACGCCTCGTACAGCGAGAGGTCGATGTGCACCGCCTCGCCCGTGGCATCTCGATGGTCGAGCGCGGCGAGGATGGCGAAGGCGGCGTTCAGGCCGGTGTTGTTGTCCGCGTAGACGATGGTGCCGGGGCGGCCGGGCCAGGCGTCCGCCTCGCCGATCATCAGGTTGTGCCCGGAGACCGCCTCTGCGCCGGGGCCGAAGAGCGGACGCTCGCCCCACGGGCCGGTGGTGCCGAACCCGGTGATCGAGACGTACACCACGTCCGGGTTCACCTGGCGGATGCTCGGAAAGTCGATGCCGTACTTGCGCATGACACGCGGGGTGAAGTTGTGCGCCACCACGTCCACCTCCGCCGCCAGCCGGCGGAAGACCTCCGGCCCGCCCGGCGCGCCGAGGTCGATCCCCACGCGACGCTTGTTGCGGAGCAGGTCGGACTCGCTCAGCGAGGACGGGCGTGCGCGGCCGTGGGACTCCACGCGGATGACCTCGGCGCCCAGGTCCGCCAGGTGGCGCGTGGCGAAGGGCAGCGCGGCCGCCTGTTCCATGGACAGGACGCGGATGCCAGCCAGCGGACGGTCCATCGCTACACCGATCTGTCTTTCGTCATGCCGCGAAACCTGAACGCCCGGACGATCACCCGGAAGCGGGAATCTACCACGGGTGTGCAGCAGGACGCCGGTGCGCTACGTTCGCACCCGGAGGCAGCGCATATGAGCGTCTGGATGCTTCGTGTCCGGGGCCGGTCGGCCTCGGCGCCCCGAGTTCTCGCAGCACTTTCTTCATAGCCGAGCACTCGCCGGAAGCCTGACCGACTCCATGGGACTGCGCCCGTCTGACCTCGTGGTGGAGGTCGGGCCGGGTACTGGCGTCCTCACCGCCGAACTCGCGCGACGCGCGGGCCGCGTGATCGCGGTCGAAGTAGACCCCCGCCTGGCCGCCCTCGTCGAGGAGCGCTTCCACGAGGAGCCCCGCGTACTGGTAGTGCGCGGCGACTTCCTCGCCTTCGCCATCCCCGCCGGCGCGCGCGTGGTGGCGAATCTGCCCTACGGGATCACGGCAGACGCCGTGCGCCAGGTGCTGATGTCCCACGCGGCGGACGCCCACCTGGTGGTGCAACGCGAGGCCGCCGAGCGCTTCGCCGGCCACCCGTGGGGCGGGGAGTCACTCCCCTCGCTCACCCTTAAGCCGTGGTGGCACGCGGAGGTCACGCGCGCGCTGCATCGCACGGACTTCGACCCGCCTCCGTCCGTGGAGAGCGCCGTTCTCTGGCTCGCCCGCCGCCACCCGCCGCTCCTGCGCGACGAGGAGCGCCCGCATTACGAGCGCTTCCTCGCCGCCACCTTCGGCCGAGGCCGCACAACCGGGCAGGTGCTGGGCCGCATCTTCACGCGCGCGCAGGTAGACCGCCTGCAGCGCGACCTCCGGCTGGACCTGGCCGCGCCGCCCTCGGCGACCTCGTTCGACCGCTGGCTGGCGCTGTACCGATCCGCCGGAGTGCTGGGGCGGCTGCCAGGACCGGCGGCGCGCGCGTGAGCCACTGGCCCGCGCGGCGCGGCTAGAACGTGGCCACGGGGTTCACCGGGGAGCCGGTGCCGCCGTTCACCACCAGGGGCGCCACCACCATGAGGAACTCGTAGCGCCCGGTCTCCGCGCACACCTCCGCCAGGCGCTCAAAGTTGGCGTTGTCCAGCAGCGGCATGCCCATGTGCGGGATGGCGATGGCGTGGACGGGGATGCGCTCGCCGTAGTCCGGCTGGCCGCCCGCCTCCTGCAGGTCCCACCCCAGCAGCGAGGCGTCCGTGTCGTGCAGGAACTCCAGGCAGGAGACCCCCACGCCCGGCGTGTTCAGCGGCGGGAACGTCATCTCGAACCCCGGGTTCGCGTCCCAGAACGGTTCCGCCCCCGACCGCACAAGGACGGCGTCGCCTGCGCGAGGCGTGATGCCCACCTGCTTCGCCCAGTCCTCCAGGTCCCAGCCCTCCACCGGTTCGCCGTGCTGGACGTGCGCCTGCCCTCGTAGTCGCGGGATGTCGTAGAGCACGCCTCGGGTGACGATGCCGTCGCGCCAGTGCTCCACGGAGTTCGTCAGGGCCCCGGTCTCCGTCACCAGGTCGCTGGGGCGGTCGTTGTAGAGACGTCCCTCCGGCCCCGTGAAGATGTGGCACAACGCATCGATGTGGGTGTTGACGAAGCCGTGGTAGTACAGGCCGAGGTAGTCGCCGCAGGAGGCGGGCCCCACGTTCATGCGGTGGTCGGCGGGTTGCCGGTTACGACGCTCGTCCGCCACCACGGCGCTCGTGGCTATCGGGTTCGCGCAGGACACGCTGCGGCCCTCCCGCACCAGGGCCGCCGCCTGCTGGCGCGCCTCCGGGCTGATGTGGTTCAACGTACCCAGTTGGTCGTCTGGTCCCCAGCGGCCCCAGTTGTTCAGACGCGTGCGGTACGCCTCGAACTCCTCGGCGGTGGTTGGTGTCCGGTCTCTCATGCCCATGCGTGGCTCCTTCACTCGCGCGACCATCGCGCCGGTAGCCGATGGTACGAGGGCGCCGGGGAAACGCCAGCGAGACTTCTGTCCTGTCTCATAGGTAGCGAGCGCACTACGTTACTTGTGCAATCGTTCACAACAACGGTTGCTCAGCAATTGAGCAATTCACCCGGAGGTGCCTGATGTTCCGCAAGACCCGACCTACCGCCCGCGTGGGCGCCCTCGCCCTGGGCGCCTTCGCAGCGCTCGCCCTGGTCGCCTGTGGTGGTGGCGACAGCAACAACGACGCCACCGCGGCCCCCACGCAGGCCGCCGGCGGCGACGCCACCACTGTCCAGGTCACCCTGGGCGCCCCTAGCGAACTCGAACTGGAGGCCGCCCCGGCGTCCGTTCCGGCCGGCGCCGTCACCTTCGAGGTGGAAAACGCTGGTGCGCTGCTCCACGAACTCGTCGTGATCAAGAGCGACCAGGCCGTGGCTGACCTGCCCGCCGCCAACGCCGCCGCAGACCTCTCCGCGCTGGACGTCGCCGGCGATGCCACGGACATCCAGCCGGGCGCCAGCGACACGCTGAAGGTGGACCTGGAGGCCGGCACGTACATCCTGTTGTGCAACATCCCCGGCCACTACATGTCCATGAACACCACGTTCACCGTCGAGTAGCCCTCCACCCCTTCAAGGGGTACCGAGGATCGGGGACGGGCGCGCCTGCTGGCGCGCCCGTTTCGTGTCCGAGGCGATGCTCCGAGGTGATGCTCCGGGGTGATGCATCGGGGCGCCTCGGGGCTCAGCGCTCGCGCGCCTCGTCGCCCAGGGAGCCGGGTTCGTAGTAGACGTTGCCCTCCACGGACTCCGGGCGGTGCACCTGGCCCGGGGGGACGTGGCCCTGGTAGTCGTGGGCGTACTGGTATCCCTGGCCGTGGCCCATCTGGCGCATGAGCCCGGTGGGGGCATTGCGCAGGTGCAGCGGCACGGGGTCGTTCCTGGTGGCCATCGCGTCCTCCAGCGCGCGGCCGTAGGCGGCGTACGTGCTGTTGGACTTGGGCGCGCGCGCCAGGTAAACCGTCACCTGCGCCAGCGGGATGCGCGCCTCCGGCATGCCGAGGAAGTGCACCGCCTGCTGGCACGCCATGGCCAGCGGCAGCGCCTGCGGGTCCGCCAGCCCCACGTCCTCCGAGGCGAGGATGACGATGCGCCTCGCCACGAAGAGCGGGTCCTCGCCCGCCTCCAGGATGCGCGCCAGCCAGTACAGGGCGGCGTCCGGATCCGAGCCGCGCACGCTCTTGATGAACGCGGAGATCGCGTCGTAGTGCGCGTCGCCCTCGCGGTCGTACAGGATCGTGCGGTGCTGCGCCGCCGCCTCCACCGTCTTCCGAGAGATGCGAGGCCTGCCGCCGGGATCCGGATCCGCCAGCGAGGCGGCGGCCTCCAGGATGTTGTACGCAGAGCGCACGTCACCCGCCGCGGCGTGCGAAATCGCGTCCACGGCGTCGCTGTCCACCACCAGGCCCTGGCTGCCCAGGCCACGCTCCTCGTCCGCCAGCGCGCGTAGCACCAGGTGCTCCACGCTGCTGGGCTCCAGCAGTTGCAGCCGGAACACCCGGCAGCGCGAGAGCAGCGGCGCCACCACATAGAACGAGGGGTTCTCCGTGGTCGCGCCGATCAGCGTCACCGTCCCCGCCTCCACGTGCGGCAACAGGCCGTCCTGCTGCGTGCGGTTGAAGCGATGCAGTTCGTCGATGAAGAGGATGGTGCGCCTCCCGCTGATGCGCAGGCGGTCCGCGGCCTCCTTCACCACGCGCCGCACGTCCGCGATGCCGCTACTGACCGCGGACAATTCCTCGAAGTGTCGCTGGGTGCGCGTGGCGATGATGCTGGCGAGAGTGGTCTTCCCGCAGCCGGGAGGCCCCCACAGGATGATCGAGGGCAACTCGTCGCCCTCGATCATGCGGCGCAGCGGTCCGCCGGGGCCAATGATGTGCTCCTGGCCCTCGTACTCCTCGAGCGTCCGCGGCCGCATCCGAGCGGCGAGCGGCGCCCCGGGCGGGGCGGCGCGGGGAGCGCGGGCCTCCTCGAAGAAGCCGCCCTGCACCCCGGGGGGCACGCCCTTTGGGGTGGGCGGCGTCACTGACGTGCGGTCTCCCGGTTCAGCCATGCGGCGAGTCTACGCCGCATGGCTGAACCGGGAGCGCCCGCGCTGATACACGGGCTGATACACGGGCTCCCGCCTGGCTAGCGCCAGACGGTGGCGATGTTCTCCTCGTGCAGGTCGTCAGCCACCAGGCCGTTCGGGCCCACGTGGCCCGCCAGGAAGCGGGCGGTCCACGGCGCGCCATCCGCGCCGGGCTCCGGGAAGCCCAGGATCCACTCGCCGTTCGTGCAGCCGTAGTTCACGCGCTCGCCGTCCAGGCCGGCGGTGGCGCCGCCCTGGAAACCACAGACCGTGCCGTCCGACAGTTCCAGCAGCCACACCTGCGGGTCCTCTGGCGACTCACGCTCCTCCAACGGCTCCTCGACCTCCACCAGCAGGCCGGCGTCATCCGCGATCGGATCCGGGCGACAGCGCAGCAGCCCCTCGCCCAGCGCGAAGCACGGGTCCGCGATCATGTTGCCGATGGAGCAGCGCCAGGCGTCGCCACGAGTAGAAGCCGCGGACTCCGAGAAGCACTCGGTAGCCTCGGGCGTCTCGCCGTCCTCGGCAGGCTGGGCCAGGTACTCGACCACTCGGGTCTCCGTGGCGGCGCTGCCGTCCGCCGGGTCCACGGTCTCGGTCGCAGCAGGAGTGGCGGCGGCCTCGCCCGTCTCAGGCGCCGTCGGTTCGCCGGTGGCGGTGGCCGTGGTGGTGGCAGTAGTAGTGGCGGTGTCCGGGCTAGCGGTGGGGTCGGGGTCGTCGCTGGTACAGGCCACGAACAGGGCAGCCACCATCAGCAACGCGGGCAATAGCAGGCGGGACTTGGAAGGCACGACGTCTCTCTCTCGATGACTGGACATCCCCGCCCGCCTCGATACACGGTGCGACGCTCCTCTTGCTCCGTCAACCTGTTTGCTCCGTCAACCCGCTCCCGCTCCCTGCCTCGAAGCGTCCTCAGCGGGCCACCTGTTCCAGGTAGGACCGCATGGTGGCCACCAGGATGGCGTCCACGGTGCGGTTGATCGCACGCTCCACCTCGAACAGACCGTCGGCGTCCACCTCCGCGGGGAAGTGCTCGCGCAGTTCCACCCAGACCTCCTCCCGCAGCAGGGTGTACTCGTAGACGGCGGCGGTCACGCTGATCTCCTGCTGCATGCGCAGGCGGGCGTGCTGCTCGGCACGATCGAGCGCATGAGGATGGAGTGCGAAGAACTCTTCGTCCGAGTCGTAGTGCAGCCGCACGTCCACCAGTTCCAGTACCCGCGGGGCGTAATCGATCAGGCTCTCCAGCGTCAGGTCCGGACGGTCGCGCCACGGGGGCCGGGTGCGCACCCGCTGCACCCACCTGAAGACGATGTGCCGCGAACGCGCCGCCAGGATGTGTTCCGCCAGGTCGCGCGCGTCGCCACCGTGCGGCCGAGGCGCCCGCACAGTGGCGAGCATGCCCGGCTCGGCGCTGTGCTCGCGGGCCGCTTCCACGAAGTCGTCCAGGTCAAAGGGCTTGGCGAAGGTGCGCACCACGTTGTAGGAGGCCCACGCCACGTCCGCCAGTTGGTCCTGGGTGGTGAGCGCGATCACCGGCACCATGCGCGCCACGTCGTCCGAGCGCAGCGCGTCCAGCACCGCCAGCGCCCGTTCCTCTGGCGGTGGGAGGTCCAGGATGAGCAGGTCCGGACGGTAGGCTCGGACGGAGGCCAGCAGGTCGTCCGGGGCCAGGGCCAGGCTCACCTGGAATCCCTCGTCCGCCAGCGTGAAGCGGTAGAGGTGGCCCAGTTCCCGGCTGTACTCCACGAGGAGGATCCTGGGACTCGGGCTCATCGCGCCCCTCCCACCCCGGTCGGGCCGGCGCCCAACACGGCGCGACGCTAGACCGAGATGGTCGAGCGCCGGTTGAGGACGCCTGTGACAGCCAGAGACGCGGCGGAGGGACTACGGCAGGTGTGACTCACGGTCGAAGGGGAACGCGTGCGACCGTCCCAGCGCCAGCAGTTCGTCCCGAGCCGCCTCCGCACGCCGGACCACCTCCTCCGGGTAGGCCATGCGCTGGCGGTGGTCGGCGAACTCATCCTCGTCGTCCACGATCAGGCCCTGGGCCTGCGTGTCGATGACGTCCAGGTCCAGGTCGATCCAGTGGATGGTGTCGCCCTCCAGGCGTACGGGCGTCCCCACGTTGCAGTAGGTGAGCATGGCGCGCCGGCCCACCGGCTCGTGGTTGTGGAAGGCGTTGTACCAGCGGTCCGTGAAGTAGATCTGCGTCATCCGCGCCAGGGTCATCCCGCTCTCCCGGTAGGAGACGAACGGGGTGTTTGGTTCCACCACCACCCGCAGGTAGCCCTCGCCCTGGTCGACGAGGCGGCCTCGGTACTCGTAGTGGCGGGAGCCGTCGTACTTCGTGGAGAGGATGCGCACCGGCTCGCCCGGACGCGAGGCGTCAAAGCGCGGCAGTCGGAGCGGTTCCGGGAGGCCGTCTTCCATGATTCTCTCGCACGCACGCGCGGGCGCTGTGGGGGCCGTGTGGCACGGGGACGATTATGCCGCATCGTGCAAGGGCGCGCCCGTTGGCCTCCCCCTGCGGAGCGCCTCTGGGTTGAGCGCAGCCGCGGCGGTACGATGGCGACGCTGCCCCAGGAGACGCACACGCATGACGACACAGGCGAACGTGGACTACAACGTGGACTACAACGTGGACTACGAGGCCGTCATTGGCCTGGAGGTCCACATCCAACTGAAGACCCGCTCCAAGATGTTCTGCTCCTGCGACCGGGAGTACTTCGACACGGAGCCTAACAGCCACGTGTGCGCGATCTGCCTGGGTATGCCCGGGATGCTGCCCGTGGTCAACGAGCAGGCCGTGGCGTACACGATCATGGCCGGCCTGGCGCTGGGGTGCGACATCCCCACCCACTCCAAGTTCGACCGCAAAAACTACCCCTACCCGGACCTGGTGAAGGGCTACCAGATCTCCCAGTACGACCAGCCCTTCTGCCTGGGCGGCAAACTCGACATCGAGGTGGACGGCGAACCGCGGACCGTGCACCTGGAGCGCATCCACCTGGAGGAGGACACCGCGCGCCTCCTCCACCGCGACGACGGCGCCGAGGCGTATGCGCTGATCGACGTGAACCGCAGCGGCTCGCCGCTGATGGAACTGGTCACGCAGCCGGACATGCACTCCGGCGCGGAGGCCAGCGCCTTCCTGCACAAATTGCGCCGGACCATGCGCTATCTGCAGATTGCGGACGCCGACATGGAGAAGGGCCAGTTGCGCTGCGACGCCAACGTCTCCATCCGCCCTCGGGGTCAGGAGGCGCTGGGGACAAAGGTGGAGGTCAAGAACATGAACTCGTTCCGCTCCGTGCAGCGGGCGATCGAGTTCGAGATCGAACGCCAGGCGCAGGTGCTGGCGGAGGGCGGCCGCATCGTCCAGGAGACTCGCGGGTACGTAGACGCCACCGGCGTGACCGTCTCCCAGCGCTCCAAGGAGGAGGCCAACGACTACCGCTACTTTCCGGAGCCGGACATCCCCCCCACCGTCCTGGACGAGGCCACCACCCAGGCCATCCGCGCGCGCATGCCGGAACTCCCGGACGCGCGCCGCGCCCGCTTCGAGTCCGAGTACAGCCTCTCCCCGGACGAGGCACGCACGCTGACCGACTCCCGTGAGCGCTCCGAGGACTTCGAGGCTGCGGTGCGGGCGGCCGGCGGCGGCCTCGCGCGGCCGGTGGCCCTCCTCTTCATCGGCGAGGTGGCCCGCCACCTGAACGAACTGGGCCAGGAGGCGGAACTGTCGGAAACGCCCGTCACCCCCGCCCACGTGGCGGAACTCGCGGGGCTCCTCGAACGCCGGGAGGTCACCGGCACTACGGCGAAGGAAGTGCTCGCGATCGCCTTCGAGACGGGCGAGATGCCGGCGGCCATCGTGGAGGCGCGCGGCCTCAAGGCTGTGAGCGACGAAGGCGCCATCGACGAGATCGCCGCCCGCATGATCGAGGCGAACCCGAAGGCGGTGGAGGACTACCGCAGCGGCAAGAAGAGCGCCATCGGCTTCCTCGTGGGCCAGGTCATGCGAGAAGCGAAGGGTCGGGCGGACGCGAACACCGTCTCTTCACTCTTGCGCAAGCGCCTGGATTCAGGCTCGTAGCGGGACGGTACGGCCCTCCCCCCGTCATCGGTGCGTCATCGGTGAGTCACCGCGGACGATCCGGAGATGGTCTACTGTCATTGGTCTAACGTCATTTTTATGTCGATAGATCGCGGAACGTTCGGGCCGTCAGAAACACGCGATCAGTTGACCGATTACACGGCCCGCCTGATATCCTCCTGCGAGGCGGGCGGCAGCGAGGAACCTCGTGAGTCGCGACAACTTCACTAAGTGGCTCTACTTCGGCCTTCACATCAAGCGATGGCTGCTGCTGATCATGGTCGCCGTTGCGGTCATGGGCCTGGGCTTCGCCTACCTGCTGCGCGAGGTCTACGTCTCCTACACCTTCCCCGGCTGGGTCGAGTACGCCACCCTGCAGTTCATCCCCCGCTGGGCGCGGGGCGCCCTCTTCATATCGGTCGCCAGCGGTTTGACCGTGTTCTCCGCCTGGAAACTCAACCAGTCCATCGCGCTGGCGGTGCTCCCGCCCTCCACCCGCCCGAACGACGTGGTGGACATGGTCTACCGCAACCGCACGCGCGACCGTGGCCCCAAGATCGTCGCCATCGGCGGCGGCACGGGCCTCTCCAACCTGCTGCGGGGCCTGAAGCAGTACTCCTCCAACCTCACCGCCGTGGTCACCGTGGCGGACGACGGGGGATCCTCTGGCCGCCTGCGCCAGAACATGCAGGTGATCCCGCCGGGCGACATCCGCAACTGCATCGCCGCGCTGGCGGACGCGGAGCCGCTGGTCACGGAACTATTCCAGTACCGCTTCGACGACCGCGCCGGCGAGGGCATGGCCGGCCACTCCTTCGGCAACCTCTTCATCACCGCCATGGCCGAAGTCACCGGCAGCGTGGAGCGCGGCATCGAGGAGACATCGCGCGTCCTCGCGGTGCGAGGGCACATCGTCCCCTCCAGCCTGGAGGATGTGGCGCTGGTTGCGCGCTTCGCGGACGGCCGCGAGGTCCGCGGCGAGTCCGCCATCCCCGCCTCCGGCGAGCCCCCCGTGGAGGTCCGCCTGGAGCCTCGTGACATCGAGGCACACCCCAACGCCGTCGCCGCCATCCGCGACGCGGACCTGGTGATCATCGGGCCGGGCAGCCTCTACACCTCGGTACTGCCGAACCTGCTCGTGAAGGGCATCGCGAAGGCGCTGGCGGAGACCCAAGCGTACCGCGTGTACATCTCGAACGTGGCCACCCAGCACGGCGAGACGGACGGCTACAGCGCCGCTGACCACTACGGCGCCATCCGCCGCCACCTGCCGGGTGCGACCGTGGTGGACGCGGTCCTGGCGAACAGCAACCTGCCCCAGCAGCCCCTGCCCGCCGAGTGGCAGTCCACCCCCGTCCTCGCCCCCGGCGACGCCGATTACCACGGCGCGCGCCTCCTGCTGGCCGACCTGGTGGACCACGAGAAGCGCTACCGCCACAACACCGAGGCGCTCGCCAGCGCCCTCATGCGCGCCTACTTCGAGCGCGACCTGCGCTCCCGGGCCCTCCTGGACCCCATCCCTCAGGTGGAGGCGGAGCCCCTCGCCCACGCCTAGCCGGCGCCCTCCGTCCGAGGTGGCCGTCGCCTCGAAGCGCACGGTGAACACGAGCACGTGCGGTGCCCGCGATTCAAGTGGACCATTCCGTGAACTACCCCGTCATCCGCGTCGAACAGCGGGAGCAGCTGGTCGTAGAGAGTCGCGTCACCGGTTGCGTACGCGCGATAGATCGAGTTGGCGACGAAGTCCGCCGCTTGGATGAGCCTGCTGGCCTTGCTGTCGACGAAGACTGGCACTTCGGCGTAACTCGACATCGGTCCGATCGCCGCACCGGTCGATGCGCCGGTCGCCCGCCACCCGGCCATGAGCGTCTGGAGCGTGGACTCGAGCCTGCTCTTGTCGGCAATCGCCACGCACCGGTGCCGGTCACCCTCGTTGGCGAGGCGTGCAAGGTAGCCATTGCACCTCGCGAAGAAGTCTTCGTAGGCGCGTTCGTACGGGTCGACGCGAGTGAACGATGCCTTGTGCAGGGCCGCGCCGAAGAGGACCGCTGAGTTCTCGGTCCCACGAAAGTCCACTAAGAGATCCGCCAGTCCCTGGATGATCTCGAGTCGCGCTGACTTCGGCACGTTCCGCCAACGACCGCGGCCCTGCCGGATGTGGTCAGCGTGGATCTCCGTCCCCGCGAGGGCGCCGGGCAGCCGATGCGAGTACTGATCGAGCCGCTGCGCCAGCGACCATGCGTCCTGCTCATGGATGGCGAGGCCGCCAACGACGAAGTACTCCGTGTTCGTCGAGCCGGACTCATCCAGGTAGAGCAGATACATCAGGACACGAAAAGGCAGGTGACCGACCCGAGGGTCTTGCCCACGCGAAAAGGCGAAGGCGAGGTCACCTGCAACATGATCATCGGCCGCCTCGATCCGCTCGTCAAGAGGGACATGACTATCGATTGCCTCGACGCGCGGGATGTTACCCGAACAAGCAGCGAAGTCAGGGAGTCGGTGGCACAATCGGCCGGCGACCTCGCACGACTCCTTGCGGGTGAGGCGGTGCGGACGTAGCCTGCTCTGACCATGGAACTACGTGACTTCCTGTCCCTTGGCCAGATCCTCATCTCTACGCTCCTGATCGTGCTCGTCCTGCTGCAGGTGCGCGGCACGGGCTTCGGGGCTGCGCTGGGCGGGCAGGATGCCTCCTTCCGCACGCGTCGAGGCCTTCAGCGGTCGTTGCACCGCCTCACGATCCTCGTGGTGGTCGTCTTCATCAGCATGTCTGCATGGAGCGTCGCGGCCTCGTAGCGGGCGCACGCGTTCGCGATGCCTACCGTGCGCCGGGGCCCGCTGACCGTCCTGCTCCTGGCCGGGGTGATCCTCATCGCCCTGGGCTGGCTGCGGGCGGGCGGGTCCGCGCAGCCGGCTGACCGCTCCTACGTGGAGGCCACGCTGGGGCGCGCGGACCGCGTGGACCCGCTGGCGGCGCACACCACGGACGCGGAGCGTGACCTCGCCTCGCTCGTCTTCGGCGGGCTCATGCGCCTCCGGGCGGACGGCACGCCGGAGCCGGAACTGGCCGAACGCTGGGAGGTCACCCCGGACGGCCTCACCTTCACCTTCCACCTCCGCACCACCGTCACCTGGCACGATGGCGCCGCCTTCGACGCTGAGGACGTGGCCTTCACGATTGAACGCATCCAGGCCGAGACGTTCCAGGGCTCCCAGGCGCTGGCCACGGAGTGGCGGGACGTGCAGGTCTTCGTTGCGGACTCCCTGACCGTCATGATGCGACTCCCCGAACCGGCTGCGGACTTCCTGGTGCGCGCGTCCGTGGGCATCCTGCCGGAGCACCTGCGCGACCAGATGGCCACCCCCGGCTCGTTCGAGACGGCCCCGTTCGACCGCGCCCCGGTGGGCACCGGCCCCTACCGCCTGACCGCGCTCCGAGGCGACCGCGCGGTCCTGGAGCACAACACCTCCTACGTCCTGGGCACGCCCGCCATCACGCGCCTGGAACTCCGCTTCGCAGCCGATGCGCAGGCGCAGGCGGCCCTGCTCCGCTCGGGCGAGGCGGACGGCGGCCTGCTGCCCGCGGCCACCCGGGAGGAGGAGGTGGCCTCGCTCGTGGCGGACACGGGACTGGAGGCGCTGCCGCTCCACGGCGACTCCTACACCGTGCTCTACATCAACAACGACCGGGACCCACTGCGCGCCGCGGACCTCCGCCGTGCGCTGGCGGCGTCCATCCGGCCGGCCGAGGCGCTCGAGGAGGCTGGCCAACAGGCGATCCCGGGCCAGGGCGTCGTCTTCCCCGGCTCCTGGGCCCTCCCACCGGACGGCGGCGCCCCCGAGCCCCCGGACGTCGACCTCGATGCCCTCTGGGCCGCCGCGCAGTGGCCCCTGGGCGCGGACGGGCTGAGGGCGCGCGACGGCCTGCCGCTCCACCTGGAACTGGTCACCAACGGCGAGCCCGACCGCCTCGCGCTTGCCCAGGCGATCGCCGACCAACTGGCTGAGCAGGGCGTCACCGTGGAAGTCGTGGGAGCGCCCTCCCAACGGGTGATCGGAGAGTACCTTCGGCCCGGGAACTATGACCTGGCGCTCTTCGGCTGGGACGCCGCCGCAGACCCCGATCCATACGCCGGCTGGCACACCTCGCAGGGTGGCGCGGGTAATGTCGCCTGGTTCTCGGACCCGGAGGCGGACGCTCTCCTCGAGGCCGCCCGCACGACCATGGACATGGCGGAGCGGAGCGATTTGTACGCGCTGTTCCTGGACCGCTTCGAGGCGCTCGGGGCCAGTCGCGTGGTCGCGTACCCCCAGCGCGTCTACCTGCACCCGGAACGCATGGCCGGCCTGGAACCGCGGCTGCTGTCCACGGCCGCGAACCGGCTGGACGACGTCCACCGCTGGCGGCTGCCGTAACCCCCTCCCCCCGTAGACTGGAGCGCATGCGCATCGTCTTCTTCGGCTCCCCGGACTACGCCGTGCCCAGCCTGCGCGCGTGTCTCGCGCTGCCGGGCGCTGAGGTGGTGGCGGTGGTCACGCAGCCCGACCGTCCCCGCGGTCGCTCCGGCGCTCCGCAGGTCACGGCGGTGAAGGCCGCGGCGCTCGAGGCGGGCGTGGAGGTCATCTTGCAACCGGAGAAGGTGCGCCGAGACACCACGGAGGGGCTGGCCGCACTGCGGCCGGACGTAGGCGTCGTGGCGGCTTCCGGGCACATCCTGCCCAACCACCTGCTGGAGTCCTTCCCTCATCGCGTGCTGAACGTGCACGCCTCGCTGCTGCCCAGGCATCGAGGCGCTTCCCCGGTGGCGAGCGCCATCCTGGGCGGGGACGAAATGACGGGCGCCACCATCATGCGCGTGGTGCGGGAGGTGGACGCGGGGCCGGTCGTCGCGCAGGTGGAGACGCCAATCGGCCCGCTGGACACTGCGGGCGTCCTCACCGACCGCATCGCGCAGTTGGGCGCGGCCCTCCTGGCGGACGTACTGCCTCGCTGGGTCGCCGGGGAGGTCGAGGAGCAGTCGCAGGACGCCTCGCAGGCAACCTACGCGCCGAAGTTGTCGCGCGCGGACGGCGTACTGGACTGGGACTCTGACGCCCCGGACATCTGGCGGCGCGTGCGGGCCTTCCACCCCTGGCCCCTGGCCACCACGACCTACCGAGGCGAACCGCTCTCGATCCACGCCGCCTGGCCGCTGGACGAGGCCGTCGATGGCCCTCCGGGCACGGTGGTCGCCGGCGACGGCCGCGATCTGGGCTCGACGTACCCCGGGCGCACCGTCCGCGCCGTGGTGGCCTGCGGACGCGGCTCGCTCGCGCTCCTGGAGGTGCAGCGCCCCGGCAAGCGCCCCACACCGATCGAGGCGTACCTCAACGGCGACCGCGAGTTCATCGGCGCGAGGCTGGGTGCGTGAGGGCGCTGCTGGGGCCGTGCGACTGCGCGGGTAGGCCGTAGCGCGCGGTAGACTGGTGGGGTGACTTCCCCGCTCCCTCACCTGCTAGACCTCTCCCTCGATCAGATCGAGGCGCAACTCGCCGAGTGGGGTGAGCCGCGCTTCCACGCAAAGCAGATCGCCCGCTGGGTGCTGAGGCAGCACGTCACCAACTTCGAGGGCATGACCAACCTCTCCGCGAGACTGCGGGCACGGCTCGCGGAGTCGTTCACGCTGGACCCGCTCCCCGTCATCACGGAGCGGGGCGCCGACGACGGATCCACCACGAAGGTGCTGCTGGACCTCGCCAACGGCGACGCGGTGGAGGCCGTCCGCATGGACTACGCCTCGGACGGCCGGGACGCCGCCATGGAGGACGGGGACGACGACGAGCACGTCCCGGAGCGCACCACGGTCTGTGTCTCCACGCAGGTGGGATGCGCCATGGGGTGCACGTTCTGCGCCACCGGCCAGCAGGGGTTCACGCGCAACCTGCGGCCCTCGGAGATCCTGGCGCAGGTGCTGCACTTCGCGCGGCGGCGGCGCGTGACCAACGTGGTGTTCATGGGGATGGGCGAGCCGCTCGCGAACTACGCGGCCACCGTACAGGCGATCCGCTGGATGGTGAGCGCGGACGGCATGAACATGCGCCAGCGCGGCGTCACCGTCTCCACCGTCGGCCTCGTGCGGGCCATCGACCGCCTGGGTGACGAGGGCTTCCAGATCGGCCTCACCGTCTCGCTGCACGCACCGGACGACGACCTGCGCCGCCGGCTGATCCCCACGGCGGGCGGCATCACTATCGACGAACTGGTGGAGGCGTCTCGGGGCTACATCGCCAAGCGCGGCCGGCGCGTCACCTTCGCCTACGCCCTGCTAGACCGCGTGAACGACGAGCCGGAGCAAGCGCGCCGCCTGGCGGAGCGCATCCGCGGCGTGCAGGCGCACGTGAACCTCATCCCGTACAACCCCACCGCGGGCGCCGGCCTCCGCCGTCCGAGCCGGGAGCGCGTGCGCGCGTTCCAGCGCGAACTCCAGGCGCAGGGCGTCAATGCCACCGTGCGCGTGGAGCGTGGCCAGGAGATCGCGGCCGCCTGCGGCCAATTGCGCACGGACGTGATGCTGGCGTCCGGGGAGCGGTCCGCACAAGAAGACGCCGCCCCGGGTGGGGCGGCGTTCACAGTCCTGTCATAGCGTTTACGGGCGGCCTGCCGTAGCACGCACCGCTGGCGACTAATCCCCCTCGGGAGCCTCGCCGTCTGCAGCAGCCTCGGCGGCGGCCTCGGTGGCCTGTTCGCCCTCGACCACCTCGTCGCCGTCCTCGTCAGAGAGGACGCGCGGGCGAGTGATGGCGGCGAGCAGGTGCTCCGCGTCCGTGATCACTTCCACTCCCGGCGGGGTCTGAATCTGCCCGGCGTAGAGGTAGGAGTCCAGTTCCTCCAGCACCTCCAGGGAGATCTCCAGCGACTCCGGCATGTCCGCCGGCAGCGCCTCGACCTCCACGGTGTCCGAGTGGATCACGAGCACGCCGTGGTGGTCCTTCACTGCGGGCGCCTCACCGACAAAGACGATCGGCACGGGGCCGGCGATCTTGCGGGTCAGGTCCACCTGCAGGAAGTCGATGTGCCACAGGGCGCGGGATACCGGGTCCTGCGCCACCTGCTTCACCACGACGGGGCGGGGCTTCTCTTCGCCCTCCACCGCCAGGTTCACCAGCAGGTTGTAGCCGTGCTTGTTCATCAGGTCGCGCCCCACCACGTATGGCAACTGCACGGCCACGGAGTCCAGCCCACGCCCGTAGATCGAGGCGGGCAGCACGCCCTCGCGGCGGAGTTTCTTGACGGCTTTGCCCAGCGTGGTGCGCGGCTGGACCTGGTAGGTGTCAGGCATGTTGTGTCCCTGCTCGGCTCGAGTATGGATCGGCGCAGGGATCGCCACGGGCGTGGTGATCTGCCTGAACGCGAACGTCAACGCTACCAACGGCATCCACCACGATCAATCCATCCGACCTCCCCGCACGCATGCGGGGGACGCCGTTGCGTCCCCCGTGCCCGGACGATCCTCGAAGTCCGGAGGGTGCTGGAGGGATCGGCTACAGCCGGTCCACGTGCTGGGTGCCCTGCCCCTCCGTGTGGCCGTCCGGCGCCTTCGGGTTCTCGATCTCGCCACGCCACGCGCCGGTCTCCATCCCACCGCGCTCCTCGATAAAGGCCTTGAAGCGCTTCAGGTCGCCCTCCACCTGCCGGTCCACGAATCCGAGGGCGTCGGCGACGTTCTGGAGGATGCCCTCCGGCTCGTAGGACATCTCAAGGTGCACGCGCGTCTGCTCTGCCGAGACGCGCTCGAAGGTCACCCAGCCGGCGTTGCCGTCGCCCTCGGTGGCGCGCCAGACGATTCGCTCGTCCGGCACCTGCTCCTGGATCTCGGCGTCCCACTCCGCCTCCCGGCCGCCGATGACGGCGAGCCAGTGCAGGTGCTTGTCGTCCAACTGCCGCACCTCCACCACACCTTCCATGAACTCCGGGAACTCCTCGAACTGGGTCCACTGGTTGTAGACGGCCGTCAGAGGCGCATCCACCACCACTTCCTTTGCTGCTCGTGCCATGGTGTCAACCCTTCGTAGAGATGGAGGGCGCCATCGTCATTCGTCTCCGGCAACGCCCGCCCTCCCGGCACGGCGCCGCCGTCCTCACGTTGCGTGGTGGTGCATCGTGGCGGGGTCACGCCCGTCACAGCGCCCTGACAATTTCGTTTCAGCGCCCCATCGCCCGCCTGCACTCGATAGCGGGGTTCCCGCTGGTAGGATGCCGAGCGTGAGCACACTCCTGGGGGTCGATGTCGGCGGGACGTTCACGGACTTCCTCCTGTGGCAGGACGGCGCCTTCCGCATCCACAAGCGCCCCTCCACTCCTGACGACCCGGGCCGCGCCGTCATCGAGGGCATCGAGGCGCTCAAGGTGACGCCGGGCCTGGTCGTGCACGGCACCACGGTGGCCACGAACGCGATCCTGCAACGTCGAGGCGCGCGCACGGCCCTCATCACCACCGCCGGCTTCCGCGACCTGCTCACCATCGGCAGGCAGGTGCGCCCCGCGATCTACGACCTGGAGCCGGAGACGCCCGCGCCCCTCGTCGCGCCGGACCTCCGCTTCGAGTGCTCCGCCCGCATCCGGCCGGACGGCAGCATCGAGGCGGCCCTCGCGCCTGGGGAGGCGGCGCGGCTGCTGGCGGCGGCGGAGGCCGCGGGCGCGGAGGCGGTGGCGGTGTCGCTGTTGTTCGCCTACGCCAATCCGGAGGTGGAGCAGGGCTTCGCGCGGGCGGCGGCGGAGGGTGGACACGACGTCTTCCTCTCGCTCTCCTCGGAGGTGTCGCCCGAATACCGGGAGGTGGAGCGCACCGCCACCACGGCGCTCAACTCCTACGTGGGCCCGGTCATGTCGCGCTACCTGGCGCGCCTGGGCGAGGGCTTGCGTGAGCGGGGCGTGCGCACGCTGCACGTGGTGCAGAGCGACGGCGGCGCTGCGGACGTGGAGCGCGCCTCGCGGCGGCCGGTGACCACGCTGCTGTCCGGCCCCTCCGCCGGCGTGCTCGGTGCGTTCGAGGTGGCGCGCGCGGCGGGGTTCGAGCAGATCGTCACATTCGACATGGGCGGCACCTCCACGGACGTTGCGCTCTGCGACGGCCATGTCCCCACGCGGGCGGACGTGGTGGTGGGGGATTTCCCGGCGCGCACCCCCGTGGTGGACGTCCACACGGTGGGCGCGGGAGGCGGCTCCATCGCCCGCATCGACATGGGCGGAGCGCTGCGCGTGGGGCCGGAGTCCGCCGGCGCTGACCCAGGCCCCGCCTGCTACGGCGCCGGCGAGGCCTTCACGGTCACGGACGCCCAGGCGCTACTCGGCCGGCTCGGGGCAGCCGGGCTCCTCGGCGGGTCGATGGCCCTGGACGTGGGACGCGCCCGCACGGCCGCCGCGCCACTGCGGGAGGGCTTCCGGGACGAGGTGAGCGCCGCGGAAGCGGTGGTGGCCGTGACCACGGCGAACATGGAGCGCGCGCTGCGGGTGGTCTCCGTGCAGCGAGGCCACGACCCGCGCGAGTTCACCCTCGTCCCGTTCGGGGGCGCAGGGCCGCTGCACGCCTGCGCGCTGGCGGACGCGCTGGAGATGCCTCGCATCCTCGTGCCGGCCATGCCCGGCGTGCTGGCCGCCCTGGGCGCCGTGCAGGCCGACCTCACCGCCACCCGCACCCGCAGCGTCCTCCTGCCCCTCGATCTCCTCGATGCGTCCGTGCTGTCCGAGGTTGGGCGCGCGCTTCGAGGCGTCGCCGGCGAGGCGAGCGCGGCGCTGGACGACCCCGCCGCAGAGGTCACGCATGCCCTGGACCTGCGCTACGCCGGGCAGTCCTACGAACTGACAGTCGAGGTCACGTCGCCCTCCGACCTCGCACTCGCGGCGGAGGCGTTCCACGCGCTGCACGAGCAGCGCTTCGCGCACTCGGATCGCCAGGCGCCGATCGAGGTGGTGAACGTGCGCGCGGTCGCCCGCGTGCGCTCTCACAACCCGCTGCCGGTCCCTCCACCCGGCGCAGGCGCTCGACCGAGCGCACAGACCGAGGTGGTCGTGAACGGGCGGTCGCTGAGCGCCGCCGTCTACGCACGCGAGGGCTTCCGGCCGGGCGACCGAGTGCCAGGCCCGGCGATCGTCACACAACTGGACACCACCACCCTCGTCGAGCCCGGCTGGGTGGCGACCTGCGACCCGGGCGGCAACCTGGTGCTGGAGCGCAGCCGATGACCAGCGTGGACCTGTCCGCCTCTGACCTGGCGATCGCGGACGCCTCGCTGTCCTCGGTTGCGGAGGAGATGGGCGAGGCGCTGGGCCGGACGGCCTTCTCGCCCAACATCAAGGAGCGGCGTGACCATTCGTGCGGCGTGTTCGACGCCGCCGGGCAGATGGTGGCGCAGGCCGCGCACATCCCCGTACACCTGGGCGCAATGCCCGCAGCGGTGCGCCAGGTGATGGAACTCGCCCCCTTCCACCCCGGCGACGTCCTGGTGCTGAACGACCCATTCCGAGGCGGCACGCACCTCCCGGACCTCACCACCGTCGCGCCCGTCTTCGCCCCCGGCGCGGCGGAGGGGGAGCCGATCGCCTTCGTCGCCACGCGCGCGCACCACGCGGACGTGGGCGGGATGGCGCCGGGCTCCATGCCCGTGGCCACCGAACTGCTACAGGAGGGCCTCGTCATCCCGCCGATCCGCCTTGTGGAGACGGGTCGCCTGAACGAGGCCGCCTTCGCGCTCATCGTGCGGAACTCCCGCGCGCCGGAGGAGCGCCGAGGCGACCTGCGCGCCCAACTCGCGGCCACGGCCCTGGGCGCGCGTCGCGTGGAGGCGCTGGCGGAACGCTTCGGGCTGGAGGGCCTGCGCGCGCGCTTCGCCGCGCTCCTGGACCACGGCGAGCGGGTGATCCGCGCGGTGCTGGCGGAGGTACCAGACGGCCGCTACGAGTTCGAGGACCGCCTGGAGATCGGCGCCGGGGGCGCGGATGGCGTGATCCGCCTGGCGCTGACGGTCGCGGGCGAGGAGGTGCACTTTGACTTCACGGGCACCGTGCCGGAGACGGACGCCGCCTCGCTGAACGCGGTGGCGGCGGTCACCCGCTCCGCCTGCTACTACACCGTGCGCTGCCTGGCCGGCCCGGACGCGCCGGCGAACGAGGGTTGCTACCGGCCCGTGCGCTTCACGCTGCCGGACCGCAGCCTGGTGGCCGCGGGGCCGCCTCGGGCCGTGTCCGCGGGCAACGTGGAGACGAGCCAGCGGGTCACGGACGTCGCGCTCGGGGCGTGGGCGCTGGCCCTCCCGGGACGCATCCCGGCGGCCTCCCAGGGCACCATGAACAACATCACCATCGGCGGCTACGACTCGGCCCGAGGCCGCCCGTACGCCTACTACGAGACGATCGCCGGCGGCGCGGGCGGCGGCCCGCTGCGCGCCGGGCGCTCCGGTGTGCACACGCACATGACCAACACCATGAACACCCCGGTGGAGGCGCTGCCGCTGGCGTACCCCTTCACGGTGGAGGCGTACGCGCTGCTGCCCCACACGGGCGGCGCAGGCCGGCATGCCGGTGGGGACGGCCTGGTGCGCGAGTATCTCTTCCACGACCGCGCCACGGTGACGCTGGTGACCGAGCGCCGCGAGTTGCGGCCGTGGGGCGTGGCGGGCGGCGCGCCGGGCTCGGTGGGCCGGAACACCCTCATCCGCGCGGACGGCAGCCGGCATGACGTGGGCGCACGCGCACAGTTGCAGGTGGAGCCAGGCGACCGCGTGCGCGTGGAGACGCCCGGTGGTGGAGGCTGGGGCGCCCTCGAGGCGTAGTCCCGCGCAGGGCCTCGGGGTGTGCGCTCCGGCAGGACGCCGCCGCGAGGGCAGATTCGCCGAGATATCCCTCTCAGGGCCACCTCCGGCGAGCGTATCCGTGGGAGGTGTTGCAGAACGTTATCGCTGACGTGCCGGCCCGCGGCTGCCGCATGCGTATACTCGAGGTGCCGGTGACCAGCCGGCCCCACCGGTACCCGGGGTACGCCCATGGCTGACAACGACCGACTGGAACGCGAGATCGAGGAGATCCTCGGCAAGATCGAGCAGTTCCCGGACCAGCAGTCGCGCATGCGTCGCGCCCGACAGCGCAAGACGAACCGCGTCACGAACACGATCGCCGGGTGGCAGCAGGGCGTGGCCCGCCAGGTTGGCCGCGTCTCCGTCTCCCAGATCATGCTGCTGTCATTCCTCATGATCCTGTTCGCCTTCTTCTTCCGCGGCCGCGGACTGCCTGCCTTCCTGTCCTCCTGGATCCTCGTCGCCGGCGTGGTGCTATTCGTCAGCGCCTTCGCAGTGCTGTTGCTCGCCCGTGGGCGCACCGGGGGCGGTGGCCGAACGGTGGAACAACGCTGGCGAGGCCGCTCCATCCAGTACCAGGCCGGCCCCACGCTGAGTGACCGCGTCCGCCGCTGGTGGACCGCACGCACGCGACGCTGAACACGCCACCATCCTCTCGCCGCTGCGCTCCCACCCCGCACAGGAGCAGCCTGTGAGCAGCGTGAGCCCCGAGGCGTCACCGCCGCCCCGCGAGTGGCCGGCACGTCTCCCTCGTCGCACGCAGGTCGTCGCCGCGCTCGCGGTCGCCCTCGGCGCGTTGCTCATGGGCTGTGGCGAGGAGGCCGAGGGCTCACCCACCCTCGTCGCGACCGTCACGGCCGCGGCCACCGAGGCCCCACCCGCCCGCACACCGCGCGCCCTCGACACCGTCACGCCGGACCCGGACGGTGCGGACGTCACTCCGCAGTCCACGCAGGCGACGAACGAGGCGCAGTACGACGACGGCCAGCGCGGCGACCGCCCCGCCCCCCTCGCGGCCGCGAACCTGGCCCCGGACTCCGACGTGGCCATGGTCCACCTTCGCTATCTCGTGGAGTCGGTCGGCCCTCGCCCCGCCGGTTCCCAGGGCGAACGCGAAGCGGCGGACTACATCGCGGACGTCCTCCGCGACGCCGGCTACGAGACGACCGTGGATGAGTTCGAGTTCGAGACCAGCGTGGACGAGTCCTCCGTGGACGTGGGGGACACGAACCTCCGCGCCTTCGCCATGCAGGGCTCCGCCAACGCGGAGGTGCGAGGCCTGGCGGTCTTCGCCGGCATCGGAGAACCGGGCGACCTCGCCATGGCGCACCTGGACGGCGCGGTGGTGGTCTTCGACCGCGGGAGCGTGACGTTCCGGGAGAAGGTCACGGCCGCGGTGGCTGGCGGCGCGGTGGCGGTGGTGATCGTGAACGACGAGGACGGCCCCTTCCGCGGATCGCTGGGCGGTCTCTCGGTGAGCATCCCCGTGGTGGCCGTCGCCGGCGACGGCCGCGAGGCGTTGCAGGAAGCCCTGGGTCGGCGGATCACGGTGCGTGCGGAGGAGCGGCGGGACCGGCGGACCTCGCAGAACGTGGTCGCCTCCGTGGACGGCCAGGCGTGCCAGGGGTACCTGGGCGCGCACTACGACAGCGTGCCGCAGGGCCCCGGCGCCAACGACAACGCCAGCGGCACCGCCGTGGTGCTGGAACTCGCACGCGTCAACGCCCGCCCGGGCCTCTGCGTCGTCGCCTTCGGCGCGGAGGAGGTGGGCCTCTTCGGGTCGCAGAATTATGTCCGTGAGCACCTGGCCGGCACCGCCCGCTTCATGCTCAACGTGGACATGGCCGGCCGCCTGGACGGCCCGATCATCGTCGGTGACAGCGCGCTGACGGAGGCGGTGCTGGACGCCATACGCGAGGCCCAGGCGCCGCCGGTGCTACGCGCGGGCACGTTCCCCCCGTTCGCGTCCTCTGACCACGTGTCGTTCTCGGCCGTGGGGGTGCCGGCGGTCACGTTCAACTCCGGTGACGACGTGGCGATCCACACGGAGCGGGACGGCCTGGACCGCATTGACCCGGCGGCGCTGGAGGTGTTCCTGCGCTCTGTGGACGCCGCGCTGGACGCGCTGCTGCCGGTGGCCGCGCCCGCACCATGACCGCCCGCCAGTTCAGTTGCGAGGCGGGTTGTGAGGGCTTCCGCGCGCCGGTAGGATGAACGCAGGAGAATCGCAAATGCGCCTTCGCACGTTTGCACTTCGCGGTTTACTGCTCCCCCTGGTCGCGGGTGCACTCCTGCTGGCCGCCTGCGGCGGAGACGACGACTCGGATTCGTCCGCCACCCCGGGCTCCAGCGGCACCTCCACCCCCGCTCCCACGGCCACCCCACTCGCGCGTGTGCCCGATCCCATCGTCGTGACGGGAGACGGCTCGCCCGGCGGCGGCGGGGCGTCCGAGGGGGCGGCCACCTACGTCGTGGAGGCCGGCGACAGCCTGGGGGCGATCGCCTCGCGCTTCGGAGTGAGCATCGAGGTCATCCAGCAGGCGAACGACATCGACGGTGTGGACATCTTTATCGGCCAGGAACTGGTCATCCCGCGCGGTTCGTCCGCCCCTGGCGGCGGTCCGGGCGCCACCGCCACGCCCACTTCCTCCGCGCCCTCTGCGCCCTCTGCGCCCAGCGGGGTGGACACCTACACCGTGGAGGCCGGCGACACTGCCTTCGGCATCGCCCTGCAGTTCGACACCACCGTGGAGGACCTGGCCACCGCCAACGACATGACCGAGGATGAGATCACGGATCTGCAGATCGGCCAGGTCCTGCGCCTCCCTCGCCCTCAATAGCCCTCGGCGCCACTGCCTGGCTGCGGTGGGTAGCCGTGGTGGGTGGCGGAAGCGCGGCGTTCGACTGATACTGGGCGCGGCCCTCCATGACGGGCCGCTGTGGGGAACCACCGGACGCCGAGCGGTGTAGTCCGCTGTATGGCGCTCACATACGACAATCGCAACTCCGATACCGCACGACTGGGGGTGGGTCCCATGGCGATCGAGGAGAGCCTCGAGCAATTGCAGGCGCTCAAGGAGCGCGCTCGCCTGGGTGGCGGCGTGGACCGCATTGAGGCCCAGCACGAGCGCGGCAAACTCACCGCCCGCGAACGTATTGACGCCCTCCTGGACCCCGGCACCTTCGAGGAGATCGACGCGCTGGCCCATGACTGGGAGGACAACGGCGTCCGCTACTACGGCGACGCCGTGGTGACCGGCTGGGGCAAACTCAGCGGCCGCACCGTCTGCATCTACGCGCAAGACTTCACCGTCTTCGGCGGTTCCCTGGGCGAGGTGGTGGGCACCAAGATCTCCAAGTTGATGGACATGGCCATGAAGACCGGCGTGCCGGTCATTGGCCTGAACGACTCCGGCGGCGCGCGCATCCAGGAGGGTGTGGCCTCGCTCGCCGGCTACGGCGACATCTTCTATCGCAACGTGCAGGCCTCCGGCGTCATCCCTCAGATCAGCGTGATCATGGGCCCCTGCGCCGGCGGCGCGGTCTACTCCCCCGCCCTCACGGACTTCATCTTCATGGTGGAGAAGACCTCCCAGATGTTCCTCACCGGCCCGGACGTGATCGCCTCCGTCACCGGCGAGATCACCACTGTGGAGGAACTGGGCGGCGCCACCTCGCACGTCTCCAAGTCAGGCGTGGCGCACTTCTCCTCCCCGGACGAGACCGACTGCCTGGAGGAGGTCCGTCGCCTGATCTCCTACCTGCCGTCCAACAACATGGACGACCCGCCGTTCGAGGAGACCGGGGACCCGGTGGACCGCCGCCTGGACGACCTGCTCTCCGTGGTGCCCTCTGATGCCGGCGTCCAGTACGACGTGCGCGACGTGATCGAGCGCGTAGTGGACAACGGCGAGTTCATGGAGGTCCACGAGTACTTCGCGCCCAACATCGTGGTGGGCTTCTCCCGCGTGGGCGGTCATCCGGTGGGCTTGGTGGCGAACCAGCCGCTCTACCTGGCCGGCGTGCTGGACATCGATTCCTCTCGGAAGGCCGCGCGCTTCGTGCGCTTCTGCGACGCTTTCAACATCCCCGTGGTGACGCTGGTGGACACCTCCGGCTTCCTGCCGGGCGTCTCCCAGGAGTACGGCGGGATCATCTCCCACGGCGCGAAGTTGGTGTACGCCTACGCCGCCGCCACCGTGCCGAAGATCACGGTGATCCTCCGCAAGGCCTTTGGCGGCGCGTACGACGCCATGGGCTCCAAGCACCTGGGCGCGGACGTGAACTACGCCTGGCCCAACGCCGCCATTGCCGTCATGGCCGGATCTCAGGCGGTGAACATCATTAGCCGCCGAGAGATCCAGTCCGCCGACGACCCGGAGGAAGAGCGCAAGCGCCTGGTGGAGGAGTACCGGGAGCGCCTGGAGCACCCCTACATCGCCGCCGCCAAGGGCTACATCGACGACGTGATCGACCCGCGCGATACGCGCATCAAGATCGCGCACGCGCTGGAGTTGCTGCGCAGCAAGTCCGTGCCGGTGAACCCGAAAAAGCACGGGAACATCCCGCTCTAACGGGACTCCTGCACGCCCACATCAGAGCCCCGAGGCAGACGCGGTCCGCCTCGGGGCTCTGTGCGATCAGGCTCGATCAGGGTCCAGGGGCAGAATCGTGCGGTTCGGTGGCGGAATAGTTCACAATTCTTCTGACAGAACTGTGAACGCGGCCGTTCCCGCCGATGATGTCGTTATGCAGTCACTCACATCGCTCATGCGTCGCGCGGATCCCGGGGACCACCTCGTGCAGGTGATCCGCGCCCTGCTGGACTCCGGGCTCATCGTCACCACCCGCGACGGCGCGGGGCGCTATGTCGAACTCTCCGAGACGTACGGACGGGAACTCGGTATCCACGGCTTCGACGCGCGCGGCAAGATGATCGCGGACGGCGTGGAACTGCTGAATGCGGACGGCAAGACGATCACGCGCATGGAGCACCCTGCCTACGTGGCCCGCCTCAGCGGCGAGGCGCAACGGCTGACCCTGGGCGGCGCACGCTCCGCACACGGGGACGAGGTGTGGATGGTCAACTCCTACATGCCCCTGCAGCGGGACCAGGACGGCTGGCAGGTCCTCACCGTGGGCGTGCCACTGCCTCGCTCCATCTTCAACCCGCCCACCAGTGCCACGCCGGGTGCGGAGCCGTTCCAGCGCGCCCTGCTGGACTACGCGCTGGCCGTCGCCGGCAAGCGCCTGGACGACGCCGCCCTCATCGAGGCCCTGCGTCCGGCCGTGGAGACCATCGTGGATTCCCCGCTCTCGATCTCCCTGGTCATGGTGCGGGACGGGCACACGCACGTGAAGCCCATCCTGCGCTTCATCGATGCCGATCCGCCGCCGCCCATGCGGCTTACGGGCGAGTCCGCCATGCGCTGGCGCTCCCACGAAACGTTCTACAATCCCACCATGGGCGACGCGGACGTGCTGGGCAACCGCGTGGTGATCGAGTTCGGCTACCCCATCCGCTCCTATGCGCTGATACCGATCATGGGCGGCTGCGGCCACCGCGTGGGCGCCATCAGCATGACCGCGCCCGTGCCGCACGCCATGAGCACTGCGCAGCGGTGCGCCCTGGAGCAACTTGCGCACCTCTCCGGGCCGGTGCTGGTGGCGCCCCAGGCCTGCCCTCCGGTACTGCCGCGGCTGCCAGAGACGGAAGTCTGACAGTCCTGCCGGCTGCCTTCAGGAAGCCTGGGAGGCGTCGAAGATCTGGAGACAGGACGCGGCCCTCGGAAGCACCCCCATGCAGTCACTTTCATCGCTCGTCAACGAACGTGACCGCAACGATCCCCTGGTACAGACCGTCGCCGCGCTCCTGGACTCCGGCCTGATCGTTGCCACCCGTGATGGCGCCGGACGCTTCGTCCAGGTCAGCGAGGTCTACGGCGACGCCCTGGGCGTGGACTCCGACGTCCGAGGCGCCCCGTTTCTCACGGGTCAGCGCTATTACGACACCTCCGGCCACGAGATCCCGCGCTCCGAGCACCCCGCCCAGGTGGCGCGCATGAGCGGCATCCCGCAGCGCAACCGTGTCCTCGGGGCCCGGGCCTCGAACGGCCGAGAGTTGTGGTTCCATGCGTCCTACATCCCGCTCCACCAGCAGCCGGAGGGCTGGAGCGTGCTCACGGTGGGGATACCGCTGGACCAGGGCGGCGCCTTCACGCCTCCCGCCACCAGCGGGGCCACGGACCTGGAGCCGCTGCTGGCCTTCGCGGAGTCCGTGGCGGGGCACCGTCTGCCGCCGTCAGCGGTCGCCCTGCGCCTGGGCGAGGTGATCGGGACGCTTGTGCCTCGACAGGCGTCGTGCGCGCTGCTGTGGCGCCGGGGAGGCGTGCTGGAGGTGGAACCGCTGGGCCACGGGCGGCCTCGGACGCGGCAGGTGCGCCTGACCGGCGAGGCGGCGCGACGCTGGAAGATGCCGGGCACGTGCTACATCCCGCACATGCGGGACCAGGACACCATTGGCACCAGACTGGCGATGGAGTACGACCCGCCGATCCGCACCTTCGCGCTGATCCCGGCGCCGGACACGGAGGGCGAACGCGTGGCCTCCCTGGGTATCACACACCCGGAGGTGGACGCCCTGCAGCACGGCCAGATTCGCGCGCTGGAGCGCCTGGCTCGGCTGGCCGGCGCCGCCCTCGCCGTCTCGCCGTAGACAGGCGCCGCACCACCGCGCACGCCCCCATCGGAGCATCGCGGCGCGCCTCGGCATGTTGCGCCGCCGTGTCGGTGAGGGGGCACGCCGGGGCGCTTGTTCTGAGTCCCTGCGCGGCCCTACCATAGGGACGCTGGACGGCCCGGCACGGGCGGTTAGCTCAGTTGGTACGAGCGCCTGCTTCACACGCAGGAGGTCACTGGTTCGAGTCCAGTACCGCCCACCAGCGAGCCGCCCACAGAGTCAGCGCCGAAGTGGCGGAATTGGCAGACGCGCTACGTTCAGGGCGTAGTGGGCGCAAGCCCGTGTGAGTTCAAGTCTCACCTTCGGCACCATCATCCAGCGGCCGTCAGGCCAGAGACGGTCGATTGGACATCGTGCGCTCGTAGCTCAGGGGATAGAGCGCTGCCCTGCGGAGGCAGAGGTCGGAGGTTCGAATCCTCCCGGGCGCACCACAACCGCTTTCGACGCCGGCCGCCTCCAGCGGTCGGTTCTTTGTTTTCTGAGGGTTTCCCGCCGGGGCTGGCGCCGCGCCCGTGCCTTCGGGCCCGCATGCGAGTTCCTCACGCCGCCCGCGTGTGAGACGGAGCACCGCTAACCCGCACCGTCCGAGGAGTGCCGGACGTCCGAGATGTGCTCCTCGATCAGTACCGGGTCCACGCGGCGGACGCGCAGGGCGTACCGCGCCATCTCCAGCGCCAGTTCCGTCTCACCCACCACCGCCTCGTCTACGCCATTGGCCTCCAGGTGGTCGCGTTCCTCGGCGGTGTGCGTGCGGGAGACGATAGTGATGTGCGGGTTCATCTCGCGCGCCATGCGCACCACCCGACGCACGGTGGCTACGTCCGGCACGGCAATCACGAGGATCGCGGCGTCGCTCAGGCCGGCGCGCTCCAGCAGACGAGGGTTGTCCGCGCGCCCCATCAGGCTCAGGTAACCCTGGTCGCGCAGTTCGCTGACGGTGTGCGGCTCCTGGTCGATGATCGCAACCTGCACGCCCTGGCTGGCCAGCGCGGCCGTGACCACGCTCCCCACGCGGCCGTGGCCGCACATCACCACGTGGCCGAAGAGGTCGGGGGAGGCCTCGTCACGATCGGAGGTCCTGAGGTCGTCGTTTCCCGCCCGCTCCACGCGCTGGCCCAGCCGGGACGAGCCCTCCAGCACCCAGGGGGAGGCGACCACGCTGAGGGCGGCGCCCGCCACCAGCGTGGAGAACTGGTGCTCCGTCAACACACCCAGGCCGACGCCCACCGTGGCCAGCAGGAACGAGAACTCCGCCGACTGCGCGAGCGAGGCGGACGCCATGATGTTGACGCGCCCGTCCACGCGGAAGGCCCAGAGGATCGCGGCGCTGACGGGCCCCTTCACCACGATGATCAAGCCCAGCACCGTCAGCACGATGCCCGCCTCTGACAGCAGGAAGCCAGGATCCACCAGCATGCCGATCGAGACGAAGAACAGCCCCACGAAGATGTCCCGGATCGGCCCCAGGCCGTCGATGACCTCGTGGCGGATGTCGGACTCGCCCAGCACCACCCCGGCCACGAACGCGCCGAGGGCTGGCGAGAGCCCGAAGAGCGAGGCCACGTACGCGGTGAGCAGGCCGAGCGCGGCGGTGGAGAGCAGGAAGACCTCGCGCTGCCCAATGGCGCGAATGCGCGTGAACATGAACGGAAGCAGGCGGCCGCCCACCGGCACCAGGATGGTCAGGAACAGGGCCGCCTTGCCCACCTCGACCGCGGTGTCAGACAGCACGTCCTCTCCGCCGGTGGCCATGGCGGTGATGATCACCACCAGCACGATCGTGGAGAGGTCCTGGATGGACGACCACGCGAGGCCCAGGCGTGAGTATCGAGACCCTCCGTCGCCGCGCTCGGTGACCACCTTGGAGATGACCGTACTGGAGGAGTTGGAGACCACGGCGCCCAGCACGAAGGCGGGTGTGTCCGCCCATCCCAGGGCCTTCCCCACCAGGAAGCCCAGGACGATCAGGATGACCACCTGGATGAGCGCCCCCACCACGGCCACCGTGCCCACGCGGCTCAGTTCGCGGAAGGACACCTCCATGCCCGTGACGAACAGCAGGAGGACGATGCCGATTTCCGCCAGGGCTTCGACGTTCGCGCTATCGGCGACATAGCCCGGCGTGTACGGGCTGATGACAATCCCGGCAATGATGTAACCCACAATGACGGACTGGCGCAGGCTGGCGGCGATGGCGCCGCTGAAGCCGGCCGCCAGGAGGGCGAGAGCCAGGCTTGCAAGGAGCGAGGAGGCGTCGGGCACGGGGGCACAGTATCACGCCACTCATGGGTATTCGCATCCGGCATTTCCCCGCAAGCATGAGGGACTACGAGGGCGCGAGAGCAACCGGTCGGATTTGCCCTGCCCTTGCCCTGGACGCGCATTTTCCTCCGCGCAGGGCTCGGGTTGGTGCGCCAACGCGCATAGACGGGGCTCGCTGCCTCCAGGCCACGCCACCGGCACGGGCGCCCGTATCACGCGAGGTAGGATGGAAGGGTGAACGATCAGCAGCGTCCCCCCGCCGTGAACCCTGTCCTCCGGCAGGTGCAGGCCCTGCCGGAAAAGCCGGGCGTCTACATCATGCGCGACGTCCGAGGCGACGTGATCTACATCGGCAAGGCGCGCCGGCTGCGAGACCGCGTGCGCTCGTACTTCGGCTCTTCGCGCTCCCTCGAACCCAAGATCCGGGCACTGGCGGAGCAGGTGACCACGCTGGAGCACGTGGTCACCAACACGGAGGCAGAGGCCCTGCACCTGGAGGCCACGCTGGTGAAGCGGCATCAGCCCGTCTTCAACGTGCGCCTGAAGGACGACAAGCACTACCCGTACCTGAAGGTGGACGTCCAGAACGCGTGGCCTCGGGTCACCATCACCCGCCGCGTGGAGGATGACGGTGCGCGCTACTTTGGGCCGTACGCCTCCGCCGGATCCGTGCGTCGCACGCTGGACGTGGTGAACAAACTGTTCCCGTGGCGGTCCTGCACCAAGGAAATCACGGGCACGGATCCGCGGCCCTGCCTGGACTACTACATCAAGCGCTGCATCGCCCCATGCACCGCCTACTGCACGCCGGAGGAGTACCGCGAGGTCATCGACCAGACCATCCTCTTCCTGGAAGGCCGCTCGAACGAGGTGAAGCAGCACCTTCGCACGGAGATGGAGCAGGCCAGCGACGCCCTGGAGTTCGAGCGGGCCGCCCGCATCCGCGACCAACTGACAGCCGTGGAGCGCGTGACGGAGCGCCAGCAGATGGCCACCACCACCCCGCTGGACGCGGACGTCTTCGCCCTGGCGCGAAAGGACGACGAGGCGTGCGTGCAGGCATTCTTCGTGCGCGGCACGGTGGTGGCGGACACCGATTCCTTCATGCTGGACGGCACGCAGGACGCCAGCGACCGCGAGATCCTGGGCGCCTTCGCCGCGCAGTTCTACGAGTCCGCCACCTACGTGCCTCGCCTCGTGCTGCTCTCGGCGGAGCCGGACGACCGCGAGGACCTGGAGGCCATGCTGCGTGAGCGTCGCGGGACGGTGGTGGAGGTCCATGTGCCGGAGCGCGGCGAGAAGCGCGCGCTGGTGGCCACGGCGGAGGAGAACGCGCGCGAGGCGTTGCGGATGCACCACGTCCGCTGGATCGCCGACCGTGACAACACGGAGTCCGCCCTCACCGTGTTGCAGGAGGAACTGGATCTGCCCACGCGACCGGAGCGCATCGAGTGCTACGACATCTCCACCATCCAGGGCACCAACACGGTGGCCTCCATGGTGGTCTTCAAGCACGGCCAGCCGGCCAACAGCGAATATCGCCGCTTCCGGATCAAGACGGTGGAGGGGCAGGACGACTTCGCCTCCATGCGGGAGGTGCTCACCCGTCGCTTCAAGCGCGTGGCGGAACGCCGGCGCGCGGAACTGAGCGGCCAGACCGTGGAGATCGAGGAGCCCTCGCCGTGGGATGAGATCCCGGACCTGGTCATCATCGACGGCGGCAAGGGCCAGTTGGGGGTAGCACTGGACGTGATGCGCGACCTGGGCCTACGGGACGTGCCGGTCTGCGGCCTGGCGAAGCAGCAGGAGGAGATCTTCGTCGCGGACGTCGCCGAGTCCATCATGCTGCCTCGCACGTCGGAGGCGCTCTACCTGGTGCAACGCATCCGTGACGAGGCGCACCGCTTCGCCATCACCTACCACCGCAAGTTGCGAGCCAAGGCGGCCACCCAGTCGGTGCTGGACACGATCCCCGGCATCGGCCCCAAGCGGAAGCGCGCGCTGATGCGGAAGTTTGGATCACTGAAGGCCCTGCGCGAGGCGGACGTGGACGAGATCGCCGCGACTGTGGGCTTCACCCGTCGCCTGGCGGAGACGGTGAAGCGCTCCCTATGACCCGCAGCAGGCCGGACGGCGGAGACGAGGAGCCCCCGCAGGACCAGGCCAGGTCGGGCACGCCCTCCCGCGACGCCTACGACCTGGTTGCGCACCTGCGCCGCCACGCCACGGACGACGAGCGTGTGCTGGAGGCGATCCTCCACACCCCGCGCGAGCAGTTCGTCCCCGCCACGCGGCGCCCGTGGGCGTACGAGGACCGCCCGCTCCCCATCGGCGCGGGCCAGACGATCTCGCAGCCCACGATCGTCGCAATCATGACCGCGGCGCTGGCGCTGGAGGACGACGCGCGGGTGCTGGAGATCGGCACCGGGTCCGCCTACCAGGCCGCCATCCTTGCGCGCCTCTGCCGCGAACTCGTGACGCTGGAGGCCGTCCCGGAACTGGAGGCGAGCGCTCGGGAACGCTTGCGGACACTGGGGTTCCGCAACGTCACGGTGCTGCCGGCAGGCGACGACATCGGCGCTCCCGATCTCGGCCCGTATGATGCGATCCTCGTCACGGCGGCCTCGCCGGCGGTGCCTGCGCCGCTGCTGGACCAACTGGCGCCGGGCGGGCGGCTGGTGATCCCGGTGGGCGACCGGGACGGTCAGCAACTCCTCCGCATCACCCTCACGGCGGACGGCGGACGCATCGAGGAAGACCTGGGTGCGTGTCGATTCGTGCCGCTGGTGGGCCCGTACGGCTTCGCCGATCCCGACTGATCGCGGGTTGCAGGAGCGGGTAGGATGCTGGTTGTACGGCGGACGGACCCGCGTGATCCAGACGATCGCGTCCCTGTCGAATCACGGTTTATGTAGACAGAGAGACGGGGCGCGGGTATACAAGTCCACCGGCGGGCATCGTTCATCCCGACCTGTGACGCGATGAAGTACGACGAGACGCGCTGGCTATACTGGCGCTACTCGGGGGCCCGGGCGACGACCTTCAATCGCCTCGGGATCAGCGGCGGGAGACTCCGTGAACGATCGTGTCGAGGCGTTCCTGCACTACCTCTCCGCGGAGCGCGGATCCTCCAAGAACACGATCGACGCGTACCGCAACGACCTCAACGGTTTCATGAAGTTCCTGGACGGCGAGGGGTTGAACACCCCGGACGCCAGCAACGCGATCACCCGGGACGCCATCAACGGCTACATCGGCGACCTGAACGCGCGGCGTTACGCCAAGGCCACAGTGGCCCGCAAGGTGGCGGCGGTGAAGTCCTTCTGCGGCTTCTTGCTGGATCACGGCGACCTGCGCAGCAACCCCGCCTCCCAGGTGGACTCTCCGCGCGCCCCCAAGCCCGTGCCGAAGCCCCTCACCACGGAGCAGGTGGACGCGCTGCTGGCGGAGCCCACCAAGTACGACTCGCCGGAGGCGCTCCGAGACGCCGCCATGCTGCAACTTATGTACGGCACCGGCATGCGCGTGACGGAACTCGTCTCGCTCAACCTGGACTCACTCCACCTGGACGGGCCGTGCTGGGTGCGCTGCCTGGGCAAGGGCGGCAAGGAGCGCGACATGGAGGTCCCGGAGCGCGTGCTGGCGCCGCTCACGACCTACCTGGACGATGGACGTCCCGCCCTGCTCAAGGGTCGGCTTCACCAGGCGCTCTTTGTGAACCGACGCGGCGAGCGCCTCACGCGGCAGGGCTTCTGGCTGATCCTGAAAGGCTACGCCAAGACCGCCGGTATCGACGGCCACGTCACACCGCACACCCTGCGGCACTCCTTCGCCACGCACCTGCTGCGGGGCGGCGTCTCCGTGCGCGAGGTGCAGGAGCGCCTGGGCCACGCCAACGTCTCCACGACGCAGGTCTACACCCAACTGGCGGACGAACACATCCGCGAGGTCTACACGGACGCCCACCCGCGCGCCCGCTGACCCTCCACGCTGACCCTCCACTGGCCTTCAACTGTCGCCCTTCCGGCCCTCGATACGGCCGGAGGTTGTCCCCCGCGCGCACCGCTGCGATCCTGAGCGTTGCCAGCAACGCACGTCCGAAGGGGGCTCCGTGGAGATCATCGACGTCCGCGCTCGTGAACTGCTCGACTCTCGCGGCAACCCCACCATCGAGGTGGACGTGGAACTGGAGGACGGCTCGGTCGGCCGCGCGCTGGTCCCCAGCGGCGCCTCCACCGGCGCCTACGAGGCCGTGGAACTGCGCGACGGCGACATGGAGCGCTTCGACGGCAAGGGCGTCCTGAAGGCCGTGGAGCACGTCTTTGACGACCTCGCCTCCGCCGTCATCGGCCTGGACGCGTCCGAGCAGGCCACCGTGGACCGCGCGATGATCGAGGCGGACGCCACGCCCAACAAGGCGCGGCTGGGTGCGAACGCGATCCTCGGCGTGTCGCTGGCGACGGCGAAGGCCGCGGCGGAGGCCGTGCAACAGCCGCTGTACCGCTACCTGGGCGGGGTAGACGCGCGCGTCATGCCCGTGCCCATGTGCAACGTCCTGAACGGCGGCGCGCACGCCAGCAACTCCACGGACTTCCAGGAGTTCATGCTCGTGCCCGTGGGCGCGCCCACCTTCCGGGAGGGCCTGCGCTGGACGGTGGAGGCCTACCACGCGCTGCGCAATATCCTGCACGAGCGCGGCATGGCCACCACCGTGGGCGACGAGGGCGGCTTCGCCCCCTCGCTGGACTCCAACCGCGCCGCCATGGACCTGCTCATGCAGGCCATCGAGGCCAGCGGCCGGCGCCCCGGCGACGAACTGGCGATCGCCCTGGACCCCGCCGCGACCGAACTCATCCAGGGCGGCTCGTACGTCCTGGCGCGCGAGGGCCGCACCGTCACCGGCGAGGAACTGGCGGACCTGTGGGCGGAGTGGGCCGCAGACTACCCCATCCTCTCCATCGAGGACGGCATGGGCGAGGACGACTGGGACGGCTGGAAGGCCGTCACCGACCGCATCGGCGACCGCGTCCAACTGGTGGGCGACGACCTCTTCGTGACCAACATCGAGCGCCTGTCCGAGGGCATCGACCGCAAGGTGGCGAACGCGATCCTGATCAAGGTGAACCAGATCGGCACGCTGACGGAGACGCTGCAGACCATCCGCCTGGCCCACCAGAACGGCTACCGTTGCGTCATCAGCCACCGCTCCGGTGAGACCGAGGACACCACCATCGCCCACCTCTCCGTGGCCACCGGCGCGGGCCAGATCAAGACCGGCGCCCCGGCCCGCACCGACCGCACCGCCAAGTACAACGAACTCCTGCGCATCGAGGAGCAACTGGGCGACGCGGCGATCTACCCGGGCGCGTCCGCCTTCCGCAGGTAACGTCCAATGACGAACGACACGCCGAACGACGCCACCAACAACGCCCCCGACGACGTTCCTGACGACGCCTCGAACGGGGAGCACGCCGGCCCGCCCCTGCGCATCGCGGACTCACCCCAGCGCGTCGCCGGGATGCGAGTGCCGGAAGGCTGGCGGCTGCCCGGCAAGCCCGCCGACCTGGGCGAGGCGGCAGAGGATGCGTGGCGTCAGACCGGCTTCCTGTGCGGCCAGGAACTGCGCCTGATCGAGGCCGGCCTGGACTTGCAGGCCAGGCTCGCCGCCTCCGGCTACCAGCCCAGCGCGCGCAGCATGACCATGGCCGCCTTCGCCAGCCTCTGGAGCCGCGCGTTCCTGTGCACCTCGGACGCGGTGGCGCTCGTACGGCGGGGCGGCTACCAGTCTGCGCTGCCGCTGGTGCGCCAGGCCGTGGAGTTCGTGGGCGCCCAGCGCGGCATTGGCGACGAGATGGACGAGTGGCGCCGCTTTACCCACGAGGCCTACGGCCGCCACGCCGAGACCCGTTCGACCGAGGTGGGCCTGGGCAACTACTTCTCCGGCGAGTCCATCGCCGGAGACCAGCACCTGCGCCTGATCTACAAGGCCGCCAGTGACCTGGGCCGTCCCAACCTGGGCCCCACCGCCCTCTTCGCGGCCGCGGAGGCGAACCACACCCGCTACCCGCTCATCTTCGCAGACCAGGCGTTCCACCTCGGCTGGGCGCAGGTGATCCTGGGCTGGGCGCTCCGCGTGAACGCCGCGCAGATGCACCTGGCGCTGCACCTCGGCCAGCACTTCCCCGCCTCGGACGACGTGCGCGCGCAGGCCGCAGAGCACGTCCGCGCGGTGGAGTCACTTCTCGCCGCCCCGGACCGAGGCCGCCTGGAGGAATGGGTGGACGAGCACGGCCGGCGCCGCCACCTGCTGGTGGAGTTCAAGCGCCGCCCCGGAGACGCCTCGCAGCGCGTGCTCCTGTAGGCATCGCGCTCTCGCCCCCGTCACCAGGCTCACGAATGCAGGGCGGGACTGACGCACCGGGCCGGGCATCGTAGGATGAAGGTGGTCCTGCGCTCCCCGGCACGGACGCTCACGGGACGCTTCACGGCGACGGCGTAGGCTGCCGCCTCGCAGCGCCCGGAGCAGCCCGACACGGTGACGACATGTTGGCGATGAGGTCGCCCGCGCGGAGCGGGCGTGGGGTCTCGGGAGGCGGTTCGGATGACCATTCGCGTCGGTATCAACGGCTTTGGGCGGACGGGCCGCATGGCCTTCCGCGCATGGTGGCAGAACCGCCGCGACGACTTCGAGATCGTCGCCATCAACCGCGGACCGGTGGCCGTGCGCGCCCACCTCCTCCGGCACGACTCGGACTACGGCCGCTTCCCCGCAACGATCAAGGACGGCGCAGACTCCTTCGCCGTGGACGGCCACGAGGTACGCGTCTTCAACGCGAACGACCCGGCGGAGATCCCCTGGCGCGAGGCCGGCGTAGACGTGGTCATTGAGTCCTCCGGCCAGTTCCGCACCGCCCAGGAGGCCGGCGCGCACCTGGACGGCGGCGCCCGCAAGGTCATCATTTCCGCCCCCGCCAAGGGCGAGGACTGGACCGTGATCATGGGCATCAACGAGGAGGAGTACGACCCCGCCTCCCACCACGTCATCTCCGCCGGATCCTGCACCACTAATTGCGTGGCGCTGGCCGTGAAGGTCATGCACGACGCCTTCGGGGTGGAGAGCGGCTTCATGTCCACCATCCACGCCTACACCGGCGACCAGAACCTGGTGGACAACTCCCACAAGGACCTGAGGCGAGCCCGCGCCGCGGCGCTGAACATCGTCCCCACCTCCTCCGGTGCGTCCGCGCTGGTGGGACGCATCATCCCGGAACTGGCGGGCAAGTTTGACGGCTTCGCCTACCGCGTCCCCACCCCCACCGTCTCGGTGGTGGACATGGTCACCAACCTCCGCGACACCCCCTCCTCGGGCGAGATCAACGAGGCGTTCGTGGTGGCGGCCAGCGGACGCATGAAGGACTTCCTGTACGTGGAGGACGAGGAACTCGTCTCCAGCGACTTCAAGGAACACCCCGGCTCCGCCATCCACGATGCGCCGTCCACAATGGTGGTGGACGGCGGGCGCATGGCGAAGACCGTGGCCTGGTACGACAACGAGTGGGGCTACTCCTGCCGCCTCACGGACGTGGTCGCCATGATGGCGGAACGAGGGCTCTCCTAGCCTCGCCGCCGCCCCGCCCCGCGCCGCTGCTCCCCCGAGGCATCCAGAGCCTCGACGGGTGACGTATTATGTTTACAGGCGACTTCGATGCGCGCCCTCTGCTGAGGGGCTCTGGGCGGATCGGGGCCGCCACCTCAGCGCGGACGCCGCGCAGGCTCGAGCCGGCGTCCGCGCTCCACTGCTGCCTCGGACCCAGACGGCCTCGGCCCTTCAGGCGTGGTACGCTTACTAAACGTAAGCACGCGATGAAGGAGCGCCTCATGGCCAACGTTGCCCGCCTCAACCACGCCGTCCTGTACGTCCGTGACGTGGACCAGGCCGTGGACTTCTACCAGCGCGCCTTCGGCTTCCAGGTCATCCAGCGCATGGGCGCGCAGGCCGCCTTCCTCCGCGCCGCCGGCGGCGACAACCACCACGACCTGGGCCTCTTCGCCCGCGGCCCCCAGGCCCCACGACCACCTCGAGGCGCGACCGGCCTGTACCACCTGGCGTGGCAGGTCGACCGCATCGAGGACCTGCGCGACATGGCCGCCGTGCTGACAGAGTTGGACGCGCTGACCGGCATGTCCGACCACGGCGCCACTAAGTCGCTCTACGGCAAGGACCCCGACGAGAACGAGTTCGAGGTCATGTGGATGCTCCCCCGCGACCAGTGGGGCCGCTTCGACCAGGAAGCCGTCGTCCTCCCGCTGGACCTCGACCGCGAGGTGCGCACGTGGGGCGCGGAGGCCACCGCGAACGCGTAGGCCCTCGCATGGAGGGGGCACTCGGAAGCCTGGGATCCCGAGGCAGCGCGGACGCCGCGAGGCTCAAGTCGGCGTCCGTGCTCCACCACCACCGGTGCTGTTCGTCCACGGGCGGCGTGCTCATTGACCTCCAGCCAGCGCGGTGGTCTCCACCACTACGAACAGCAGTCCCGATGCTCAACACGCCATGCGGTCAATGCTGCAACAGTACGCGCGCCGGTCAGTCTGCGTGCCTTCGCGATGTGCCATCGCACGGTGGCATGAGCCAAGCACAGATCATCCGCAATCTCGGGAACCGAACGACCTTGAATCAAGTGTTCAACAATCTGGATCTGAGTCGCGCCTAGACGTACGTGCACTCGAGACCTCCCAGCAGAACAACCCCCTGTCTTTTGATTCCGGTCCCCAGGATATCTTAAGATTGCCTTGTCAAGGTTCGAGCGAGAGGAGGCACGCGCGCGTCTCCTCGGTCAAAGAGACCATCAAGTTTGCTAGTTGCTAATCGGGGAGTCGCGATTAGCGTTGTGCGTAGGGCGTTTGGGGGAAGCCCCGTTTGGAGTAGAACGGTGACTAAGAAGCGAATTGGGGCCTCGGTCTTGGCGCTATCTGCAGCGCTGGGGCTCGTCGTCGGCGCAGTCCACTTTGGTAGCGGAACGGCGGAAGCCAGCCACGGGTGCTGGTGGTGGGACGACGGAGCGTACTCGCCCTATGTATACACCCACGGACCGAATCACGACCACGGCGGCATCATGTTGCATTCAACCGCGATGGTCCACTGGTGGCAGTACGTCATCGACGACCCGCAGGGCGCTCACATCATGGTGACGGAGTACGACATGATTGATGAAGCCTGGCCGATCCCTCCAGGATGGTACGACGAGTGGAACCACATCCGTCCTCCTGAGTGCTAGACCCTGCGTGTTCCCGCCACAAGCGGGGGGAGGTGAACTGAAATGAATGCGAGGACTAAGGGATTTCTGGCCCTGGCCGCCTTCATCGGAGCCGTCGGGATCATCGCCCTAGCGAGCGTCTGGACCACCCTGGTCGGCGAGGCTGAGGCGCATGTCGATGGGAGTGCTGTCCCTCCAACCGCCTCGAGGCCTGCTGATCCGGGCTTGGCCGACACAGGCGTGGTCATGCAGCCCGTGTCCGGGACCGAGGTGGCTGGCTATGCGATGTCCGCGAGGTGGCTCGATGAGACGAACGCGCTTCTCGTCGAGGTCAGTGCGGATGAGCGCTTCGCTTGGATGAAGCCTACGCCCCACAGCCGACACTCTCCTTACCTTGGGTGGGCCGTGGTGGAGATCAACGGCGAGCACCTGCTCGATCTGGAGAGTCCGGCCTTCAGCCTCGCTGGCCTGGCGGAGGGAGAGTACGACATCACCATCCGCCTCATGCAAGGGGACGGTGAGCCCTTCGTTGTCGACGGAGTTCCGCTAGAGGCGAGAGCAGTTGCCATCGCCACGTCGAGGGAGTAGAGCGCCGTCATTATTTGACGCCCCGATCCCTCGATCGGGGCGTCAACTGTGCTCCCAGGGATCGCCGCCGGACGAGAACGAGTTCGAGGTGATGTGGATGCCGCCCCGCGACCAGTGGGGCCGCTTCGACCAGGAAGCCGTCGTCCTCCCGCTGGACCTCGACCGCGAGGTGCGCACGTGGGGCGAGGCGGCGACCGCCCACGCGTAGGCCCTCGCAGCGCACGATGGGAAGCGCACGATGGAACGGGTGTACGGCTCGCCCGGCTGACGGGCAGGCCGTACACTCGATGTCCCATGCTCGACTCTCTATCTGACCGCCTGCAGGGCACGTTCAAGCGCCTCGGCTCCAAGGGACGCATCGGCGAGAAGGAACTCGACGAGGCGCTCCGGGAGGTCCGCGTCGCGCTGCTGGAGGCGGACGTCAACTTCAAGGTGGTGCGGGACTTCGTGGCGCGCGTGCGCGAGCGCGCGCTGGGCCAGGAGGTGCTGAAGTCCATCACCCCCGCCCAGCAGGTCATCGGCATCGTCAACGACGAACTGGTGGAGACGCTGGGCCGCAGCAACGCCCCGCTCCTGCGGCCGGAGTCCGGGCCGCTCAAGGTGATGGTCACCGGCACCAAGGGCGGCGGTAAGACCACGCTCGCCGGCCGCCTGGCGCTGAAGTTCAAGGCGGAGGGCATGAAGCCCCTGCTGGTCTCCACGGACTTCGAGCGCGTGGCCGCCAGCGAGCAGTTGCAGGTGCTGGCCCGCTCGATCGAGGTGGACGCCTACGTCGAGGAGAAGGAAGCCCCGGCCGCCCAGGTGGCCGCGCGGGGCATGAAGCACGCGGAGAAGATCGGCGCCAACGCCGTGATCGTGGACTCCGTGGGCATCGTGAACTTCGACGACGACGTGGCGGACGACCTCGCCGCTCTCGCTGACGAGGTGGACCCCACCGAACTGTTGATCGTGGTGGACGCCATGACCGGCCAGGAGGCCGTGACGCTGGCGAAGGAACTGCACGAGGTGCTGGAAGGCACCGGCATCGTGGTCACCAAGGTGGACTCGGACACTCGAGGCGGCGCGGTGCTCTCCGTGCGGGAGGTCACCGGCCTCCCCGTGAAGTTCATCACCACGGGCGAGCGCCTGGAGGCGCTGGAGGAGTTCCACCCGGACCGGTTCGCCTCGCGCGTGCTGGGCATGGGGGACGTGGTCTCCCTGGTGGAGAAGGCCAAGCAGGCCGTGGGCGATCGCGACATGAAAGATGTCGCCAAGCGCATGCAGAAGGGCCAGTTTGACCTGGAGGACTTCCTCACCCAGATGCAGCAGATGAAGCAGATGGGGCCGCTGTCCGGCCTGCTGGAGATGCTGCCGGGCGCGGGACAGATCAAGGCCCAACTGGGCGCCGCCGACCTGTCCGAGGACTACTTCAAACAGAGCGAGGCGATCATCCAGTCCATGACACCGCTGGAGCGCCGGAAGCCTGAGTTGATCAACGGATCGAGGCGGCGACGCATCGCCCTGGGTTCCGGCACCACGCCCGCAGATGTGAATCGCCTCTTGAACCAGTTCAAGGATGCACGCAAACTGATGCAAGCCATGACCAGCGGCAAGGGCGCCGGTGGACTCATGAAGATGCTGGGGCTCTAGTCGCGCTGCAGCACCACCCACGATCGCCCCATTCCATGGCAGACCCGGACGCCGGCGCCTGCCATACTGAAGTCGCTGCCACACCTGAGTCGCCATACTGGCCTGCTGGAGGATTCCCTACCTTGTTGAAGATTCGCCTGCGTCGCACCGGACAGAAGCACCAGCCGTCGTACCGCGTAGTGGTCGCGGACAAGGACTCACCGCGAGACGGGCGCTTCCTGGAGATCGTGGGCCACTACAACCCGCGTACGGAGCCCGTGACCTTCGAGGTCAAGGCTGACCGCATCCAGCACTGGATCGCCAATGGCGCCCAGCCCACGGAGACCGTGCACCGCCTGCTGCACTCGCGCGGCATGATCGAGACCGAGCCGCCGAAGCGCGTGACCAAGCCCTCCAAGGTCGAGGTCGCCGCTGCCAAGGCTGCCGAGGAGGCTCGCGCCGCTGCCGCCGCCGAAGCAGCGGCCAAGGCGGAAGCCGAGGCCGCAGCCGCCGCCGCGGGCTCGGAGGCGGAAGGCGCCACCCCTGGCGACGACGCCGCCGCCGAGTCCACCGAGTCCGCTGAATAGCGCTCGCCCGAGGGACCAGACCCTCGGCAGAACGGACACCGCGTGAAGGCACTCATCGAATACCTGGCCCGCGCCCTGGCCGAGCACCCGGACGAGGTGCGCGTAGCCGAGGAGCATGACGGCGACCGTGTCATCCTGCACCTCTTCGTGAACGAGGAGGACAAGGGACGCATCATCGGCCGTGACGGCCGCTGCGCGAACGCGATCCGCTCTCTACTCCACGTGGCCGCCGTACGCTCCGGCGTCCGCGCCACGCTGAGCATCGAATAGCGGGCATCACATCGCCACCGGACAGGGCCTCCAGCCGCCCTCACCCGCCCTCCCAGCCGTGCCAGACACTCCCGAGCCAGCACCAGTCACCACGCCGCCGCAGGCCTCCACCGAGGATGTTCCCCCGGTGGACGGTCCAGTGGATGGATCCGTGGAGCGCGTCGCAGTGGGGCGCATCAACGCCACCTGGGGCGTGAAGGGCCACGTCAAGGTCACGGCCATGACGGACAACCCCACGCGCATCGCCACCGGCGCCCGCGTCTACGTGGACGGCGTCCCGCGCATCATTACGGACGTGCGCTATCCGCGCGGCTACCCGGTCGTCCTCTTCCAGGGCTTCAATAGCGCCAACGACGCCGAGGCCCTGCGCAACGCCATCATCGAGATCGACGAGGCCGAACTGCCCGAACTGCCGGAAGGTGAGTACTACGTCCACGACCTCATCGGCCTGTCCGTGGTCACCACCGACGGACGGGACCTCGGCCGCGTAACGGACGTGCTGCGCACCGGCTCTAACGACGTCTACGTGGTGCACCAGCACGGCCGCCGTGACGTGCTGATCCCGGCGCTGGAGGGCGTCCTGCTGGACGTCGACCTGTCCGAGGGCCGCATGGTGGTCGAGGCCGTGCCCGGCCTGCTGGACGAACCACCCTCGGAGCAGGGATAGCCTCGCCGACGTTGCCGCTGAGGGTGGTGCCTCTCTACACTGGAGGTTCAGGGACCCCGGGGATGTAGCTCAGTTGGGAGAGCGCTGCAATCGCACTGCAGAGGTCAGGGGTTCGACTCCCCTCATCTCCACCACCCTGTCCGTGACCCGACGAAACCGGCCCTCCGAGGGCCGGTTCTTCGTCCTCGCGCCAGGCCCGCTGGCCGTCCCCGTTCTCACACCGCGCCATGACAGACGCGATACGATGCGTCCTATTCCGCGCGCACGGAGAAAGAAGGGCACCACCATGGCTTCCACCCCTGTCGACCAGTACGCGGCGCGATTCGACGTGGATTACGACGACGCACGGGATCGCGTGACGGTGCTCTTCCGGATACTCCTCGTGATCCCCATCCTCGTCGTCCTCGGACTGCTGGAGGGCGGGACGATCACCCAGCAGGCCGGCGAAGATACGAGCACCTTCACGTTCGTTGCCACCGGGTCCATCGGCGTGGCCACGGCGCTGATGATCGTCTTCCGGCAGCGCTACCCGCGCTGGTGGTTCGACTTCCAGCGCGAGTTCGCCCGCTTCAGCGCGCGCGTGGGCGCCTACCTCTTCCTCCTGCGTGACGAGTACCCCTCCACCGAGGACGAGCAGGCCGTCCACCTGGAACTGGACTACCCGGACGCGACCGCACTGAACCGCTGGCTGCCGCTGGTGAAGTGGCTCCTGGCCATCCCGCACTACATCGTGCTGTTCTTCCTGGGGATCGGCGCGGTGATCGCGGTGATCGTGGGATGGTTCGCCATCCTCATCACGGGGCGGCTGCCTCGAGGGATCCACGACTACCTGGTGGGCGTCGCGCGCTGGGGGCTCCGAGTGCAGGCGTACGCCTTCCTCCTGCTGACCGACCGCTACCCGCCGTTCTCGCTGCGCTGACCCTCCCGGGCGGGCGACGTACCATGTCAGACCGCGGACAGAGGAGATACGCATGTTCATCGCCATGAATCGCTTCCAGGTGAACCCCGGTCGGGAAGCCGACTTCGAACGCATCTGGGCCGAGCGCGACACCTTCCTGGACCAGGTACCCGGCTTCGTGCAGTTCGCCCTGCTGCGAGGCGAGGCGGAGGGCGAGTACGTCTCGCACTCCACGTGGGAGGACCGCGAGGCATTCACCGCCTGGACCGAGAGCGAGGCGTTCCGCAAGGGCCACGCCCAGGGCTCCATGGCGGGCGTGCTCGCCGGCCCGCCGGTGGTCTCGCTCTACCAGGCGACGCTGCGGCAGGACGCGGGCGGCCCGATCCTCAAGCCGTAGGGGCGCCCCGCGCTTCCCCAGCGCGTCGCGATCTGCCAATCTGGACGGGAGGCGGCCGCCGGCCGTCTCAGGCCCTCGTAGCTCAGGGGATAGAGCGGCGGCGTCCTAAGCCGCGCGTCGGGAGTTCGAATCTCTCCGGGGGCACCACACCACCCACTGTCCGAGGTAGCCGATGGCGAAGACCTCCACGTCCGCAGACTCCAACCTGGAGCACATGCGCGCGATCTGCCTCGCGCTGCCGGAGGTGACGGAGCGCCTCAGCCACGGCGCCCCCACGTGGTTCGTACGTGACAAGAAGACGTTTGCGAACCTGTGGCAAGACGGCCACCACCAGCAGGACTTCCCCCACCTCTGGCTCGCCTCGATCCCGGAGGCGCAGGAGGAGTTGATCGCGGCCGACCCGTCGCTGTTCTTCCGGCCGCCCTACGTGGGGCACCGAGGCTGGATCGGGGTGCGGCTGGACGGGCCTGTCGACTGGGGCGAGATCGAGACGCTCTGCCGCGACGCCTATCGCCTCGTCGCCCCGAAACGCCTCGCCGCCCTCGTGCCGGTCGAGGACTGAGACCCGCGAGGGCATCAGGGGGGCATCCGGCCTCCCGGACTGGCCCGTCCGACCCCTTCCGACCGTCAGGGTTGGGCTGCTACTCCTAAAGAGGAGATCAGGAGCCGCCCAACGGATCATGGCTGAAGGCACTCGGCAGGCGCGCGCGGTGGAGGCGCATGGGGAGGCGAAGACGCACAGCGTCCATCGCCAGTCCAGCGAACCCACGACTATGCCGCTCGCCGGTACGCGCCCGGCCGTGGCGCGCATGCTCGCCCTGCGTGCCGGAAACGCCGCCGCCGTCCGTGTCTTACGCGCTCCGGGCGGTTCCACCACCGAAGAGCCCATGCCCGCTCCGGCGCAGGATCCCGCGCCCGTGGCCGAGGTAGCCCCCGGCCCGGAGAGCGCCCCACTCGACGAAGCGGAGCCCATGCCTGCACCGGCACAGGATCCGGCGCCCGTGGCCGAGGTAGCCCCCGGCCCGGAGAGCGCCTCTCTCGACGAGTCAGAGCCGATGTCCCAACCGGAGGTGGATGTCGCACCCGTGTCGGCTGACGGGGACGCGGTCGCCTCGGAACCGGTGGACGAACTGGCGCCCTACCGCGCGGAGATGATCCGCCTGATCAGGGAGACCGAGCGAGTCCGCGTGGCAGCCCAGGCGATGGTGACGGACTACGCTACCGCCGCCACCGCCCTCACCCGCGCCGCCCGCCCGGATGCACTCGGCGAGGTACCGCCGTCACTCGCTGGGAAAGCCGACCAGGCCACCGCGCAGTACAACGCATTCCAGGCGGAGGCGGATGAGTCGCAGGCTGACCTACAGGGGCTCATCGGCGAGGGCGATAACGACTTTACCCCGGCGCTCGACGAGCGCGAGGCGCTCAGCACCGGCCCGGAAGCGCTCGCCTGGCTACGCCGCGTCGGGGCCGCGCAGGGCACCTACCTGGGCGTGGCAGAGAGCCGCCCGCAGGTACTGCAAGGCGTAGTGGACGCAGCCATCGAGTTCGCGAACATCGGCAAGGACCTGGAGCAGGCCGACTACATTGCGGGAGTGCTCGCGGTCGCCGACCGGGCGCAACAACTGGCGAGCCTACCCGTAGCGCCGCGACCGGACCTCTCCGCCCCCGACGCGACCGGGACGCAGCATGACAGCGTGTCCACTGGCTTCGCCTGGGCCGATGCGCTGAACAACAGCGCGGCCGTAGTCTCCTCCAGCCTGGGCCTGGCATACGCGACGGTCAGCGGGATCGCTGTGTTCGGGACGGTCAGCACGGGTATCGGACTCGCATTCGCGGCCATCGGCATCCTGCTTGCCATCCGGGCCAGCATCAGTTCGGGCCGAGCAAAGGCTCGCCTGGCGGCAGTGGAGCGGTACCTGAGCAACGACAAGGCGAAGGATGCTGCCGCATTTGGGAAGCGGCAGAAGAGCACCAAGCAGAAGCGCCAGGCCGCGCTGGCCGTGCTGGGTGCCGTCACGGTCGGGGTGGGAGTCGCCGCCCTGGCCGTCGGCTCGGTGGCCACGGCCGGACTCGCCCTTGCCATCACCGGGATCGTCATCGCGCTGGCGGGCCTCGGGGTTGGCATCTACAAGTACTTCCACCGAAAGCGAAAGCGCGCCAAGGAAGCGAAGGCCGCATCGGCAATGGCGGACGCGTACATGGAGGCGGCGGCGGCTGGCGATCCGGAAAGCGTCCAGATCGTGAACGTGACGAACCACGGCGACCGAGCGGCGCTGGAGGCGTGGTGCGCCAGCCAGGTCGCCAACCAGCGCCATCACACCGCCGTGGAACTGGTGAAGTTGGTGGCGAGTTCCACGCCGTCCGAACGCTTCAACGGCACCGCCGTGCTGGAAGCGTTGGACGTGAACCCACAGGCCGTCCTCCATGCGCTCGAAAGCGGCAACGTGGATGCCGCGGTCGGCCTGGTGGAGCGCAAACTCTCGTCCTGGTGATGCATGGGATGCCGCCCGGCTCAGCCCTCGTGCATGGCGCCTACCGCGCGACGTAACTCCGCGTCCGAGGGGTGGTCGCCGGCCAGGTCGCTGCGGTAGGCGTAAGGCATCTGGCCGTCCGGGCGCACCAGGAACACGCCGCCCAGTTGCGCGGAGTCGCCCTGGACCTTGCGCGGCAGGAAGCCGCGCAGGGCCACGCGCAGGCCGTTCCACCAGAGGCGGGGGTTCAGCAAGGCGCCCGCGCCGGGCCGCCGGGCGCCCAGAGCCTCGTACACCTCGCGGCCTGGGTTGGTGTAGAGCGGCACGTCCAGCCCGGTCTCCTCCACGAACGCCTGCGCCATGGGCGGGGTGCCGTTGCCGATCACGATCGGCTGCACGCCCGTAGCGCGGATGTCCGGCAGGACCCTGCGAAGGTCCGCGAGTTGCGCCCGGCAGAACTGGCAGCCGAAGTGCCGCACCAGCACGAGGAGCGCGGGGCGCTCCTGCCAGAGTGTGCCCAGCGTCACCGCCTCGCCCTGTGGGGTGTGCACCTCCAGCGCCGCGGTCTCCGGGCTGACCTGTTCCGCCATGGTGACGCTCCTCACTCCTCCGCGCGCGGGCCCCGCTCTGCGCCCGCGCTTCGAGGCGCTCCCAGCACCCTATCGCGGGCATGCTATCTTCCCGCCACATCACGCGCGTGAACCAAGCGGGGTGGAATGCCCCGGTCCCCGGGGTTTGAAGGGGGTGCCACGTGGCGCAACTCTTCGAGGGCATCCGGGTCCTGGAGGTCGCTCGACACGTCGCCGGCCCGTTCGCGGGCAAACTACTGGCCGACTACGGCGCAGACGTCATCAAGGTCGAACCGCCGGACGGCGACCCCGCACGCCACGAGGGACCCCACAAGGACGATGTCCCCGATCCGGAGACGTCCGCCCTCTTCCTGCACCTGAACACGAACAAGAAGTCCGTCACGCTCGACATCGAGTCGGCGGAAGGCCGCGCGCTGCTGCGCCGCATGGCCGACCGCGTGGACATCGTGATCGAGGACTTCCCCGCGGGGCAGATGGCTGCGTGGGGGCTCGGCTACGACGTGCTGTCCGCCCAGCACCCGGACCTCGTCATGGCCTCCATCACCCCGTTCGGGCAGAGCGGGCCATGGCGGGACTACCGAGGCTCGGAACTGACGCTACAGGCCCTGGGAGGACCGTTGCACCTCAACGGCTCGGCGGAGCGGCATCCGATCAAGAGCGGCGGTTATGTCGCGCACTACCACGCCGGCCTCGCCGCTGCGTACGGCTGCATCCTGGCGCGCCTGCGCGTGGCCCGGGGCGGCAAGGGCGACTGGATCGACCAGGCGGTGTACGAGGCGCAGGCGGGCTTCCGTGACCGGCGCACGGTCTACACCACCGCCACCTCCTACACCGGCATGGTGGCGAAGCGACAGCCTGCCGGCACGCGGCCGGCCATGGGCGCCCGCCCCACGGCGGACGGCTACGCCAACATCTACGCCGGCGGCACCAAGCACTTCCCCGCAGCGCTCGACCTCATCGGCCGCCCTGACCTGAAGGACCACCCAGAACTACAGACGCCCATGGCGGTCTGGTCGGAAGACTTCGCCGCAGAGGTGGAGGGCTCCTGGATGGCGTGGATGATCCAGCGCACCAAGCGCGAGGCCGTCGCGGAGACGCAGGCCCTCGGCATCCTCGGCGGGGCGATCTTCACCACGGAGGACCTGGTCACGGACGAGCACTACCGAGGGCGCGGCGTGTGGGACACCATCGACCATCCCGCCACCGGCCCCATCGAGTACCCCGGCCGCCAGGTCATCCTCTCGGACACGCCTCGACAGCCGCCGCGGCGCGCACCCCTGCTCGGGGAACACACGGCCGAGGTGCTGGCGACGGTGTACGACAGCCGCGCCAGCGCAGACGAGGCGGAGGAGGAGGCCACTCATGCCTGAGCCACTGCCGCTGGACGGCATCCGCATCGCCGAGGTGACCGTGGTCTGGGCCGGCCCGCACGTCACGCAACTCCTGGGCGAATGGGGGGCGGACGTGGTGCGCGTGGAGCCCACCAACCGCATCCAGCCCTACTCCCGAGGCGGCGAGCGCGTGGTCACCAGCGAGGTCTCGCGGCGCGCGGCGGAGCAGGGCACGCTCCTCACCGCCTTCCCGGACTTCGACCCCGGCGACGACCCGTGGAACCGCTCGCCGGCCTTCAACGCGCACGCCCGCAACAAGCGCTCCATGTCCTGTGACGTCATGTCGCCCGAGGGCCGCGCGGCCTTCCTGCGACTCATCGAACATTCGGACGTGGTGGTGGAGAACAACGTGCCGGTCACGGTGGAGCGCGCGGGCCTCACCTATGACGTGCTGCGCGAGGTGAACCCGCGGCTGATCATGCTGCGCATGCCGGCGTACGGCCTGGAAGGACCCTACAAGAACTACCGCGGCTTCGGCACCCACGTGGAGGGCATGATCGGCCACCACTGGCTGCGCGGGTATCCGGACGGCACGCCAGAGGAGACGGGCGAGGCGTTCACCGCAGACGCCCTGGCCGGCGTGATGGGCGCCTTTGCCATCACGGCCGCCCTGCTCCGCCGCGAGGTCACGGGCGTGGGCCAGCAGATCGAGATGCCGCTGGCGGAGTCCTTCCTCCCCATCCTGGGCGAGTGGATCCTGGACTACACGATGAACGGCCGCGTGGCGCAGCCGCAGGGCAACCTGCACCGCTCCCACGCCCCGCACGGCGTCTATCCCACCCAGGGGCACGACCAGTGGATCGCCCTGGACGTGGCCTCGGACGACGAGTTCCGAGCGCTCTGCGACGTGCTGGGGGCGCCGCACCTGCTGGAGGACGCGCGCTTCGCCTCCGCGCCTGCGCGTCACGCCAACCGCGACGCGCTGGACGAGGCGCTCGCGCCCTGCACCCGTCCCCAGGACAAGGACGACCTCTTCTACCGCCTGCAGGCGGCCGGCGTCTGCGCTGCGGCGGTCCACGACGAACTCGACCTGCTCGCCTCGCCGCAACTGGCGGAGCGCGGCTTCTTCGAGGAGATCGACATGCCCGGCGTGGGCCGCCACACCTACCCCGGCATCATGACGAAGTGGGCCAACACCCCGAACCACATCCGCCGCCCACCCCCGCTCCTGGGCGAGCACAACGAGGAGATCTACCTGGACCTGCTGGGCTACAGCCGCGAGGAGTACGACGACCTGGTGGCGCGCGGACTCGTGGGGTTCGGCCATCCGGAGTCAGTGGTGCCTCGGACGTGGTGAGCCCCGCCACGTCGCCCAGGCGGCCCGTACAGCCACCCCCGCAGGCGGGAGCGGTTTGAGCGTCCGCGCGGAGAGGCGCATGCTCTGGCAATGGGGCCGGTAGAGGCGCTCGCCCTCGTTGCCATCGGGTTTGCCATCGGGACGTACGCCACGGCGATTGGTGCCGGCGGCGGGTTCCTGATCGCGCCGCTGCTGCTCATCCGCTACCCGGACGCGGATCCCGTGGCCATCACCACGGCCTCGCTGACCGTGGTGTTCGCCTCCGCGCTGGCCTCCTCTGCGGTGATGGCGCGTGAGCGCCTGGTGGACCTCCCCGTGGTCGCGGCGATGCTGGTTGTCGCCGTGCCGGCCGCGCTCCTGGGCGGACTCGTCACGGACCTGGTGCCCCGCGCGCTGTTCGCCGCCGGCTTCGCGGTGCTCCTGGGGTGCATCGGCGCATACCTCGTGTGGAGGCCGGTCGCGGGCGTGGCGGAAACAGCCGGCAACGCCTGGCAGCGCACGCGCACCGACCGAGCGGGCAACCGCTACTCCTACCGCATCCCCATCTTCCCCAGCATCGTGCCGAACGCGGGCGCCTCGTTCCTCGGGGCGCTGGCCGGCATCGGCGGCGGGCCGATCGGGATACCGATCATGACCCGCCTGATGCACATCCCGCACACCATCGCCACCACCTCCATGCACGCGCTGATCGTGGCGCAGTCCGGCGTGGTGGTGGCCATGCACCTGGCCCTGAGCCATGGCGGCGACCCAGGGCGCGACGTGCCGTGGCTGGCGGTGGGCGTCGTGCTCGGGAGCCCCGCCGGGCGCCTCGTGCGCCGTCGCCTGGGCGAGGGGCCCCTCACCCGCCTGCTCGCCCTCGGGCTGTTCTTCATCGCCGTGCGGACGGCCGTGGACGTGTTCTAGACGAGAACGCGCGCGTGCCGGACGGTATGCTCGAAACACCCGCACAACACGCGCGGGCCGCTACCAGACGCACGGCAAGGGTGGGGCTGACGATGGCAGATGAGTTCGCGAAGCGCCGGCAACGACTGATGCGTCAGTTGGGCAAGGATTCCGCGGCCGTCTTCCTCTCCTCGCGCGAGGTGCTCCGCAACGGGGACGTGGACTACCCCTTCCGGCAAGACTCCACCTTCCACTACCTGACCGGCTTCCATGAGCCGGACAGCGTGATCGTCCTGCGCCCCGGCGCCGAGCATCCCTACACCATGTTCGTCCGCCCGCACGACCCGGAGATGGCGGTCTGGGTGGGGCCGCGCGCGGGCGTGGAGGGCGCGCGAGAGCGTCTTGGTGCGGACGCCGCCTACCCCGTGGAGGAGGTAGACGGGCGCCTGCGCGAACTGCTGCAGGGCGTGCGCACGCTCTGGTTCTCCATCGGCGGCGACTCCGGCGTGGAGCGCACGCTGGCGGCGATCGTGCGCGAGCGGCGCGCGGGGGCGCAGCGCGGCGCGACACCGATCGAGACGATCCGCGATCCCCACCCGCTGGTAGACGAGATGCGGCTCATCAAGACGCCCTCGGAAGTGCGATCGCTGCAGCGCGCCATCGACATCACGGGGCGCGGCCTGGAGGCGGCGATGGCGGCCACCCGGCCCGGCATGCACGAGTACGAGGTGCAGGCGGTGCTGGAGGAGGTCTACCGCCGCGAGGGCTCGATCCGCGACGGCTTCCCCACCATCGCGGCGAGCGGGGCGAACTCCTGCACGCTGCACTACACGGAGAACCGCCGCCAGTTACAGGACAGGGATCTGATGCTGCTGGACACCGGCGCAGAGTGGGACCTCTACTCCGCCGACGTCACGCGCACCTACCCGGCCAACGGGCGCTTCACGGCCCAGCAGCGCGCCGTGTACGACGTGGTGCTGGAGGCCCAGCGCAACGGCATGGAGCGCGCGCGGCCCGGCCACACCTTCCACGACGTGCATGACGCATCCGTACGCACGCTCGTGGAGGGGCTGATCGACCTGAAGGTGCTGCGCGGCAGCGTGGACTCCCTCATCGAACGCGAGGCCTACCGCCACGTCTACATGCACTCCACCAGCCACTGGCTGGGCCTGGACGTGCACGACGCCGGCCGCTATCGCGAGGGCAAGAAGTCCGTCCCCCTACGCCCCGGCATGGTGCTGACGGTGGAGCCAGGCCTCTACTTCGCGCCCGGCACGAAGGGCGTGCCGAAGCGGCTCCAGGGCATCGGCATCCGCATCGAGGACGACGTGTTGGTGACCAGGAACGGGTCCCGGAACCTCTCCGCCCGGATCCCCTCCCGCCCGGACGACCTCGAAGCCCTCGTCGGCACGCGCTGACCGCCGTGCAGCCGGGCTCGTACGATCCGTTCCGCTTCCGGACGAGCCCCGCTCGTCGCCGCGGCCCGTTCGGCCGGTTCGGCTCCTTTGGCCCCTTCGGCCCGTCTGGCCCGCTCGGCTCGTCCGGTCGAGGCGTGCCGCCGCGCCTGCTCGCACTGGCGGTCGCCGCGCCCGTGCTCCTGGTCGCCGGCTGGCTCGCGTGGCCGGACGACGGCGCCTCGCCGCCCGCAGGGAGCGCGACGAACACGGCCGGCACGCCCACGGCCGCGGGTCTCGATCCGGCCGCCGCGGATCCACTGCCGGCCACGCCCACCAGCAGCGAGGCGCGTGCGGCAGCGCCGGATGCCCTCGGCATCCCCGCGCCCGAGATCACCGCGGCCGCCGCCATCGTGCTGGACGACGCCTCGCTCGCGGTCCTGTACGACCGGGGCGCGCACGAGGTACGCCCGCCGGCCAGCGTGACGAAGATCGCCACCGCCATTGTCGCCGTGGAGCGCCGGCCGCTGGATGACCTGGTGACGTCGCCGGTGCACTACTGGGACCTGGTGATCGAGGGCGACTCGTCCACCATGGGGCTCGAGTCCGGCGACGTCCTGACGCTGCGAGACATGCTGCTGGGCCTGATGCTGGTCTCCGGCAACGACGCCGCGATCGCGATCGCCGAGCACGTGTCCGGCAGCCAGGAGGCGTTCGTCGCGGAGATAAACGCGCTCGCTGAGCGTCTGGGTCTGGAGCACACGCGCTTCACGAACGTGGCCGGACTGTACGAAGACGGGCACTACAGCACCGCCTGGGACCTGGCGCTGCTTTCCCGCTACCTCATGCGCTTCCCAGACCTGCGCCAGGTGGTGGGCACAGAGCAGACCGTGGTCACCGGCGAGCGAGACGGCGAGACGGTCGAGTTCGACCTCTACAACCACAACCCGCTGCTGAACTACACCCCCGGCGTGGACGGCGTGAAGACCGGCTTCACCGAGGAAGCCGGCCGCACCTTCTCCGTCACCGCCGAGCGCGATGGCCACCGGGTCTACATCGTGCTGCTGGACAGCACGCTCCGCGCCCAGGACTCGCAGGCCCTCATCGAATGGGCGTTCGAGAACCACCGGTGGGCGGACCAGGCCACCCCGACGGCCATACCGACAGCGATGCCGTAGGCTTCCGAACGGCGCTCCCCATCACGAACACGATCCTCAATGTGGTCGCGTGAGCGTCAGGAGTCGTTGCGCCTAACGGCTCCGTAAGAACTGATCACCCGCTGCGCTAACACATCTGCTCATGCGCTCTAGCGGCTGCTTGACATGCCCCTGCGGAGGCGTAGGATGGCGATCGCGCCCTCGAGTAGATGCTCAAGCGCCTGAACAGTTCACCCCAAGATCTAGTGGCAGCGCCCGCTCCCAGACCCAACACCTTGGGCCTCGGGTCTCCGCCACAACAGTTGTGTTCCACCCCGCAGGAAGGCCCTCACTATGCGCATCCCTCGCCGCTTTACTACCGCTGACCATGACCCGTACGAGGGCATCGCAGTCACCAAGCGCACCTCCCGCATCGTCAACCCGGACGGCTCCGTGGTCTTCGAGGCGCGCGACATCGACATGCCGGCGCCGTTCTCGCAGGTGGCCACGGACATCATGGCGCAGAAGTACTTCCGCAAGGCGGGGGTGCCCTCGGCAACCGTCGCGGTCGAGGAGCCCGGCGTGCCGGGGTGGCTGCAGCGCCGCGCGCCCGCGCCCGGCGCCACGATGGGCGGCGAGACGGACGCGCGCCAGACCTTCCACCGCCTGGCCGGCACCTGGACCTACTGGGGCTGGAAGGGCGGCTACTTCGACTCCGAGGAAGACGCCCGCGCCTTCTACGACGAGTTGTGCCACATGATGGCGCGCCAGATGGCCGCCCCCAACTCGCCGCAGTGGTTCAACACCGGCCTGCACTGGGCCTACGGCATTGCCGGCCCAGCGCAGGGCCACTCCTACGTCGACGCCGCCACCGGCGCCATCGAGCAGTCCACCAACGCCTACGAGCGCCCTCAGCCGCACGCGTGCTTCATCCAGTCCGTCTCGGACGACCTGGTGAACCCCGGCGGCATCATGGATCTGTGGACGCGCGAAGCGCGCATCTTCAAGTACGGCTCCGGCACCGGGTCCAACTTCTCCAACCTGCGCGGCGAGCACGAGGGCCTGTCCGGCGGCGGGAAGTCCTCTGGCCTGATGTCCTTCCTCAAGATCGGCGACCGCGCGGCCGGCGCCATCAAGTCCGGTGGCACCACCCGCCGCGCGGCCAAGATGGTGATCCTGAACGCCGACCACCCGGACGTGGAGCAGTTCATCGACTGGAAGGTGAAGGAGGAGCAGAAGGTGGCCGCCCTGGTCACCGGCGCCGCCGTCACCCGCCGCCACCTGGCCGCCATCTTCCAGGCCGCCCACAACGTCGAGGAGGGCGGCCCGGACGTCGCCCAGAACCTCAGCCTGCGTCGTGCCGTGGCCCGCGCTCGCAAGGACGGGGTGACGGAGGGCTTCATCGTCCGCGTGCTGCAACTCGTGGAGCAGGGCGTCACCACCCTGGACTTCCAGGAGTTCGACTCCGACTGGCAGGGCGAGGCGTACCAGACCGTCTCCGGCCAGAACTCCAACAACTCGGTGCGCGTCACCGCGGACTTCCTGGACGCCGTGCGCCGCAACCAGCCCTGGGATCTGACCTTCCGCACCACCGGCGAGGTGGCCAGGACCGTCCAGGCCGCGGACCTGTGGGACAAGATCGCCCTCGCCGCGTGGCAGAGCGCGGACCCGGGCCTGCAGTACGACACCACCATCAACGAGTGGCACACCTGCCCCAACGGCGGCCGCATCAACGGCTCCAACCCCTGCTCCGAGTACATGTTCCTGGACGACACCGCCTGCAACCTGGCGTCGCTCAACCTCCTCGCCTTCACGGACATGGAGAGCGGCGAGTTCGACATCGCGGCCTATGAGCACGCCATCCGCATCTGGACGGTCGTCCTGGAGATCTCCGTCGCCATGGCGCAGTTCCCCAGCGACTCCATCGCGCAGTTGTCCTACGACTACCGCACACTGGGCCTGGGCTACGCGAACCTGGGCACCGTGCTGATGATGCAGGGCATCCCGTACGACTCTGAGCAGGCCCTCGCCTGGACCGCCGCGCTCACGGCCATCCTCACCGGCCGCTCCTACGCCGCCTCTGCGGAGATGGCCGCCGAACTTGGCGCCTTCCCGCGCTACGAGGAAAACCGGGAGTCCATGCTGCGCGTCATGCGCAACCACCGCCGCGCCGCCTACGCCGCCCCCGGCGGGGAGTACGAGGCGCTCACCGTCCTCCCCGTCCCCCTGGACCAGCAGACGTGCCCCCCTGACCTGCTGGAGGCCGCCCACCGCGCGTGGGACCGCGCGCTGGAGTTGGGCGAGAGGCACGGCTACCGCAACGCCCAGTCCACGCTGATCGCCCCCACCGGCACCATCGGTCTGCTCATGGACTGCGACACCACCGGTGTGGAGCCGGACTTCGCGCTGGTGAAGTTCAAGAAACTGGCCGGCGGCGGCTACTTCCGCATCATCAACGAGAGCGTCCCGCCCGCACTGAAGCGCCTGGGCTACTCCGCCGCGCAGATCCGCGACATCGTCCAGTACGCCGTGGGCACGGAGACCTTCGATGCCGCGCCGCACCTCAACCGCAACACGCTGGCCCAGAAGGGCTTCACGCAGCCGGTGCTGGACACACTGGAGGAGGCCCTCCAGACCGCGTTCCACATCTCCTTTGTCTTCAACCGCTGGACCCTGGGCGACGAGTTCTGCACGGACGTCCTCGGCATTGACAAGGACACCCTCGCGCGGCCGGGCTTCGACATGCTCGCCCACCTCGGCTACAGCCGGGAGCAGGTGGAAGCCGCCAACGACCACATCCTGGGCCGCATGACGGTGGAGGGCGCCCCCCACCTGCGCGACGAGCACCTGCCCGTGTTTGACTGCGCCAACAAGTGCGGCAAGTACGGCACCCGCTACATCCAGGCCATGGCGCACGTGCGCATCCTCGCTGCGGCCCAGCCGTTCCTCTCCGGCGCCATCTCCAAGACCATCAACATGCCCATGGAGGCCACCGTCGACGAGGTCAAGGAGGTCTACATGGCCGCCGCCGACACCGGCGTGAAGGCCCTGGCCCTCTACCGGGACGGCTCCAAGTTGAGCCAGCCCCTCTCCGGCACCGCCTTCGCCGACATCGAGGACTTCGAGGAGGACGAGGATCCGGCGCAGACCGCCGCGATCCTCGCGGCCGCGGAGCGCCTCATCGCGTCCCAGCAGGCCCAGACCGTCACCGTGCGTCCTCGAGGCGACCGCGAGCGGCTGCCGGATCGCCGCAGCGGCTACACGCAGAAGGCGTCCGTGGGCGGGCACACGATCTACATCCACACCGGCGAGTTCAAGCGCCAGCCCGGTGAGCACGCTCCCCGCCTGGGCGAGATCTTCGTGGACACCGCCAAGGACGGCGCCGCCTTCCGCAGCCTGATGAACTGCTTCGCCATCGCCGTGAGCATGGGCCTGCAGTACGGCGTGCCGCTGGAGAAGTTCGTGGACACCTTCGTCTTCACGAAGTTCGAGCCCATGGGCACGGTGGCCGGCAACGACCGCATCAAGTTCTCGTCGTCAATCATCGACTACATCTTCCGGGAACTGGCCGTGTCCTACCTCGGCCGCGCGGACCTGGCGCACGTCAGCCCGGAGGAACTCCAGGCCAGCACCGACCCGGTGGAGGACTTCCCGCAGCCCCTCCCCCAGGCGCCCGCCCCCACCCCGGCGGCGCCGGTGGCCCAGACGCCAGCCTCGATGCCCGTCGCCACCCCCGCGACCACCGCTCCGGCGCCAGCCGCGGCAAAGCCGCAGCCCGTCGCCCTCGCCACCCCGGCAACCTCAGTAGCCCTCGCAGACCCCACCCCCGGCATGGACGCCCGCGAGGAAGCGCGCCAGAAGGGCTTCCTCGGCGACCCATGCGAGGACTGCGGGCAGTTGATGATGGTGCGCAACGGCACCTGCCTGAAGTGCATGAACTGCGGCGCGACGAGTGGGTGTAGTTAGAGAGGGTCTCGCTGTTCGAGGGACTCCGTCTCTCGAACAGCACCCGGATCGGAGCTCGATGAACGGACTTCTAACGTCGTACGGGCGGTCAGCAACCCTGACACGCGCCTCTCTCCTGTTGGTAGGAGCCGCAAGTCTCGTAGGTGGGGTCACGGTTCTCGTGTCGTTCCGGGACGAGATCTGGCAGAACTGGCCAGTCGCCGGCGTAGCGTTCTTGCTTCTTATCGCCTTGGCCTGGCTGAATCAGGAACGCGTCCAGTGGCTCCTCAGACTCCCCCGTACGAATGAACAATGGACGCATCTCGTCGAGCGGTGGCTCAACGAACACCCGGGGTGTCTAACCTTCCGCCGGACATTCCACGAGAGCAAAGGGATAGACGGCTTCGAGGTGCGTTTCGATGGGATCGATGTGCACACGGGGGCCGTGGTGGGGAGCGTCTGGCTCGTGAGGGACGCAGGCACCGAGTACGTAGGAATTGCGATGGTGCTTCAAGTCGACCCGGCCATCACATCGACACTAACGCCAAGTGCTCGGCGGGCGCTCTACCACCGGCTCCGGGTTGCGCTGGCCGGTCGGGGCGTGAAGTCGAGTGGCATGCCCGCTACCCCCGACAGCCCCCTCTCGCAAATCCAGGTGCGACGCGTCTACCCGCGATCACTTTGGTTGAGTGACTGGGACCTGGAGCAAGAATTGTCAGCGCTTGAAAGCGCGAAGGACAGCCTTGCGGCTGAAATCGCGCTGGCGATCGAAGCTGCTGCAGGGCCGAACGCGACTGCCATGGCTCGACCGTAGCAGACGCGTGCCATCGACCTGAAGTTCGGCCCTCGGACGGGTGAGGCTAACCGCCTCAGATCAGGGGGTGGCTGGGCTCCGGATCACTACCCTCACCCGCGTGTTTCGCTCCGCCAATGCCGGCGGTGTCTTCGACTGCGGTTCCGTCGGAACCATCCCCCTCCGAGTCAAGCGAGCGATTGAGACCCCCATCTGCCTCCCCCCGCTCACCGCCAGTAGTCAGTACCGTGGCGACCGGCTCCTGCGATCTGAACTTGGGCACGGCTGGCTGCCAGGGGCGCAGCGACTGAACCACACTGCTGTAGAAGACCTCCAGGAGCGCCCACATGGACGAGATGAAGGACCCCCTGCGATTATCCCGGCGGTCACCCATCGGGAGCGTCAACGTCAGTGTGAACGCACGCGGCTCGCCACCACGTTCGGGGAGGAGCAGGAGAGACTCGTCCTCGCGCGCGTCCCTCAGCAAGGCGGCGACGGTCTGCCGTGTGCCATGGAACGACACTTCGATTCTGAGATCCGGCGGAGCATCAGCCAACTGTCGAAGCAACCAGCGAATCCGGGTGCTCGCTCGAGCGGAGTCCGGTGCGCCAAGGTTTACTGAGGCAGAGACCAGTTTCGCCCGCAGCGAGGCAGCGAGCGTGACGTCGCCGACCGCACCAGGGATGCGAAGCACCCCGTCCAACCTTCCGGCTCTGGTTAGCTCGTTCACCAGGTACCCACGCCGGATCGACGGATCCTGCTTCTCCCGACGACTCAAGACCTCACGAACCGGCGCCCCCAGACTCCGACCGAGATCGAGCGACAGGTACTGGAGCAGTTGATCCCAGCGCGCCGCGACGTCCTGCACGCTCGCATCACTGGCGCGAAGAGTGCCATTTCGCGCGCCGTCACGGACCGAGACCCAGTGGGCCCCCATGTCCTCAAAGGCCATCGCCCCTGAACGGTGATCCTCCAAGTAGTGGATCAACTCGCCCAGCATGTACGCCTGATCGGGATCGGAGACCCCGCGGTGCTCATGCTGGAACGCCGCCTCCGTCAGTACCTCCAACCAGGAGAGGTGCGTCAGCGAGACCCGCCGAACCTTCCGGCGGTCGACATCGACGGGAAGCCCAGAGGCGTTCCCTGCGATCTGATTCGAGATGGTCACAACACAGTCAAAGCCCTGCTCCCGAGCAGCATCGAGGTATACCTCGACCTGTTCGCGGCGAAGCTCATTGGTGCCGGTCTTAACCTCGACCAAGGCCACCCAACGGGTCGAGCCCCGTTCCACGACAAGCGCCCCGTCCGGACGGATCTTCGTCCCGGCCGGAGTCTTCAGTTCGACCTCCGTGAAGGAGGATAGGCGACCAGCAGGAGCCCCCATGCGGGAAAGCAGGGCACGACCGTAGTCAGGAACCGCTGCCATCACCGAAAGCAGCGCGGCAGTCGCTCTGACTTCCTGCTCATCCGCACCGCGAATTCCTGACGCTGAAATCAGACGCGCCTGATGCCACTTCTCCTGTGCCGAACTGCCCGTCATCAGTGACTCCTGAAACTGCGTTTGTACAGTACTGTTCCGAGAACACTTCTGAACAGCCTCCCCCACCCCACCCCACCCCCCCCACACACCGAGGGGAGCCCGCCTGGGCTCCCCTTCCTGCTGCGCCCCCGCGTCCGAGGGCTACCGCGAGTCCGAGGGCCATCGCACGACGACCAGGCTCGTTCCGGCTGGGAGGGTGCCGGACGGGAAGCGGGTCAGGAAGTCGGCATTGACGAAGGCGGGAGCGGCGGGGAGGTAGCCGACGTACTCGCCGGAGGCGGTGATCCAGTAGGACGTGGCCTGCGGGAGGTCGGCGATGGGGCCGCCGCTCCATGTGGCGAGCGTGATGCCGGTGGGGGCGGGCTCGGGGGTCAGGATGCCGGGCTCGCCCGCCGTCACGGTGTAGACCAGGCGCACCGTGAATTCCTGGCGGGCGCCCACGGGCACGCCGTCCTGCGACGCCCGCCAGCCAATGCTCTCCTCCACGGTGTACGTGCCCGGACGCAGCAGCAGGCCGTCCAGCGCCGGGTGGATGCACACGGGATACTCGTGCGTCTCGCCGGGGGCGAGGTCGATGATGCGCAGATCGTCCGTGCAGTACTGGGAGACCTCGCCGCCCTCGTCCACGCTGGCGCCGCAGCCTCGGCCGGTCGTGATGAGGTGGCTCTCAGGGGTCGTGGCGCTGACCTCCCCGCTGACCGTGTGGTGCGTGAAGCGGGCGTCGTCCAGGATGGCCCGGCCAGCGCCCTGCCACGTCACGCGCACACCGTGCGAGGGCAGGCCGTCTACCTCGGCGACCTCGGTCACGGCGACGTCCACCGGGGCGCTGGCCTCCACGATGGAGGCGTCCACGGAGATGCCGGTGGCGACGGGCGCCTCGGTGACGTCGTAGGTGAGGCGGACGGTGAAGTGCTGCTGCACCTCCGGCGTCGCGGGGCGCCACCAGAAGACCTGCTGCTCCACCACGTACTGGCCGGTCTCCAGGGTCAGCGGGCCCACCTGCGGCTGGATCCACAGCGGGTACTCGTGCGTGCTGCCGGGGCTGACGGGCGTGATGCGCAGGTCCAGCGTGCAGGGGAAGACCACCTCCTGCTCGGACTCCGCCCACTGCGCGCCACAGCCGCGGCCGGAGAGTACGAGGTCGCCCGCTCCACCAGGGGCAATGGCGCTGACGTGGTGCGTGAAGCGTTCGTCGCTCAACTCGGCGTCAGCGGCGTCGTTCCAGGTGACCACCACGCCATGCGCGAGGCGTCCCTGGTCGTCCTGCACCACCTCCGCGGCAGCCACGGACAGGGGAGCGTCCGCTTCCAGCACCTCGGCCGCCACGTCCACCTCGAACGCCCGAGGGGCCGCGTCACCGCCCGGGGTCTGGCCGGAGGCGGAGGACACGAAGGCAGCGGCGAGGATGAGTGCGCCGATGGTGGCCAGCGCCGCCGCTCCCAGCCCGGACAGGCCCGGTTGTAGCCGCCCGAAGCGCTGCCGCAGGGTTACGCGTCTCATGGGTCTTCCTCCTCGATCGATGGGCCGCCCCATCAAAGGAGACGAACGCACAGTCAAGGTGGTTCCCTCGTGCTGCGTGCACGCCCACGCGGTCAGGCGCAGCCCGCGCTCATGCCGGAAGAGGTAGACGCTAGGAGACGACGCGGGCGCAGTGCCACGGCTGCCACCCGCGCACCTCGTAGAGGGCGCGAGCGCGCGACACCTGCTCGGCGACGGAGGCATCGCTCGGCAGGCCTGCCCCGCCCACGGACTGCCAGGTGGCGAGGTCGAACTGCCACATGCCGTAGTAGCCGTTGCCGGTGTTCGCCCGGGCGTTGCCGGAGGACTCGCACATCACCACGCGGTAGGCGAACTCCGGATCCGGGAACGCCGTCGCGAGGACCTCGAGCAGCGCGTTGCCCTCGACGACCAGCGGCGGTGCTGCCGGCGCGGGTGGCGCGGGGGGCGGTCGGGTCTGCGCGGGCGCCACCGCCTCGGGGGGCTGCGTGGGCTCGGGGGTGGGCTCGGGGCTGGGCTCAGGGGTGGGGGTGAGGTCGACCAGGTCGGCCTCGCTGATGGGGGCGGGCGCTTCCTCGCGGGAGAGGGCGAAGGCGAACTCGCCGGTCACGCCCCACTTCGCCTCCACGGCGGCGATCAGGGCGCGGTCCACGCGCATGTCTCGGGTCTCCGTGACAGCAGGCGGGCTGGCGGTTGCCCCGATGGAGACGGGCGAGACGACGACGACGGCGGCCACGCCGGCCAGCGTCAGCGCCAGGGTCGCGCCGGTGACCCAGGCCCCGAAGCGAGCGCCCCGCACGAACGAATCCACGAACGATGTAGTCAGTTCCCAGCGCACCCGAAGATGCTGTCAGCCCGGTACGGTGGCGGCTACCCAGCACATCGGCATCCTCGCCGGGTGAGGTGGCCTCCACGGGACGCGATGCGAGCGCGAAGGCGTCGATCTGCTTCAATCTCTCGTGGACACTCTCCTGCACGAGCGATCTCGTCCGATCTTGACCTCTCTATCACCGTTTGTTGTGATTGCGCACGCGGTTTCACACTGGATTGGCCTTCGCTCACCTTCCGGCCCCCTGGGGGGCCCGCGGCTAACGCACACGCCCCGGTGCGCCTCGGCTCGCTCGACGCCTCCGCGGCCCTGCGCTCGGGATCGTCGTGGCCGGATGGCATAGTCTGGTTGAAACGTGGACACGGGCGGGCGCGTCGCAACCGACCTCCGCGGCGATCCCCTAGTCCGGAAGGCACCCCATGGACGATCAGTACCAGCGCATCCTGCTCACGGACGACGGCTCACCCCTCGCGCGGGCGGCGATCCCCTACGCCGCCGCCATGGCGAGGGCCACCGACGCGAAGGTGCTGGTCGTGCGCGTCTCGAAGGCGGCGGGCCTCTCCCCGGACGAACTGGACGACGACGACTGGGACGGCTACTTCGACGAGAAGGTGGTCACGCACGCCGCCGCCGAGCCGCTGGAGGCCGTCCCCCACCTGAGCGAGGTGGTGGAGGACCTGAAGGCCCGCGGGGTCCGGGCGGCGGGCTCACTGGTGCTGCGGGGCGATGCTGCCGAGGCGCTGGTGGAGGCGCTGGACGAACTGGAGGTGGGCCTCCTGGTGATGAGTTCGCAGGGCGAGACCGGCATCCGCCCGGCAGTCCTGGGCTCCGTGGCCGACCACCTGGTCCGCCACGCGCGCGAGACGCCCGTCCTGCTCTGCCCGAGCACGGAGGCCGCCGCCACCGCAGAAGACGCCGACGTCACCATCCGTCGCATCCTGCTCCCGCTGGACGGCTCCGAGGTGTCCGAGGTCGCAGTGACCCACGCCGCTTTCCTCGCACGCGCGGCCGGCGCCGAACTGCTTCTGCTCCGCGCCACCGCGTCCGAGGCGGACCTGCTGGCCGCGAGCATGCCCACGGGCACCCCGCCCGTGGCCAGCATCTCCGTGGAGGCCGCACAGGCAGCCGTCGGGGCGGAGCGGACCGTCGCCCGTGAGTCGCTCGAACGGGTCGCGGCCGACCTCAGGGCGCGGGGCGTGGGTTCGGTGTCGGTGGAGGTCGTCGCCGGCGACGCCGCAGACGCCATCCTCGCAGCCACGGAGCGCCTGGACATTGACGTGGTGGTGATGGCCACCCACGGCCGCAGCGGCCTCGGGCGCCTGCTCCTGGGGTCGGTCGCGGACGCCGTGTCGCGCCACTCGCAGAGCGCCGCTGTCCTGCTGGTGCGCCCGCACGAGGACTAGCACGCGGGCCAGCACAGGGACTCGCGCAAGTACCGGCACGCGAATCAGGCGCGGAGGGGCCGGTCGGACTAGCGGTTCTGGACCGCCTCCTGCCACGCCTTGTGCGCGGCTTCCTCGGCGGCCTTGAGGCGTTCGATCTCCGCGAGCACCTCCGGGGTCACAGGCTCTGCGGGGCGCGCTCCCAGCACCTTCGCCGGGAAGTGGCGTTCGTAGTAGCCACGGTGGTGTGCGCGCGCCGCCTCGTAGGCCAGGCGTTTCTCGCGTCGGTCTTCGTTCATCGTCAACTCCTGTTCCGCAGGCCATGCGCCGAGACGTTCCGGCGCACGGTCCCGCGATGGCGGGCCAGGGTTCGGAGGTGTCGCCCTCGCAACCTGCGACGGCACAGCGCGCTTCCGGCGCTAGGGGATCGGCTGGCCCCATCCCATGCTGGCCACCCGCTTCTGCGAGGGCCCGTCCAGCGCTGGTACGAGCCCCTGCATCAGCAGGTGGATGTCCGACCGCCACATGCCTCGGGCGGTGATCTCCAGGTGCGCGTCCTTCAGGCCTCGCGTGGTGCCGGGGGTCACCATGAGCAGGTTGCGGTCGCGCGCGTTCTTGCCGCGCTCGGTGCACCACTGCTGGAAGTCCACTGCGTTCAACGCCAGCACCGCAGTCACGCGGCGTGTCTCCCCGGCCGGCTGCCGTGCGTCGTCGTCCAACTGACGCTGCACCGCCCGGTCGACGGCCTGCTGGGTCATGACCTTCTTTGCCACCTGAGCCTCCCACTTCTTCCGTCCGGCCGCCGCCACAGGGCACGCCCTGCCAGGCCCCGCTCGGAACAGTCCGCAGCGCGGGAACGAGGCAGGCCGGCGACCAGGACACTCCCAGCGTAGCCCGCCCCCGCACACCGAGGCGTCGCAGCGCTGGGTGCGCGGGTGCATACGGCCTCCGTGCAGTGGTTATCGGCGCGCAGACTCGCCGGGAATTTCACGGACCGCAGGCCATAAATGAGCGTCCTGACCGACCTGGTCATGCAGATCGAGGTGGGCCCGGCTTCGTAAACGAGGTGGGCCCGGCTTCGTAAACATCGTGCCCTCTAGACCTCGCACCCGCTTACGGGGCACCATCTCCTGCGTACGTTGCAGCACGAGGAGGGCACGACGATGGCCAAGGATGAGTCGTTCGACATCACGACTGGCGCCGACCTGCAAGAGGTCGACAACGCCGTGAACCAGGCGCTCCGGGAGATCACCGGGCGATTCGACTTCAAGGGCATCATGGTGGAGGTGGACTTCGACCGCACCGAAGGCAAGATCAACATCCACACCTCCGACGAGTACAAGGCCGACGCCATCTGGGACGTCTTGCTCGGACGCCTGATCGCCCGCAAGGTGCCGGTGAAGAACCTGAAGCGCGAACCCCTTGAACGTGCGGGCGGCGACACGGTGAGACAGCAGGTCACGCTCATCCAGGGCATCGAGACCGACACGGCAAAGTCGATCACCAAGTTCATCCGTGACCGCAAGTTGAAGAAGGTCACAGCCCAGCAACAGGGCGACGCGGTCCGCGTCTCTGGCCCCAGTCGCGACGACCTGCAGAACGTGATGAAGGCCCTCCGCGAGGAGGACTGGGGCATCGAACTGAACTTCGGCAACTACCGGTAGCCGCCACCAGGCACATCGGACGGCGGGGCATGCCGGGACGGACGGAGGCAGGTCCCGGCTCGTTCTCCCTCCCGAGGCCACCCTCACGCGCCGCGTGCGCTCGCCTGGAGCACGGTGGGCCCCGGCGCCCGGCGCCCTCCGGGCGGTTAGGCGGGCACCGCGGGCAGTATGCGCACCTCGCCCGAGGCCTCCACCACCAGCACCACGCTGGCCGCCTCCGTCAGGGCGAGGCGCACAAGGAAGGCCTCGGCGTCCTCGCCGGTGACGGGGACGCCCGCGATGTCCGTACGGTCCCAGCGCCGCACCCGCACGCCACGCTCCGAGAGCAGGCCGCCCAGCGAGCGCGCGGCGTCTACCGGCGCGATGAGCACCACCTCCCGCACGAGCAGGGAGCGCTCGGGGGCGCCCTCCACCGTACGCGCGGCGCCGAGGGGGCCCGCCGCCTGGTCGTCGCGCAGGACGAGCCAGTAGTAGCCGGAGATGGCGCCTGCGGTGAGGAGCATGGCGACGCTCCAGCGGACATCGCGCGCCGTGTCCACGCCGAAGTCGCCCTCTAGCACGGCGTCGAAGACCTGGAACAGCAGCACCGCCAGGTTGACCAGCACCACCAGCACGGCCACACCAAAGACCAGGAAGATGAACGCGCGCCGAGGCAGCGACTCACGCTCCGCGAACGCCTCGACGCCCTCGCCCTGCGCCTCGCGCTGGGCGCCGAACCAGTAGCGCGCCCACAGCGGCGCCCCCACCACGAGCAGCGTGAGGATGAGCGCCAGGTCGCCCCGCCACCACTCCGGGTCGCGCACGAAGCCGGAGGCAGGCGTCAACGCGTCCACCGCCAGCGCGAAGGCGGCCGTCAGCCCGCTGGCGAGCGTGGCGAGGCCAGCCGCGGCCACCAGGTACGTGTAGACGCGCTCGGCGTCGCCTCGACGCGCGCGGTGCGGGCTCCGCTCGTCCAGCACCGCGCGGTGGTAGCCCCATGACGCGAGGCCTACCAGGAAGAGCCCGGCATAGCCCACCACGTCTGCGAAGTGCGTGGCCGCGCTGCCTGCGGGGTCGTCGATCGCCCACTCAAGCACCAGCAGGAGGCTCGCGGCGCCGGTCCACACCACCAGCGCGAGGCCGACGAGGATGCCGAAGAGGAACACCACCACGTGCCAGATCGGCGACTCGCTCTCGCCGCGCAGGCCGGCGATCCAGTGCCACCACCACACCGCCCCACCAATGGCGACCTGTACAAGGGCCACTCGCAGCACCTCGTGCCAGGCGTCGGAGGAGACAAGCGGCTCGTGGACGAGCGCTTCGTACACCTGCTGCGCCGGGGCGGTGAGGGCCGCCGCCAGCCCGAAGCCGAGCACGGCGAGGCCCAGGACGGCGCCGTAGCCTCGGTACAGGCGATCCAGGAAGCGGGTGGCGTGCGTGGGGGGCGCGGCCTGCAGGACGATGGCCTGGTGCCCGCCCCACATGGCGAGGGCGACGGTCAGCCAGCCCCACGGCGTGGCGCTGAACTCGTGGGCGCCCACCAGGAAGCGGCCCACCTCGATGCCCGTGCCCACGGCGACACTGAGCGCCACCACGCGCACCAGCCCCAGGTACGTCCACCGCGCCAGCGAACGCGCCTCCACAGGGTGGCGCTGCAACGACCGTTGCGCGACCAGCAGGAAGATCAGGAATGCCGGGAGCCCGACAACCGTCAGCGAGAGTGCGGTGGCCAGATCGGTGTCGCTCTCCGCGATCACCCGCCCGCCGAACAGGGCGTCCAGCACCCCGGCCACCAGCAACGCAAGCCCCGCGGACGCGAGTCCGAGCGAGACGAACGCCAGGACGTACAGGAACACCCGCCGCACCGTACCAATGCCCGGCTCGTCCGGCTCCGGATCACTCTGCCGCAGGCGCGACAGGCCAACGAGGACGGCCCCCACCAGCGCCACCGGCGCCAGGAGCGAGAAGAGCACGGCCGCTGCGAGGCCCACTAGCCCCACGGAACCACCGCCGATACGGGTACAGCCGTGGCGGCCGGAACCGGCGCCGCACGCGGGCACCAACTCGGCCACGGTGGCTCAGTGAAGCGCCAGCCCTCCGGCGTCTCCGTCAGCACGAAGACCTCCCGAAACGTCGACTCACCTCGGTCGAAGGGGCCGGAGCGGTAGATCTGGGTCAGGGAGACCGTGACCTCGGTCAGCGGTGGCGTCCCGCTTCGAGGGGTGACCGCCTCCAGCGATGCCCGGAAGTCGTCCGGACCGTAGCGGAGCGAGTCGCGGATGTCGCGCGCCTCACAGCGGGCGGCCAGGTCTTCGGAGTAGAACTCCAGGGCGCCCGCGGCATCGCGATCCGCCACCGTGCGCAGGTAGGCCTGCACGGCGCCCTCGGGAGTGTCGAGGTCCAGGTCCGCCTCGCGGTCCACCACCAGCGCGACCGCCACGCTGACCACGACCAGCGCCGCCGCCGCCACAGCGACCGCCAGCAACCATCGCGTCGATGTAGCCATCAGCCGCTCCTACCCGCACTCCCCTACCGAAGCCGCACGCATCATCACACGAACCGGCCTCCCACGGACGCCCGCCGGTCCAGCGCGGTGACGGAGAGACGCCCCGCGAATGCGGGGCGTCTCGGCAGGGGCAACCCGACCGGTGGGACGAGCGGCGCCCGCAGGCTCAGCCGCCTCGCTTGGACTTGGCGCGGTCCTTCGCGCTGCGCCACTTCTCATCGTCGCGATCGCTGCGGTCGAACCGAGCGCGATCCTTGTTGCCACGGTCGTCATCGCCCCGTCCGAACGAGGCGAGCGGACCGCGTCGCTTATCGTGGGCCATGTCCTTCACGGCGCTGGCGCGCTCATTACCATCACGATCGAAGGCGACGGCGTTGGAGGCGCGGCGCTCGTCCGGCCTGTCCCGCTTCGCTTGCTTGTCCTTCTGGCCCTTCTCGTGCTTGTGCTTGTTGCGGCTGTCGTGGTTCCGCTTGTCCTGCTTGTCGCGCTTGTCCGCCTGGTCACGGACGTCCGTGCGGCCACCGTCGCGATCCTCGATGCTCGAGGAGTCGTGCGCGGTCAACTTCAGCACGAGCCTGCCAACGTGCCACCGCAGCCACGAGGGCGTGGTCTCCGCCCGGTAGAGCGCGCAGAGTTGCGCAACCGCGCTGCCGGCCGCGCTCGTGGAGCACGCTTCGACCACGCGGTCGGGGGTGGACGCCAGCAGCGCCATCTTCAGGATGTTCTTGCCAATGACGTGGCGCGCCCAGGAGGGCATCTCCGGGCGGTCCAGGTACAGGCTGCACAGCGTGGACAGGCCCGGCTGGCCGCTGTGCGTGGCGCACGCTTCGGCCACCCTGGCGTCATGGTCGCTGACCGGCTTCGTGGTGTCCTTCACGGCGATGGACACGACCGCGGTGTCCGAAAGGGCGCCGTCCGAGACCACGTAGGTGAAGGCGTCCGAGCCCACGTAGCCCGTGGCCGGCGTGTACGTGACCTTCCCGCCGTTGATAACCGCCGTGCCGTGCGCGGGCGCGGAGACGGCCTGCAGCGTCATCGTGTCGCCGTCCACGTCTCTGTCGTTGGCCAGCACGTCGATGACCCTGGCCTGGTCCTTCCTCACCGTGGCCGTGTCGTCGCGGGCTTCCGGTGCGTCGTTCACCGGGGTGACGGTGACGGTGACCAGCGCTGACGCGAGCAGGTCGCCGTCCGTGACCACGTAGTTGAACGCGTCCGTACCGTGAAAGTTCGCCCGAGGCGTGTAGATGATCGAGTTGCCGCTGATGGCCGCCGTACCGTCCGCCGCCAGGCCGACCGAGGCGATGCTCAGCGTGTTCCCGTCCGGATCGGTGTCGTTGGCAAGCACGGCGATGCTGACCGCCGTGTCCTCTGCCGTGGTCGCGGCGTCATTCTGTGGGGTAGGAGCCTGATTTGCCTGTGCGCCGGCAGATGACAGGAGCGCCAGTGAAACGGCGCCTGTCACAGCGAGCGCGGCAATCGGCTTCCACGCAGGTAGCGCGATGCGCATTCGTCCTCCTGAGGATTCCGTAACGCGTACGGGTATGCCCAACCCGTGTGTGACCCCGTGCCTGCCGGAGTAACGCACGCGCACGCGATTTCGTTCGGTGTGGATGGACGGAGGTGCGTCAGTTCTGGCTACCGCGCGCCCTCGCAGGCGTCCCTAGATCGGCCCGTCGTCCGCCTCGTCGACGTCGTCGAGGTCCCCGAGACCGGCGATGGGCTCGGTGGTACGCATGCCGGGGACGTCGTGCGGCAGCAGCGCCGTCACCCCCGTGGCGATGAGGGCGCCCCCGAGCGCGAGGACGTAGAGGCCGGCGCCGGCGGCCATGCCGAGCGCCGCAGACACCCAGATCGTGGCCGCCGTCGTGAGTCCCAGGACCTCCCCGCGGTAGCGGAGGATGGTGCCGGCGCCCAGGAAGCCCACGCCGCTGACGATCTGGGCCGCCACCCGCGCCGTGTCGTGCGCCTCGAACCCCCAGACGGAGATGACCGTGAACGTCGCGGCGCCCATGCTCACCAGCGCCACCGTGCGCACGCCCGCGCGCTTGCCCGAGCGCCGCCGCTCGAAGCCCACGATCGCGCCGGCCACCACGCCCACCAGGACGCGGGCCAGCATGGTGGCCTCTTCCTCCCACGTCAGGCGAAAGACGTCCAGGTCCATGTCAGCCGCCCCGCGCCGGACGGCCCGCGTGCGCGGTTGTCATGCACGTTCGTCCAGCCAGCGCTGCTTCGCCGCGGGCCACTCGTCCTCCAGGATGGACATGAAGTGTGTGTCCACGTACTCGCCGTGCTCGAACGCGTGGTGTCGAAGCACGCCATCCAGCCTAAACCCCGCGCGTTCGTAGACGTGGATGGCACGCGTGTTCGCCACCTCTGGGTCAATGGTCACCCGGTGGACGCCCTTCTCCTCGAAGAGGTAGCGCAACATTGTGCGCACCGTCTCGATGCCCACGCCGCGCCCGCGCGCGTCCGGCTCGCCGATGAAGATGTCCACGCCCGCATCCCAGAGGTACTCGTCACCGGGGTAGCGGCGCCAGTACTGCACCTCCCCCACACTCCTCGCACCCCCCGCCCCCCCCCCACCCCCCCGACCGAGGTCTCCCCACTCGATGATGAAGCGCCAGCACGGATTGACGCCCGGCTCCAGGTACTGCTGCCGGCACTCCTCCAGCGACTCTGGTGGACTGCCGTAGAAGCGGACCACCTCCGGGTCCGCCAGCCACCGCAGCATGTCCGGCAGGTCCGCCTCCGTGATCGGTCGCAGGCGCACGTCCAGCGGGCCCGTGATGGGTTCGTGGTCTCCGGGCGCCGGAATGGCGGGTGTTGGCATGCTGCGCTCCGCAGGTAATGACGCATCTTGCCCTGCCATGCCGCGCCTATCAAGCATGTAAAGAAGACCACCAGTATCCTCAATTGAGGTTGGCAACCCCCCGGACGGGGTGCGGCTGCAGCCTCCACCATGGTCGGAGCCTCCGCCTCCGGCGCAGCCCTCCTGGAGCGGCCCGTGACTTACGACCCGGGTTACGACCCCGAGTCGCACCATGAAACTATCCTCGGCGCGCTCGTGCGCGTGATCGAGGAGGCGGCCTCGGACAGCCCGTGGGCGCTGATCGGCGCGACGGCCAGCCGGCTGCAGGGCGTGGACGCGCACTCGCCGAACCTGGAGTTCATGACCACGGAGCCGGCGCTCATCGCCCTGGGCGAGATGCTGGACATCCCCACGGACTGGGGGCAGGGCACGCACCTGGCGGCCAACCGGCTGCACTTCATGCGCCATGGCGTGCCCGTCTTTGTCTTCGGCGACCCGATCTTCCACGGCCCCTACGAGTCGCTGTCACCTCGCGACATCCCCTCGCTCTGGGACGCTCGCGTGCGCGTGGAGATCGGTGGCGCCGTGGTGCCCTGCACCCCCCTGGAGTGGGAGGTGATCCTGGCCGTCTGCCTCGGCGCGCAGCAGCGCGTGGAGGCGCTGCGCCAGGTCATGCTGCAGCGCGGCTACGACAGCCGCCTGGTGGTGCGCCTGCTCCGCGAGGGCCATGTGAACTCCGCCACAGAGGAGGCCGTGTGGTCCGTGCTGGAGGGCCGCACGGAGTAGCCGCCTCGGGACGTCCGTCACCCTCCGTCTACCCGCCCGCGGCCACCTACTGGCCGCCAGTGGCATGATGGGCGCATGACCGTGAACTGGTGGCCCGTCGCTGCTGCCGGTGAATGGGAGTGGGCCCCGGCCCTGCACCTTGGCCCGCTCCTGATCGCCCTTGCGCCGCTCCTCGTCACGTGGGCCGTCGTCCGCTGGCGTGGCGCCCACCTGCGGGCGCGACGCAGACGCCTGCTGCTGGCCGGCACCGCGCTGCTGGTGCTGACGCTGAACTGGCCCCTGGGCGACATCGCTTCGGTCTCGCTGGCCGGCCGTACCGTGCAGTACCTGGCGCTGACGCTGGCCGCCGCGCCGCTCGTCCTGCTGGGCATCCCACGCTGGAGCGCCTCCGGCCGAGGCGTCGCGAGACGCTGGGTGGAGCGCGCCCTGGGTTCCGCGCTGGCGGGCGCGGCCATGCTGGGCGTGGTGGTCTGGACCACCCACGCACCGGCGGTGGTCGACGGCCTGGAGGGCACCTCGGGCGGCGCTACCCTGGTACGGACGCTGTGGCTGGTCGCCGCATTCTGGTTCTGGTGGCCACTGGTGGGCCCCGGTCCGGACCGCGAACGCCTGCCGTACCTGGCCGGCCTGGTCTACCTCATCCTGCCCTTCGCCTTCCCCAAGTTCCCGGCCGCCATCTGGGTCTTCTCCCGCGAGCCGGTCTACGAGGCCTTCCAGGCCTTCCGAGGCCCCTCGCATCCCTTCGGGTGGTCGCCCACGGCGGACCAGGGCATCGCCGGCTTCGTCCTCTGGCTACCCGGCAGCGTGATGGTGGCGGTGGCGCTCTACCTGCTCATCCGCCACTGGTGGCAGGAGGACCGCCGCATGGGCCTGCGTCAGCGCCTCGGCGTCCCGGCGGATCCGGAGGCGGTGGCGATGCTGGTCGGTTCACCGGACACCTGGGCCGCCCTGGAGGCCCTGGTCGAGATGATCGACGAGGCTGCCCCGCCCCGGAACGGCTCCGACCTCGGCTGCGAGGTGGAGGGCGGCCGCGTCCTGCTGCAACTGCACTTCCCCGGCACGGAGGAGGAACAGGCGGACATCCTCGCCCGCGTGGACGCGCACTACCGGGCGTACCTCCGCCGCTTCGACACCTCTCGCGCCGCCGCGATCGAGGCACGCCTGGGCGTGGAGGTGCTCCCGTACGGCAGCCGCGTGCGCTGACGGGTTGCCCTCCTGACGGCCTCTGGCCGCCTCCGGCCTCCGCTCGCGCCCCCGCCTCGTGTACCATCCCGACGCCCGCAGCCCCCCGCGCGCGGGACGGACACGCATCAGCACGTGGAGGATGAACCTATGCCAATGACAGTCGGGACCGGAGTCGGTGCAGACATGGCGGCTGTGCCGGAGCGGGCACGGATGCTGGAACGCCTCGGCTACGACTCCATCTCGGTCGGGGAGACCGCGCACAACCCGTTCCTGCCGCTGGTGCTGGTGGCGGAACACACGGAGCGGATGAAGTTCGGGTCGTCAGTAGCCATCGCGTTCCCGCGCGTGCCGCACATCACCGCGAACATCGCCTGGGACCTGTCGAAGTACTCGGGCGGGCGGTTCGTGCTGGGCCTGGGGACGCAGGTGAAGGGCCACAACGAGCGGCGCTTCTCGGTGCCGTGGGCGCCCCCCGGACCGCACCTGCGCGACTACATCAACACCATGCGCGCCATCTGGGACTCCTGGCAGAACGGCACGAAGCCGGACTACGAGGGCGAGTTCTACCAGTACAAACTCACCAGCCCGTTCTTCAACCCCGGCCCCATCGAGCACCCGGACATCCCGATCATCATCTCCGCCGTGAACCCCTTCAACGCCCGCCTGGCCGGCGAGGTCTGCGACGGCATCGCCATCCACGGCTTCAGCACGTTCCGGTACATCAAGGAAGTCCTCATCCCCGCCGTCCACGAGGGCGCCCGACGCGCCGGCAAGGACCTCTCCAAGGTGCAGGTGCGCGGCGGCGGCTTCATCGTCACCGGCCGCACGGAGGAGGAAGTGGCGAAGGCCCGCGAGCGTTCGCGTCGCCAGATCTCCTTCTACGCCTCGACGCGGTCGTACTCGAACGTGATGAAGTTGCACGGCTGGGCGGACGAGGCGGCGCAGTTGCACCGCCTGTCCATCGATGGCAAGTGGGACGACATGGTGGGCCTGATCACGGACGACATGATGGAAGAGTTCTGCGTGATCGGCACCTGGGACGAGTTGCCGGCGAAGATGCGGGAGAAGTTCGCGGGCATCAACACTCAGATCTCCTTCGGAGCGGACCCGACCAACCCGGACGAGGAAGAGCAGATCAAGGAAATCATCGCCGAACTCAAGACCATCCCCGCGCTGGGGGATTAGCGCCGACCGTCCCGGGTGGGCAGCCCCCAGGCTCGCCCGCCCGGTTGGCGGCACCCCTTCCGGCGCGCTTGGCCTGATGGCCTTCTGGACCTACCTCCTCCTCTGTCGGGACGGCTCGTTCTACACCGGCCATACCGACAACCTTGAGGCGCGGATGGCGGCGCACACCGATGGCACCTTCCCGGGGTACACGCACAGGCGACGCCCTGTCGTCCTGGTGTGGTCGCAGGACTTCACCACGAGAGACGAGGCATTCCGGGTGGAGCGCCAGATCAAGGGCTGGAGTCGGGCGAAGAAGCAGGCTCTCGCAAGCGGCGATTGGGAGGCGCTGAAGCGCCTTCGCACACCACCTTCCTCACCACCCCGAACGACCTCAACCACCCGCTCACCCTGAGCCCGTCGAAGGGCGAGCCCTCCGGTACCTCGCGCGCCCGCACGAGGGCGATGGCAGATCCGGATCCGGAACGGCGGGCAACCGGGGACGGGGAGGAGCACCGTGCCTTCGGCAGGTGGCGTGCCTCAGGACGTCCGAGGTGGCGGAGCGGGGCTCCCCCTTCGACGCGCTCAGGGTGAGCGGTGTGAGACGGGAGAGGCGGGGACGGAGACCCGGCGGAAGCATCGCGTGGCTGGCGACGTCACTCCGTGAACGACCTTCCTCACCACCCCGAACGACCTCAACCACCCGCTCACCCTGAGCCCGTCGAAGGGCGAGCCCTCCGGTACCTCGCGCGCCCGCACGAGGGCGATGGCAGATCCGGATCCGGAACGGCGGGCAACCGCAGCGGTGGACGACCACCGTGCCCTCGGCACGTGGGGTGGCCTCGGAACGTCCGAGGTGGCGGAGCGGGGCTCCCCCTTCGACGCGCTCAGGGTGAGCGGTGTGGTAGCGGAGGGGCACGGTGAGAGCCACCCCACGCCCTCCCGCTCGTGGTAGAACCTCCCCGTCACGCACCACACCCACGAGGAGGTACCCCTTGCCCTACGCCGAAAACGAAGGCACCCGCATCTACTTCGAAACCGAGGGGAGCGAGGGCGCTCCGGCGGTGGTCATGCACCACGGGTTCCTCGCGGACCTGGAGTCGTGGCGGGACCGGGGGTTTGTGGACCGGCTACGGGACCGCTTCCGCATCCTGCTGATGGACTCGCGGGGACACGGGCGGTCGGACAAGCCACATGAGCCAGAGGCGTACGACCTGCGCACGCGCGTGATGGACGTGGTCTCCGTCCTGAACGCCAACGACGTGCGACAGGCGCACTACCTGGGCTACTCCATGGGCGGCATGGTGGGCTTCTCCACCATGATCTATGCGCCTCAGCGCTTCCTCTCGTACACGCTCGGCGGCGCTCAGCCCATGCATGACCCGGAGCGTCGCGCCCAGCGTGCCGCCGTGCCCTTCCGTCAGTACTACGAGGGCGCGGTGAAGCGAAACGACGCGGTGAGGGCGGCCTTCGAAGCGGGACGGCACGACGTGGATGCGCTCGAGGCGTGCCGCGCCAGCCTGGACGGCTGGAACGGCGCGGAGCAGGCGGTGAGCGTCGCCTCGCAACCGATCCTCATTTACGTGGGCACCGACGACATGCCGCACGCGGGCGCCCTCCGCGCGCGCGAGTTGAACCCCAACCTGCGCGTCATCGAACTGCCCGGCGACGACCACTCGGCGGCCGCCACACGGTCCGAGGTGGTGGTGCCGGAGATGCTCGCGATGATCGAGGGCATCCCGGTTACGTAGCCGCTCCGGGGCAATCCCCGGCCCCGAGGGGCGCGCCAACCTTGCGTTCACCTTCCCTCCACCCTGCCACGGGCCGCCGCGGCTAGCGTCGAGGGATGAGCCTCGCGACCGCGGCCACGCTGCTCGGGCTCCTCGTGGGGCCCGGAGGCGACGCGCAACCGGACGCCTCGGCACTAGCGGCGCCGCTGACCGCGGAGGCCGCCTCACCCGCGCTCGCCAGTGGCCCGCTCCCCGGTCTGGGCGGCCTCCTCGCCCCATTCGACGACGAGGAGGACGAAGCGGACGTCGACGAGCGGGAGGGCGAAGGGGACGAGGCGGACGAGGCTCGCGCTGACCGCAGCCGCCCCTTCGACCGAGGCAGTCGCGACCGAGGAGACGGCCGGCGCGGACCGGTGCCCGGCGTCGGTCGTGCCGAGGATGCCCTGGACATCTGCCGCCGCGGGCTGCTGGGACGCCTCCTCCTGGGGCCGTGCGATGACGGACGCAACCGCCAGGAGCAGGCCACGCCGGAACCACCCCCCGAGACCCCTCCGGCCGAACCAACCAGCCCCCCGACGACCACGCCAACCGCTACTCCCACCGACGCGCCAACGCCGGACAGCACTCCCACCGGCACCCCCACGCCGAGCAGCACTCCGTCTCCCACCCCGACCAGCCCCCCAACCGGCACCCCCACCGGCACCCCGGCTCCGGGCACCACGTCTCCGGGC